>Ga0206853_1055_pt1 | contig 16256 bp, 15 predicted proteins | sample Alteio_BWOrgCont_52_FD_152859 | JGI IMG/M metagenome (GOLD analysis project Ga0206853, IMG submission 152859) | Enriched cells from forest soil in Barre Woods Harvard Forest LTER site, Petersham, Massachusetts, United States -... | ecosystem: Environmental > Terrestrial > Soil > Temperate forest >... | reverse complement strand
GGCCTGTTCAACTGACCGTTACCACTACCGGCCGTTCCAAATTGATTCACATAATTGCCGCTCAGATCAAATTTTTCAACCCGGTCGTTACCGGTATCGGCTACGTAAATGAACCCATCGCCCGGGACGGTGATTTGACCCGGACTGAATAATTGACCGTTCCCCGATCCGGTTCCACCCCATTGGGTCAGGTAATTTCCGCTCAGGTCAAAGACCACCACCCGGTTGTTTCCCGTATCTGACACGTAAACTTTATTATTGGGAATATCAACAGCCAATCCTTCCGGAACCAGGAAAGCGGTCCCCGAACCGGAACCATCCCAGGAATTCAGGAAATTTCCTGAAGGGCTGAAAACCTGAACTTGGCCCGAATAGATTTCAACCTCATAAACATCCCCATTGCCATCCAAAGCTGAGGCTGAGGGGCCGTTCATAGAAGCATCCTGAATGATTTGCTGGGGGCAAGCCAGCGGGGTGGAAGTGGCTGTCGGCGTAGAGGTGAAGGGCGGCGGGGTATAGGTGTAAGTGGGAGTGAGTGTGGCTGTAGGGGTAGGAACAATGGAACAAGGTTCTAATTCAACTACTTGATCCGCGATCGAATCGGCTACGAAAACGTGTGAAGAATCCTTCACATAGATTCCTACCGGTTCTAGAAAAGCGGTCGAGAGGGGGCCCGAACCGTCGAATTGGTTGGTCCACTGGCCCGTAGAGTTGAAAACTTCCACCCGCTGATTATCCGTATCGGTCACGTAAATCAAACCGTCTGGTCCCACCATCAACTGGTTGGGGAAATCCAACTGTCCCTGGGCGGAGCCCAGGGAGCCCCATTGACGTGAATAATTGCCGCTAGAATCAAATACTTCCACCCGGTTGTTGCCTGTGTCGGAGACATAAACATTGCCGGAAACATCCACTGACACGCCTAAGGGATCATTCAACATTCCATTTCCCGAACCCTGGGTGCCGAATTGGGAATTAAACGTTCCGTTGGTTTGAAAAGTCTCAATCCGGTCATTATCCGCGTCCGCCACGTAAACCAATCCGTTGCCGGGAACACTGACCTGGGCCGGACCGGCGAATTGGCCAACACCCGAACCCGGGGTTCCCCATTGGGTTTGGAAATTGCCGTATAAATCAAAGACCGCGATGCGGTTGTTTCCCGTATCCGACACGTAAACCAACCCAGCGACAGGATCAACCGCCAAACCTTCTGGCACACTGAAAGCCGTTCCCGAAGACGAACCATCCCAGGAACGGAGGAAATTCCCATTGGGGTCGAAAACTTGAACTTGACTACCAAAGGATTCCACTTCGTAAACATTTCCCTGGGAATCCAGACCTACGGCAGACGGACCATCCATGGACCCATTTTGAAAGGAAAGGAAGGGACAAAGGCTTGAGGGAGTAGGTGTGCTTGTCATGGTTTGCGTAAAAATGGATGTGAATGTGAAAGTAATAGTTGGGGTATTGGTAGGAGTATTGGTCAGTGTGTTCGTTGGCGTGTTAGTCGGAGTATTCGTAGGTGTGTTCGTCAGGGTATTAGTTGGGGTGTTGGTAGGCGTATTCGTTGGGGTATTCGTCGGAGTGTTGGTCAGTGTATTGGTCGGCGTGTTCGTTGGGGTGTTTGTCGGCGTATTGGTGGGTGTATTCGTTGGTGTGTTGGTAGGAGTATTGGTTGGGGAGTTAGTCGGAGTGTTAGTGGGTGTATTAGTTGGCGTGTTAGTCGGAGAATTCGTAGATGTGTTCGTCGGGGTATTAGTTGGAGTGTTCGTCGGAGTGTTGGTCGGTGTATTGGTTGGCGTGTTAGTCGGAGAATTCGTAGATGTGTTCGTCGGGGTATTAGTTGGAGTATTGGTAGGCGTATTCGTTGGGGTATTCGTCGGAGTGTTAGTGAGTGTATTGGTGGGTGTGTTAGTTGGAGTGTTCGTCGGAGTGTTGGTCGGTGTATTGGTTGGCGTGTTAGTCGGAGAATTCGTAGATGTGTTCGTCGGGGTATTGGTTGGAGTATTGGTTCGTGTATTCGGCGGAGTATTCGTTGATGTGTTGGTGGGCATATTAGTAGGGGTATTAGTTGGAGTGTTGGTAGGTGTGTTCGTTGGGGAATTGGTCGGGGTTAGGGTTTTGGTAGGCGTGTTCGCAGGAGTATTCGTTGGCGTATTGGTTCTCGTTGGAGTAATAGCTGGAGTCGGAGTTGAAGTTGGAGTAAAAGTAAAGGAAGGGGTAATGGTGTAAGTTTTGGTGAAGGTTGGGCTTATGGTAAAAGTAAAACTAGAAGTGGGTGTTATCGTCGGTGTATTCGTGTTGGTGGGCGAGACTGTTGGCGTACAGGTGCCACCGCCCGGTGGCAAGCCCGACTGAGGATCATAGGTTCCGTTGGATAATACTTCCTGCACCAAGACGCCATTGGAGTAAAGCGCGAAATGGTGGTCTTCGTAATAAGGCCCCGATTGGTTTCCGTTACAAGAGGTTTGGGTGGAAGGAAGTCCCGAATAATCATCCCCAAAATTGTCCCAATTGCCGGAAACATTGCCGCAAACGCCTGAAGCCGTGGCAATGGTAGTGAACCCCTGCATCCAACCTCCCGCCGGGATAACCGATACCCCACCTTGATAGGTCAATGGAATGGTGCCGTACTGATTGGCCTTATGGGTTGAACTTTCATCCACTTCCGTCATGGACGTATCCATAGAAAATACGTTATTCACCAATTGAACCGGTCCTACCTGGGAACCTGTGCTGGTATAAACTTCAGCGTTGTTTCCCGACATCCCGGTGCATCGAAGTTGGCTTTCATACACCCATATTCTCACAGCGAGATTCGCCGTCGTTAACGTCAGAGGGGCGGAATTATAGTTGACGATTAAAAAGCTCCACTGCCGCTCTTGGGTGGTTTGTTCGCTGCAATTCATCATCATATCCACTTGAAGTGAAGCGTTGGCTCCACAAACTCCGCTACCCAATCCGCCAACCAGTGGAGCGGCTCCCCTCGGGGGTCCTGAAGGCCAATAAGGAACCATGGTGGGGGTAGCAGTCGGAGTAGGGGTTTTGGTGATGACTTGAGACTGGGCCAATAAATCATTGGCCCGGACTAATTCGGTGGAAGGCGTGGGAGAAATAGTAAAAGTCGGAGTCGGCGTTGGCGTCGGAACCTCTGGGGTTCCGACATTAACTTCATATTCATTACCGGGAGCACTTTCAGCGGAGGGTGTCAGATTGAAAGCCTCTATCTGGTAATACCAGTTTCCTGGGCCAGGTTGATCTACATATATGAGAGTTTCGCTAGAGTTGGCCCCGGCTGGAATCGAGACCATTCCGACTTGCTCAAAGGGGCCATCGGCGGAAGATGAACGGAAAATCCAATAGCCGGTGGCATTAGAAAAATTACCCGAGGTCGCCGGTTGCCAATGGAGCGCAACACCGGATTGGGTTAAAGAACCCGAAAGTCCCCAGGGGGTAGCGGAAGCATTGGAAAGGCCAGCGGTAACGGGTTTGAGTAAAAAGAGGGCCGACGATATAAATAGAAATAAATAAGCGGAGCGGGATGCCCAAGGGGAAATATCGCGAAAAATCACGATAGGTTTCCTCCGTCGGCGATTCGTGAATTGTAAAAAATAATCACGGTCATAAAAATGAAATCCGATAAATAAAATTAAAACTTCATTCTTCTCAATGCAAAATCAAAACCTTCCCGGCTAAAGTCTCCTCAGATCCAGCTCCATCCACCCGCAATAGATAGATATACAAACCGCTCGCCACCGTTTGTCCAACGCTGTTTTGAACATTCCAGAGAAGAGAACTCTTCCCTGTCTGCACTTGTTCTTGGGTGTCGAAGACCTGTTCTCCTGTGATCGCGAAAAGAGTTAGAGTGACCAGAGCTGGTGAATTTAGGTTCACAAGAAAATCGATAGGTTCTTTTCCATTGGAAATGTTGGGGGCGGCGACAACGGATTGAATCAAATTGCCATTCGGAGTGGGGGTGCCCGGCTCGGAGCTTAAGGTCACAGAGGACGCTTCAACGCTGTTATTCCCTGAAAGTTGGGATTGGGATAAAAGCGAAAAAGTTTCTCCGGTAATGGTTTGGCCGTGGTTGCCCGCGGCAACCCCAAAAGTCACCGATGAATCAGCAGCAATTGGAAAGGGTCCAATAGTTAGGGGCGCCGATCCAGTTAGCGGAAGGGGCGGGCTGGTTTGCAAGCTATTGGATAATGAGGTGAAACACGTAACCGATTGAATTTCCTCATTCGTCGGGATGTTAACCAGAATGAAAAAATTGCCGTTTTCGGAAGTGTTATTTGTGGCTGTCCATTGATAAGAGTAGCTATTTTTATTCTGGCCGAAAGACGAAAGGTTGGTTTTGACTAAAACATAACCGGACGGCGTTTGGGCACGGAGGACCGAAGCGATAAAAAATAAGGATAAAATTAATATATTTTTTGTTCGGCTCATAAAAACCCCAAAACATATTCACGGCGGAACGCTTAAAATACTCTTAAGGATTTGTGGCCATAAAATAGGCAACTGGGCGGAACTATACCAAAGGAATGCCGGAGAGCGCGTATAATTTTTGTTAATATTTTTAGAGAATTGTTGTCTTAATGTCTCAAAATCAGGAAAAGGCTTATTTTTATTGAAGTTCTATAGCTTTATATTTATGACTGGTGGGAATTAATGGGTTTTCTTTTAATCCAGCCATCTCAGTCAAGTGTTAGAAAAATGTCTCTGAAGAATTACTTAAAATATGGCCAAAACCCATATTATTTGTACAACAACGGGGACAGGTCAAAGTCTCGAGGTATCCATAGAACTATTGCTGGCTTATTCTCGTATGTTGATCTATTTGAACGTGTCCTTCCCGTGTCCATCGTAGTCCGTTTTCGCCGGAAATTATCCTGGACGACCATGGATGTTCATGGATCAAAAAAATGCCCTTGCCCGCAAGGTTGATGAAAACCCTTGCAGACAAAGGCTTTTTAATACTTGCCAGTAACATAAATTTTAAAATGGAGCTGGCGACCGGAATCGGACCGGTGACCTGCCGCTTACAAGGCGGCTGCTCTACCAACTGAGCTACGCCAGCCCTAGAGAACCATCCACTAGCTCCGCGGAAAAAAAGAATCCCGCGAAACTTTCAACGAGGGAAGAGGGATTATAGAAGTGACCTTTCAAGGCGTCAACGAGAGAAAACCGGGTTCTTACCACTTAAAACCGCCGCCTTTATTATTTCTAGGTGGTTCGGGGGAATCTCCTAAGCTGTCTTCCAATCTGTCCCAAGGCCCCAAATCTATCTCCGAAGCAGGCCCTTCGCCCGACGTTTCAATAATCGGATCAGGGCCCGAACGAAAAAAGTCTTTTTCCGGCGGACTAGTCTCAGGCATATGGCTGTTTAAGAAAGAAGACAGTTGAGAAACGACTGTTTCAGGCGTCCCAGGCGCCGGATTTAAAAAACCATAATTAGCAGGGATATCGTGAACAGGTATCGGTACCGCCGGCGGTTCTTTTTTCCATTTTCGCTGACGGACAACTTCAAACAAAAGCAAGGCTGAGGCTACCGAGGCATTCAAGGAGGACATCTGCCCCGCCATCGGGATTTTGACCAAATCGTCACAATTTTCCCGCACCAAACGACGAAGTCCCTTCCCCTCGTTTCCGATCACCAAGGCTACCGGACGGCGAAAATCGTAATCATAAAAATTCTGCGCGGCTTCTCCCGCAGCACCCACCACCCACACATTGGCTTCTTTCAGTTTTCGGATGGTATCATTCAAGTTGGTGGTCTTCACGGTAGTAACGTGTTCAGCGGCTCCTGCTGAAGCCTTGACCACGGTGGCATTCACTTCCGCCGCGTGATGTTTGGGAATGATGACCCCATGCACCCCCGCCGCGTCCGCCGAACGGATGATGGCGCCCAAATTTTGGGGATCTTCAATTTCGTCCAGAAGGATCGTAAAGACGAGTTCATTCTTGTTGCGGGCCGCGTCCAAAATATCTTGGAGATCGGCATATTTGTAATCTTCAGCGACCGCGATCACCCCCTGATGGTTGCTATGACCCGCCATGGTGTCCATGCGGTGGCGCGTTTCAAAGCTGACTTGGATTCCCCGGGCGTTGGCATGGGACTCGATTTGATGAAGGACGTCATCTCGGGAACCTTGCATCAGATAAATGCGACTGATGGCCCGCCCGCCCGATCGGATGGACTCCAAGACTGGTTTTCGCCCGTAGATTTTTTCACTCATAAAATCCGCTTCTTTTTAGAAATGAATTATTTTTTCGGCAAAATCCGGAACTGTCCGCCCTGGATATCTTCAATGGTAAAACCCATAGCCGATATTTTTTCACGAATTTCATCCGCTTCTTTGTATTTCTTTTCCCGTTTGAAATGAATACGAGTTTGCGCCAAAACCTCAATTTCCGCCGGAATGGAAGCGCGTTCGAAAGAAACAATCCCTAGAAGCCCACCTAAGCGGGTCAATTGATCACCCGCCGCCGCCAACAAAGATTTAGCCCCGGCGGTCGGATTGGCTGATTGGCTCAAAACCCTTCTCACTTCACGGGCCAATTCAAATAAAGCCGCCATCGCCTGGGGCGTGTTGAAATCATCGTCCATCGCCTCTTGAAAATGCCCATCCGTTTCATCCAAAGCCAAACGCAACCCGAGCAAATCCAACGGGCCCGGACCTTCGGGTCCGTTGATCGCCTCTTCAATACGTTGAAAGGTTTGATGGAACTCTTCCCATCCCCGCCGGGCCCCCTCCAAAATCTCCCGGTCGTAATTAAGGCCGCTGCGATAATGAGCGGTCAGAAAAAAGTAACGGATCACCTCGGGCTTGAATTGTTCTAAAGCATCCTTCGCCCTCAGGATATTTCCTATTGATTTACTCATCTTCTCACCTGAAATTTCCAAAAATCCATTATGGAGCCAGTATTTGACATAAGGTTTGTGGGTAAAAGCTTCGCATTGAGCGATTTCATTTTCATGATGGGGAAAGATAAGGTCCACTCCCCCGCCGTGGATGTCGATAGAGTCCCCCAAAAGACTCCGCACCATGGCAGAGCACTCGATGTGCCATCCGGGCCGGCCTTGGCCCCAAGGCGAATCCCAATGGGGCTCACCCGGTTTGGCTGCTTTCCAAAGCACGAAATCGGTGGGGTGCTTCTTGGTGTCGTTTTTCTCGACCCGGGCGCCTTCCAATATTTGATCAAGGTTTTTCCCCGAAAGCTTGCCATATTCCTTGAAACTGGTGGAATCGTAAATAACGTCCTGCCCTGCTTCGGTGGAAGGAACAACGTAGGCGTGGCCCGTGTCGACTAATCCTTGAATGAGATCGAGGATGGGTTGGATATGCTCAGTAGCCTTGGGATGGGCGTCAGCCCTCTGAACTCCCAGTTTTTCCATCACATCAAAGTAAGCTTTGGTGTAAACGTCGGTAATAACGTGATAATCCTTTTTCTCGTCGATAGACTTTTTAATGATCTTGTCGTCAATGTCCGTAATGTTCATTACGTAATGAACCTGGTAACCCGAATGGATTAAATATTTACGGATGACATCGAAATTAACCGCCGAACGGGCGTTACCAATGTGAATATCGTCGTAAACGGTAGGTCCACAGACATACATTTTGACTTGGGGCGTGCGGATCGGCTGAAAAGCTTCCTTTTCGCCAGTCAAGGTGTTGGTGACTTTAAGCATTCGAACCTCTGAATTTTAAATCGGTCATGAAAATAATCATCGTTAACGCTATTCGCTGTTATTTTTTCTTTTTAGACCGGGGCGCATAAGAACCTGCGTGGCGGGCCAAATCCCGTTCCAAATGCTCCAGCCGTCTTAAAATCGGGTCGGGCAGACTGTTGTGATCCAGTTCATGGCCTTCTAATCTTTTGCCCCGCAGAGTCACCACCCGGCCTGGAACCCCCACCACTGTGGAATGAGCCGGGACATGGGTTACCACCACGGCATTGGCGCCCACTTTTGAGTTTTCACCAATTTCAATATTCCCCAACACTTTTGCCCCCGCCGCTACCACCACATGATTCCGCAAAGTGGGATGCCGCTTCCCCTTTTCTTTACCGGTGCCGCCCAAGGTCACGCCTTGAAACAAAGTGACATCATCACCAATTTCGCAGGTTTCCCCGATGACCGTTCCCATGCCATGATCAATAAAGAAACGTTTCCCGATTTTGGCGCCAGGATGAATTTCGATACCGGTTAAAAATCGGACCATTTGAGAAATAAACCGGGGAATAAAAGGAATTTTAACTATCCATAATAAATGGGCGATTTCATGGAAGAGGGAGGCATAAACGCTGGGGTAAAGGGGAAGTTCCCACCACCGCGCGGAGGGGTCTCGATCGAGAATGGATTTAAAATAGCTGAACATAGGCTCCTTTAACTTCCAACAACTTCCACGGTCCAAACTCGGATTCGTTCCAATACTTTTTCTTTCCCTAACAAGGGGGCAACCTTGACCATTTCAGGACCGTCTTCCCGGCCCGTCATAGCCAACCGTAAAGGATGGTACAACGCCTTTCCTTTCACGCCGGCTTGTTTACCCACTTCTTTAACAATCGCCAAGAAATTGGGCCCATTAAATTCTCCCGAGAATTCTGAAAATGCCTTTTCATAGGCCGTTAACAAGGTCTTTTGAGCCGTCATTTCCTCGGTCTGAATGGGCTGGAAAGAAAGCTCGTCGGAGAAAAAATAGAAGGTTTCCTTCACAATATCGGAAAAGCATCCTAAGTTGGTCCGAACCGTATCAACGACCTGCTTGAGCCAATCAAATCTTTCACGGGCCTTTTCCCGGGTTAAAAGCTGGGCTTCTTCTAAATAAGGCAAAACCGCCCGGGTCAGGTCATCCAAGCTCATTTTGGTCACATATTGGGTTCCCATCCAATGAAGTTTTACGGGATCAAAAATAGCCCCGCTTTTTCCCACGTGCGTCAGGTCAAATTCAGACGCCATTTGTTCCAGTGAGAGAATTTCCCCGCTCTTCGGCGCCCATCCCAGTAAAGCTAGGTAATTCAAAAAGGCTTCCGGCAGATAGCCCTTCGCCCGGTAGCTTTCACAACTCGTTTCACCATGGCGTTTGGATAATTTCTGCCCGTCCGAGCCCTTAATGATGGAAAGATGTGCAAACTTCGGCGGAATGAAACCCAAAGCCTTGTAAATGAGAATCTGTTTAGGCGTATTGGATAAATGATCCTCCCCCCGAATCACATGAGTCACTTTCATGAGGGCGTCATCGATGACAACCGTGAAATTATAGGTGGGACTCTTGTCCGACCGTGTTAAAACAAAGTCGCCCAGTTGGTCGTCAGGAAAAATCACTTCACCTCGAACTTCATCCTGAACCACAATCTCGCCGGACGGCACTTTAAACCGCAAGACCGAAGGTTTTCCCTCGGCGTCGAATTGCTTTCGTTCATCATCCGTCAGCTTTAGGCACTTGCCGCTGTACTTGGGCATATGACCGCGGCCCAATTGTCTCTTTCGCTCCAATTCCAGTTCTTCCTCCGTGCAGTAGCAGGAATAAACGGAACCACTGACCTTGAGCTTATTTAAATATTCTTCATAAATCGCCGTGCGTTCCGACTGGCGGTAAGGCGCGTAAGTCCCCCCCACACCCGGCCCCTCGTTCCAATCCAGACTCAGCCATTTCATAATCTCCAATAAACTCTCGAAGGCCTGTTCGGTGGAACGCACCTTGTCCGTATCCTCCACCCGCAGGATGAAGACGCCGTGATAATGTTTCGCGAATAGCCAGTTATAAAGCGCCGTACGGACGTTTCCCAAATGCAGATCACCTGTCGGGCTGGGCGCGAATCGAACTCTTACCTGATCCAATTTTATTTCCTTAATTTAAAACTCAAATTTTCTTAAGCAATACAATCGCCTGAGCCGAAAGACCCTCTTCCCGGCCCTCATAACCCATTCCTTCGGTCGTCTTGGCTTTCACGCTGACGCAGCTTTCATCCACTTCCAAAGTTTCAGACAATTTTCGAATCATGGATTTGACAAAAGGGGCCAGTTTGGGTTTTTGGCAAATCAAGGTGGCGTCCACGTTACCGATGACCCATCCCTTGGCCTTGATCATATGAACGCACTCGCTCAACAAATCGTGGCTGTCTGCGTCTTTCCATTTCAAATCGGTATCGGGAAAATACTGACCCATATCACCCAAAGCCGCCGCCCCCAAAATAGCGTCGCTAATGGCGTGGGACAATGCATCGGCGTCCGAATGACCCAAAAGCCCCTTTTCATGAGGAATATTTACTCCGCCCAAAATAAGCGGCCGGTTTGGCACGAACTTATGGGCGTCAAAACCGGTTCCAATCCGAAAATCCAAGGGAAACTCCTACTTTTTAATGAACTGCCGGGCTTGTTCAAAATCACCGGGAGTGGTCACTTTAAAGTTCAAGGGGTCCCCTTCAACAATAGAAACCTTAAACCCAGCCGCTTCAGCTACCGCCGCGTCATCCGTCAACTTAGATCGCCGGCGATCCACTGTTAAAAAGGCTTTTTTAAGCAAATCGATTCGAAAACCCTGAGGCGTCTGTATGGCCACAATTGAATCTCGATCCAAAGTTTTCACGACCCTGTTCTGTTGAACCACTTTAAGGGTATCTTTCACTGGTAAAGCCGGGATGACCGCCCCCAAACGAAGAGCCGATTCTAACACCGATTGAATCAAGCGGGGACTCACAAAAGGCCTGGCCGCGTCATGCACTAACACGGTTTTTATGCCTTCTGGAACCACTAAAAGCCCCCTTAATACCGAATCTTCCCGTTCCTGACCGCCTGTACAGGCAATGCCCCGCCAAATGATGCCGGTATAAGTGATGAATAGCCTTTTCAAGATAATCAGGCTGAGTCACGATCACTACGCAAGCCAAACCTTTGACTTTCTTAAAAGAAGCGAGAGAAAAGTCTAAAAGAGTCCGCTTGTCATCTAGTTTCAAAAAGGGTTTGGGAATCCGGCTTTTGAGCCGGGTGGATTGCCCGGCGGCCACAATAATGGCGGCCCAGGGCGCGATTAATTTCTTGGACATGGAAGGCAGTCTAACAAAAGAGAATGGGGGATTCCAGGGTTAGCGGGTCACAATCAGCCCAATGGCTTCCGAAAGGGTTTTCACGCCTAAAATTTCCATGGGATGATCCGGCATCAAGGAAACGCTTTTGACATTGCCGTAAGGAATAATCGCTTGTTTAAAACCAAGCCGGGCCGCCTCGGCCAAGCGCGGGCCGATTTGGGAAACAGCCCTGACTTCGCCCGACAAGCCCAGCTCTCCTAGAACAAGAGTGTGCGGATCCACCGGCACCTCTCGAAAAGAAGAAGCCGCCGCCACCGCTACGCTCAAATCAATCGAAGGTTCCACTACCTTAATACCGCCGGCGATATTCAGAAACACATCTTGCGTGGAAAGGGTCATGCCCAGCCTTTTTTCAAGAATCGCCAGAATCAAAGCCAGCCGATTTGGATCAATTCCGGAAGAACGTCTTTGAGGCATTCCAAAATTGGTGGGGCTCACCAGGGCCTGGACCTCCAAAAGCAAGGGCCGGGTCCCTTCCAAGCTGGCTGTAATGGCCGAGCCCGAGCTATGCACGTAATGGGCGTCCAAAAAAGCCTTGGACGCGTCGACCACTTCTTGCAGTCCTTCTTCTCTCATTTCAAAGATTCCAATTTCCTGAGTGCTGCCGAATCGATTTTTCACCGCCCGAAGCAGCCGATAGTGGCGTTGGATATCCCCTTCAAAATAAAGGACCGCATCCACCATATGTTCTAGGGTCATGGGTCCGGCGATGTTGCCTTCTTTGGTGACGTGACCGATCAGGAAAAGCGGAAGTTTTTCTCTTTTGGCCAGATAGGTCAATCGAGCCGCCGATTCCCGCACTTGCGAGACGCTTCCGGGCGCTGAAGCGATCTCCGACAGGAAAAGGGTTTGAATAGAGTCAATCACGGTCAAATGGGGCCGGGTCTTTTCGATATGGTCCAGAATGGTTCGGACATCGGTTTCGGGAAGAATGTAGAGATTGTTGGATCGGATTCCCAAACGTTCAGCCCGAAGTTTGATTTGTTGAGCCGATTCCTCCCCCGTCACATAAAGGCACTTACCCGTGCCCGCCGGCTGGGTTTGAGAAAGCCGGTGCATGACTTGAAGAAGCAAGGTGGATTTGCCGATACCCGGGTCTCCTCCAATCATCACCGTTTCCCCCGGCACAATGCCGCCGCCCAAAACCCGGTCAAATTCGTTGATGTGGGTCTTCAACCGGAAACTTTCGTCCACCTCAATTTCATCCAGGGCGACCGGCTGGGTGCTTTCGGATGGGCTGGAAAGTTTGCGCCCTCGTTCTTCCGAACGACCGGTTTCAACCATTTCCTCAACGTAAGTGTTCCACTCACCGCAGGAATTACACTTACCCTGCCATTTGGGCGACTTGGCCCCGCATTTCTGGCATATAAATTGGGTTTTGGTTTTAGGCATAGCCCCTCAATAAAAAGACCTTCAGTCGAGGGGATAATACACTTGTATACCTCTCAAATCAACAAAAAAGGCCCCAACGGGGCCTTTTGAATATCTTCGTAGTTAAGGTTAAAAAGGAAGCTTTGGCTTGACCCCACCCAAGAGATCGCTTCCGCCGGACGGGCTGGACCCTCCTGAAGTTTGGTTCATCATCGCCCCCATGTCGAACTTCTGGTAACCCTCGGGAATCTCGAAAAGACCCGGGTCCAGTGATTTTTCCTTCACCTTCACCACATCCATCTCACTTTTTAAATTTCCAGATTCGTCCATGGTTTCAGATTTCATGGGGAAAAGCTTTTGGGCCACCACCATGCCCACCATCGCTCTTTGATCCGGGGGAAGTTTGTTGGCTTGGGCAGCCATTTCGGTTCCCCACCAGCTACCAATACCGGAAGCCAGCCAGACCTTACCCTTGCCGTTGTCCGATTCGTAATCATATTCCCGGCAGGTATAACCCAGTATGTCCAGGGTTTCCCCGGTTTTGGTGATCTTAAAATGATGATCCTTGCCGTAAACAAATTGCTCAGGATGAAGGTCGCTTACCATATACATTTTTTGCTTGTCCATAAGGATGATCATCTCATGGGTTTGCCAATCGAAAATGCCGCCGACCATTCCTTCTTTGCCTTCCGACTGGGTGCGCATCTTGTGGCCCTGGACGAAATACTGAATCATCATGGTCTGATCTGAACCCGCACGGGTCATTTTCATATCCACTTCTCCCTCAAATTGCCCGGCCAGGGAAACTCCCAGGCTCAAACCTCCCATGAAGGCGATCGACAGGGCGGCTCTTAAAAGCTTTTTCATAGCTTCTCCTTTTTAAAAATTTTAATAAACCACCACTACTTTTACTTTTTCCAAAGCAACTTCCAAGGATGTGCTTTGAGTTCTTCTACCAAACCTTTGACATCATCGGCCATCTGCTCATCTTGCAATAAAACCCCGATGGTCCCCTTGCCGTTGTGCACGTCCTGAGCCAACTGGTTCACCGTGATCATCGTCGTGTTAAAATTATGGATCGCCTGGTTGATGTCTTTTTTGTCCAAGGTCGTTGTCAAGCTGTTCAAGCTTTGGGAGATGGAAGAAACACTGCTCACGACCTTGTCGACCTGGTCGCTCGAGTTGGAAAGATTATTGAGGATATTGGATATTTTGTCCCGGCTGGTATCGGTCAAGGCCAGCAGCGCTTCGGAAGTTTTGTTGAGATTTTGAAAAGCCGAGAGGAAGCTGGCCTTCGATTTAGGATCGCCCATCATTTGCTCGAACGTTTCCATCACATCCCCCAACTGGCTGAAGGTCTGGTCTAAATTATTGGCGTCTTTCCCTTCGAGGCTGTCCCCCGTTTTCAACTCATCCCCCGTCCCCAGATTCGCGCCGATTTGCACATACCGGGACCCCAGCAATCCATCGCCGTAAAGGGCGACCAGCGAATCCTTTCGGAGCTTGAAGTCCTTCTCGGTGATCAACATATCCACCGCGGCTTTACCATTATCCGGCCGGATGGCCTTGACCCGTCCCACATCGATCCCGCCGGCGTAACGGATCGGCGCGTTTACTTTTAAACCGCCTAAAAAGTTGAAATCCGCGGTGACCACGTAATTACCGGAAGAAAATGAAAAATTGGAAAGAAAAAGAACGGCGAACATCAGGATAAACAGGGCCGCCAGAGTCATGGCGCCGACTTTAAATTCCAGGGATATCTTCATTTTTTCTCCGTTAGCGGATGGGGATTGGGCCGTTGACGCTACCTGTCACAAACTGGTGAATAATGGGATGGGCGCTGTTTTCAATCTCTTGGGGTGTTCCCGTCCCGATGATTTTCCCATCATATATCATGGCAATCCGGTTAGCTACCTGGTAGGCACTGCGCATATCGTGAGTCACCACGACCGAAGTGATGTGAAGTTTTTTCTGCATATCCATAATCAATTCATCAATGGCCGCCGAAGAAACCGGATCCAAACCGGAGGTAGGTTCGTCGTAAAGAATAATCTCCGGATCCACCGCGATGGCCCGGGCCAATCCCACCCTTTTACGCATGCCGCCGGACAATTGGGAGGGCTTTAAATCGAGCAGATCATCCTGAAGCCCCACCAATTCCAATTTGGCCCTCACCACTTCAACCGCCTTAACCCGGGACATCTTAAAATCCCGAAGAAGGCGGAAGGCCACGTTCTCAAAAACGGTTAAGGAATCAAAAAGAGCCGCGTATTGGAAAACGACGCCCATTTTTTTCCTCAATTCATTCAATGCCTCTTCTTTGAGATCGGCCACATCCTGGCCCTCCACCCATACTTGGCCCGAATCAGGCGCAAGAAGGCCGGCGATATGTTTCAAAATGGTGCTTTTCCCCACCCCCGACCTCCCGATAATGACCAAGGTTTCGCCGGCGACCACTTCCAGGCTCACCCCATCCAAAACCTTCCGGTCGCCGAAACTTTTAAAAACATTTTCAAGATGAATAATATTTTCTTTTTTTTCCACGGCCAATCCTTGTCTCAAAAATGAACGACGGTCAGAATGGCCGTCAAAAAATAATCTGAAATCAAAATGAGCATGAAAGAGAAAACCACCGCGTTGGTCGTGGCTTTACCCACCCCTTCAGCTCCGTTGGTGGTAGAGAAGCCCTGCCAACAGGAAACGATGGCGATAATGGCTCCAAAAACCAGGGCTTTCATCAGTCCGCCGATGATGTCCCCGACTTCCAGGGAAGAGCGGGTACTTTCAATATAAACGGTGGAAGTGGTGAATTTCAGCGAGCTCACAAATAGACCGCCCATCCATCCGATTAAATCGGCGAAAATGGTCAAGAGGGGGAGCATCAGGGTAAAAGCGAGAAACCGCGGAACCGCCAGGTACTTCACCGGATTGGCCGCCAAAGTGTAAAGAGCGTCGATCTGTTCCGTCACTTGCATGGTCCCGATTTCCGCCGCCACGGCCGAACCCATCCGGCCCGCGATGACCATGGCGGTTAAAACCGGACCCAATTCACGGACTAAAGAAAGGGACACGACCGACCCTAAAAATTGGGAGACACCTTTAATTTTTGTTTCCAGGGTATAGCCCGCTTGAAGGGCCAGCACCATACCCGTAAACAACGCGGTGGTAATGGCCACCGGAATAGAATTCACCCCAATCTTCACCATTTGCCGAAGGATCAGTTCCCGGTCGAAAGGTTTTTTGAACATCCAGCGGAATAGGCTCAGGGTCAAGAGAACCATCTGGCCTATTTCGGTGACGAAAAAAATGATGAAAGCGCCGAAATCCTCGATGAGGGAATACAAGTCGATGAACTCCTTATTTCACGTAAAGACGGGGCACCCGCCCGCCCACGGCGCAAAGCAATTCATAGGAAATCGTCCCGGCTAGAGCCGCCTGTTCTTCCACTGGGAGAAAGGCTTTGCCGTCCCGACCGAAGATCGTCGCCGCATCCCCTAATTTCACGTTCGGAACCGAAGTTACGTCTGCCATGGTCATATCCATACAAACGGTTCCAATCAATGGAACCTTTCGGCCTCGAATTAAACAATGGCCCTTATTGGAAAGAGTCCGATGCAACCCGTCCGCGTACCCTATCCCTAAGGTCGCCACACGGGTTCGCCTCTTGGTGAAGTAGGTTCGACCATAACTGACTGACTCTCCCTTTTCCAGGGTCTTCAAGTGAATGATTCTTGCTTTCAATTGCATTGCGGGAAGAAGCTGAACCCGATTTTTCAAATGGGGGCTGGGCGCGA
>Ga0206853_1053_pt1 | contig 16526 bp, 5 predicted proteins | sample Alteio_BWOrgCont_52_FD_152859 | JGI IMG/M metagenome (GOLD analysis project Ga0206853, IMG submission 152859) | Enriched cells from forest soil in Barre Woods Harvard Forest LTER site, Petersham, Massachusetts, United States -... | ecosystem: Environmental > Terrestrial > Soil > Temperate forest > O... | reverse complement strand
TTCGAGGCCGATGCGGATCATGGCGTCCTTGAAGAGCAAACGATCTTCGGCCTTCTTGATGGCTTCGAGCTTGGCGCCGATGAGCTCGACGTTGTACTTGTCGAGAATGCCGGCATCGGCGAGATCGACGGCTAGATTGAGCGCGGTCTGGCCGCCGACCGTCGGGAGCAAGGCGAAGATGCCCGAGCCAGGTTTGGAGGTGAGCATTTCCGACTCGATGCGGATGATTTCTTCGACGTACTCGCGCGTGAGCGGCTCGATGTAGGTGCGGTCGGCGAGCTCGGGATCGGTCATGATGGTGGCGGGGTTCGAGTTGACCAGCACCACCTCGTAGCCCTCCTGGCGGAGAGCCTTGCAGGCCTGCGTGCCGGAGTAGTCGAACTCGGCCGACTGGCCGATCACGATCGGACCGGAGCCGATCACCAGGATCTTCTGTATGTCATCTCTGCGTGGCATTTACTTTTCTGCTTCCTGAAGGTTTTTGTGTTTCAAGCTTTGAAAGGGCACGGCTTTAGCCGTGCCGCAAGCTGTCCCAATAGCGCTCTCGGGCTTAAGCCCCTGAGGGATGGGGTCCAATTTCCAGCCTGGATAGGCCGAGGAGTACGGATATTCTGCGGGGCTTGTGCACAGATGCTTCTTCACCGGATTCAGATGAATGTAATGAACGTGCTTGTCGTAGTCTTCATGGTCTCGAATCCTATGGTCTGCAAATCCGCGACGCCAAATTTCGGCGTTCGATCCAAGCTCTTTTTTCGCGCTAAACGAGAAGCCGCCCTTGATGAGCTGGACCGATTTCTCGAGAGATGTTGTGGGCGTCATCAATAAGTGGAAATGGTCGGGCATCAGAACGAATTCGTGCAGGAGATACGATTCAGCACGGTGCGAGAGCAGGTTTTTGAAAAACAGGCGCGCCCAAGACTCCGCGTGGAAGAGCGCCCGGCGCTCCCATGTGTCGGATGTGACGAAGTACGTCTGCGCGTTGTTCGTTGCATGCTCGCGTGCGGGTTTCAAAACCATCCCTCAGGGGCTAAAGCCCAGCTATTATTCGCATCCTTGCGGCACGACTGAAGTCGTGCCCTTTCAAAACTCAATCCTCCAGGAGCCTATGACCAGGATTCTTGAATGTCATTTCTGCATGGCATTTTTCGACAATTCCCTATTCGTGCTTTCCGTTCAATTCGCGCACGGCGCGATCAAATTGCTTCCGGTTAGTAAAAACCGGGGAGACACAGTCTTCGCATACTACGGGTTTGATCATGATGTAGAGTGGTCCCCTATGAAAAAGCGCGCGCACATCTGCTCCTACGACCACCTGGCGGTTCGCGCTTGCTGAGCCCGGTGTTCTAACGTGGAGCAGATACTCACCTTTTGAATTCGAGAAATCGAAATATCCTTTCGCGTCTGTAACCACGGCTTCCGATGGTTGGACTCCGCTGGCTAGCGCGACCTGAACCCCCGCTAATGGACTTCCGGTTTCGCTTAGAACGTAACCGTAAGCGTGCGAGAGGTGGAGCGGCTTCAGGACCACGATTTGTCCTTGAGCATTTTCGAGAGCAAACACGAATATGATTACGAGTATCGAACCGAAATCCAAAAAACAGCGGAGCCGGGGCCCCGCTGCGGTTGCGATCACTATTTTCTTCTTTGCTGGATTATTCATCCCTTCCACTCCTCCATCATCTGTCGGAAGTCGCGGAACAGGTAGTGCGAGTCGTGGGGGCCGGGGGCGGCTTCGGGGTGGTACTGGACGCTGAACAGCGGCAGCGTTTTGTGGCGCAGACCTTCGAGTGTCTGGTCGTTGAGATCGACGTGGGTCAGTTCGACTTCGTTGGCGTTGATCGAGTCGGGATCGACGGCGAAGTTGTGGTTGTGGGCGGTGATTTCTACTTTCCCAGTCGCGTTGTTCTTGACCGGATGGTTGCCGCCGTGGTGGCCGAATTTGAGCTTGTAGGTTTTGCCGCCAAGGGCGAGGCCGCAGAGCTGGTGGCCTAAACAGATTCCGAAGACCGGGACGCGGCCCATCATGTTGCGGATGGCCTTGACTGCGTAATCGACAGGCTCGGGGTCGCCGGGGCCGTTGGAGAGGAATACGCCGTCGGGTTTGAGGTCGAGCACGTCCTGGGCGGTGGTTTCGGCGGGAACTACGGTCACACGGCAGCCTTCGCGGGTGAGCATACGGAGGATGTTGTGTTTGATGCCGAAGTCGTAGGCGACGACGTGAAGCTGCTTGCGAAATGTGCCATCCGCCGGCGCACCCAGGTATGCGTTGTCAGTCTGGTTCCGTGTGTCGTCCTTGTCGAAGGTATAGATGGTCTTCGTGGAAACGACGCGGGCCAGATCAGTGCCGTCCATTTTGCGGATGGAGCGAGCCTTGGCGACGAGGACGTCGGTGTTGGTTTCTGTCGTCGAAATTACGCCGCGCATGACGCCATTGTTGCGCAGATGCCGAACCAGCGCCCGGGTGTCGATTTCGGCGAGAACGGGGACCGCATAGCGCTCCATGTACTCGTCGGTGACCTGCTCGGAGCGCCAGTTTGAGCTGATGGGCGAGAACTCGCGGACGATCAGGCCCTCGATATAGGGCTTGGCCGACTCGTTGTCTGCCTGGTTGGTTCCGTAGTTGCCGATCTGCGGATTGGTGAGAACGACGATTTGCCCGGCATAGGAGGGATCGGTGGCGATTTCCTGGTAACCGGTAAGAGATGTATTGAAAACTACTTCACCCTGGCATTCACCAGGTGAGCCATAGCCGTGGCCTCGGAAAATGCGCCCGTCTTCGAGCGCCAGGATCGCATGCATCGCGTCTCCGGGGAGTGGATTCAATCGATTTTACCACCTGCGGCGGGGCAGACGGCACCTGCGGTGCGGCAGACGCTCGCTTTTCGCTCGCTTGAGCTTCGTTATGACCAAAAACACTTGCCAGGAAAGGATTTTGGTTACCGCACCACACCGGCGTCGCGGGCGGGCCAGTAGATGAAGACGGCCTTGCCGTAGATGAGATTATGTTCAACCGGGCCGAACTCGCGGCTGTCGGAGGAGATGGAGCGATGATCGCCCATCATGAAGTAGGAGCCCTCGGGCACGACCATTTCGGCCATGGAGCGCTCGTCGCGATATTCATCCGGGACGTAGCTCTCGATGAGGCGGTGACCGTTGAGCCAGACTTCGCCGTGATCGATTCTCAGCCGATCTCCCGGCAGCGCAATCACGCGCTTGATGTAGCTCTTTTCCGGATCGCGCGGGTAGTGGAAGACAACCACGTCGCCGCGCTCGATGGCGGAGATGTGGTAGACGAACTTGTTGATGAAGAGCCGATCGCGGTCTTCCAGGCGTGGCAGCATGCTGGTGCCTTCCACGCGGACCGGCTGGTAGAGGAAGGTGATGATGAGGACGGACGCGACGGCGGAGACGAGCAGGTCGCGTACCCAGAGGCCCAAGCCGCCGGCCTTTGAAACCGGAATTGGTGGAACCGGACTGGATTCAAAAGAACTGGGCGGGACGGGATCGGGTCGGACTCGATTGGATGCGGGGTTCACTTCGGGTTGGCCGAAGTCGGGCGGCGCGAGAGAGGGCGGATTTGTGGAATTCGGATCGTCGTCTGGAACCGTGTGCATTGCAGCCTTGAGCCTGAGAGTCGAAGCATGTGGGGAGACGCATTTGCGCCGGATCGAGAGAGACCCCCTTAGATAGTATACCCGCGATGCTGACGAATTGTTGAGAGTAGGCGACCCGCTGCATTCGAAATCTCGTGACGAAAGCAAATGCGGGGACCGTGTACACGGTCCCCGCAGGGGTTGGGGTGGCGAAATTCACCGCTATTGGCAGACGCCGCTGCTGCCCGCGTTGTAGATGGCAAGAATCTGTGCCGGAGTCAGGGCTGCGCTGTAGACGGCCACGTCGTTTATGAGGCCGGTGAAGGGACGGTTTTCGTTGACCTCCTGGCCGATGGCGAACCAGTCGCCGCTGGGGTAGGAGACGGTGCCGTTCCAGGTGGTGGGGTTGTTGCCGGAGTTGGAGGGCTGCAGGACGCCGTTGTAGTAAACCTGGCCGGAACCGCCGGAAGTGGCTGTTGCGGTGATCAGTGTCCACTGGTTGAGCGGAACCTGGGTCTGCGTATCCTGGAGAGCCCAGTTGGTGCCGTTGCCGAGATTGAATTGGATGTGGCCGGCGGGCACGTTGCCTGGGTTGCCGTCGGGGTTGACGCGTCCGTCGAAGAAGATGGTTGCGCCGCCGTGAACGCCGTCGATCTGGCTGCCGGCGATCAAGGCCATGGCGCCGCTGCCATTGTCGGTAGGCATGGCGGTGGGATAGATCCAGGCCGAAAGGGTGATGGCGCTCTGAATCTGCAGGTTGGTGGGCACCGGCTCGCCGATCAGCACATATTGATCGGTGCTTCCGCCGGCGAAGCTGAAGGCGTCGCCGACCTCGCCGAGAGCGTAGGTGACGCCGTTCTCGAGGGTTCCGTTATTGCCGCCGGGGCCCACGTCGGTGGCGTTGTCATTCCCCGGCCAGAGGCTGACCAGGCTTGAGAGCTGGGTTGAGCAGGCCGGCGCACCGGTAACCGTGGCCGAGCATGAGGCGTTGGTGCCGGAGTATTGGCCGTTGCAGGTCCAGGCCCAGCCGTAGGTACCGCCGGTGAGCGGCTCGGTGATTGCCGAGGCCGTGCCGGCTGAGCACAGATTTGCTGTGGGCGCAGAAGAGAACGACAGCCCGTTTGACGTGCCGCAGGCGCCGTTCACCGCGGCGGCTGTGCCGGTGGTGAAGGTTGCGAGTACGCCGTAGTTGTTGGTCGCGTTGTTTCCTGCAATGTCGGTGAGCCACCACGGATTGGGGTAGTAGTAGATGTCGTAGATCGTCGCATCGGCCAGTGGTGTCGTCGGCGTGATGGTGATGATCGTGTTGCCGCCCGAGTAGGCAAACGTGACTGTGCCCGGCACCGTCGCGCTGGTGTTGTGAAGCCGCAGGTAGACTTCGTTGGGATTGATGAGAACCGGGTCCATCAACTCATTGAAGGTAATCGTCGCCGTGGTCGGTACGCCGGTGAGAGGTGTAGCACTGCTGACCGGGTTTGTGGCGATGACAGATGCGTTGGTCCAGTCGAAGCTCGACCCGGTAGTGAAGCTGCTGGTGGTGGTGCCGGTGGCGGGATTGCCGTTCAAGTCGGTGACGCCGGCCACATTGAAGGTGTAGGTGGTGTTTGGCGCCATCGCCCACGGCAATTGCACATCGGCGATGAAGTTTCCGTCTTCAGCGTAGACGGCGATCGGTTCAGCGCTTCCGCCTTGCGGAGTGAAGGTGATGTTGGCCATCGAGTCGGAGGAGACCGGTTCGTTGAACAAGAGCATGAGACTGGTGTTGTTCCACGGGCCGCCGATGGAGTTGAGCGGAACATTTGTCATTCCGCTGGGTGGGTTGGCGTAGACCAGCGCAGGTCCGACGGCGACGGGACCATTGCCGGTGTAGAAGTAGGAGCTGCCGTTGGATTGGCCGTTACCGGTCAAGTCGATGGCGCTGTAGCACTGGTATCTGTACTCGCTGTTGATCAGCAACGGCGAAGTAGGTGTCATGGTTACCGACAACAGGTCGGATGCCCAGGTGTAGTTGACCGGGATGTTTGCGCTGGAGGTGTAGCTGTACACGTAAGTGTTGGACGGCGTGACGCTGCTCGGATCCATCGGCTCCGTGTAGAGGCAGGTGAACGAGGCGTTGGTGCCAATTCCCGTTGTGTCGTTGCCGAAGTCCAGCGTGACATTGGGGTTGGTGTAGTCGGGCAGCGCGGCGGTAGTGAAGGTCGCGCTGGCCGGGGTAAAGATGTTGCCCGCGTAGTCAATCAGGTTGTTGGTGACTACCGAGATCGGGGTTGAAGGCGGCAGCGGGTTGACAGGCGAGAAGTTGACTTCCACAACATCGTCGTTCGAGTAGGTGTAAGACCAGCTGCCGGGGATCGGATTGCTGCCGGCGGTGATGGCGATGTTGGTGGGGTTGATGGAGGTTGCATCGACCGGCTTGGAGAAGCGGAAGCGGAGATAGGCGTTGGTGCCCACGTTCGTGGATCCGTTGGGCGGTCCAATGATGACAGTGCCGGAGGTGGTGTCAGAACCGGTGGCGGTGCTGGGGACGCCGAAGTAAGTGTTCCAGCAACTGCCGGGGATGGCCACTCCATTGAGGCCCTTGACCTTGTTGTTGGCGCACACATAGTATGTGCTGCCCGCCGTCAGGCTGGAGTTCGGCACCACGCGGATGATGTTGTTGTTTGGCGCGGCGAGGACGCTGACCGTTGCCGCGGTTCCGGTGTTGAAGTACACGTTGCCGCCGCCCACGGTGGTGGGATCGATGGGGAGGCTGAACTCGATATCGATTTCACCGTTGATCGGCATGGTGCCAGATCCGTAGATCGGGCTGACCGCAGTCATGGTCGGCTGCGCAGTAGCGGTATTGATGGCCGCAGCGGTGTAGAAGGTGCCGCTGTTGCCGGTAAAGGCATCGCCGTTCACGTCAAGCACGTTGCCGGAGAGGAACCATTGAACCGTGGCTCCGTTCGGGAACGGAGTGCCTGGCGTGTACTGGATTTCGTAACTGCTTGCGGCGGTCACGACGGTTCCGGTCTCGACTGTGCCATTGACGGCTACGGTGAGCTGGCCTGGGAGCGTGGAGGCGTTGACCTGACGATTCATGTAGAGGGTCAGGATGGAATCGGTGGGAACGTTGGTTGCGTTATTGCCAGGAGCTTCGGATTGCACGGCGCCGTTGCCGGTGGCTGGATTGACACCGGTGACGAAAGTGCTGTTGAAGGTGCTGGCCAGGGTGTTTCCGGAGGGATCGCTGATGCCGCCGGCAGGCAGCTGGATGGTGTAGGTGGTCCCGGTGCTCAGGGTGCCGCTGTTGAACGTCATGGTGCGGTTGTCAGGCGACATGGTGATGCTGCCGCGATCGGTCAGTCCCTGACCCGCCCAGAGCAATGCGTTGTTGCCGTTGTTGTAGACGGTATAGGGATTGATGCCCTTGTTGAAAGTGACCGAGACAGACGTGTCGGGGCGCACGTTGGTTGCGCCGGCAGCCGGGCTTACCGAGAGCACGGTGAGAGGCGTGCTGTCCGGCGTGGAGCCGGTGGTGGTGAAGTAGACCAGCTGCTGCCAGCCTGCTCCGGGGCCGCCGAAGAAATCCCCGTCTACATCGGTGAGTCCGCCGTTGGCGCCGACATAGATGGTCGCATTGGGCGGGTACGGACTGCTGGGTGTGAAGGTAACTGCATTGCCGCTGACGACATAGTTGCCGGCGATGCCCCAATCGCTGTTCCAACTGTTCATGACTAGCAAGTCGTTGAGATTGACGGTGGCCGGATTGAGAGTCTGGCTGAAGGTGACCGTAATGGGCATCATGTTGTTGGTCACGTTCGACCCGTTATTGATGCTGGTGCTGGTCAGCGTGAATCCGCTGGTGGCGGTGGCGCCAGTAGTGAAGCTGGAGCTGAAAGGCACCACGGCGTTGCCGTTGGAGTCAGAGAAGCCATTCACCTGCACGGTGTAGGTGGTGCCGGCGGCAAGTGGACTGCTGGGCACGAAGAGCAGTTCCTGGTTGTTGGGCTCGGTCACGGTTCCGGCGACCGGGGTGCTTCCCTGGAGCAGTTGAATCGATGATTGTGTGACGGTTGTGGGATCGATGTTGGCGCTGAGGTTCGCCACGATCTGGGCATTCAAAGGAATGCCAGTGGCGTTGTTCAACGGGCTGATGGTGACGGTGGGACCGGAAGTGACTGTTCCGCCGTTGGTCCAGAAATACTCGTCGATTTGGATGCCGTTGTTGCCGTCCTGATCCTGGAATCCGCAGCAGGCCTGGAAGTGGTAGCGGGTGTTGGGCAGCAGCGGAAGCTGCGGCGTCATGGTGACTTCCAGGCCGCTGGTGGATTCAACGACGGTAAGCGGAATGAACTGCCCGGTGTCGTAGAGATACATGCGGAAGGTGCCGTTGTTGACGGTAATCGGGTTCAGAGGCTTGCTGAAAATGAATTTCAGGACCGTGTTGGTGCCGACGGTGGTGCCGTTGGCCGGATCGCTGAGGGTTGCAGTTGCCTGCACTACGTCGTAGGTGGCGCCGGTGGTAAAGGAATTGGTGACCGTGGCGACAGGGTTTCCGGCGGGATCGGCAACGCCGGTGATGTGCATGGTGTAGGTGGTGCCGGGCAGCAGTGGCACCGCGGGCACGAGTTGGAGCACGGTGTTGCCGGCGCTAAGAACCGGAGTAACGGTCACATTGCCGCTGATGTCGGTAAGCGTTACGCCGCTCACGGTGGTCGGATCGATGGGCGCGCTGAACTGCGCTTCAATGATCGCGTTGGTGCCGAGACCGGTGAATCCGCTTAACGGGTTGAAGTTGATGACCGTGGGCGCGGAGGTGGAGGGGGCGAAGGCGGCGTAGAACCCGGCCGAGTAGTTGCTCATCTGGTTGCCCGCCAGGTCGGAGCCGTTGTTGACGTAGAGCGTGTACTGGCGTCCTGCGGCAAGCACGGCGTTCGGCGTCAGATAGGCGATCTGCTGGTTCGCGCTCCAGGAGACGGTGCTTGGGATGTAGACGTTCTGGAGGTTGTCGTAGATAGCCAGGTTGTTGGTTCCGAAGGTGGTCACATCCATCGATTCGCTGAATTGAACCGTGATCATGGCGTTGACCGGGACGCTCTCGCCGCTGACCAGGCTGGTCGAGACAACGGTAGGCGCGGTGAAGTCGGGACCGGCGCCGGTGGTGAAGCTTGAACTGAAGTTGATGGGGTTGCCCACCATGTCGAGGACGCCGTTGAGCGTCATGGTGAGCGGAGTGCCGGCCGGCAGTGGCGCGTTGGGTACAAATTCGACGCGGGTGTCGGCGGAGTTGAGGAAGAAGGTGCCGGCCAGAGGCGTGACGCCGTTGAGGATCTGGAAGGTATTGCTATTGACGCTGACTGGATCAACAGGCTTGCTGATGACCACGCCCGGAGTGGCGTTGACGGCGACCAACGTATCGCCATTGAACGGGACGGCGCTGAGGACGGTGGGAAGCGTTGAGTCGACGGCTGTGCCTACGGGGAAGTAATCCACAAAGGTGGTGCTGGGGAATGGCACGCTGGTTGTGCTCTGCACCGCCGTGGTGACGTAGACGTAAATGTTGTGGCCGGCTGTAAGGTTCGTAGACGGAACGATGCGCACTTCGTTGGCCTGCGGCATGGTGTAGGTGCCGGCCACATGCAGGCCGGTGGTGCTGTCGTTGAGATAAATGTTGGTGCTGTTGACGGTGCTCGGGTTCAACGGCACGTTGAATTGCAGGTCGACGATGGCGTTGAGTGCGGCGGCCGCCCCGTACGTTGGGGAGTAGGTCTGAACGGCGGGCACGAGCGTGGCGGTGCTGGCAGCGGCATAGAAGTAGCCGGAGCCGGCGGTGATGGGCGTCTCGTAGGTGCTGTCGAGCAGGGTGGTGTTGGTCCACCATTGGATGAGCGCGCCGGGAGTCCAGGGCGAGCTGGGCGTGAATTCAAGCGTGTACCCGTTGTCGAGGACTGCGACCGAACCGGGGACGGCGACGTTGTTCTGCGCAACCTCGATGCCGCCATTGGCGGTGCTGGGGTTAATGGGCAGGTTGGAGTAGATGGTAATCGGCTCGTTGACGTTGATGCCGGTGGCGCCATTGCCCGGCCGGTAGGTGATGATGCTGCCGTTGGTGTTGTAGTCGTAGTAGCTGGTGGTGAACTGGCTGGTGAAGTTCGTCAGCGGATCGCCTTCCCAGTCGGTGAGGTGACTGTTGAGCACCGCGGTGACGGTGGCGCTGCTTGCCAATGGGTAGCAGGTGAACGTGATCGTCGAGTTGTCCTGCGATCTGCTAACGCTGGTGCACGAAGGACTTTGCGCATCGCCGATGAACAGCGCAGCGTCCGCGTTGGCGCTATTCGGGTTGATGGAGCCCCGTGAGACGGAGCGGTTGAAGGTTGCCGAGACCGGGGTGCGCAGTCCGACGTTGGTTGCGTTGTTGGCCGGAGAGAAGGCTACGACCTGGAACGCTGTGGAAGGCGGAGTGACGGTGCCGCCCGTGGTGAAGTACGTCAGCTGGGTGTAGCAGCCGCCGGCGCTGTCTCCGGCGACATCCAGCGGTCCATTGCAGGTGCCGACGTAGATCTGCGTGTTGATCGGGAAGGGGCTGTCGGGAGTGAAGACAACCTGGTTGCCGGTAACCACGTAATTGCCGGCGATCTCCTGATCGCTGTTGTAGCTAACCATAACCGGAAGCGTTGTGGCGTTGACCGTAGCGGGATCGAGCGTGTTGCTGAAGGTCAGGGTGATGGTCGAGTTGGTAGGCACGGCCGTTGCATTAAGGGCGGGCGTGGCGCTGGTGAGAGTGAGACCTCCGCCATAGCTCGCGCCGCATGTCTCAATTGCGGCATCGAGCCGGAAGGCCTCATCAACGTTATCGGTCGAGCCCCATCCGAGCGACAGGGTGTTGGAGCCGACGACAAGCTGCGACGCCGGAATGGCGACATTCAAATGTGTGAATGTGGTGTTGGTGCTGATATCGCCGGTAATTGCCGTGCCGTTGATGCCGAGTTCGCCATTGTCGTCCACCGACATCGTACCAACCAGGCAGAGGTTGCTTGGCACAGTGGGGCCGGGGATGTTGAACGTGGTCGAGTAGACGCCGAGCGTGTTGCCGGCGGCGGCGTTGGGGTTGATGGCTATCCAGTCGGAGGTGGGACCGTTGGCCGGCCATCCGCTGTACCAGCCTCCGTCGCCAGGCCCGACGGTCTGGAGCGGCGTAGATGGCCCGGTGGCTTCGCCGCCTGCGGTGAAGAGATAGAGGGGGCGTCCACCCTGGCCGGGCAGGTTCGCGACAGGGACATAACTCCAATTGGCGTCGTTGGTGTTGTTGGTGGTGATCAGATTGCCAGAGGCATTGAGGCCGGTGGAGACATTGATCACCAGCGCAGAAGCAGCAGTGGTAAAGGAGCTGGAGAACGGCACGCCGACATTGCCGACCTGGTCCTGATAACCACTCAGTTGCACAGTATAGACCGTGCCGGTCTGCAACGGCTGGGTGGGAACGAAGGTGAACGTCACAAGATCGCTGGCCAGCGATCCTGTGCCGGCGACCGCCGATCCGCCGCTTGGCGTTACTGTGATGGCGTTGGTGAGTGTGCTCGCGTTGATGGGAGCGCTGAAGTGGACGATGACTTCAGCATTGATACCGATGCCGGTGGCGTTGCTGAGCGGCGAAATGGCTGCGACGGTGGGCTGAGTGGTGTCTGTACCGGCGCCGGTGGTGAAGTAAGAGGTGGCGCCGTTGAGAGTGTTGCCGTCCATGTCATACGTACCGCTGTTCATGCGGATGCCGTAGGCGGTATCGGCAAGGAGCGGATAGGTGGGCACGAACCGTGCACTCAGGGCGTCGGGTGAAATGATGACGGTGCCGCCAAGGTACTTGCCGCTGTCTTGGTTGTACATCAACAGCGTGCCGCCGTTGATGTCGAGGGCGTTGATGCGCTTGGTGAACTGAACTGCGGGCACAAAGTTGGTGCCCAGGTTGGTCTCGTTGTTGGCGAAGTTGAAGCCGGCGACGGTGTTTGTGACAGTGTCGGGGCCGGTCCCTGTGGTGAAGTTGAAGGAGCCGGGGATAATTGCGTTCCCGGCGGTGTCGGCCAGAATCGCGCTGAAGTTGACGGTGTACGTGGTGCCGGCGGCCAGCGGGCTGGTGGGTGTGAAGGTTGCAATTGTTCCCGGCTGCGCCCAGCCGGTGCCGCAGCAGTAGGGATTGCTGTTCCAGGTGATGGTTCCGGGTACAGCGGTGCTGCCGTTCATTACGGTGATGCCGGACTGAGTGCCCTGGTTCATGGTGGTGCTGAATTCGAGCTCGATGGGCGCATTGGTGCCGACGTTGGTCGCGCTGGCCTGGGGATTTTCTGACACAAGTACCGTCGGAGAAGTGTTGGCGGAGTCGACGGTGTAGAGATCGATGTTGTAGTTGCTGAATGCTGCGCCGGCCTCGTCCTGGATGCCGCCGGTCATGATCAGGTTATAGGTCGAATTGACGCCGAGCGGGCTGTGGGGCGTGATGGTGAGCATGCGCGCTGTGGCGTCGAGGCTGAGCGAGACAGGCACGGCGACATTGCCGCCGGGGTTGCTGGTCAACGTCAACGTTACCGTGCTGCTGGTGATGGTTGCGCTGTTCATCGGCTGGCTGAAGACAGCGATGATGTTGCTGTTGATGGGCATGACGCCGACGCCGGGGCTGGGGCTCAGCGAAAGCAGCGTGGGCGAAGGCACGGAGGGCGGATCGACGGTGAAGCCACCGGGCACGTTCTCCATTTCGCCGCCGGTGGTGGTAGTCACGTTCACCGGTCCGGTGGGCGTGGAGGCGCCGATGCTGATGTTGGCGGTGAGAGCGGTTGGGCTGGTCACTGTGACGAGGTTCACCGTGATGCCGGAGCCGAAGTTGACCGTGGTGGTTCCCTCAACCCAGCTGGTGTAGATGCCGGTGATATTGACGTTGAGTGTCTGGCCGTCGGTGCCGATGTTCGGACTGATCTGAGTAATGGCCGGCGAGCCCGCGGTGACTGCGAATCCGTTGTTGAGCTGCACGTTCTGGCTGTTGGTGTTGACGGTGACGGTGCGCGTGCCGACCGATGCGTTGGGAGCGACGGTAATGCTGGCGGTCAGTTGCGTGGCATTAGCGACGGTTACCAGGTTAACTGTGATTCCGGAACCAAAGCTGACCGAGGAGAAGCCCTGCTGGAAGTTGGTGAACTGGCCGGTGATGACGACGTTGGCCGATGTTCCAGCCTGAGCCGAAGTGGGCAAGGCAGAGAGCAGCGAAGGCACGCCGGCCAGTACGCTGAAGCCGCCGGTGATTGAGGCTATCTGGCCCCCGGTGGTGACGGTGACGTTGCGTGAGGCGATGGTTGCACTGGGGCTGATGGTGATGTTGGCGACGGCGCTCGTGGGGCTGCTCACCGTGAGCGAATTGACCGTGATGCCCGCGCCGAAGTTGGCGGTGCTGGTTCCGTTGATCCAGTTCGTGAAGACGCCGGTTAGGTTGACGTTCTCGTTGATCTCACCCTGCGTGCCGGTGGGCGGGCTGACTGCGGAGATGGCGGGCGATCCGCCGGAAACCGTGAAGCCGCCGAGGATGGTGGCTACTTCCCCACCCGTGGTGAGCACGACGTTATAAGCGCCGAGCGGCGTGCTGTTGGGAATGCTGATGGTGACCGTGGCGCTGAGCAGGCCGGTGACGGTGACGCCGGTGACCTGGATTCCGCCTCCGAACGAAGCCGTGGTGACGTTCTGGGCAAAGTGCGTCTGGCTGCCGGTGACGACCACGTTGTACTGCTGGCCTTCGGCTCCACTTGCCGGACTCAAGGGGCCAACAATCTCCGCCGGGCCTTGAATGACGTTGTAGGCGTTGGTGAGGTTGACGACCTGGCTTCCCGTGGTGACCGAGACGTTGCGGTAGCCGAGCGTGGTGGTAGGCGAGACGGTGATGTTGGCCTGCGCTTGGGTTGGGCTGGTCACGTTGACGGAGTTGACCGTGATGCCGGTGCCAAAGTTGGCGGTGGTTGTGCCGCCCGCAAAGTTGGTGAATGCGCCGGTGATGGTTACCGGGCTGAGGGTGAGACCCTGGACGCCGCTGGACGGAACAACGGCCAGCAGTTCAGGCTGCGACTGGCTGACGGTGAAGACGTTGACGCCGGTGGCGATTTCGCCGAGGGTTGTCGTGGTAACCGAGTACTGGCCAGCCGTTGCCGTGGTGTTGACCGTGACGTTGGCGGTAATCGATGTTGGCGAATTGACGGTGAAGCTGTTGATCAACACCGGGTTTCCGTTGAAGACAAGCTGCGTGGTTCCCTGCGCCCAGTGGGTGTTGATGCCGTTGATCTGCACCGCGGGCAGGTTGACGCCCTGGTCGCCGATGTTCGGCGAGAGGCTGTTGACTACAGCGGGTCCGGGGCTGACGTACACTGCGTTGTTGATACCAAGCGTTTGCGTGCCGGTGCTGACGGTGAGGTTGTAGTAGCCCACCGGCGTGGTGGGCAGAGCATAGCCCTCCACGGTCATGGATGTGGGTCCGGTGACGTTGACGTTGGTGAGCACAATTCCCGTGCCGTAAGAAACGGTGGGCGGCGCGGCCGAGTTCCATGTGGTGGCCTGGCTGAGGATGGTGAAGACGACACTGCCCTGCTGCGGCACCGAACCGGGACCGCTCGAGAGCAACAGAGGAGTGCCTGCCGTAACCACGAAGCCGTTGCTGATGCGTGCAATTTCGCCGGCCGTCTGCGCGGTTGCGCCGGTCGGTCCTTCGGAAGCGAGAGCAGGAACGGCCAGAGTCAGCGTGGCATCGGTTTCGCTGTTGACTACTGCGCTGGTGACGACAATTCCGGCGCCGAGAGAGAAGGTGGTTGAGGCGTTCCAGTGGGTGTTCTGGCCCTGGATGTCGACAGTTAGAGTGGTGCCCTGTTTCGCGGTGTTGGGCGAGATTCCGGAGATCAGCGCGAGCGAGGGCGTAACGGAGAAGTACGCTCCACCGACGACCGCGGCCGAGCCGCTGACATCGGGTGTAGTGGCGATGACCTGGTTGCCGCCGAGCGGAGCAAGTTGCGGAATGCTGATACTCTGCGTGGCGATTGTGGGTCCAAGAATGACCGGCGGACCATTGACGACGATGTTGGGGCCGAAGCTGAACGTGGTGGTGCTGTCGAAGGTGGTGTACTGGCCGAGGATGTTGACGGTCAGGTTGGTTGCGCATTGGATGCCGGAGCCTGGATCGACAATGGTCAATGTTGGCTGGGCGACCACAACACTGAATTGGGCGCTATCCACCTCGGTGCTGGGATTGTTGGTAGTGCCGGTCGTGGTCAGAGTCAGATCGCTGACCGAGGCCGTTGCAGTCGGGCTGATGGTGATGTTGGCGATCGCCGTGGTCGGGCCGGTCACTTGGAAGCAATTCACGGTGACGCTCGAGTTGAAGCCCGTCAACGTCGTGCCGGTCTGTCCGCAGGCCGGACCCGTTCCCGGATTCCACTGCGTGTACGCGCCGTTGAAAGTGATAGTCAAAGTCTGGCCGGGGAGTGCAGAGCCAGGCGAGAGATACCAGATGTAGGGAGTGGGCGGAGGTGCGGGCGCGGTGACCAGGAAGTTGCCGGTAAGTCCCTGCGAGCCGGTCTGAACGACAACGGTGCGATAGCCATCCTGCGCATTGGCGGCGATGTCGATGACCGCTTCGATGTGGGTTGCGTTATCCACCTGGAACGATTCGACGGTAATGCCGGGGCCGAAGCTGGGCACGCTGCTGCCGGTGGCCCATTGTGTGTAGAGGCCGTAGATGTCGACCAGCAAGCCAGTGGTGCCTGTAGAAGGATTGTTCTGCTGGCTGTTGGGACTGAGGTAAGTGATGACGGGGACGCCGCCGGTGACGACGAATGCGCCGCTGTCGGTGAGCGACTCTCCGTTCGTGACCATGTAAATGGAGCGCGCGCCGGGGTTGGCTGTAGGCGAGATGCTGAGGTCGACAGTGGCGCTGGTGGGGCTGTTGATGACCACCGAGTTGATGGTCAGATCGGAGCCGCCGCCGGAGATGTAGAACTGGGTGAAATTCTGCGCCCAGTGGGTGGCCGAGCCGGTAATGTTGAAGACCACTTCCTGGCCTTCGTTGCCGGTGTTGGGCGCGACGGTAGAGATGATCGCCGGGCCCTGAATGATCGAGAAGACGTTGGCGGCGACGATTTCAGTGCCGGTGCCGGCGCTCGATCCGGGAGTGCAACCGACGTAGGTGACGTAAGTGACCGCAACGGGCGGCTGGTAGGCGCAGGAAACGTTTGGCGTGGTTACGGTCCCCAGGCGCCCGCCGGTATAGGAGAGCGGATCGATATTGATGACCGCGTCTTCTTCAGTGGCGCTGACGTTGTTGACGGAGACGATGGTGATTCCGGCGCCGAGCGTAGCTGTGCTCGCGCTGGTGAAGTGGGTGTATTGGCCGATGAGGCGGACGTTGAGATTCTGTACGCCTTGCTCGGCCTGGTTGGGGATGGCTTCATTGAGCGTGGCTACGCTGGGGATGACGGCTCGCCGATCATGCTTGCCATCGCGCCCGGCGCCGGAGAGCAGGGAACTACCGCGACCATCCAGGTGCTCGGCCGCTTCACCAACTTCAACCAGACCACGACCAATGCAGCGTTCAATCAGGACATCACGGTCAATTCCATCAACGTGATCGATTCCGAAAACATGCAGGTCAACGTCACCATCAGTCCCAACGCGTACGTTGACTTCGGCAGCCCATGCGGCCACGTGCTCACCATCACCACTTCCAACGAGCAGGTTTCCACCAGCACAACGCCAAACGGCCCGGTCAATTTCTGCGTGCAGCAGGGCGCTGAAGAGATCACCAACGTCACGCCCAATGCCGCTCCGCAGGGATCCACGGAATCTGTCACCATCACCGGCTCGGCCACCAACTTCATCAATGGCGAATCTCAGGTCAGCCTGGGCGACTCCGGCATCCAGTCCGGCACCGTCGTCGTC
>Ga0206853_1050_pt2 | contig 16800 bp, 11 predicted proteins | sample Alteio_BWOrgCont_52_FD_152859 | JGI IMG/M metagenome (GOLD analysis project Ga0206853, IMG submission 152859) | Enriched cells from forest soil in Barre Woods Harvard Forest LTER site, Petersham, Massachusetts, United States -... | ecosystem: Environmental > Terrestrial > Soil > Temperate forest >... | reverse complement strand
AGCGGAGGAAACGCGAGAAGCAGAAGGAACGATGTGATAAACTGTGCCCATACAAAGAACGGAAGGCGGAAAAAAGTTAACCCTTTCGCGCGAAGTTGAATGATTGTAACGATGAAATTCATCGAACCGAGCAACGACGACGTTATAAGCAAAACCATGCCAAACAACCAGAATGTTTGTCCCGTTGTCGCGATATCCGAAAGCGGCGGATATGATGTCCAACCGGATTGTGCGGCTCCACCCGGCATGAAGAAACTGGAAAGCATGACGACGCCGCCCGCAAAATAGAACCAATAACTCATCATATTGATTTTGGGGAACGCCATATCCGGCGCACCGATTTGCAATGGCATGACGTAATTCCCAAATGCGCCGACCGCCAAGGGAACGATGCCGAGGAACACCATGATTGTTCCGTGCATAGCTCCAAGCTGGTTGTAAAACTCTGGCAGCACTACCCCACCCGGCATGCGTTCATCGCCTGTAAACAGATACCACAGCAATGCCCCAAGTACGAGGAACACAAATCCAATAAGAAGAGAGATTCGTTTATTTTTACGTGCTAACGCCATAAGACCGACACCAATCACTCCATATCCAGTGAGGATATAAACCCATGGAATAGGCTCGCCGGGATGCCCAAGCTGGTAGCGCATAACCATCATAAACGTGAATCCGAGGAACAAGAACAGCAGGCTTGTAAACATATACTGCAAGCCGATGACCTTGTGATCCTGCGAAAACACGTATGTTCGCCAAAATTCGCCATGTGCGTGTGGAGCGCCATGCCCGTCGCCATTGGTATGCGCGTGTGCGTGGTTTACAGCGGCAACTGTCTGATTAATGCTGTCGTTCATGTTTGATAATAGAGTGTAGGGCTATCGTCGCGTGAAATTATCTATTTGCAAGACACGGTCAAGGAGGATATGACAAAAAGCGCTCACGGCAGTCATGAGCGCTCTTCATAATGTAATTCGTTGTTATTGACCTTTGAAAGAAAAGGTTATATCCTTCGATTCTTTTGCGCCAATCGTTACTGTCTGTTCCTGCGCCGGATATTTTTCATGCCATGCGGCAATCGTGTATGTTCCGGGGGGAAGTCCCTTTAAACTGAATGAACCATCCTCGCCGGTTACTGCAAAGAACGGATTATCAACAACTCCGGCATACGCGTTCATCCAATTATGAACGTCGCACCGAAATGGAACCGGCACCTCTGCTTTGCTAAACGTTTTTTCGATTACCATTCCTTGATTCGGTTCCGCCGCGTTGAATTGATCATTGACTGTAGGATGCGCATGAATATTATGCAGCGTTGGGTCGTCGTTCTTTATTGAAAGTTTCTGTCCGACTTGAATGCCGAAGACATGGGGAGAATACATGCAGCCCTTTTGGTCAATCTGAACCGGTGTTGTAGGAACCGGGAATTTCATGCCGACAACTGGTCCGGCTTTCACATAGATGAATACGTTGCTTAACGTGTTATTCGCATTTACGATGACAGGTGTTTGGTACATCGCATCGGGATGCATTTTCATACACACCGGATCGGCATTCATTTTTATCGGGTCGCCTTTCGCCGGTGCAGGTCCTTCAAAAGAAACTTTGCCAGTAATATTACCCGCCGTTGCTGGGTCAACCGTCGCCGTTGCAGCCGGTGTGGCGCCCTGCTCTTCATCGTTTTCCTTTTTGCCGCAGCCAAAAACTGTGAATGTGACAACTGCTGCTAATGCCAACAATACGTTTATTTTTTTCATCGTTTTCCTTAGTAATTATTAATATATCGTTTCGTTTAAATTTTGATCATCAATTGATGTTTACAATCGAAGAACACCGTACGCACCTGCTTATGCGGGCTTGCCTTTTCTACCGAGCGTCATCACAACATCGCGAATGGCGCGAATCTGTTTTTCCGAGTCACCTCCGAGTATATCCGGCGCCGGGGAGACCCCACCTGGGAAGAAACTCGGCATACGAGTACCCGGCATAATCGCATTCGGATCATGCAGCCATAGTTGTATCCATTCCGGCTTTAATCTCTGAGACGCCATTTGAAGATTAGGCGCAAGATTGGAAATATCCTCTACCTTGCCCATTTGATGGCATTTTATACATTGGAATTTCTCAAACAATTGATTTCCCGCAGCCGTTAGCGTCGGATCGGGCATAAACGAAGCGTAATCGCGCAATTCAAACGATTGTTTATTTATTGCAAGAAAATACCGTTGGACAGTGGCTATATCGGAATCCGCCAAACCAAAGGTGGGCATGCGAATATGGAGCCACGGACGAATGGGGCTTGGAGCGCGAAGGAAATTATTCAACCAAACCTCCTGGACGCGCGCGCCCTCGGGCGTTAGCAACGGCGGGGATAATGGCTGCGGGTCAGGTACATTTTCAACCAGCTTTATGCGATCTTGTACCGAACCGCCAACGTCTTCGATTTTATGGCACCCTATGCAATTTCTCCACCGCACATAAAACCTTCCGGTATCCAGCGCAAATTGATTGGTCGTTTTGGGATCTTGGAAACGTTCGGGGATAAATTGTTTCCGCAAACTGTGTAAATAAACGTTCAACGCATAGGCTTCCGAATCAGACATGGAAAAATCCGGCATCTTTTGTGCTATTTCATCGCTTTGATAGATGCGTGGATTGAGGACTTTCATTATTGTCCACGTGTACCAATCTTCGTCATTATGAGCACCAACAGATTTGCCAAGCGGCAATCCTATTGAATCGAAATGCTCAGTCACATGCACCATCATATCCTCCGGCACCGTTCCCCAATACAATTGCTGAACGATTTTATTGCCAAATTCATCCAATGGGACCGAGACCTTGTTCATCTGCTCAAAGCCTTTGATGTTATGGCAACCGTAACAACCATAGCCCTTAATCAAGCTATATCCTTTTTGTGCGACGTCCGTTGCAGCCAACCCGGCAAAATTGTGGTTGGTTAATTCGGAATTACCTTTGTAATCCTGTATGATATGCGCAGCAATATCGGCAGCTTCCTGATCCGACAGCCTGAGATTTGGCATACGGGTAGTTGGGTTATATTGCTTCGGATTTTTTAACCATTGGTAAAGCCATTGCACGGTAACTTTACTACCGACGTTTTCCAAACTCGGTGCGAAGGCATTCCCTTCTTTTACACGGCTTGTCGTCGAATATTCTTTCGTCGAGTGGCACCCGATGCATCCCAGTCGGTTAACCAGGTCCTTGCCGCGCGTAGCGTCGCCCGCGGGCATACTGGAAACCGGCACTGTATATGCACTATCGGAGGATTGTACAAGGTATGTGACTATTGCGTCAGCTTCGTCGTCATTCAACTTAAAGTTCGGCATCCGCGTGATGCTGTTTATGGCTTTAGGATTTTTAATCCAGTTAAACATCCAATTCGGCGAGAGCTTTGCCCCGACTCGTAACAAGGAGGGGCCCTGCTTCATCACTTTGAAATCCGGCACGTCAATATTATCATGGCAGCCATAGCAACCGAAATCCAAGAACTCTTTCTTGCCGGTCGAAACAGTTTGCGCATACGGCGCAAAATCGTAACGGTTGGCATGGCAGGTTGCGCAGGCACCTTCTGCATATTTTCCCGCAAGCAGCGGTGAATCCCAATGTTCTTCAAATCCATGGGCTTCCTCAACACTGCTAAGCGCCATCCCTTCCCCGCCGTGGCACGTTGCGCAGCCGAAGGTTTCGGGATTATGCTTTTTCAACAGATCCAATTGCGGATGTGTGCCGTACATTTTTTTATACGACAGCAGCGACGGCTTATCTTTTACCGCCTTTTCCCATATCTTGTCGGCATCATCTTTATGCTTACCCAACGCAGCTATGAGATCATTCTTGGACGCCGTAGAATTTGGGTCAAACATTTTTGACTGTAACACAGTCAAGACCGCATTGGTGGTTTGGGCGTTATAATTGTCCTTAGCATATTGCGCGGCGCCGCTATACTTCTCCATGAGCGTTTTTTCAAAGTCATCGCCCATGAACAACGAATCGTTCCAACCCATGTGGCATGTTTGGCATCTGTCAATCCGGTCTTCCGCCATTCCCCATACCGACTTGTCGAAACCTTTGATAATAATTTGTTTTATCTCGATGTTACTATTTTGCGCGCCTTCAATCTTGGATTTAAGAGTGAGAACGGGAGCGGTCAGGCTGTCATGCTCCGCCTGCAACTGCTTCATCGTATCATACATCGGCTTCAAAAGCCCGCCAAGCGAATCTACTTTCGACTGATATAAATCAGCCTGTGTTTGGTCGGCTTCCATCTTTTTATCGTAATTATCGCGATCTTCCCTGTATTCGCGCGCAGCCGCTGTATCACCGTTCCGTTTGTTATGTTCGTACAAATAATTTTCTGCGTCCGAACGACTCTTCTCAAATCCGCGCTGTTGCGTAAAGTCTATAACCTTCCTCTTATAATCGTCAATTTGGTCAAGATATTTCCGCGCCTCGGCACCCGTTAACTTTGTACGGGCGGCGGCAAGGTCTTTCGATACCTGCGTGATATCCGCCTTGTCAAGATTCTGGTTCGCATCCGCCAACCTGTGCTGCAATAGACGGGTTTGCACTTCATAAAAATCATGCTGGTATTCTTTCCACGGACGGCGTGTCGAAACTTCGTTCCATACAGCAAGCAGAGTAGTAAGAAACAGCACACCGCTCCAAAACGCATACACGCCTGAATACGAACGGTCCTCGACGGGTATGTTTCTTCTTTTCTTAATCCAACCGAACATTAATTATTATTTCGGAATAAATCGTTACGCAAAATTATATGTTGAAAAACGGGGTAACCAGAATATACTTCACATTCAGCGTCCATCGCAGAAGCATCTTTATCGGAAGAGCCATCATAAGCACGAACAAATACGCCGTTGTGAAATACCGCACGGGACCGAGATCTTTGTACATTTTCACCTGCCCTTTCAATTTCCACCAAATTAATGGCAGCGTGAGATAGGCAAGGACGATGATCCCTCCGAAGATCATCGCGGCTGCATTTATGGAAAGATCAACGTTCTTTGTTGGAATGCCAAATAATTCGGAAAAATCTACGTTCGTAAGCGGAACAACCTTATGCGGGTCCCAATAGGATCCCGGCGCAAAGAAATTCCAACCCGGACCGCGGAGGAACGTGCCTATTTGGATGAGGGACACCCAAAGTATCAAAAATCCAAAACAATATGTAATGACCGCAAATTTGCGCTCTTTGAATGTATAATAACCGGAACCTCGCGGGTTGTTATCAATATATGGTATCGCAATCAATCCTAATATGATTAGACTCGGAAGGACAACGCCTGCTATCCACGGGTCAAAATATACGAGCATTTCCTGTAAACCAAGGAAATACCACGGCGCTTTGGAGGGGTTCGGTGTTAGGGTTGGGTTAGCCGCTTCTTCTAACGGGCCATTTAAAGAAAACGACCATATAGTTAGAATAACCATGATCGCCAGAGCAACGACGAACTCTACGCGTACAAGATAGGGCCATACTTGCACTCTGTCCGTTTGACCGGCTTCTTCCGGCTGTGCAAGCCGGTCGTTCTTTAACGCTTTTTTAAACGAATAGACAGTCAGGTATATGGCGAGAATAAGCAACAGGACAATGGGTATATTGTCCGGCAGCGATACGATTTCCCAAAAATTATGAATTCTTTCAATCACGGGAGCGATCTCCTAAGAAAGTTTTAGCGCAAAATATATTGAAGGATATTGCGGCGAACGCAATTACTCGCTAATGTTCAACGGTTCGCCCGTTGTAACATTGGGATCCGCAACCAGCGTCGGGCGCTTGGGCGCGAACCTTTCGGCAACTGTTTTACCGGCAAGCGCCGAAGGTGATTCCACCGGAGGTCCGGAGATACCACCATCTTTACGCACACGCCAAAAATGCACTATCATCAGCACCGTCGCAATGATCGGTAAAAATATACAATGCCCGACGTAAAACCGCAACAACGTTGGCGGGCCAACCTGTGTGCCGCCGAGAAGAATAAACCTGATGTCATTATTCGGCTTCATACCCAATTGGGGCCCGAACGGACCTTCATTCCCAAGGAAAGGCGTCGCTCGCGCCATGTTCGTACCTACGGTAACAGCCCATATCGCAAGCTGATCCCACGGCAACAAATACCCTGTAAATGAAAGAAGAAGCGTCAACACGAGCAGAATAACACCGATGCCCCAATTGAACTGGCGAGGCGGCTTGTATGAACCGGTAAGAAATACGCGGAACATGTGCAACATCACCGTAATAACCATGGCGTGAGCCGCCCATCGGTGCATATTTCGTATAAAAGGTCCGAATGAAACATCATGCATAAGATATTTCATGTCATTGTAGGCATATTCCGCGGAGGGGCGGTAATAAAACATAAGGATAACGCCCGTTATGGTGAGGACGATGAAGAGCAGGAATGTAATTCCTCCCATGCCCCAAGTATACCCAAGATTCGTGCCGTGGCGCGAGACACGTATCGGATGGAGATGCAGGAAAACGTTGTCAAGCACCTGCAATGCGCGGTTGCGTTGATTATCCTGCCAATTGTGACGAAAGATCGATTTCCATATCTCGTTCTGCGTTACTTTCCGCCGGATTTCCTCCATATTCGGTTTGGAGAAAAAGAATTTATTCGAAGGTTCGCTCATAAAAAAATTGAAAACAATCCAATAAAATACGCAGGGTGTTACACTTTAATGGAGGCGCCGGGTTTATCCCATTCGCCTTTTTCATAGAGGAAACGTACGCTCTTATCAACAACGATGATGCCATCCTTATCGACCGTAATCTGCCACCGGTCCAAAGCGCGCGGCGCAGGACCTTCAAAATTTATACCGGTTATCGTTGTCGGTAATCCCCGATAGCCGCTGCCGTGGCATGGACATTTAAATTTATTCTCATCGCTCAACCAACGGGGAGTGCATCCGAGATGCGTGCATATTGCTGAAATGGCGACGATGCGTTCGGTATCGCGAACAATCCATACGCGCTGGGTGTCCTTGAATTTTTCATTTACCGTCATAGGCACATAGTCGTTCGGTATGCCGGCTTTAAACGAAGGTGGATTCTCGAACAGAATACGAGGGAACATCATCCGCAATGCGCCAATAGTTGCGGTTACCAAAAAACCTGCAAAGGCTAACCACCCGAACGCCTGAAGGAAATCGCGGCGTCCCGTTCGCCATACGCCGGGATCGTTCGCTGCTTTTTTCAATTGCTTGGGTTTTGGTTTCGGCGCGGCGGCTGGAGCCGGCGCGGCGGGTTTCGGCGCAGGCGGCGCGGCTGTTGGCACAGCGGCAGTAGGCTCGTTTGTCCCTATAGTATCAGGCATTCAATCCGGTTATTTGTTACACGAAAATTGGATTTAACGTTTCTTTTACACTTTGTCGTATGCAAGCATCTCGCCAGTGTCGTCGTTCAGCATAACTATCGTTTCCCACGGGCAATACTTCGCGCACAGCTTGCACCCGATGCACACATCTTCATCCACAACAACGACGCCGTTCACGGATGCATGGGGATTGACTTGGACGATATTCTCCGGTCCGGGGATATGATATATGCAATCGACGGGACAAAATTCAATACACGCGTCGCATCCGGTGCACCCTTCCTGGTTCACCACAGCGACAATCTTCGCTTTTTTCTTCTTCGGCGGCGGAGCGGGCTTCGCTACCGGTGCAGCCGTCACTGCGTCAGCCATGTATATTGCGATAGAAATAATAACATTACTGTAATACCATAGAATGCATCCCCCCTCATTTTCAACGCGCGCTTCACGACTCATGCATTAAACAGTCGCTTCACAAGCGCATTTGTCTTCGCGTGTTATTTTGTGCAGCGCAAAATTAAAAATTTTTACTCGCGCATTCAAATATATTTTTGAATGGACAAATACCGCGAAAACATAAATCCCGCACTTCACAGGCTAAAGTGAACGACAGGGGGCTTTGAACATTGAAGAAAATAAAAAAGCGCCGTCAAAACGGCGCTTTTTTATTGTTTTCACAAAAAATGAAAATTAGAATGGCACCGCTTCGCGCAGCCCAAACGACATGAACGGTCCCGCAATTGATTTCTGCGTACCTAATTGCGCTAAGAATCCATAGGCATTCAACCCGCCCATTACATATAACGAAAGACCAAGCCGCTCGCCGCCAATCTCGGCGCCGAGTGCAGCCATAGCGCCACCACCTTCACGGAACGTCAGAGAACCCAAAGAGTTGAAAAACGATGAAGCAAACGGGTCGCATCCGATTCCGATAACAGGACCTGCCCCGGCAGTAACATACATCGAGCCGAAAACGGCATTATCATTATATCGGGTCATCCAGAGATTTTGGCGCACTGTGGCAAAAAGCGGAAGAACGTACGCGCCCAATTGGGGCATATACATTAATCCGGCGCCAATGCCGAAACTTAACGAAGGTTGCTCCGCCATGCCAAGCATAACCATTGTACCAGTGCCATCGCCGAGGTACTGATATGCGGCAATGCCCGGTTCCGCACTGGCGTGCATGAGGGGCTGCTGCATTTCATCCGACGCCCCCGACCCACCGAAACCCTGAAACTGGCTCGCGGAAATTCCCTTCACTTGGCTTGCCGATCCATTGGTATTTGAGAACAAGCCTTGCGAGAATGAATATTGTGCAACGCAAATGAACGTTAACGTAAACAATATCTTCATTGTATTATTCCTTATACACATTGAAAGACTAACATTCAAAGAAAGACTAACATTCAAAAATACAAAATTGTTCCGATATACACTCGCACGGAAAGATTCGTGCAGTAAGAACACCTATCAGGTAATGTACATCCACAAACCCAATACGAGATCATCATTTGATTACTTCAACAGAATCATTTGTTTTGTATCAACATGCACCCCTGAAACGAGCTGATAATAATAGACACCCGTTGGCATGGCGCTTGCATCCCAACTTGCGGCTTGCGCTCCCGCAGGCGTGTTCCCTGAGTGCAACGTCGCTACCTCGTTGCCAAATACATCATAGACCTTCAACGTTGCCATCCCTGCGTTTGCCATGCTAAACGTTACGTTCGTCGTTGCATCAAATGGATTCGGATAATTCTGTAACAACGTATAGTCGGTTGTGTTGAGCGATTTTTCGCCCACGGATGAAACTGTGGAAGTAATATTCCCGCTGAACACACCCGCGCCATGCGTACCCACCGCGACGAATCCATCCGATTGGCGAACATCCATGTTGTCAACGATGTTATTGCCAATGGTCGAAGCACCTTCTTGCAGCCATACAGTAGCCATGCCCTTGAGTTGTGAAGTCGCATATAATCCCGTCGTGGTGCCAACTAAATAGACGACGCCATTGGTAACGTGGAGAATGGACGCCCAACGGCAGGAAGGCCCATTCCCAGAACCATCGGGGTCTTGTTCAAGGTTGCCACCAATCGGAGCCCACGTAGAACCTCCATCGTTCGTATAAAATAGGCTTTGAATGTGGTAGTTTGAAAATACAACGATGATATTATTTGCATTGGATGGATCTACTGCGATGCAATTCACAAACGCGCTATCGGGAAATCCGCTACCACTCGATAAATCAGTGGGAAACGAGGTTATGATATCGGCATTATCAACACGGTATATTTCCCCCTGTTCAGTCCCATAAAAGACAATATTTGGCGGCGTCTCGGAAATGGAAATCGCGGTGATGTCATCAATAGTCGTTGTATTTTTCAATTCAGTCCAGTTCAAGGCGACGGGGGTTGGGTATGCATTAAAATCAATAGTGGAATCCTCCGGGATCTGGCTTAAGTTGCTATTCCTCCATAAGTTATGACCGCCGCCGAAATACATGACGTTTGGATTATTCGGATCGAGCACAAAGGGATTTGTCCATTCCGGAGTTTCGACAGGAAATATATCCGACGTCGAATTCGGCAAATCGTTGCCATTCGCGTCAACATCGCGTCGCCACGTATAGCCGTTTTGCCCGGAGAAATAATATTCCTTCCGTGTGTCAGAAATTGCGCACGTCATGCCGTCCCAATCAGGGTTCAATGTATCCCACAACGAATACTGATCGGCTGAATTCGTATAAATGATGCCGTTATCTTGCATACCGCCGATAATGGTTTCACTTCCCGGTGTTCCGTGGTCAATCCCAACCCTGTAAAATTGCGTCGTGTAAAATCCATTATTGATATTGCTCCACGGGATAATAGGCGCCGTGTTGCTATCCGTCATAAACAGCCCGCCGTCGCATCCGGCAATCATCGCATTGGGCTGCGAAGGAAAGAATGCGAGCGAATGATGATCTACGTGTACGTAGGATAATGAATCAATGGGGAGTACATTATTACGTGTTGCAAATTCATCCGTCGAGCGGTAAATATCTTCGCCACCCAGAAAAACCGTATTTTCATCGTCGGGCTTTATCTTGATATACATTGCGTAACCGCCGTACGAATTATAGCCGTATGGAATATTCGCCGATAAATCGCTCCACGTTCCGCCGCTCCCTGAGCCATCACCCGATAAAAATGTGTATTTCCATAGATACGTCGTATCCTGATAATAGTTATAATTAGGCGGCGCGTATGCATCGAGCAAGACAAGGCATGTATTGGGATTCGATTGCGCGACGTCAAGCGTTATTGCGGTGGAATGCCCCTGCCAATTATGTGTGGTAATATTCGACCAATGGATGCCGTCGGTGGAGCGCCATATTCCGGCAACGGAGGATGAATCAATAAGCTGCGCACGCGAAGTATCGTTAGTGATGAGCAGGGTGCTCATTGCAGCATAGAATACACCGGTCGTCGTTGCGCATATATCCGTATATAACGAACCGGTTTGGAAATTTCCGAGCGTCCAGCTCCACGTTGTTCCGCCGTCGGTCGAGCGTTCAATGCCGCCGGGAACGGCTGCAAGCACCACGTCCTCAGACAGATTCATCGGATCGATGGCAAGTTTATAAACGTAATTGAATGGCTGCAAAAAATCAACGCTGTCGCTTACGACTGTTGAGGGTAGAACAAACCATGATTGACCGTCGTCGGTTGATTTATACATACCGTTGCCGGGAAAAGAATAATACACCGGATATGCTTGAGAGCCAGAAATAATCTCGCCGGATCCGCAGTACCAAGTATTCGTCTTTCCTACACGCGGATCCTGCACCAGCGACGTAATACCGGGCATAATATCGAGCGTCGTCGTTCGCGTCCAAGAGTTTCCTTTATCAGATGACCGCCACATCCCTCCCCCGACTCCTGCTGCAAGAATAACATTTTCATTACTGACGTCTATCCCCAATGCACGCGTCCGTCCGCCAATATTATATGGACCGCGCAGGCTCCACGCAACAGATTGCATCAACCCCATTCCTCTTTTTGCAGCATCTGCCGTTTCCATATTCTCCTGTGTAGGCAGTGTCGAAGCATATTGTAGTTCTTTGCTTCGCATGTTTGCCGGAATGTGCCCTGTCTTGGGCGCATGCTGGCGTAACCATTCAAACCGGGCTTGTCCGGCGGCGTCGTTACTCTCGCCGGTGTTTTTCCTTTTAAGAATTCTGAGCGAATCTTGCGGATGATACGATTGCTGAGCAAATAGGAGGAATGCATTCGCAGATATGAGAATACCCAAACAAGCATGAAGCAATATGCTTTTCATTTCCTCCAACTCCCTATGTTTACCGGCTTCATACCTGCGTTCAACGTGTAATGTGAATTATTCAGAGAAAATCCATACGTTCAATTTAGCGATTACTTCAGCAGAATCATTTGTTTAGTGTCAACATGAGTTCCGAAAGCGAGTCGATAATAGTAAACGCCCGTCGGCATGGCGCTCGCATCCCAGTTTGCGGATTGCTCGCCTGGCGGAGTATTCCCTGAATAAAGTGTCGCTACTTCATTTCCAAATACATCATAGACCTTCAACGTTGCCATCCCTGCGTTTGCCATGCTAAACGTTATGTTCGTCGTTGCATCAAATGGATTCGGATAATTTTGGTATAACGAATATCCAAATGAATTCAATGAATTCTCCTGCACAGCGGAGACAGCCGAAGTAATATTGCCGCTGAACACACCTGCGCCATGTGTTCCCACGGCGACGAATCCGTCTGATTGGCGAACGTCTATCATATCCACAATATTATTGCCAATAGTCGAAGCACCTTCCTGAACCCACACTGTGGATACCCCATTGAGTAGCGACGTCGCATACAACCCTGTACTTGTTCCAACCATATAGACGATACTATTGCCAACATGCAGGATAGACGCCCAACGGCAGGAAGGACCATCACCCGAACCATCGGTATTTTGCTCCAAATTTCCGCCTATTGACGCCCATGAATTCCCCGCATCGCTCGTATAAAACAAACTTTGCACGTGATAATTGGAAAAGACAACAATGGCGTTATCTGCGTTGGCACTGTCAACGGCGATACAACCAACATACGCTCCGGTCGGGAACCCTTTATTGCGGGATATATCCAGTGATGCCGGTTGACCTGACTCCGCGCCATCCACGCGATAAACTTTTCCTTCAACTGTTCCATAATACAGCCGACCGGCAGGCAACGTTGACGCACATAAGGCGCTAATGGAATCGTTATACACTTGTGTAGATTGAAGCGAATCCCAATCGGATGTTAATGTAAGAATTCCGAATAAATCAAGATGCTGTGTAAGATCATTGTTCCTCCAAATATTTGACGTAGTCGCAAAGAACATTTTCGATTGGTTCGCTGGATCAAGAATGAACGGCGATATAAATAATGAAGTATCAGACGCTATTTCCTCTGAAGACGTCATCGGGATTACATAGACCCAAGAAGAAACGTCTTCAACCCCATCATCAGTAATAGTGCATTGAACAATATTCGCATTTTCCGACGATACATAATAATACTTTCTCCCATTTTCGATTGCGCAATATCCGCCATCACCCCCAAATATTGCTGACCACTGCGCACTGGAATCCGCAGTGCCTGTGAATGCCGTGCCGTTGTCCTGCATTCCGCCTATAATAATATTATTACCTTTCGTATTGTGGTCGAGAGCCACTGTATAAAATTGCGTCGTGTAATAACCCGTGTTCATCGGCGACCATTGCGTTGATTGGGGGTTTGCAGCATTAAACGTTGCTGTGAACAACCCGCCATCGCATCCTGCAAACAATATTGAAGGGCTCGACGGAGAAAAGACTAACGCATGTTCATCCGTATGGAGCGAATTTGGACCCAATCCTCCTGTACTCGTCGTAGAACTATTGTTGATTGTTGAGGTATCATTTGGGGAAGCTAAACCATCCGTTGAACAATATAAATTCGTCCCCCCTAAATAAATCACATTGGCATTATCCGGTTCAACCTTGACAAACATATTATAGGAATATTGAGCAAAATAATCCGTAGGTAAATTTGTGCCCCGATCTTCCCAACTTCCACCCGCTCCAGAACCATCATTGGATAGGAACGTATATTTCCAAAAATCGTTCGCCGAAGAGCCGTATGGACTATCATTTGGATCAATATCAGTATTGACAAGGCAATAGACAATTGATTCGTCCGATGGTGCGATTGCAATTGAGAGTCCCGCGGTTGTTGTTGGCCAGTTAGATGGCGTAATATTCACCCAATGGATTCCATCAATGGAGCGGAAAATGCCATTCGTTTGGGCAAGTGCCGATTGCGGATCAAATGCCGTGTAACTGCTCAAAGCTGCATAGACAACCCCGGTCGCAGTAATTTGCACATCCGTCCACAGCGACCCGCCCGGGTATGTTCCGAGCGTCATCGTCCACGTTGTCCCGCCATCGGATGACCGCATAATGCCCCCCTGAACCGCCGCATAGACTATGTCGTGTGCCGTATCAAAAGGATCAACGACAATATTTGAAACATAATTAAACGGTTGGTCATTATCTATCGGATCGTTGGAGACAGTTGCGGACAGCACATTCCACGTCTGTCCGTCATCGTTCGATTTGTAAATTCCGTTTCCAACATAACCGGATAAAAATAAAGCCGGTCGTCCTTGTGTGCCTAAAATTTCGCCAGTACCATAATACCATGTATTTGTTTTCCCTGATCGAATATCTTGTGTAATACACGAGGCGCCTTGTGTAGCATAATTATTGCTCGTTTGTGTCCACGTGTAGCCTCCATCAGACGAACGATTAATTCCGCCTCCTGAAACTCCGCCGGCAAGAATGACATCTGGATTCGTGGCATCAATACCCCATGCGCGTGTACGTCCGCCGATGTTATAGGGACCGCGGCGCAACCAAACTGGGGCGGATTGAACCATTGGACCGTTTTGTTTCTGCAACGCCGCCATAGATTCGTGAGTCGGAATCGTTGCGCTAAATGCAAGCTCCCTTTGCCGCATTCCATCGGGAATTTTCCCCGTGGCGGGGTCTATAAGCTTCCGGTTCTCAAATTGCAGCTGTTCCTGAGGGTCGTCCGCATCTTCTTTTACTTCGGATACGATTTTCCGTTTTATCCGCAATGAATCTTGCGTCGAACGCGATTGCTGGGCAAATACGGAAAGCGAAAAGCTTACTAAAAATATACTTATTGCAAGGGGGGAGCAGATTCGTTTCATAGTTATAATCACAATATTATTTTATGCTGAGACCCGATGGATGAACGGCGAGGGCATTGTTTTTCGTGAACAATAATGGCGAAAAAATGTAATCTATACAAGGGAAATTTTAAAATAAAACCGGCTGCAATTTCTTACAGCCGGTTTTTGGCTTAATTCTGAATTAACGGATGAAATTGCGATTACCGACCGCCGCGGTATCCGCCCCCACCCCTGCGGTCGCCGCCGCGATGATCGCGATGCCCGCCGCCAAATCCTCCCTCGCGAGGTTTGCGTTCCGGTTCCACAAAGCCCTCCGGCGGCGTCATACATGCGCGCCTGCTGAGGGAATATTTACCGTCGGGTTTCACTTCCATCAATTTCACGTCGAATTGGTCGCCGATATTCACCACGTCTTCGACGTTTTGCACGCGGAAGAATTCAAGCTGCGAAATATGGACGAGCCCTTCGCGCTTCGGCAAGAATTCGACGATTGCCCCGATGCCTTCTTTGATCTGTGTTACGCGGCCGTGATACACTTTCCCTTCTTCGGGTATCTCAGTGATACGCATAATCATCGCGACTGCCTTCTCGGCAGCTTCGCCGTCAACAGCGGCAATTGTGACAGTGCCGTCGTCCTCGATATTGACTTCCGCACCGCTTGCTTCCGTAATTCCCCGGATCGTCTTACCGCCGGGTCCGATAACCGCACCGATCATATCAACCGGAACCTTCAGGGTCGTCAGGCGCGGCGCGAGCGGTGAGACATCGGGACGAGCGATCGGGAGAGACTCTTCCATAATTGAAAGAATGTGCAATCGCCCTTCGCGAGCCTGTGTAAGCGCCGATTGCAGTATCTCCATAGATATACCGCGGATTTTAATATCCATTTGAAACGCAGTGATTCCTTCGCGCGTACCCGCAACTTTGAAATCCATATCACCTAAATGATCTTCGTCGCCGAGGATGTCGCTCAATACAGCAACACGGTCGCCTTCTTTTACAAGCCCCATCGCTATACCGGCAACGTGCTTTGGCATCGGCACGCCGCAATCAAAGAGTGCAAGCGAACCGGCGCACACAGTCGCCATTGAAGAGGAGCCGTTCGATTCAAGGATATCCGACACGATACGGACCGTGTATGGGAATTTTTCTTCCGGCGGAGCAACGCGCTTTAGCGCGCGTTCGGCAAGGTTTCCATGACCAACTTCTCGTCTTCCGGGAGTGCCGAATCTGCCGACTTCACCGACCGAATATGGCGGGAAATTATAGTGAAGCATGAAGCGTTTCGTCGTTTCCGGACGCAGCCCCTCCACAGTTTGCTCGTCTAATTTCGTACCGAGCGTCACTGTCGTCAAACTTTGCGTTTCCCCGCGTGTAAAGAGCGCGGAGCCGTGCGTCCGCGGCAACAATCCCGTTTCACACACGATAGGACGTATGTCCTTTGTCGTCCGTCCGTCAAGCCGCGTATTCTTCGCAAGAATCATCTCGCGCATTTCCACGTATGCAATGTCGTCGAGCACCTTAGAAACGTTTTTATCAAGTTTCTTTTTTGCCGCTTCGTCCGCAACGGGGTATTCCGGCAAAAGTGCAGCCACCGTTTCATCGCGTATCGCGCGAATCGCTGCGATGCGCTCTTCTTTTGCAGACACTTTGTTCGTCGCCTTTGCGACTGATGCTTGCGCGATTTCATTCACACGACCGACGAAGTTTTCTTCGACTTCCGGCGGCGGTAATGGGCGTTTTGGCACTCCGCATTCGCGGCGTATCTCTTCCTGCAACTCGCAAATTTTCTTTATATTTTCGTGTGCGAAACGAAGGGCTCCGAGCATTGTTTCCTCGGATATTTCAGCCGATTCGCCTTCGACCATGAGTATTGAATCCGCGGTGCCTGCAACAGTCAATTCCAATTCGCTCGCTTCCAATTGCGCAAACGTCGGATTAATAAGAAACGCCCCGTCGCAACGTCCCACGCGCACTTCGGCAATCGGCGTGGTAAACGGAATATCGGAAATCAACAGCGCCAGTGAAGCGCCGCAGGCACTGATAACATCGGCGTCGTTCAACTGATCTGAAGAAAAAATTGTCGCGGCAATTTGGGTTTCGCAACGCCAGTTTTCCGGAAACATCGGTCTGATGGGACGATCAATTTGGCGCGCAGAAAGCACTTCTTTATCTGATGGGCGGCTTTCCCG
>Ga0206853_1043_pt2 | contig 17034 bp, 16 predicted proteins | sample Alteio_BWOrgCont_52_FD_152859 | JGI IMG/M metagenome (GOLD analysis project Ga0206853, IMG submission 152859) | Enriched cells from forest soil in Barre Woods Harvard Forest LTER site, Petersham, Massachusetts, United States -... | ecosystem: Environmental > Terrestrial > Soil > Temperate forest >... | reverse complement strand
CTATAATATGCTCGGGCAAATCATCGGGGACGTGTCAAATCAACTCTCGCCTGATTGCGAAATACATTTTGACGCGGGTGAGTTGCCTGCCGGTGCGTATTATTACAGGCTCCAAACAACAGGAGGGAGTTTAACAAGGGAGATGTTCGTGGTGAAATAAAAAAAAAGACCGCTTGCCCCAATGAACGAACGGTCATACAATCGTGATTCTGCATATAAAAGTTACTTCACTATTGTCAAGCGTTTCATCATGGTGAGTTCACCTGCCGTCAGTTTATAAAGATATGTGCCGTTCGTAAGGCGTGCGCCATCGTTTCCGGTTGCGTCCCATCCAATGGAATGCGTGCCGGCGTCCATCGTTGCCGATTCGATAAGTGTTTTTACTTCTTTGCCGTCAACCGAGTATATATTTAGAGAAACGTTCGATTGAGAAGGCGTTGTAAACGAAATTTGCGTCGCTTGCGAGACAGGGTTGGGGAAGTTTTGTTGTAATGCGAACGATGAAAGCGTTGCGCTTGGCGAAGCAACGGCTGAGGGATTAGAGGATGTTTTCAATATAGCCCCGTTCCAGCCGACAACCCAAAACGCGCCGCTTTGGTCAACTGTCATTGAATAAAGAGGATTGCCCGATTGCGTCAGTTGTGTTTGCGACCACGTTTCACCGGCGTCGTTCGTCGCAAGGACGTGGATGCCGCTCACCGCTACGCCATGCAGGGAATCCGAAAAAAAGACGTCCGTTACGCCCGGCGCCGCGTCGGGCAGCACCAAGTGCGACCACGAGACTCCGCCATCGTTGGTGTGGGAAATATAACCGCCAAATTCAGGATCGCCGCCGACGCGCCACGTATGCGTTGCATCCGTTGATTGCGCCGTAAAAACCGGTTCAATATAATTGTCGTTATCATTCGTCCACGTTGCGCCGCCGTCGTTCGTGTGCATGGTAAAACCCGTCATGTCGTGCATTCCGCCGCAGACGATGCCGTGTTGCGCGTCCGTAAACGCGATATGATTGAGGAAATAGGGCTTGGCAATTTCCGTAGCCGACCACGTCAATCCGCCGTCAATTGTGTTCAACACGTAGCTGCCTGCGGTTGCGAATCCTACGGAAGGCGTTATGAAAGTAACGGAAGAGATGCCGCTCCGCACGTTTGCAGGCATTTGCGGGGTTTGCCATGTTTCACCGCCGTCGCGTGAAATGGCAATTCCGGGCTGATTCCAATGCACCTCACCGGATGCGATTATGACGCCTGAAGCGGGGGAGATGACGTCATAAAAATCAATATTTTGGGAGTCCGCGGTGTTTTGCATCTGCTGCCACGTCGCTCCGCCGTCGTTTGTGCGGAGCAACGTGCCGTCGTTGCCAACGACAAAGCCCGAGGTTGAGGAAAAGAACGCGATCTTATTCAAACCTTCGCTCGTCCCCGAAGATATCGTTTGCCATTGCTGTGCGGACGCAATGCTTGCAAATGCAATAAGAATAGTCGCTAATAAGAAGGATAAATTTTTCATTGGGATAAACCTAAATTGCTGCCTATGTAAGGGCCGAAACACTATCTGGCAAAAATACATCTTTGCGCCGGAACAAACAACGGGTAAAGATAGGCGGTAGTGTATCAGTTTGAAGAGATACTGTAACCATCAATGATGTCATTCAGAGCGTAGCGATGAATCCATCATGATTATAGAAGTAGGCTACATGGATTCTTCGGTCGCTTCGCTCCCTCTGAATGACAATCTTCAACTGATGCACTACCAGATAGGCGAACCTGCACCCATGTTTACATAGTCCACAATTATATAGACACCCAAAGCCGGTCTGAAGTTTCATTTCGTGGGTAATTCAATTAATACTGAAGTTGGAAGCGGATTCCCTTCTCCCCGCATTGCGGGAGGAGAGGAAGGGAGGGGGCGCTCTAAATATGCAAAGGATTACCCTAATCCCTTTAAATAAGATGAGCTAACCTCCTAACAGCACCCAGTAATTCTGGGCACAAGAAAATAGGCAAACGCCAATAAGAACATAATCAACACAGCTATGAACAACGCGATTATCTCAAGGATTGAAAACCGCCTGCCATTGGGGGCGCCCTTGAAAGATCCGACAATCACAAACGCCGCCATCACGACATTGACAGCTATTAACGCAATCAAATATGCATTCCTTGTTGGGACGAGCAGAGTCCCGTATCTCTCAAACGCCTCGGATGAGTCGTGGTTTGTGTCGTAAATCCATTTGAGAACATCAACGATGAAAAAGCAACCAAAATTCAGCAGGATGGAGAGATATATGAGTGGTTTCTTCATTTAGTTAGTGTGTATAATCAGTTGTCTCATTCATACAAATATACACAGATTGACAATTAATTCGATAAAAACATGTAACAATTTAATGTCTGTAATCGTGCACGATTTATACGTTTGCGCATTGGAAATGTCCAACTCATTCAATCGTAAAAAGACATAATAATGTCCATTACTTTTAGGCTGACAAAGATTATTCAGAACTAATAGCCCCGATGCACCCAATTCGGGTATGTCAACGATGAGTTATCCGAGGGAATGTTTTCCACCCATTGCATTGTTATATAATACATTCTTTCATAAAACAGGTGGGAAATGCGCGTACGATTGTTATTGTTCACTATCGGGTGGCTTACGTTGGTCGTTCCTGAGGTTCTGCATGTTTATTTCAACATGCCGTTCCCCGGCAACCAGAGCGAAAACACACTCGGCGTTGTATATTTTCTTATGCGGAATATATACGTCATCCGATTCATTGGACTTGCCATCATCGGTTATCCTCTATATTGGTATCTCAAGCGGGGCAAATGGTATGCGAAAGTTGCGGCGCTTGGCGCGGTGTTCGTATTTATTTGCTTTTACGTCGTAACGAATTATGTCCTCGACGCGTACCAAACTTTTCGCCAGCCGGTGCAAAAAACATTTGTCCGCGCGGAAGCGAACACGATACATCCAGCCAATAACGTCATTGGCATTGTCATAAACGGCGAAGCTAAAGCATATCCAATCGAGGTGTTGCACTATCTTAATCAGGTATGCGATACCGTCGGCGGAATGCCGGTTCTTGTCACCTATTGCACCCCGTGCTGCAATGGGCGCGTGTATAGCCCGGTCGTTAACGGCGCGTATCAGCCGTTCCAGCTTATACGGATGAATAATGCTCATGCGATGTTTGAAGATTCCTCAACGGGATCGTGGTGGAAGCAAGAGACCGGCGAGGCTGTTGCGGGTCCGCTTCAGGGCGAGGTTCTCAATCAAATCCCGTCGTATCAAATGCCCCTGCGGGCGTGGCTGCGCAAACATCCGAATTCGCTCATCATGCAACGCGACTCAACATTCAATAATAGATACGATTCATTGGATGAATCAGATAAGGGAACGCGTGAAGTCCGTTTGATGGAGAAGGATACTCAGGCGTATTTCTTGACGTCGTTGATCGTCGGCGTTATTGTTGACAGCGAGCATACGAAAGCATACCCGTGGAGCGAATTAAAACGGAAGAAGGTTATCAACGATACAATTGGGGGGACGCCCATCGTCATCATGCTCGATACCAATGGCGCGTCTTTCCACGCCTTTACGGCGAGTATCCCGGAATCCCGCCTCTATTTTATCTACGATAAAGACTCGCGGGTTATTTACGATACGAACACCCGCTCGATTTGGGATAATGGCGGAGCGTGTGTCGTAGGTCCTTTGGAGGGCAAGCGTATTCACGTGCTGCCGGCTTATCAAGAGTCCATCCATCTGTGGCAACAATTTCATCCTGAATCAACCGTCTGGAACGTGGAGTAATACGCTTGTGCGATGCCGCAGACATAGAACAGACATCGAATGTTCGAGTAACCGCCGTCTAAAGACGGCGGTTACTCGAATCAATTTGTTTGTATTTGCTTTGCACTTCCTAAAACGTCAAATCGTAATTCAGCCGAAACCCTCTTCCCGACTGCGGAACGTATATACCGTTGCCACCGGGCGTATAGTACCTGATATTGGATAGGTTATCGTAATAAATCGTGTTGAGAAGATTATCGCAATGGATGCTGATGTTGTGCACCATATCGCCCTGCGGCAATCTGACGCCAACGCCGGCGTTCAGCACGGCATAACCTGATGTTGGGATGTCCCCGACTCCGCTTTGGTCTTGCGCGGCGGCAAGACGGCATTCTCCCATAGCCGAAAACACCTCATCCTGATACGTCAGTCGGAGCAATTCGCGCAGCGGCGGGATGTTCGGAAGCGGCTGAACGGTATCCTGCGTTTGCTCTGCGTTCACGTAATCGAGCGTCGCTTTCAACGCAAGATATCTTGCAAGCGCGACCGTGATGCCTGCCTCAAATCCCAATATCCGTGCATTTGTTTGGGTGAAGACGCGAACCGGGAATCCCATGGAGTCCGCACCGGTGTATTTGCCGTAAATGAAGTTATTGATGAAATTCACGTATTGCGAGAGTTCAAACGAGACGACTCCGGCGGTTCCCCGCACCGAGCCGTCAATCCCAAAGCCATATTCCGGGGCAAGGCTTGAGCTGCCTATAGAATACGAGGCGCTCGATGCGTCCAGACCGTTTGCAAATAATTCTTGCACCGTCGGCGGACGGAATGAGCGCGCTATGCTCAGCGACGCCGTCGCATCGGGCGCGATTTTTTCGATGACGCCGAACGACCCGGTGAACGAGCTTGACGATATCGCGGTATCGAGCGTTTGGAATATTGGGCTAAGGGATGCGGCGTATGGCGACGTCTGAATATGATTATAATCATACCGGATTGCGCCCTGAAGCCGGGTATTATCGGAAGCAAGGTATTCTTCAAATATGTAACCGGCAAAATCCGTCGTGGTCGAGTTGGGTCCCAATGGCATTTGCCCTTCCACGTCCAACGTTTGGATATTCGCCCACAGCCCGACCGTTCCTTGCAACAAACCGAATTGTTGATGTTGGAATTGCAGTGAGGCATTGATTCCGTTCAAGTCGAAATGATTTGCGTTTGAATCATAAATACCCGATGGATTTTGCGGCGTCGGCGGGTCCTGTGTCGTGGGATATTCCGAATGCCAGTACCAAACGTCATTTGCGTTGAATTTAATCTGTTTGATAAGCGGAATTTCCACGTTGAAGAGTCCCCGAATCTCGATGGAATTTTTTTCCTGTTCAATCTCGGACGTCGTCGGTAGGTCAGTCGAATAATTAGGATTTGCCGGAGTGCCGGGAATACCATAAGTACTTTGGAAATATTTGTATCCGATTCCGACCATTCCGAAATCACCCTGATACGAGTAACCTGCGCCGGCTTCGGCGGTGTGCTCCCACGATTGCGGGATGGTGTCCATATTCCAGATGGCTGCGCCGTCCCAATAATTGCTCATCGGGATGTGCGTATCGCCCGAGTGCAGTCCGCCCGCCGATACGTTAAACGCCGAGCTTCCGTCGCTGTACGTGGTATTGAAATAACCGGTGTACGCGTCGCTCACCGAGTTCAATTCAGTAGATACCGTACCCGAAAACGTATGATTCGACGCCATGGGGATTGTATTGGTAATTACGTTCACCAAGCCGCCGATTGCGTTCGGACCGTACATGATGCTTGCCGGTCCGCGCACAACATCAATCTGCTCGATGCTCATCGGCTCGATTGGCAGGGAATGTGCGGGATCGTATGTTGAGATGTCTCCAATGCGTAAGCCGTTCTCCAGCACGAGCGCATCGTTATCGTTCAATCCGCGGATGATTGGTCGTGAGGGCGCGGAGCCGAGTGAACGAACGGCAATGCCGGGGATGTCCGAGATTTCTTCCGTGAAACTCGTACCCGGGCTTTGATGCAGTTCCTCCAATGATTTTGTTTCCGACGGCTGGTATTGTTCGTCTTCGGGGCGCGCGTATGGCGAAGCAGTAATGACGATGTCTTCGGCTTGGATCGCCGATTCCTTTAATGTGAACGATGCTTCCGCGTCGTTGTTCATTATCTGCACGGAATCAAATTGCGAAGCGTATCCGAGAATGCGGACGAATACTCTGTACGATCCGTTTGGCACGTTGCCGAACGCATAATCACCCGTTGCATTGGTGCTGGTCGCGCGGTTCAATTCCAGAAGGCGCACCGTCGCGCCGACGACGCCGCCGTTCACACCGCGGACGTTGCCGTGAATGCTGCCCGCCTGTGCAATTACGGGAAACAAACCTACTAAAAAGAGTGAGAAAAATAGTTGCTTACATCGAATAAACTTTGTTGAATGCATAATAAAATCCTTAAAAAATTGTAAATGAATCTCACCTACACCTTTTCCGTGTGGGGCAGAGTGAGGGGGAAACGATTGCTTCGCGGAGTTTACACTGAGCGCAGCGAACGTGCTCGCAATGACACGGAGAAAGAACGAATCGCTATCCAAAAGTCATTGCGAGGAATGAGCTGAGAGCGAATGACGAAGCAATCTCCTAAGCAATACTCTTGTTAAGAGACTTCTCCTTCATGTTATTACCGTGGGAGATTGCCAAGTCGCTGCGCTTCTTGCAAGAACACTCACGATAGAGTGCAGCGGGTTTTACTCTTAGGATTATGCTTTCGGTGGAGGTGTGGGGATTTCGCTGTGGGTGGAATTCAACAAACTGATGCTTTGGTAATACACAATCGCTCTGCCATCGAGGCATATTTGCACGCTGGCGGTATTGCAGAAATAATCGCCTGATGGCGTTTTTAAGGAAATCTTTGAATCTTTTTCTTGTGCGCCGCCGTCAAAGTGGTTTTGGACATGCGCGTTTACGCCCGCGATGAGCGATTCTTCGTTTGTGTCGTTGATGCAATAGTACGTTACGATATTGCCGCTGCGTTCGGTGCGGGCAACGTCATAAAGATGCCCGTTATATTCAAATTCGTTGCCGGAACGCCAATGCACGCTTGCCTCTTCAGCGTTATTCAGAGATAGCGTGGTTAGATCGTCGTCCTTACTATGAATGTCGTCTGTGCCGCTCGCGCATGCCTCGCGCATCTCGTTCTGCCGATGTGTTTGCAGAATCCGAAACACGAGGTAGTAGCCTGCGACGTTATAGACAAAGACGCCGAGAAAAACTATGGAGAAAAACTTCTTCAATTCGGAGAATGATTAATTCTGAATTATTACCACTGGCAAAAATACAAAAGTCCGGCGTTGTTCATGTAAAGTTAAATTGATAAGGCGTGATAGATAATCAAATTAAAATTATGAAAACCCATTCAAAAGCATTCATTGCACACAAGGGCATCTTTTGTTTGTACCGGATTGAGTCTTTGGAACTAAGCGGGGGCGCCCCATGTTGGACTTTAGTTAAACGTAGCGCAAAAATTTGTAATATTGTTTTCATATTATTTCTAGCAACATGCCGTCAATCACCGCCGTATCGAAAATAGACCTTCCCTATAGAATCGAACAGAACAAGATAAAGGAACTCGTCAGGGATTTGTTCGCGACCTATTTCCCGCAGGTGGAGCGGCTCATCGGTGCGTTCGACAACACGGGAATCAATCTCAGGAATTTATGCGAGCCGCTTGATTATTATTTCACTCCCAATTCGTTCGAGCAAAACAACAGCGAGTATATCCGCCTTGCGCTGATATATTCGATTGAGGCGATTGAAAAATGCCTGACTGCGGCAGACATTCCCGCGGCGGACGTGACGGATGTGCTTTTCGTCTCTTCTTCCGGTCTCGCAACGCCGAGTATGGACGCGTTGATCATCAACAAAATGCGATTGAACCCGCACGTGAACCGCACCCCTATTTGGGGGCTGGGCTGCGGGGGCGGAGTCGCGGGAATTGCAAAGGCGAACACCGCTGCAACCGCCAATCCCGATGCAGTGGTGCTGCTCGTGGCGGTGGAATTGTGCACGCTCACGTTCCTGCGAAACGATTACAGCAAAAGCAATTTCATCGCCGCCAGTTTGTTCTCGGACGGCGTCGCGGCGTGCATTATCACGGGGGATAATTATGGGAGGAACAGGCGGCAACGCGGCGTTTCCATTGCGGCAACAAGCAGCATGCTGTACTATGATACGTTAGACGTGATGGGCTGGGATTTTTTGGACACCGGTTTTAAGGTGCTGTTTTCAAAAGACATTCCAACGTTAATCAATGAACACATCAAAGACGTCACCGGCGAATTTTTGTCGGCGCAGAGGCTTTCGTTGAGCGACGTAAAGAATTTTATTTTTCATCCGGGGGGTAAAAAAGTGCTGGACGCCTACGAGCAGGCGCTGAATGCGCCGGGGGATTTTTTGAAGAACACGCGCGAGGTGATGAACGCGAATGGCAACATGTCCAGCGTAACGGTGTTGTACGTATTGGAAAAGTTTTTGCGTGAAGGATTCGATTCGGGTTATGGGCTTATGCTGGCGATGGGTCCGGGCTTCTCGAGCGAGATGGCGCTGCTTGATATGCGTAAAAAATAGCAAATGGCGTTCATCGTATTCCTCTCGTTTTTCATTGCGCAGCGTCTTAGTGAGTTAGCCATTGCAAAAAGAAACGAGAAATGGCTTCGCGCGCAGGGCGCCGCCGAGTATGGGCAAAAGCATTATCCGTTTATCGTGCTGCTCCATGCGTCGTTCATCGTTGCGATGATAGGAGAATCTATATGGCGGGGAAGGCAGTCGCTGGATGTGATTTTTCTGATTCTATTTTTCGCGCTCGTCACAGCGAAGGCGTGGGTTATCGCTTCGCTGGGAAAATACTGGAATACGAAGATATTTCGCGTGCCGGTCCCTATAAATATTTCAGGCATCCCAATTATATAATAGTTGTGTGCGAATTTGCGGTTATACCGATGATATTTCATTTGTACGTTACCGCAGTAGCATTTTCGGTTCTTAATGCAATGATGCTGCGTATTCGAATAAGAGAAGAAAACAGGGTGTGGGGGAAGCGTGATTATGCTGTGCAGAGTGGAAGGATAAGGAGTGGGGAATCTTTATAGATGCTCTTGTTTATAGTTCTCTTGCACCACTCTGCAACTTTGTCTTTGCATCGCTGAGTATGCGAATTGCCCGGCTGCAGGAACACTGCTCACCGCTCGCGTATGTAACCCTTTTCTGCAAGCACTATTCCCATTTGGTCGTACACTTCCGGATTGCCCGGCTCCCACGTTCCAAGCCCGTCAACGTATCGGTTGTACATGCAGAACGCTGCGGCAATAAGAACGGCGTCGTGGATTTCCCTGTCTGTTGCACCCGCGGCGCGAGCATTGGCAACGGCATCGGGCGTAACCGCTTTGCCGCTTATCTGCACCTGTCCGGCAATCGTCAGCAGCGTTTTTAATTTATCGCTTATCTCGGCGTTTTGGTAATCGCACTGTACGGCGGATACGATCTCGGCATTCATTCCGGGTGAATGTTTTGCCGCTGCTCCGTGCGAGCTTGCGCAATAGACGCATTCGTTGCGCGTGGAGACGTAACTCGCGATAAGTTCTCGCTCGCCTTGCGTGAGCGTAGATTCGCCGCGCAGCAGCGTCTCCGCAAGCAGCATCAAGGGCTTTGCAGAATCTGTGTAATGTGCCAACAGACTGGAAATGCCCGCATATTTTTCAGCGACTGAGATGTGTGCCATGAATTGAATTATAAATTATGAGTTATGAATGATAAATTTCTTGAATACTTTTTTTGAATTTAATTTACCGATTGAGTATTCTTGCAACTCAAATTTACTCATGCTTTCGACTGATCCCAATGAGAGAATTCTCATTCCAATCAGACGACGAAATTGATGAATGAAAATTCATCCAAAAATTTTGGCGGGTTGGGGATTCATTCTTTATATTTGTATTGTTGTGTTGGAAAATCGTACGTGGGGAAGCAGGCGTGTATCTCTCCGCGAGCGGTTATCCTGTGATGTTATCTTTCATTATCCCCGAAAGGCGCTGTATGCCCGATAGGCTTGCTATGCCCGCACGGTTTGGTGTTGAAGAAATGATTCTGGGAAGAGAAGTATTGCCGCTACATTCATTTCTTGAGTTTTGCCACTCTCTCGAATCCTATGATTCCATCGAGGAGCTGAGTCATATCGTTACGGAAAACGCGATGGAAGCGTTTGACGCCGATAGAGGCATATTTTTCCTTGCCGGAAATAGCGGGTTGTATCCGTCTTCAAATGTGGATTATTCCGACGACGCAGCGAGTACCGTTGCGGACGGTTTCACACAGTATTTTCGCGTGCACCGCCGCCATACTGTTTTGCACGTCCGGACTCCCGTAAAAGATGACGTGCTCGACGCGTTGAACGACCATGGCGCTTCGAACGTTCTTTGTGTGCCGTTTTATTCGGGGAGTGTTTTGCTGGGGGCATTGTATTTGGATACCACTGATCCCGGAAAGCCTTTCCCAACAAACTCCCCATTGCTGTTGAAGACGCTTGGGGCAATCGTTGCTCACCGCCTTGCCGAATTGCACCCTGTAACAGGGGCAAACGTACATGCCCGTAACGGCGCGAAACACTCCGCGCCAGACCAAAAGAGCGACGATGAATTCGATTTGTTGAACATCGTCGGTCGCAGCCCCGGATTGCAGTCCGTGCTGGTGAAGATTTCGCGCGTCTCCTCGATGAACGTGCCCGTCCTGCTGGAAGGTGAATCGGGAACGGGAAAAGATTTGCTTGCGCGAGCGCTCCACAACAACGGCGACCGCAAAGGAATGCCGTTCGTCGCCGTCAACTGCGGCGCGATTCCGGAGAATTTGCTCGCGAGCGAGTTGTTCGGCTATGAACGCGGCGCGTTTACCGGCGCGGCAAAAACAACGCCGGGTAAATTTGAAGCGGCAAACGGCGGGACGCTGTTTCTCGACGAAGTTTCGGAATTGCCGCCTGCGATACAGGTTGCTTTGCTGCGGGTGTTGCAAAGCGGCGAGTTCTTCCGCCTGGGAAGCGTTGTGCCGCGCACAAGCACCGCCCGCATCATCACGGCAACGAACAAACGCCTTGCGGAGTGTGTAACGCTTGGGACCTTTCGCGAGGATTTATATTACAGATTAAACGTGATGCGCATCGTTGTGCCGCCGCTCCGCGACCGGCGCGAGGATATTCCGCTGCTCATCGGGCATTTTTTGCAAAATATCGGCGCGAAAACGGGAAAAGAAATCCGCTCCGTTGCACCGGCGGTGTACGCGCTGCTGCAATCGTATCAATTCCCCGGCAACGTGCGCGAGTTGGAAAACACCATTCTTTCCGCGGCGGTGAGCGCGACGACGGACGCCATACAATTGTGCGATTTACCCGAAGACGTACGCACGGGGCTCCCGCACCATGCGTCAGGATTATCCGTGCCTGCGGAAGAACCGGCAACGTTCGATACATTGCGGACGGCGCAGGCAAACATGGAGCGAAGTTTTATCGAACGCCTGCTCGCCGCCGCAAGCGGCAACGTGAGCGAAGCAGCGAAACGTGGAGGCGTGAATCGCACCCAACTGCACGAGTTATGCGCCCGCCACGGCATCGTGCCCGCGCTCTTCCGCCCAGCAAAAGACAACTCAGTAAAATAAAACACCGTTTTGCGCCGCTATGATTCATGATTATGGCGGAACACATTTGTTTGCTTGATTATGTGGAGGAATATTCGTAATTGATTGCCTTTGTCATTGCGAGGAGCGTAAGCGACGCGGCAATCTTTTCCCCGAATGCAATGACAGGTATGACGCCCATTCTTTATTTTGCGTAACGCATTGTATTTCACTAAGTTTGTCCCGCAAATACTGTGCGTAAAGAATTCCGTGCAACTTTACGAGGCGACATTTCGTTGAATTGAAAAACGTACGAAAAATAATATTTTACAAAGAAAGACTACATGCCTTCAAAAGGTTCTGTGCTGTGGGTTGACGACGAGATAGACTTGTTGCGCCCGCACATCAAGTTCTTAAAGGAAAAAGGCTACGACGTTGATACCGCTACCAACGGCGATGACGCGGTAACGATGGTCGAAAACAACCGGTTCGATCTCATCCTGCTCGACGAGCAAATGCCCGGACGCGGAGGGTTGGATACGCTCGCGTCGTTAAAGTCCGTTTCGCCCTCTCTGCCGGTGGTGATGGTAACGAAAAACGAGGCGGAAAGCCTGATGGAGGAAGCCATCGGGATGCAGATAAGCGATTATCTCACGAAGCCGGTCAACCCCACGCAAGTATTGCTTACTTGTAAGAAGTTCATCGAGGGCAAAAAGATTGTTGCGGATTTTGGGCAGCAGCATTACTTGCAGGATTTACAGCCGCTTGCCGTAAAGATGTCGTACGCGTCCTCGTTCAGCGATTGGACGGAGATACATAACGCGCTCGTTCAGTGGGAGAGAATGCTGGATACCCACCCCGAAGAAACGCTGCGTCAAATGCTTCGCGATCAGCGGCGTGAAGCGAATATTACGTTTTCACGCTTCATTGCGTCGAATTACAAAGATTGGATTGGCGGCGGGAAAAACGCACCAACGCTCTCGCCGGAGATATTGGATAAATTCGTCGTTCCACAATTGAAATCATCCGCCGGTCCGGTGTTCTTCATTGTTGTGGACTGCATGCGGTACGACCAATGGCTTGAGATGGAGCCGCTTGTGGCGGAATTGTTCACAGTAAAAAAAGATTTTTATTGCGGCATTCTGCCAACGGCAACGGCGTACGCGCGCAACGCGATTTTCAGCGGGTTGTATCCCGGTGACTTGGAAACCCGGTTCCCGCACGTGTGGCAGGGGGGAAGCGATGATGACGATACTCGCAACAAATACGAAAAAGACTTGTTGATTGATTTTGCCGCCCGCAAGCGGCTTGGCTTGAAAAACGAGCCGAAGTATTTCAAAATCCTCAATCAGGATTTTGGAAAGTACGTGGAACAGCAGGTTCCTTCGCTGGCGAACCAGCAATTGACCGCTATCGTGGTGAATTTTGTGGATATGCTTGCGCACGGACGCAGCGATTCGTCGCTCATCCGCGAACTTGCGCCCGACGAGGGAGCATACCGCTCCGTTACACGGTCATGGTTCGAGCATTCGCCGTTGTATCGCATTTTTCAGGCTATTGCACAGATAAAGAATTCCCGCGTTGTGATAACCACCGACCACGGCAGTATCCGGTGCATGCGGGGCGCAAAGGTGTTTGGCGACCGCGAAACTTCGACGTGCCTGCGATTCAAGTACGGGCGCAACGTCCGCGTGGAGGATGAACGCACCGCCCTTACGGTGCGCAATCCGAAAGACTTCAGGCTCCCGACGCACGGCTTGGCGGTCAATTACGTTATCGCGTACGAAGATTATTATCTCGTCTATCCGACGGATTACCATAAATTTTTGAATCATTATCACGATACATTCCAACACGGCGGAATTTCTCTTGAAGAGATGATGCTGCCCGTCATAACGTTGGAGCATTAAGGAAATATCCGTGCTCGGAACATACATCTCGGAATCGGAAAAAGAAACACTCGCGCTGGGGGAGTCTTTTGCGGCGCAATTACACGGCGGCGAAATTGTGGCATTGCGCGGCGAATTGGGGAGCGGCAAGACCGTATTCGTGAAAGGTGTTTGCCGCGGGTTGGGTTCAACGGATGTAGTCTCAAGCCCGACGTTCGTGTTGATAAACGAATACAACGGAAACCGGAAAATTTACCACGCAGATTTATACCGTTTGGAAACGGAAGCTCAATTGCCAGCACTTGGATTAGAGGAACTTCCATCGCCAGACGCGGTGCTTTTTATTGAATGGCCCGACATTGCGTCAAAAACTCTTCGATACCGGTTTCTCGTCCAATGCGAACAAACCGGCAACATGACGAGGAAATTCCACATTGAGGAACGCAAATGATATTGGCGATTGAGACTTCCGGACTTATCTGCGGAGTTACGCTACATGACGGCGTGAATATTGTTTGTGAAAAAGAAGAGGCAATCCCCCGCGCGCACGATACCTCGTTGGTACGCCTTATCCGTGATGTTCTAGATGAGCGTAGTGTTTCCTATGGCGCTCTCAAGGCGATTGCGATTTCCATCGGTCCGGGTTCATTCACCGGTTTACGCATCGGTTTGAGCGCGGCGAAAGCGCTTTGTTATTCGCGGAATATTCCGCTTATACCTGTTCCGACGATGAATGCGCTTGCCGCCGCCGCCGTTCCCGAGGCGCGGCAACTGGGATGCTCGGCAATCTATACAGCGACTGTTGCAACAGCGGGGAAATTGTATTTTTGCTCTTTTCATACCGATGGTGTGCCTCGTGAAGAGTGCCGGATTGTTGAGCCCGGTTTGGGCATTGGGATTGCCGCCGGCTCCGCCGAATCCGGGGAGGGAAATAGGGCGGAAAATGCGCTTGTGATTGGAGACGCTGCTTCGTATTTTACAATTGAAAGTTTTCCGAGTGTTGTCCGGGGCAGTGATGGTTTTTCTCTCCCTCATGCCCGTTATATCGCGGATTATGGCGCAACGATGTATTCGCAGGGCGATTATCTTGATGATGCGCGTTCGAGCGCGCCGCTGTACGGCATGGAAATCGCCCACCGGAAAATGGCGATATAATATTTTTAGCAACTAACTTTAATACAAGAGGATCTTTCATGAAACTGATGATCAAATTATATGCGGGAATGGCTTGCGTTTTGCTTGCTGCCTTTTCGATTGCGGCGCGAATTGATACGGGTACGGGCGGATTGCCCCCGAAAAACGGTCCACACATCGAGACACCCGAAGAAACATGGGATTTTGGCTCAATCAAGCAGGGCGACGTCGTGAAACACGTATTTCTGATTAAAAACACGGGAACGGATACGTTGAAAATATCCAATACGCAAGCGTCGTGCGGATGCACAACCACGATGGTTGATACGAAGAATATTCCGCCGGGCGGCGAAGGCAAACTTCAAGCCACGTTCAACTCGGCAGGCAAAATGAATCACATCGTGAAAACGATTTATATATACAGCAACGATATTACAACCCCGAATAAAACCGTGCAAATCACCGCCGATATTCAAACGCAGCCTGCAAGCGTTCACGCGGGAACGATGAGCAGCATGGTGCATCTTGACGGCATCTTTGAAGGCGATTGCGCGACGTGCCACGTAGATAAAGGACGCGGTTTGACGGGCAAGGCTCTATTCGACGCCGATTGCGGCGTTTGCCATGGACCGAAAGCCGAAGGAAAACCGGGACCGGAATTGACGTCCGCTTCGATGCTGCATTATCAGCACGATGATTACGTGAGGATCATCAGCGGCGGACTCGACGGCAAAATGATGCCGGCGTTCAGCAAAGCGAATCACGGACCGCTTTCCGATACAGAAATCAAATCGCTTGCCGACTATTTAACTGAGACCTCGAAGGCGCAGGGCTCCAAATAACAGCGTTGTTGCGGTTATTCTTGCTTAATCGAATGCCGGTCAATTGATGGCGTGGTTTCGCCGGGCAGCCGGGAATATCAACGAAAATCAATCGCGCGAGCTACCCGACGGCTTGTGGACGAAATGCGAAAAGTGCGGTGAAATCCTTTATAAAAAGCAATTAGAGGATAACGCCTACACCTGCACCAAATGTAACTTTCACTTTCGCATCGGCAGCCGCGAGTACATTGACTTGCTCGTTGACGCCGGTTCATTTGTTGAAAAAGAAGCGCAAATTGTTTCCGTTGACCCGTTGCAGTTTGTTGATACAAAGCCCTATACGGACCGGATTAAACAAACGGTTATTAAAACGGGCTTGTTCGACGCACTCCGTATTGGCACGGGGCTAATAGAATCGCGAGAAACTGTGGTCGGCTGTATGGATTTTGCCTTTATAGGCGGGAGTATGGGGTCAGTAGTCGGGGAAAAATTTGTACGAGCCGGTGACATAGCGCTTCAAAAACGGATTCCCTTCGTCATGATTTCCGCCTCCGGCGGAGCGCGCATGCAGGAAGGGGCGCTCTCCCTTATGCAATTGGCGAAGACGTGCGCCAAACTTGCAGAACTTGCCGAAGCCCGTATCCCCTACATTTCAATTATGACGGATCCCACAACCGGCGGCTGTTCCGCAAGTTTTGCCATGCTTGGCGACGTGAATATCGCCGAGCCTGACGCGCTCATCGGTTTTGCCGGTCCCCGCGTAATCGAGCAGACTATCCATAAAAAGCTCCCCCCCGGTTTTCAACGCGCTGATTTCCTGATGGAACACGGGTTCTTAGACCTTATCGTGGACCGCAAGGAAATGAAAAAAACAATCGCGAATCTTTTGGGGAATTTGTATTATTGAGTCGTATTATTTATTACACTCACCGGTAGCGTATCAGTTTGTAGATTGTCATTGCGAGGAGCAACGCGACGAAGCAATCTTTTCCCCGAATTGCCTTAACAGAAAGGATTGCTTCGTCATTCGCCGTTGGCTCATTCCTCGCATGACAACCATGTAGCGAATGCGCTCTGAATGACATCCTTTGATGTTATAGTAATTTGGCGATTTTTAGTATAGTATTCCAGTTGCGAGTCGTTACGTCTTTACCATAATTCCTTTTCAATCGTTGCCATATAATCCAACGTACCTGCATTTTGGGATAAACGCACCACGCTGCACACGGCGCCATCAATAACGCGCAGTATTTGGTAATCCTTGCTTGGTAATTTCGGCACAATGTTTTTTTTCGGCATAACGCCAAGAAACGTTACATACAGACGCGTTTTCGGAGTTACCGTAATCTCTTTGAACGGCTCCGATTGCACTAATTTGGCAATATGCGACCCGTGGCGTAAGAGCACGGGAATGGGGAAGCCAAATTCATTGGTAAGGGTTTTCTCTATCCGATCGGCAAGTGATGCACTATCGTCGGATTGCTTTTCAAAGACGATATTTTCGCTTGCAAGAATTGTCTGAACATTCCCGCATCCAATAGACGCCAGTGTTTTCTTGAGTACCGCCATAGGGACTATGTGGCCGCCGACGTTTATGCCGCGGAGCAAGGCGACGAATTTTTCGCTCTTTTCGCTGTTCACAATTTTTTCAGCGCCGACCGTCGTTTTCTTCATTTATGTTATTATACGAATGGGATTCTTCGCTTCGCTCAGAATGAC
>Ga0206853_1052_pt2 | contig 17171 bp, 17 predicted proteins | sample Alteio_BWOrgCont_52_FD_152859 | JGI IMG/M metagenome (GOLD analysis project Ga0206853, IMG submission 152859) | Enriched cells from forest soil in Barre Woods Harvard Forest LTER site, Petersham, Massachusetts, United States -... | ecosystem: Environmental > Terrestrial > Soil > Temperate forest >... | reverse complement strand
TTTTAATGATTCACCATAAGCCGCGAACTCCTGACCCAAAGTCACTGGAGCTGCGTCCTGTAAGTGGGTCCGGCCCGATTTAAAAGTCTTTTGGAATTCCTTACCCTTCTTTAGAAAGGTTTTCGAGAGCTTGTCTAAAACCGGGAGTAAATCCCTGATCAACAAAAGCCCAGAAAGACGGATTGCGGTTGGAATGACGTCATTGGTCGATTGGCCCATATTGACATGGTCGTTGGGATGAACCAATTTATAATCACCCCGTTGTCCGCCCAGAATCTCAATGGCCCGGTTCGCCAGGACCTCGTTCACGTTCATGTTGTGGCTGGTTCCAGCGCCGGCTTGATAGACATCAACTACAAACTGATCGATCCATTTGCCTTGTTCCAAGATTTCGTCAGCCGCCTGAATAATCGCCTTGGCTTTGGATTTGTCTAACCAGCCCACTTGGGCGTGAAATCGCGCCGCGGCTTTCTTGATATGAACGGTCGCGTCGATAAAAACCTTGTGCGGCTTGATTCCACTGATCGGGAAATTATGAACCGCCCGCTGGGTTTGAACACCCCACAAGGCCTCCGCCGGTACTTTCAGCTCACCAATTGAATCATGCTCGATTCGGTAACTCACGACAACCCTCCAGAGTTTAATTTTTGGTCAAAGAGTCCCGAGGAAAGACAATATCTTTCCCGGAACGTTTTTTAGAACAACCATGAACATTTTCTCGAATGAATATTTAAGAAGGTGTTGATCTTTATTATTAAACCCAAAAAGAAACTGGCTCTTCTGGGTATTTAAAATGGAGCGGGAGACCGGATTCGAACCGGCGACGTCCACCTTGGAAGGGTGGCATTCTACCACTGAATTACTCCCGCCTCTTCAGGCCAAAGTATCCGCATCCATTACTAAAGTCAAAGAAGATGGTGGGCAGGACAGGATTCGAACCTGTGTAGGCCGTCGGCCGGCAGATTTACAGTCTGCTCCCATTGACCACTCGGGCACCTGCCCCCACAAAACGAACCGCCTCTTTTTTGAAACAAAAGGGGCGTTTTCTTCTTAACCCTCGCAATAGTGGAGCTGGCGACCGGAATCGGACCGGTGACCTGCCGCTTACAAGAAACTGGCAAGGTCTTTCGTCCCTACCCCAACCACCCCCAAAAACCTTTTGCAACAAAGGCTTTTGAGCTACTTACTTCCTTCGAGGGGAGACTGATTTTCCACGAGTGTCCTTGCTGTGTCCATCAAAATTTCAGCTTTTCTAAGGGCACCTTCCCGATCCTCACGGTCCACCCGATCATACCTTCTAAAAACAGCATGAGTCTTGTGGCCCGAAATCGACATGATGACCGAATCGCTCACCCCAGCTTTCCTGAAATTAGTGACAGCACAATGCCTTAAATCATGGAACTTAAAGTTCTCAATACCGGCCTTTCGGCAAACCCTTTTAAAGGTTGTCTTGATGCTTTTCATGGGCTTGCCTTTGAAGGTGAACACATACGGGCTTCCTAAGGTTGGGGGTACCTGCTGAAGTAATCCGATTAAGGATTCGCTCAAAGGTATTTCCCTTTTCTCCAGGGTCTTAGTGTCCAAAGCCTCCAATATGAGAACTTTGTTCTTTAAGTCCAATTGGTTCCACTTCAAACCAAGAATTTCGCCGCACCTCATGCCGGTGAAATAAGCTAATTGGATAATTGGCCGTAAACGGTGAGGACATTCGCGAATAAGTGTCTGGTATTCCTCGGGAGACAACGTCCTGTCCCTTGGAATCTCCTTGAACTTACGAACACCCATAATCGGATTACGGTTTATTTGTCCGTTCAGCAATGCCCGCCGAACGATCGTCTTAAGGCAAGCTATTTCCTTGTTCAACGTGGTTCCCGATATACCCTTTCCCTTATGGTTCAATTGCCCTTCTTTTTGCCTCTGAATAATGTAAGCTTCCACGAGGTCAGGAGTCAGGCTTTCCAAAGACCGGATTCCAAAAAAAGCCTTAAACCGGGATACGATTGGCGGATCGTTCCTATGACTTTTTTTCCTGGACTTGGAATAGGCCAAAAACGAATCGGCGGCATCAGCAAAAGTTAACTTCGCCTGTTCGCTTGCCAAATATTTTCCCTCGACCATTTCGACCATGTTTCGGGCAAGTATTTTCTTGGCTTGAACTAGGGGAATAGGACCCAGCCGGACCCTCTTCCTTTTCCTTTTTCCTCCTTCCTTTATGGAATAATCTAAATAATACCCCGCATCATCCTTTCGGAGATGTGGGGGCAATCCGTGAACATTAGGCGTGCTCATTACTTCCTCCTAATGTTACTGGCACTCGACATTTTATCACTTTTTGTCTTTATCATTCAAAGGTTCCCAATCGGCATTTACTTTTGGTTGATGGAAAGTTTTTTGAAATTCGGAAAGCCAAACCCTTGGATGCCTTCCGATCTTCACGAAAGGAAGGATGCCAGCCAAGCGCCAATAGCTCACCGTATTGACCGGCACCCCTGCCATTTTGGCCACTTGTTCATCAGACAAGAGATGATCCTGATTTGGGATTCTGCGATCTGGTTTTCTCCTATCCATTCTCCCCTCCTTAAAAACGGTTTTTTATTCCCTGACCGGTGTCGTTTCTTTTCCCTTTACTTTCTTCTGAATTCAGCAAAAGCCGACCTCTCGTTTTCTTCATTTGCTTTCTTGTTTGAAATACAGAAGTATCAAAATATTGCTAAATGGAAAACGCCATTAAATGATCGTTAATCAATATTTTTAACAACGACTCATTAATAAGTTTTTGAGAATTCACCCCTAAATGACATTGTCGCTAAATCAGTAAAAACGCAGAAATCACTAAGGAAACCAGCTTTTCTTTGTTTTGAGGAAGGAAAATGTCCCAAAAATCAGAACTCATTCGAGGGGGAAACTGCGAAGGCCATAACAATTCCGAATATCTTCGAGCTTTCAATTGCTCTGGAAGGCCAGATCACCGATTTTTTCAAACTACCAAAAATCGAAAAACCTGGACCGAAACCGACCCGAAAAAGCAAAGAGCCTTAATCTTGATGGATTAAGGCTCACCGCGCTTAAAAAATACTTACTGCATCGAATCAGCTTTTATAATCAATTGTGATTGTGCCTGGCTTTTTGAATACTGCGCAGAATGCCGACCACCATATTCTTGGATGACGTCCGACTTTTACAAAGGGCAGTATTCCAGCAAGCCGCCAATACCGAACGGTCCGAATAGGAACTTTTGCCATTTCAGCGATTTCGCTATCAGTCATCAGGAAATCTTGTTTTGTTTGTCTGTCATCTTTTATTTTCTGGTTGACCATACCTACTCCCAATCATCGATCATAATTTTGAACCCCCACACCAATGAAAAACGGCCCAGGCTCTCCAAAGTTGTAAAACTTTTTATGAGCAAAGGCCAATTTTTCAGCTAGGGACATTTTTTTGAATTTTAACAACTAAATCATTTACAGTAATCGAACCAAACCTCATGATTCGAAAACCTTTTTTCCACACCACCTTCCCAGAAAGAATGATTTAAAAAACCATTCTTTCTTTTAGACTTTTGACACCCACAAATTTCATGGGTACAACCGTTTCTCTACTTTCATTTATCATTATTATGAATCTCGTCTCAATTTTTTCCTCGAATCAGTTCCACTAGCCCATTTGAAGCCCGGTTTCTTGAAAATTTCCAAAAGAACCGAATTCCAAACTCTGGGATGCTTTCCAACTTTGACAAATGGGAGTATTCCCATTTGTCGCCAATAACGAACAGTATTTATCGATACTTTTACAAGCCTCGCGACTTCCTCATCAGTCATTAAATAATCCTCGTATTGGCGCTCATGTATCACACCATTTGTCTCGTGTTCCATATCGCGCTCCAATACCATTATCACTTTCTATCGCAAAGCAATTTCTCACTCATTTTCGGCCTTCTGTGGCACCACAGGTGGATTTCAGCATCTTCTCCACATATTCAGTTAGCTTTGGGTCAAAGCCAAATCGATCTCGAAATCCCCGCTCTTTTTCAAATATTTTTTCTAAGGCTTTTTCTATGCCCCGATCCCCTCCGCTAACTTCTTGAAGCAATTCCCTCCATTTTCGGGCCAGCTTTTGAACACTGAAATGAGTAGGAGCGATGTCTTTTTCCATCTTGTCGCGGATGAGCTGGACTAGTGCCTTAAACTTCGACGCCCGATCCTTACCCGTTTTTCCTCTTCCGGCATTTATCTTTTCCAACTGTTCTCGCGATAGGTATTTTTCATACATGGACATGCTCTCCATCATCTTAATTAATTCATCAACCGAAACATTTCCACGATGAACCAGAACAGTTTCCAGCTTCAGCAAGCGTTGATGAAGCTCAGTGATCCTAGCCTTCTCATCTTCAATTTGTTTTCGATGCATCTGCAAGATGCCGAGAGATGATGTTTTCCCGTCATCAAGAAGCTTCTTAATTTCCTTAATCGGAATGCCTAGTTGCTTCAGAGACAGGATTTTCTGGAGTTGGACAACGTCATTTTCTCCATAAATCCGATGCCCACTCTCACTTCTAGAACCAGGCCGCAGTAGCCCAATTTCCTCATAGAAACGAAGCGCGCGGACAGTAAGTCCGACGGCTTTAGTCAGTTCTCCAATTTTCCAAAAGCGGTTTTTCATATCCAAAAAATAACATAGGACGTGACGTTGCGTAAGGTGCAAGAAAATTTTACGGAAGGTTGAATTTTCTCAGTGTATGTGTCATTTAATTCCAGTTTCATTCATCCTTTGACATTTCAAATCATCCTAAGCCGTCATTGACCAACAAGATTAAAAATTCAGTTTTTGACATATTTCGCCACTAAAGCTTTTAGAGCATTTCTAAGCTTCCAGCCTTCCGCCCTCCCCCCTTAATTGCTTGGGGGGGAGGGAGAAGGCAAAGCCGGAGGTTTGGGAATTCGTGCTATGAAGGGTTCTTAAACGGATGAGGGGAAATAGACGAAGGCCATCCCTTAACTTTTGTGACAGCCGCGCCTTTCGGCTGGCGCAAAAGTTGCCTTGCAAGGGTGGCCGTAAAGGAAGAAAAACCGACCTTGGGCCTCGGGACGGATTCCCGAAACTTTCATTGCCGGTTGTTACAATTCCCACAGGGCAGGTAATCCACTTAAGGGAGGCTGTTATGAAAAAGCAGGAATTGGAGTTTAAAGGTCGGAATAATCTGGGGAGAACCGCGGATGAAGCTATCGACGAGGCTTCCAAGAAGCTGTTCGGGGCGGATAACCGGGTTCACCGGTACTGCAAAATGAACCTGGTTTATTTTTGGGGTGCGTTCGGTTCGGGGCTTTTAATGCTGTCTGTGTATGTCCTTTTGGTAATGGTACATGGGTTAAAAATGCTTATCTATTTCCCTATCCTTAGTGTCTATTGGCTTTGGGTTCTAAAATTCGTCGTGCCCCGTTTCGAGTCCCGAGCACTGGATTTTCTCAACCGCCAGTACCGCCGAAGAATCAAAGCCGGTTGGGGTAGCTTTGTGGACTTCTTGGACAAAAAAACCCTGATTTCCATCGCCAAAAGGTTCCGTTGCTTCACCTTTGAAAAAATGACCTTATTGGCGGATCTCTTTGAGCAACGATCCAAGCAGGCCCAGTTCTTCTTCCCAAATCCTTTTAACTCGGCCTTGAATGCCTGGGGCTCCGCCATCTTTGGCGGCTTAATCGCATCCTTGTTGTTCGAGATAATGAAGATCGCCACACCCCTCCAATTAAACCGCATCACGATAGCCGTCATCATTTTCGGGTGGATGTTGGCGATCTTTATTTTCGTCTGCAACGCGGATAGTAGGCGGTTGAGCCGGACGGCGCAGTTATTAAGGGTGGCCGCACTCAAGGCCCACCGGTAGTTCAAGAGAAACCCCCGAGACCCGAAGGGCCGGAAGGCCGCGCTCTTTGCGGCCTTTCGAAGCTTTCAAAAATGGGAAACCGAGCCGGTGTTGTAATGTCACGGCGAAATTTTCCATTTTTGAAACGGCCCTGAGGACTCAAACTCCCCTTTCCTTTTGAGGCTTCCTGCCAGGGCGGCGTTTGTTGTCGCCCAGGCGGGGAGCCGCCTTTGTGGGAGGGCCAATCCGCAAGACCCCTCGCCGGCTTGTAGCCTCCAAAATTCCATTCCCCGAAGGGCTTAACTACTTTGGCTGGATAGCAAGACGGCGAGGGGGCTTGCGGCTTGGCGGGGTCCCCCAAGGAAAAGGAAAGGGAATATTCAACGCCACTACTTCAATCCCTCTCGGACGGTTTTATGGGAATACCCAAAGGGGCCTTTCCCTTTGGGCCAGGGGTTCGGGGGGTGGAAACCCCCGAGGAAAGGGGTGGATTGAAATCATTCCGCGATCTTTGCGGGATATTTCAAGCCAGGGGGAAATCCCAGGAGCAGGGCGCTTTTCCCTGCTCCGTTCCCCCCTCTAATAATCTTTTGAGTCTGTTTCCTTGATCCTCCCCCAATGGTTCCGGTGGGCTATACCCATAGTCCTATCCCAATGAACTACCCGGTCAAAAAAAATGGGGCTTCCTGGTTTACCAGGAAGCCCCATTGCCGTTGCCTTTGTCTTTAACTCCGCTGACCTCCTCAACCCCTACCAAACCGCCTCTCCACTAAGGTTTAAACGGCCACCTTAATCTCAAACCATTTCAATCACCTATGGTTTTACCTAGTACCAGCCAGGATTCTATTTCCCCTGCCATCCATCACCCACCACGCTGTCACCTATGTTCTTTTCCACCTACAGGCCAGGATACAAATACCCCGGTCATCCCGTCCTACCACCTTCGGAATCTATGTTCTTTTGTCTTTGTCTTATCTGTTCTTATTCCTTATTCTTAAAAAAACTTGGGCTGTTTTACGGGGCTTCGTGCGTAGAGGGCGAGCCCCCCTATCGCTTCTAGCATCATCAATTGATGCGTAGATAGGGGGGCTCGCCATCGGAGCATGAAGATTGCCCCGTAAAACAGCCCAAAACTCCATTTTTTTATTTCCATGGCGCGGAAATGATTTCCATGGAGTTCGTCCACACCTATGGATTCTAGGCGGGATTGGTTTGGTGTTCTTTGATATGGTTGGAACTGGTCTTAATAAACAACAATACCCACCGCCGAGGTCGCCGGGATATTTAATTGAAGAGGCTGGTCCGCCTGAAAGTTCATCCGGTAAGGGGAAATGGTGTCCAATGGGAAAGGTCCCCCGCTTCCCGCCAATCCGCTGACCCCGTTCCAGGTGATATTTCGGTCATCCATCCCGGACCCATTTAAGATCCATCCCATCAGTCGTCCCTTAGGTTGGAAATCCGAAAAATTGAATACTAAAGTCCGGTTGTCCTCATTTTCATTGACGATCACCAGTCCCAACTCACCACCGGAAAAACGGCTGGCGTACACCTTCACCTTTGGGTCTAGGCTATAGGACAAAATAGAGGTATCGCCGAAAGCTCGGGAATAAAGGGCGTAAGCGTAATAAGCCGGGCGGGGAGTGGCGTCCGGGATAGAAGGGTCGCCATCGGCCAGCATGCCGTGGTCGCCTTTGTAGAGGGGGTCCAACCCGTTTTTCCAATCCCAATAATTCGCCGCGCCGTAACCCGCCTCGACTAAGGTCCCCAGAATTTCAGCGTTGTAAAGCCCACTGATCAACTCAATGGTCGGCGGCGATTGAATATTCAAAATATTAAACTCAGTGAGCTCGATGGGAATATTCCTTTCTTCGAGGGCATACCGGTTCATGATTCGTCCCAAGGCGTCCCGGTCATCCTGAATTTCCCGGACATCACTTAAAAGCTCGTCATCCGACGGGTAGGTGTAATGGTTGGCCGTGTCAAAGGGCCAAATGAAATACTCGGGAAAAACCAGGAAGTCGGCTTGGTTCTGGACAGTCGTAAGAAGGGTCTTGGACCACCAGTGATGTCCGATCCACTCATCCTCCCCGTCCTTCGGGAAAACCACTGCCCCAACATAAATATCCGGGTCTACCTTTTTCATGGCCGCTTCCATGACGAGGAAATCAGACCCATAAACATCGCCGGTCAATTGGGGTTTACCGGGCATCTGGTTTCCCTCTTCCCAAGGGCCGTAGCATTCATTCCCGATCTCCCAATAGCGTACCTTGAACTTTTTTTCGATATTAAAATACTTCACCCAACGGGCCGCCAAATCAGCCGCATACTGGACATTCTCATAACGGGCGGCGGCATAATTAACGGTAACGACCGCTTCCGATCCGGTTTGGCGGCAAAACTCGATAAAATCGTCGGTCGAAACCCGCCAGGACCCGTTCATATCCGTGATGTCCTCACCTTTGTTATTTAAGTGATGACTGCCATAACTATTGTCCCAATGGTAATCATCCGCGACCACGCCCCCCGGCCAGCGCCAGAACTTGATACCCGCCTGCTTGGCTTTCTCGACCCGGTCCGGGTCCAAAAACCAGTCTTTCCCATCCCAACAGGCGACATTACAACCGAACAGATAAGGATTCACCGAACGGATGGCCTGGGTATCGTCGACCGATATTTTCACCTCGGCGCCGGGACTAAAAGACCAATCCTTTCCGTTTTCCTGAAATGCCGGCGCCGACTTTTGGTAAAGAACGGGAGTGGCATCATTCGTGGGAGGATAAAGGTCAAAAGCCCTCGCCCGGGTTTGAGCATTTGAGAACCCAGGAAAACACAAAAAAATCAGAAATGGAAAAGACGCCACAAACAAAGTCTTCCAAAAACGCCAATAAGCTCCCAAGGGGTCAGTGCATAACATATTTTGATTTTATCCTCTGGATTCGGTCGTAAGATTCTCTGGCTTCTGCCAAGGAAATTTTCCCATCCTGGGCCGCTTGAACCAGTGTGTCTAACATGAATTGCCCGGTGTCCCCCGTGGCGATTAAAAGGTCCACTCCGGCGTTCACTGCTTGAACCACCGCCTCCGGCAGCGGAAATTTGTTTTCAATAGCGCCCATCCTCAAATCATCGCAAATCACCAAACCTTTAAAGCCCAACTCTTTCCTAAGAATATCCTGGATGATTTTTCGGGACAAAGAGGCTGGAAACCCGGGGTCAATCTGGGCATAGGTGACATGCGAGGTCATCACTGCGTCCAACCCATCGGCAATTAACTTCCGGTAAGGAACCAAATCATTTTTTTCTAATTCATCGAGAGAAACATTCGATAGTGCTTCTCCCTCATGGGGATTAGCGTTCGCCGCCGTCTCTCCGGGGAAATGCTTCGCGGCGGCCAGCACCCCCTCCGCCTTCATTCCTCGAACGATTTGATCGGCCAGGTCCGCCACTTTCACGGGGTCGCTCCCCAAGGAGCGTTTGAAATCATTGATGATCGGGGTCTGGGCTTGCGTATCCAGGTCCACCACCGGGGCGAAATCCAGGTTGATGCTTTCCGCCTTCAACTGAAGGCCCAGTTGAACACCGAAAAGAGAAGCGGCCTTAGGGTCTTTGGATTGGCCGATAAAAGATTCGGAAGGGATCGTTTGAAAACCCTGTTCCTCCCTTAACCGCCGCACTTCCCCACCCTCCTGATCCACCGCCACCAGCAGGGGTTGGGGCGAAAGGGCCCTCAGGCTTTCCACGTAATCCAAAAGTTGTTGGGGGGATTTTACGTCCTGCTCGAAAAGGATGACGCCGCCCACCCAGCCCTTTTGAAGAAGTTCGTGCTGTTCAGGAGAAAGCCGGGGCCAATCGACACAGATGAGAAGCCGCTGGCCTAAAAGAGTCCTTAACTGGTCGACCGATTCGGCCCAAGCGCTGCCTGCCGCGAAGATCAAAAAAACAATAACCGCCGTGAACCCCGGCCAATGGACGGACCTGTTCCAATTAAATCTATTTCTCAAGGGCTGTTTCCTTGTCCAAATTTTTTGGAACAATGGGCTCCAAACCCCTCGAATCAGGCCGAACCCAGGCTTCCAGCATCCATAATAAAGTGGCCGCTCCGTCCCGCCATCCCCGAAGGTGGGATGGGCCGGACCTTCCATCTTTCTCCAGAGTCACAGGCACCTCAGCTAAACGCAATCCAGCTTTCTTCGCCAGGGCAATCATTTCCACCGCAAATTCCATCCCACCCGTTTCCAATTCCAGTTCCTTAAAAGCATCCCTCGTCATGGCCCGAAAACCACAACAGACATCGCCCACAGAAGTTTTAAACAACAACCCGCAAAAAGCCGTCAGGGTGGGGTTTCCGATCCACCGGTTCTTCCAGGGCATGGCCCCCGGCCCGATGCCGCCTCGGAAGCGGTTTCCAATTACCACATCCACCCCCTCCTTCAACTTTTCGACCAAAGAGCCCAGAGCCAGAAAATCGTAACTGTCATCGGCGTCGCCCATCACAAAATAGCGTCCCCGGGCGGCGGTTAATCCTCCAATCAAGGCGTGTCCATAACCTCTTTTTTCAACTTTCACGACTCGGGCACCCAGAGATTTGGCGATCTGGGGTGACCGGTCATGGCTTCCATTGTCGGCCACCACCACTTCTCCACGGATTTTAAGGGCCTTGATCGCCTTTTTGGCCTTCTCAATACATTTCCCCACCGTGGCGGCTTCGTTCAGGCAAGGCAAAACCACACTCAGTTCTATTTCGATATTTCTTCGAGAAGTTGGTTTTCGAGACATCCATTTACTCCAAATGTGAGGGTTCAGGACCGCTCACCGGTCGGTGGGTTTCCGCGTAGGTTTTCGCCCAAGGTTCCACTAATTTTTCGTCGTAAGGTTCCAATCGTCCCTGAAGCTTGAAGAAATCATAGGTGTAGACATAGAAAGCGCGACCCGGAAGGCTGGCGATCAGCTTGGCGTCCTCTTGCGGCCCTAATTCATCCACTAACAGGACCGGTCCGTTGAAATCCAATCCGTTGCGGGCCAGCTCCGAAGGCGACGTGGACCCCGAACCGGTCCGGAGAAAGACCACCGCGTTTTGAATGCCGCTTTTCTGAACCAGGTTAAACAAGTCCATGCGTTCCCCTACTTGGTGCCGGTAAAACTCGGTGGCTTGAACAAATTTCGAGACGTTTAAAGCCAAAATCAAAATCAGGGCTAGGGGCACCCATCGTTTCAACTTCAACACCCCCAGGGACGCCACGGCCAAAAGAAAAACATAGCCTTCATAATAAGTAACGGGGCCCATATTGGTTGGCGCCCTCGCCCCAATAAAAGTAATAACCGGCCAAAAGAACGAAGAAGGAAAGGCATAAAACCAAGCCTTTGGAATAAAAAGGGTCTTTGGCTTTTCGAAAGACCAAAAAGGCCAACATCCAAAAAGGCGCCCAGGCGGACCATTTAGCCAGGTAAACCCATCTTGTCAAAATATTTTGATTCAACCTGTCCAGGGGGTTGGGACACCAGACCGTCTGAAAGCCCAATCGGTCGCCCGGATCATAAACCTCAAAAGGTTGGCGGAACGCGTGCCCTGTTTGCGTTTGGTTATATAAAAGAAAAAGCCCCACGAAGACCGCGAAAGCCGGAAGCGTCCCCAACAGCCAACCTTTCCATATTGGATAATCTTTTTTCTTCCAGGTGTTCCATGCGGCATAAAGTAACGAAGGTGCCAGCAATAAAACGGCGGTATAAGGGCGGATTAAAAAAGCCATCCCGGCACTAGCACCCAAACCCAGCCAGGTTCCCCAGCCTTTCGGGTTGGGCTTGAGCAGGCAGTAGGCCGCTATGGCGATAAATAAAAGGCAACTGCCGTGGGAAAAAAGGGACGCCGAGTTAAAAATGAAATAGGGGTTCACCAGGGTAAAGACCATCGCCACGTTGGCGGCCTCGGGTGAAAACAATCCACGGATCAGGAAATAAAGGACCGCCAAGGTTAATAAACCCAAAATGGGATTGACCCACCAAACCGCGTCCAGCTTCATGCCCAAGGCCAATAACGCGGGCCAACCCGGGGGATATTTGCCGTAATAGGAGCCATTGTTGACGATGGAAGCGATATCAAAAAATTCCCTCGGTTCGGGAGAAGGAACCGAAAGTTTGCCTTCGGTAAAAAGTTGGGCTGAGATCAGATAGGCGTATTCATCGCCCGAGTTGGGAAATTTTTGGAGTGTTCCGATTTCGGTGTAGAGAATCAAAACCATATTCACCAGCAAAGCTAAAACCAGCCAGACGGGTTTTTGGGTTTTAACAGCCTTTTCCCAAATTTTCCGAGGTTCTTCCCGGTGTGTTCGACTCGGCCTTTTCATAATGACTCGTTCAAATTTATTCCAATAAATAAAAAAGCCGGGTCAGCCCCCAAGGGAAACCAACCCGGCGGAGAAGTCCAAATTTTATTGTTTTTAAAGCGACTTGTCGATCGCGTCCAACTGGCTGTTCAATTGGGCTGTTTGGGCGTCCGTCAGGGTTTTCTTGCCGTTTTCCTTCATGAAACTCAGCTCCTGCGAACGGACCACTTTGATCTGGCCCCACAAAACCTTGGCTTCGCTGGCGGTCAGCTTGCCTGACTTCTTGTCCTTTTGAATCTGGTCCATGTCCTGATGAAAGCGCATGCCCAACTGGTGCAGGCCCGATCCTGCCCCCACCGTCGGCGTGGCGCTTTGGGCCAAGGCCAATCCGGTTGAACCGACGAACAGCGCTGTAGCCACTACCAAAACTGTACTTTTCATAATCTCACCCCCTATACCTTTATTTAAATTCCAACAAATTTCATCCTCGGGCCGTTAAACCGAGGGTTGAATAGCGTCCAAAGCTTGGCCCAATTCCGTCTTCTGGTCAGCGGTTAAGTATTTGTGACCGTTAGTTTTGAAGTCCTGCAATTCCTGCTGGCGAACCGTTAAAACCTTGGCTTTTAAAGCAGTCGCCTGGGCCTGGGTCAGTTTCCCCGCATGCAAATCCTTCTGGATTTGCTCCATCATGGTCATCATTCGGGCGCTGACTTCGTTATTAACGGGGCGGGACATATGTCCATCTGTCGGCGTGGCGCTTTGGGCTAAGGCCAATCCGATTGAACCAATAAACAACGCTGTAGCCACTACCAAAACTGCGCTTTTCATAATCTCACTCCATACACATCTTTTTAAATTCAAATCCTCTAAACCATTAATTAAATTCTAATTTAGAACCAAATGCCTTCAAAATTTGGGTTTTTCATTCACCGACATAGATTTCTCGCTGTTAGACCACAATGCAAAAAAAAGATACAAAAGAGAAAGAGCAATCCCTACCCAAAACCAATACTCTTGAAAAATTTTCAAACGATAAATAACTATCCCCCAAAACCAAGAAGGTGTCGTAAAAATGGCAGCTAGCGTTACTATTTGTTTATAACTTAACCCAGTAGAAAACATTCTTTGCAAAAACAAACCAATCAACCCATAAACGAATACAAAACCAAATCGCCAAATAACACCTAAAATAATTGCCAAAAAAGGTCCACCCCAAAACCACTCATTTCCGCATCCATATAAATCATATATTTTTCTCATCAAATCTTCTTTGCTTTTGTAATCAGATAATTTAAATATGGCGGGGTTCCACGCTTTAACTCCCTTAAAATACAAACTGTCCTTAGTAATCAAAAAAAATCCATCCGGCGACTTCAAGTCTGAAGCAGAACCAGATGCATTAATTTCAAATATCGGATTCTCGGCCGCAGGATAGAAATAAGGAGTTTCGCTGTCAAAAATCATTTTTCCATCGTTAATTTCAAAAGATGGAATGGAATTGAAGAAATTTAAGACCTGATTCCTTTTACTAAAACCCGAAGAAACAATATCAAAAACATCCGGGATTGAAAAAAGTATTGAGGTTACCACAACAAAAGGAACCATTCCCTTAAATAAATTTTTTCCAAAAAACCGATACAGCCCCTTCGAGTAAAACGACATAATAAAAATTTGAACTGCGTTATAGTTCATTTTCTATCTCCGTTTTTTTAATTATCATGAACTTAGTTCCTCCATTAATCGTTGAATGTATTTTTGTTTTTTGTAATCCCCAAGCCAAAGATAAATATGCAAACAGGGTTCCAAAAATCCTTTTTTATTTTCCAACGGTTCAAAGCCAACTTTAGCGTATTCCGACATGGCCTCTCCAATATATTCACGAGTTTTATTTATATTTTTCAAGCCCTTTTCGTTTTGGGCAAACGATAAGAAAACCCCAGCTTTTTCCCAAGAAAAATCACCCGGAGTTGAATTTACAAGTTCCAATATTTGAGTATCCGAATTTTCAGATTCATCAAATTTTTTATTTAAAAAAAAGGCGATTGCCATATTTCTCAAATTAGTTATTTTAACTCTGACACTTGTATTAGGATCTTCTTGAGAAAGCATTTGAGCTTCTTCGTAATAGTGTTCCTCGAGCTTATATTTTTTTTCATACTGACATATTATTCCAAGCTGAGAATATATAAAAATTTGATATCCAAGACTAACACCGCCCGAGGAAATACACTTCAAGAGTTCAAGATAAATGTTTTCAGACGATTCATATTTTTTTTCTTCAAAATAAATTTGCCCTAGTATTGATTTTGCCGTGACATTGTTTTCAAAGCAGTCTCCATGGTTTTTCGTGAAGATAGAAATAGATTCATTTGAAAAATCCTCTGCTTCGCTCAATTCCCCCATTTTAAGATAAGCCCCGCCCAATCCGCAGTATGAGGTAGCAACGGTGTCATCATTTTTGCCAAAAGTTGTTAAATAAATTTCCCCAGCTTGCAAAAAACAGGAAACAGCTTCGTTATAGTTACCCATTGCTGAACAAATATTTCCCAAACCATTTTCGGCAAATGCTAGCTTCGTATTTCGTTTATTAGAAAATAGACTCTTGCTTCTTTGAACTGCTTTTTTTTGAAGATTATAGGCTTCTTGATATTTTCCTTCTTGGACCAAATTATCGGCTTCATGAGTAAAATCCAACCACTTATTCTGTGTAGAAATAAAATACTGAATGAAAACCATTATTAATATGCAAGCCACAAAAATAATTTTTAAATTTCCAATCATGTCAATCCTCAGTGGTTTTATTTTTGACGTTAAATCATTAATCAGTATCATCCGGGGTTGGTGCTTGTTGGGGAGTCGGGGCGGGCCCCGATCCTGATGAATTATTATTAGAGCTGTCTGAATCCGCAGAAGACGACTGAGAAGGATCTGGAAGTTCAACGGGCTGAACAGGATAATTCGTGGTAGGCGCCGGAGGTGGTGTAAGGCCATCTGCCGTCATATCATCCAATACATCTTCTAATTTTTCCGCCAATTCGCATTTGTCGGGAAGGTCGTTTATTATTTTTTCTAATTCTGGTTCAGTTACTTTATATGCATAGTAAAGGACTGCAATTGCCGGAGCTGGTATTGGTTGTCCGCCATCTTTATCAACAACCATTGAAGGATCATTAAAATTATACACATATAAACTTGGTCCATAAGATTCACCCAATGGATCTCTACTAATCCACCTTCCTTTTTCAGGGTCATAAGCCCTGAATAATGTTAGGTCAAGTCCCGCTGCTTTCTCAAGGTAAAACCCTGTATATCCAAAATCAGCCTGAAGTGTTCCGGCAATCTGTTTCTGTTTCCCGTAGGCGTCATAGTCATATTGGGCTTGTAAATTACCACTAGAATCGGTCATCTCCCTTACTGAACCCAAATGGTCTTTGGTGTAATAGTAGTTAGTTCCACTTGTTCCATTTATTATCTGTTCTCCCAATCCAAAGAATCGCTTCGTGATCGTCTTTCCGGTGACATCTCTCTCTTGGCACAGCGTTAACCCACACCAAACGAAAGTCTTAGCCGCCAACACCGTACCGTTATGTGATTCCGCAATGGCCGTTCTTCTTCCCATTCCGTCATATTGAAAAGTTACCGAATCCGCCACCGTCACCGGCTGGGGATTGATATAGCTCACACTCACCAACCGGTTAGCCGCGTCCCATTGGTAGGTTTTCTGGTCATCCTGAATCAGGTTGCCGTCCGCGTCATACACAAAAGGCTGGGTGTTCAACACATGCTTATGGATCTGTGTCACCGTACCGTCCTTGGCAATGGCCAAAACCGTCATGGGTGTCTGCCCGCTGTTGGCAGCGGGGACCAAGTCCGCCTCATAGTTTCCATTGGCGCTCATGGTGGTCGGGCTGCCGTTCACCGTCACCGCCGCCGCCCGGTTGGTGGCGGCCACCACGTGGATGGGGTTGGGGGTGATGCTGGTCAACTGGTTGGCGTTGTTGACGGCAAAAGTATGGATGAAAGAGCCCGTTTGGCCTGTTCCAACCTGTAATTGTTCCAAAGTCCGGTTGCCCGCCGCGTCATAGGCATAGGTCGTGGCCTCACTGGGACTGCTGTTGGCGTTCACCTGGTTCACTGAGCTTAACTGGCTGTCCGGGTCATAACCTAAAGTTAAAGTCTCTGTGTCGCTGGAAGCGTTCCCCAATTGCTTGGTCCAGTTTGTGATATCCCCTACTGAGTCATAGTTGTAATTGAAAGCTGAAAGTGTCTGGCTTCCCGAGTTTAGGTTGGTGATGTCCTTTAATCTTCCTGAATTAGTCGATGGCGTGTAGTAATCCATTTGGGTTTTCTGGCCGTTGGGATAGGTCACCTGCGTCAATCTTGCCGAGGCCGAGTCATAGTTGTAGCCGAAGGCCCCTAATGAATTGGTCACATTGGCCAATTGAGCCGAGCCATTGTAATTGTAGTTTTCCGAAACCCCGTCGATGGCCTGGTTGATCGTCCTTCCATCGGCGTCATAAGCATAGGTAATATTGGCGGAAGCCCCACCCACGGGACTAGATACAGTCCTCAAGCGCCCTGCCCCCAAAATGCCGGGGGTGATCGGCCAATAGCTATAGCCGGTCGTACCCGTACCGTCGGTCATTTGGACCAACCGGCCCAGGGTCAAATCGTATTGAAAAGAAACATTCGGGGTGGGGTTCTGGGCTCCCACGTAATCCAAATGCAATAGCTTGTCATCCACATCATAAAAATACTCAGTGTATTGGTTCTTGGCGTCGGTGGCCAATTGCAGCCGCCCGCTGAAAGAATCGTATTCGTAATTGGTCGCGGACCCATCCGAATAGCGCTTGGCTGACACCCTTCCCTCAATATCCCGGGTCCAGTTGGTCTGGTTGCCCTTGGGATCGGTCATGCTGGTCATGGCCCCGCAGGCGCACCACCCGAATTGGGTGGTTTGTCCTTTGGGGTCGGAAACCGAAACCAGCCTTCGGTCG
>Ga0206853_1051_pt1 | contig 17414 bp, 17 predicted proteins | sample Alteio_BWOrgCont_52_FD_152859 | JGI IMG/M metagenome (GOLD analysis project Ga0206853, IMG submission 152859) | Enriched cells from forest soil in Barre Woods Harvard Forest LTER site, Petersham, Massachusetts, United States -... | ecosystem: Environmental > Terrestrial > Soil > Temperate forest >... | reverse complement strand
GAAAATAGCTCTCTATCCCCTCGATTACGAGCGCCCCGGACATTCCGTCGAGCGCTTGTTGGTAACTCTCGCCGTGAGGATGCGTGTGATACCAGTACAGTCCAGGCGGATGGTCTTTCGGGATCTGGACGTTGTAGTGGAGCGCGTGTCCGGGCATGGCCATCATTCCCAAGACGTCGTCCTGAGGAGCGTCGGGAGAAACGGTCAGGCCGTGAAAATGCAAATTCGTCATGTCCATGCATGGACCGATCAAACATTTTTCGTGTGGCTTGCCCGGAAGATCATTGATATAGGCGATCTTCAGTTGATCTCCGGGTGAAACTCGCAACGTCGGAGCGTTTGGCTGGCCATCTAAGAAGAAGGAGTCCTTTCCATTCTTTGTGATCCCGGCGTGCAGCGTGAAGGAGAGTGTGTGGTGTTTCGCGCGAAGCTCTGGAGGGTTCGGAAACTGGCTTGACGGATTTCCCGCGAGTTCAAGCAGATAGAAAACCGCTGCCGCGGCGATGGCGATGGCAGCGGCACCGATTCGTCGAACGAGTGCAAGGCGGGACATTGAGATTCTCCAAGCCATCCCGTCGCTCATTCCACCTTGTGCCAGGTAGAATCAGGGTCGTAGGCAGTCATCGCTTGCGCAAGCTTAGTTGTGTCGGGGCCAAGGTCCTTTTCGTAAATCGCTCCAGATTTATCGACGATAAAGGTCATCACACCTGAGGAGCGATACTCCACGGGGTAGGCGACGAAGGCGAATCCTGCGGTCATCTTCCCATCGAAGATGTAGTTCTTGGCTCCGCCCGCAGCATGGGATCCCTGGCTGGTGAGGATCCGGAACATATACCCATTGAACGGGATATGCTCGCCAACCTGGTCCGTCGGAAGATTCTGGCGCGCGTAGGCGATGAGAGGATTGATGGGGCTATCGAACTCATCAGCGGCACCGTGCCAGTAGAGACCATTGTGCTGGCCTTCATCGCTGACCAGTTTCTGCGCGAATTGCTTCGGGAGATTCGCTGGTGGGCGCGCAGAATATTCCTTCTGGGCGTCGACCAACTCACGGCATGCATCTATGGCGGCCAATTCATTTTTGCCGATGCGTCGTAATAGAATCTCGTCTTTGCCTGCGGCGGTGTCGAAGAACCACGTGCCGTGATTATTCACGAGCGGAATTGGAAACGGCCAGTTTTCGGCGCCCACAATCAGGCTTAGAGTTCCGTTCGGCTCTGTGTCGAAGCGATGCATCTCCTGGTATTTGACGACGAAGCCGACGCGAGCATTTAAATCTTCATCGGGGTCGCCGGACGAGAGAACATCCTTTCCAGCCGCTCCGAGGATGTTCAAGGGAGCTTGCTCGTCCTGCGCCTGCATTGCGTCAAGGAGAGCGCGACCGGCATCGTCGGCGGAGGCAAAGGTCCGCTGGCCCGGTTCATGGGCGAACGTTGGCGCAGACGAACCCAGGGAAAGTGCAAACACCAGGGAAACTGCGAATCGAACTAAGTTCTTGCATTCCATTTGAATCAAAAACGAAACCTTGTGCAGCATGATGTTCTTCTCCATTGTGAAATTTTTACAAGTTGCACATGCCAGTAAATGCGATTACCTATGGCGTCCGCCGCCACCACCGTGGAAGCCACCCCCACGGGATCCACCTCCAAAGCTGGACCGTCCGCGGGAGGAAAAGCCTCTGACGTTTCCGCCGTGGTCAAACCCACTGAACGCGCCGGAGCGTGTTCCTGGTTGAAAGTGGGGAGCCGAAGGCCTATGAAACGCCGAACCTCTGCCGCCAGGCCTGTTTCCGCGGAGTGTGCTTCCATGGCTGAAGTTCCCGTGATTGAAATTGGTGTGGTTGAAGCTGTTGCGATTGACGATCGTTCGGCTCTGGGAGATGTAGGTGTTGTGGTTGTAGATCACCGACCGGCCGTGCCAGTCGTATCCCCAGTGATGCCAGCCCCAGCCGAATCCTCCGAAGAAGCCGACTCCAAATCCAAACCCGAAGGAAATTGCAGGACCGTCAAAAAAGATCCCAGGTACTGGGTACCAACCCGGATAGGCGACGATGGGCGCCCCGTACACGAGCCAGGGATCATAGGCAGGAACATAGACGACCTCAGGATTGGCCGGCTCGATGATGGTGGTGTTCCCTTGCGTCGTTACCTTCTCCTGTTCATTGCTATTCAAGTGGTTGGCCTTGCGAGCCTGCTGACGCATCGCCTGGACGGCATCGGTCACATCCTGCTGCTGGTTGGCGTAAGCGTCCCCAAGGGATGAAGTCCAAGAGAGATTCTTGTCCATGTTTTCAAGAACTGATGGAAATTGTGTGAGGGCTTTCACGCTTGGGTCCCAGGGCTGTTTGTCGACTTCTTTTGCCAGCTCTTCACCCTTGAGTTTGGAATGGCCCTGCATCCACCGGTCCGCCTCTACAATCTCAGTGGGATAGGTGGAAGCGGCGAGAATCTGCGCAACGAGGGCGTCCGGGTACAAGGCGATCGGGGCGACGAGTTGCTGCAGTTCTTGAGGGGAATGTTGCGCGGGCGGCGTTGGCGGCTGCTCGCTGGATTGGCCCATGGGACCGAAAGATGCGGCTTGCGCAGTGAATTGCAAGAGCGAAAAACAAAGAAGTAGAGTTAAAACCTGCTTGGACAACTTCATGGCATATTCTCCAGTACAAAATTGAAATCATTCTCTTGATGTCAAACCAGTTTTCAAAAAACTTCATAGGCCCCTCGAAAACATCGGCAGCTAAGCTCACTGGCCCCTCAGGGTGCCCGGCGGAATGTCATTTCGGCGCGCCAAGTCCTCCAATGCGTCGAGCTCCGATTGCGTTTCGCTCACGCGCTGCTGCAGGATTTCAATGCCGGCTTCGGGCGTGACGCCGGCATCGCCTTCATCGAGATTTATGCCGCTCGTCGTCGTCTTAAGGCTCTTTGCGTCCTCGATCGCTTGACGGTAGTGCTGAAGTTCGGCCTCGTTTTTTCCGAGTTGCGCCTGCAGCTCTGCAGCTTGCCCGGCGTACCATTCAGGATCTTGCGTATTCACGTAAAGCAGAGGAGGCGGAGCGGTGATTGCGTCTTCTGCGGTGCTGGTTTGACCGACGACTGAGATGAGTCCCGGATGGCTGAGTTTCTCGAGGTCTTCGTTCGTCCATAGCGCCGTGGTTTTTTCGGTTTTCCCCGCGCGCGGCTTGTTCGCCGCGCGCAGGGGAATAACCAGGGTGCTCAGAGTCATCGAGACAGCGAGCGAAAAGGTTAGATGGCGATTCATCTCGCTCTCCTTAGTGTTTGGTTGACGGGGCCGGAGGAAAATGCTGGAACATTTTGTTCACGCCTTTGTCGAGGTTCTTGGTGTTCTTGTCCGCGTTATCGGAGAGCGTGTCGCTCGATGAGCTTCGCCAGATCAATTTCTCTGTTTTTGCGTCAAAGAGATCTACGACCAAGGTCCCCACTTTGTAGGTTTCAACGGTGGTGGTTGCGTCGCCAAATCCACCGAATCCCCCCCAACGTCGGCCTCCTCCGAACCCGTTATAGAAGGTGTCGAGGGTTTGCTGATTCTGAGTTGTTTCAATGGCAAAGATCTCGGCGTCGCCTCCCGAAGGAACTTCCGTTAGGCCTTTGGCCGCCAGAGCGCTGTTCACCGCACTCTTGATGCGGTCGACCATGAGCGGGTCTTTTGTCTGGACCTTTTTCCAAGAGTAGGTCTTGTACTGGCCAAAGTTTGCATTGTGGTCGTAGTCGGTTTTAACGTGTTGCGCGAATGAGGCGGTCGCTAAAACCAGTGTCAGTCCGATGGATGTAGCGAGTTTTGATAGAAATTTCATATTTCCTCCTGTTTTGAGACGCCGAGAAAAATCTCCTGCGTTAGACAGCGGAGATCACGCGATTAGCCGGCGGCGATTCTTGCGAGCTGCCAGTTTCGTGATTTCCCCTCGTCTCTGTCGCTACGAAAAGATTTGGTGCGTTGAGCGACGCAACTGGAAGAGGCAAGATCAGTGCCAAAACACTTCTTGCGTAAGTGACTGAAAGTAGAGGCCGACGCAGACAAAAGAGCGTTGTGCGATGCCAGCCCGCTGGACGGGACTCCGCATGCTGACAGGCCGGACTGGTTCCTTGTTTGAGTGTGTGTCAGACAGCTTCGGGCTCAGGGCGACTGGAGATGTGATCGCTGGCGGGTCTGATGGCTAACGCATGGGCGCGAAAGCTGCGCTGCTACGAGGGAAGTGAATCCTTGTTGGTACGTGAGATGCCAAGCTTTTGCATCCGGAAGTAAAGGGTGGACCTCTTGATTCCCAAACGTGCGGCCGCACCGTTGGGGCCAGAGACAACCCAACGCGTCTGCTCGAGAGTCTTGCGAATGTGTTCTCGCTCCGCATCCTCCATGGTAATTGGTCCAAGGGATTCCACTTCGGCGGCATTCCGCAAGCTCGCGAGAGGGGATTCCAGGACGTTGCCCGAAGTGAGGATTACGCTGCGCTCGATAAAATTCTGCAGCTCGCGAATGTTTCCGGGCCACGGGTACGATGTAAGTTCAGACATCGTTTCTGGGGAAATCTGGTCGATTTGTTTATTCATCCGGCGGGCATAAATCTCAACAAAATGCTCGACAAGAGCCGGAATGTCTTCACGGCGCGCCCGCAAGGGCGGCAGAGGGACTGGAAATACATTCAGTCGATAGTAAAGATCGCTGCGAAATTCGTTGCGCTTTACCATCTCAACTAGATTTCGGTGGGTCGCGGCTACCAGGCGAACGTCTACTTGATGGGTCCGACCGCTTCCCAGGCGCTCGAATTCCTGTTCCTGCAGAACGCGCAGCAGTTTGGGCTGCAGCGCCAGCGGAATGTCTCCCACCTCGTCGAGGAACAGTGTACCTTTGTCAGCCAATTCGAAACGTCCAATTTTTTGTGCGATAGCACCGGTAAAAGCGCCTTTCTCGTGACCAAACAGTTCGCTTTCCAGCAGATCGAACGGAATGGCGGCGCAATTTAGCTTTATGAACGGGCGTCCGAACCGCGAACTGAGATTGTGAATCGCGCGCGCGATCAACTCCTTGCCGGTGCCTGTTTCTCCCTGGACAAGAACGGTGGAATCCGTAGGTGCGACGCGCTCGACCTGTTCAAGTACCGATTCCAAAGCAGGGCTGCTACCTATGATCTGCTCGAATCTACGGGGATCAGCATCCTGGCCGGCGGATCCAAATCTTCCTACAGCTGCCACGAAAAACCTCCTTGCGGAATCCGATGTCCACCTCTGCCTGCGGGGTTAGCTTTCCAGAGCCGCCCGCACACTTTCGAGCAACGCTTCGTCATCGAACGGTTTTGCCATGAACTCCACAGCGCCTGCTCGAAGCGCTTGCATCCTCATTTTTTCGTCGCCATGCGCGGTGATAAAGATGATCGGAATCTTGCAGCGTTCGGCGTTCAGATGCGCTTGCAGCTCGAGACCGGACATTCCTGGCATACGGATATCGGTGATTAAACATCTAGCCTGGCGTTGTTGGCCGGATTTCAGGAACTCTTCGGCTGAGGCAAACGCTTGCGCCGGCAGGCCAACCGCCTTCAGCAGGCCCTGTAGCGCGCTGCGCATTAGGTCATCATCATCAACAATCGCCACCATGTTGGTCTTCTCCGGATCGGCCATACCTGGAATCTAGCAAGGTCGCCAAAGGGGCGCAATTATACTTTCGTATGAGAGCCCACATGACGGCCTGTCAGAGATGCAGAAGCAATCGTTATAGGCTAGAAAAATCGGGGGTTAGCAGGGGAAGACTCCGAACAAACAACCTGTGTTTCGTTGCACTTGCGCGATGGCATTAGGCTTGTTTTTTCCCGGGCGGAAGCTCCAGTTTCGACGCCATCCGAACCAATTCTGCCAGGGAGTCGGCCCGCATTTTCCGCATCACGTGGCCGCGGTGAATCTTCACGGTGATCTCGCTGATGCCCAGCTCAAAAGCGATCTGCTTATTGAGCATGCCTGAAACCACCAGGCCCATAACCTCGCGCTCGCGCTCGCTCAGGGCCTCGTAACACTTTCGCAGCCCGGCGTCGTTACTCTGCTGACGGCGTCTGACGCGGTCGCGATCCAAAGCCTGGTGGATTGCGTTCAGCAAGTCCTGGTCGTCGAAAGGCTTGGTCAGAAACTCCACGGCACCCGATTTCATGGCCTTCACCGTCATGGGAATGTCTCCGTGACCGGTAACAAAGATGATAGGGATTTGTATGCCCGCGTCGGCCAACTGGCGCTGAAAGTCCAGACCGTTGACACCCGGGAGGTTTACATCCAGAACAAGACAACTTGGCCCTTCCGGTGGCTTGTTGCGCAGGAATTCTTCCGCCGTCCCAAAGGATTCGGACCGTAAGCTCGCCGACTTGAGCAATCCTTGTATGGAGGCACGCATGGAGGGATCGTCATCGACGACGAATACCGTGAAAATGTCTGCCGAATTCATTCCTTTGCCTCTGCCCTGGTGGGTAGAGTGAAAGAAAAACTTGCCCCGCGAGGAGAGTTGCTGGCAGCCCACAAGCGGCCGCCATGAGACTCGACGATGGATCGGCTGATAGAGAGTCCCATACCTGTGCCGTGAGGCTTGGTGGTAAAGAACGCATTGAAGAGTTGGTCTGCCTGTTGAGGGGGCAGCCCCAAGCCGGTATCGCTTACGCACACCAGAACGCTGCCGTTTCCCGACCGCTGCGATTTGATAACGAGTTCCCGCGCTCCATCCGCATCCTTCATCGCATCGATACCATTGAGCATGAGGTTCATCAGCACTTGCTGCAATTGCACGCGGTCCGCCATGACCCGGGGAGTGTCCGCCTCCAGATCGGTCCTCACGAAAATGGAGTTTTGCGTTGCCTCGCCGCGCAGAAGGACGATCATCTCGCGTATAACTTCGTTTACATCCACGAGCTCCCGTTCCGAGGCTCCCTTCTTGAAGAGCAAGCGAATTCGCTTGATGATTTCTGCCGCACGCGTTCCGTCATTCACGATTCTCATGGCGGCCGCGCGCGCTTCCTCCAAGTCTGGTTGATCGCGAGTAAGCCAGCGCAAGCAGGTCTTCGCGTTGGTGACTGCGGCGGCAATCGGTTGATTCACTTCGTGCGCCACGGAGGCAGTCAACTCTCCCATGGTGGTGACACGGTTGACGTGTGCAAGATCAGCTTGCGCTTGGCGCAATCTCTCGCGCTCTTCCTCCGCCCGCTTGCGCTCAGTTATGTCGATCACGGTACCAACGAATTCAACGGGATCGCCGGATTGGCCGAGAACGGGATGGCCTACCACGTGGATGTCTCTGATCTCGCCGCCGGGATGAAGGATTCGGTAATCCATCTCGAACTCCGCTCTCTCACGCCCTGCTGTCTCGACCGCTTCCCTAACTCTGGCTTGATCGTCCGGATGGATGCGTTCAGAGAACTCTTCGTATCGCGGTTGTCCACTGCGTGGATCAAAGCCCAGCACGCGGCAGCATTCTTCAGACATGTACCTGATCTCGCCCATGGCGGGTATCGATGCCCAGCTGCCCGTGTGGCTGAGCCTCTGCGCTTCCGCCAGATAACCCTCACTTCGCCGCAACGATTCTTCCGCAGATTTACGCTCGCGGCTCTCTGCTTGCAACGCCTCGTTGGTATTCTGGAGTTCTTGAACTGTTAGTTTGAGGTCATCGCGCGCGCGCCGGAGCGATTCTGTGGCGCTCCTTTGAGCAGCGCTTAGTATCCCGACAAACAGAGCTGACACCGTGAAAATGACAAGGCGTGGTATTTCGTCGGGCTTTACCCCCAACGAATGGATCGGAGGAAGGAAGTAATAATTGAAAGCTAGAAGGGAGAGTGCCGTTGCGACTAATCCCGGCCCGACTCCACCAAACCACGCACTCAATATGACGGCGCAAAGAAAAAGCGAGACAGGAGCATCTTGCAAATGAATTGCCGGCAGCCTTGAAACGGTGAGGGCCGCGGCGACCGAAAGAGCAGCAATCCCATAGCCCCAAATTCTAGGCGGTTTGGGCCACAGAAGGGGATTTGACCTCGGCATACTTCTGCTCCTGCAAGGCGGGCTGTAGCTCTCTGCAGTCGAAATCTTAGCACTAGAAAGCGTGCATCTCTGGCCAAGTCGGTCAAGTGGGCGTGTCAGCCTGCTCTCACACGGCGGCGGCCTTCAACTCATCCAGCCCACTGGACAGGATGTCAACACTCCGACAGATTTGCGTATCGGCGGACGTACCTATGGCACACCCAAAACGGTTGTATCTCCCACTCTGTCAGTAATTTCCAAGCTGTATTGGTCAATCGCAGCCTCTGGCATGCCGATTGCCTTTCTAGTGGCGTCTGACAATTTCCTGGTGAATAGATTTTGCAGCGAGCAAGCGTCACGTGGCAGCGACTCCCGACCAAGAGATGGGGATGCGTAAAGGAGTACAACCATGAAACCTCTATCTATTCTCGGCTGGTATCGCATTCTGCGCAGCCATCATCACTGGACGATATTTCAGTCCGTTCGATATGCGGTGTGGCTGGCGCGTTAGCTGGTTTCTCTTACTTTGTGTCGCAGCGGCTCTGGAGAATCGGATTTCATGACAAAGTCTTGTGCAATCAATGCGAACAAACATCCCGACGAAGCGTTGGTGGCTGCCACGAAGCGGGGAGACGCGCAGGCTTTCGAGGAATTGGTTCTTCGTCACCGGCAGAGAGTCTTAGCCTTAGCGCAACGCATTACGAAGAACCGGGAAGATGCCGAAGATGTGGCGCAGGAGAGTTTTCACAAAGCCTTCCTTCATCTCGATGCGTTTCAAGAAAAGTCGCGGTTCTCTACCTGGCTGACGCGCATCGCCATGAATCAAGCGTTCATGTTACTCCGCCGGAGGCGAGGAGTTGTCGAAGTCCTGCCGGAAAGTCCTGATGAAGGCCTGAAGCCTTGTGCGGAGGCGTTCGTTGACCACAGCCCCAATCCCGAAGAGTCCTACCTGCGGCGCGAGCGCACGGAACTCTTAACCGACGCAATCAATCGCCTGGGATCGACAATTCGAACGACAATATTGCTCCGCGACATCGAAGAAAGATCTGCCGAGGAAACGGCACAGATTCTAGGGGCCTCAGTCAGCGCCGTAAAAGCTCGGGTGTTTCAAGGTCGCCGGAGGCTGCGCCGGACCGTAAATCCTGGGCTCCTTCATGGAGTCTACGAATATGCGCGGCGGAGTAACGCGCAACCCACCTGTTGAGCACTGGACCATAGGCACCATCTTAGTCTCAATTCGCCGTCACCGCATTTGATGCGCACGCCATTTCACTGCTACTGCTCTCTACGCAAGAGTGAGGTCAGGTTTTGGACGCTCTTGGCGAGTTCAACGACTTCGCCACCTCCGTGGAGTTCGAAATCGATTTCATAATTCCCGGTTGCAGCGTGATCCACGGCCTCTTTGAGACTTACAAGAGGTTTAGCGACTTGGCCAGGCAGAATGAGGCTGGCCGACACACTAAACAAAAGCGTGATAGCCGAAACGATGCTCAGAGTCCATTCGGCTCGACGGATCAACTGGCGAGCTTCCTGGTGGTCCATTTGGACCTTTCCCCAGTTTTGCTGTTCCACGTCGGAGGCCAGTTGCAAAGCCTCCTGGCTTGAGGCCCGGAGGTCCGGAGTGACTTGGCGCAAGGCGGGGTTCGCTGCTTGTATGGCCTCTGTAATACGAGTATCAAACGTGACGACGCGGGTGTGAAGCTCTTGAACTAGCTGGGCTCGTTTCTCATGTCTGGATGCTTTGACAAGAGTGTCCAAATCCTTTTCATAACCGAGCAGCGCTTCGCGAAGGCGTTCCTCGGGTTCTTGCCTCGGCTCCCTCATCGTCGAAACTGCCGATGCGAATTGCTGCTGATATCGATTTACCGTATCCAGACCCTTCTGAACCGTGGGCGCTTCGTCAGGCTCAAGATCCCCAATACGAACCAGCATTTGCTTCACCTTCGTAAGTGATTCCTGGTTCGCTCGAAGATATTTTGGATCTTGGAACAGAATGTAGTTTCGCGCTGCACGCCTGGCCTCCAAGATCTCGATGGAGGCCTGTTCTGCCAGCTTTGCGGCCGGCGCATCGACATTCACGATACGGTCCACGATGCGGCCCATCGCGAACAAATAATAAACCGCCAGGAAAATAACTGGGACGAGAATCAACCTCACTATAGCCAGGCTGTAAGCAACTCTTTTTCGCAATGAGCTTCCGGGCGCGAAGATCTTGAACGATTTTCGAATTTTCCATCGCATCAGCTTGAACCTTGATCACGAATACTCAAAACGATAGTCGCCGCAGGGAATCACGCCACGCGACGGGTTTGCCGGGCCGGGGGAGCCATGAATTCCGGCCCGACTGGATTGCGGATACTCTCGCGAAGAATAACGTCGATAGCGGCGAAATCTTTTTTTGTCAGCGACCAGCCGCTTACCTCCTTGATGGGCGCGAGCTGTTCGGGACGACGTGCGCCCCAGAGCGCGATGCCAACGCCCGGTTGGTCAAGCAGCCAGCGCACCGCCAGGTGAATCACGCGCTTGCCAAAGTGCTCGCGAGCATAGGCATCCAGTCTGCTCGCCGCGTCCAAGTACTCGCCGAAATGAGGTTGCTGAAACTTGGGATCGCTGGTTTTGCGCAAATCGTCGCTCGAAAACCGGCGGTCGGCCCGCATTGCGCCGCTAAGCAATCCCCGGCAGATGGCCCCGTACGTGAGTGTGGTGACGCCATGGCCAAGCGCGTACGGCAGAACATCGCGTTCTATTTCGCGCTCGAAGAGATTGTAGGGCGGCTGAATGGTGTGCAACGGCGCAATAGCTTCGAAACGCGCCATCTCTTCCGGCGAATAGTTGCTCACTCCGATCGCACGAATCTTGCCTTGCTCGTAGAGTGTACGAAGAGTTGCGGCTGTCTCCTCAATTGGGACGAGAGGATCAGGCCAGTGCACTTGGTAGATATCAATGTAGTCCGTTTGCAGGCGGCGGAGCGAATCCTCGAATTCCTGGAGAATGCGTTGGCGCGTGGAGTTGCGCTCGATTCTTCCGGTGGTCCAGTCGATGCCCACTTTCGTGGCCAGGATGACAGCCTCGCGGCTACCGTGTTGGCGCAAGGCTTCGCCCACGATTTCTTCGGAGCGCCCCTGACCGTAGATGGGCGCGGTATCGATGAAATTGATCCCTTGGTCGAGCGCCGCATGAATCGTGCGAATGGATTCCTTCTCATCGGTCCCGCCCCACATCCAGCCGCCGATGGCCCAGGTGCCCAGCGCGATTCGGGAACTAACGAGATTTGTATTATGGATTTTGATGTATTCCAGCATTTCGTCCTTCCTCTCTACTTATTTGGAAATCCCACTACCTGCCAAATCAACGCCAGATCACGCTCGGCGATTGCCGTTGGAACCAAGACGCGCACGTTTTTCCATTTGCAGAATGACCGCTGAGAAATCTTGCTCCGCGCCTTCGTCCGATTGCCTCGCATTGATCTCAAAAGCAGCACCGGTTGCGGGCATCCGCGCGTCAACCGTCGCCGCGAGATCGAGAATCAACCCGAAATCCTTGTTCATTAATCGAATCGGAAATTGCGGGCTGTAGTCGTTCTTCATCGCTCTTTGGAGCTTGCCCGCATGCGCTGGGGCGACGACTGCAGTCTGGGACAGCACGTCCAGCAAGCGATTGCGGTCAAGACCAGCCTTCTCGCCGAATGCAACGGCTTCGGCAATCGCCTGCATTCCGATTCCGAGCAAAGTGTTCACCACAAGCTTCATCGTCGCTCCGGATCCGTTGGGACCAAGATAGAAATACTTCTTGGCGATAACACGAAAGATCGATTCAGCGGCGTCGAAGGATTCTTTGTTTCCGCCCCCGAACAGGGTCAGCAACCCGTTTTCGGCGGCAGGAGTGCTCCCTGACATGGTCACGTCGAGAACGTCAATTCCATGCTCTGAACCCAGGCTTGAGAGTTCTTGCGAGGTCTGCGGAAAAACTGTGCTCAGGTCGATGACGCGCGAGCCGCGACGCGCACTGGCGAAAACGCCGGCAGGTCCCTTATATACGTCCAGGACAGCCTCATCGCTTGGTAGGCAAGACAACACGACGTCGCAACTGGAAGAAAGTTCGGAAAGGCTCTGCGCGACCTTGCCGCCATATTGAATCAGTTCCTCTGACTTACCGTGGTTCCGGTCGTACGCTGTCAGCTTGAATCCGGACTCAAGCAGCCTCCGCGCGATCGGCCGGCCCATATAGCCGATCCCAATGAATCCGAGCTTGTCATTCTCCTGCGTGATTGATTTCATGATGAACCGCCATTTGGCTACGTTGTAATCTCGATCCAACTTCCACAGTAGTGGAAAGCACGCGTTGTGCCGTTTCGCGAGGACGGCCGAATATTCACGCAAGATGTTGGCAGCAAGGGGAATATTGCGCATACGTAGAGGAGCTAAAGGCCGAGTCTGCGAGGGTCATCTGTCGATTGCTTGGACAGTGCCAGCCTATTGGAAAACCGCCTCTCCACTTTTTCCTGTAACTTTTTCCCATTTCAGTGCTCCCATGATTGAAGCAGGCGATGGGGTGTTCCTCGTCCGGAGAGGTGCCTAGGTCACTGGGCTAGGTTCCCGCATCCAATACAATGAGCTCAACGTAATAGAATAAGGATGCTGTACCGCCACGGGTTTTCCGGAGAAAAGAAATGTTGATCCGCAAAGCACCAGATTTGACTTACGCCGATGTTACTCCCAGGTCCATCTACCTGGACCGGCGCAAGTTCCTCCGCGAGATGGGCATTGTCGGGGCGGCGGCAATCGCCGGCAAAAGCCTCCTTGAACTCGCGGTGCCTTCGCAGACCGCCTTTGCCGCGACAAAGTTCACAGGCCTTGCCAAGAGTCCCTTCAGCACCACCGAAAAACAGAACTCCTTCCAGGACGTGACTCACTACAACAACTACTACGAATTTGGCACCGACAAAGCCGATCCCGCCAAATACGCGCAAAACTTCAAGACCTCTCCGTGGACCGTCTCCGTCGAGGGCGATGTAAAAACTCCCCGCAAGTTCACCATGGACGAAATCGTCGAACTCGCTCCGCTCGAAGAGCGCATCTATCGCCATCGTTGCGTCGAGCGTTGGTCCATCGTCGTGCCCTGGATCGGATATTCCTTCAGCACCATCGCAAAGCTGGTCGAGCCCACTGCGAAGGCCCGCTACGTGGCGTTCGAAACTTTTTATGACCCGCGCCAAATGCCGCAAGCAAAATACGGCGGAATCGATTTTCCCTATGTCGAAGGCCTGCGCCTCGACGAAGCGATGAATCCGCTCACGCTTCTCTGCGTCGGTATGTATGGGGACAACCTCGCGAACCAGGACGGCGCGCCCGTGCGCATGATCCTCCCCTGGAAATACGGTTACAAAAGCATCAAGTCCCTGATCAAAATTCGCTTCCAGGAGAAAGAGCCTCCCACTACCTGGAGTCGCTATTCCGCCGACGAATACGGCTTCTACTCCAACGTCAATCCCAGCGTTGACCATCCGCGTTGGAGTCAGGCCAAGGAGCGGCGCCTCGGGGAAATCTTCACCCGGCCCACAGTGATGTTCAACGGCTATGGCGATCAGGTCGCCTCGATGTATAACGGCATGGACCTGAAGAAATTCCACTAGGCGGAAGATTTCGAGTGCGCGCCATCCTAATCAGCAAATGGACCAAAGTTGCCGTCTTTCTGCTGTGCCTGATCCCCTTTGCTGATCTACTGCGGCGATTCATCAAGGGTAACCTTGGCATCAATCCCGTCGAGACTCTTCAGCATGGCACCGGCGATTGGACGATCCGCTTCATCGTCTTCACACTCTGCATCACGCCCTTCCGCAAACTTTTCAACCTTCCTGACCTCATCCGTTTCCGCCGCATGCTCGGCCTCTTTGCCTTTTTCTACGTGTGCATGCACTTCCTCACCTACCTCGGCCCCGATCAGTCCTTCGATTTGTCCGGCATGTGGAAAGACGTCGCCAAGCGGCCTTTCATCACCGTCGGCTTCGCGGGCTTTGTATCGCTGATCCCCCTGGCGATTACTTCCACGGCCGGCTGGATTCGCCGCATCGGCGGCAAGCGTTGGCAAATCCTACATCGCTTAATCTATTTTGCAGCTGTCTGCGGGGTAGTTCACTACTACTGGCTGGTAAAATCCGACGTCCGCAAGCCCGTTTTTTACGGCGCGCTCGTCGCTATTCTTCTTTTATGGAGATTGGCTGGCTGGATTTCCAAGCGCAGGAGCCAGGCGCCCGCGCGCGTCACCGCTCCAGGCGTTTCAGTGAGCAGCTGACGAATTTTCCGCTGGCACGTCGCTGAATTCCACTCCCCAGAAACGCGGCGCCGGCGTCAGAAACTCCACGCCCACCCGCTGCCCCTTGCCGACCGGCTCACCCAGGTAAACCACCCGGCATTCCTGCTCTTCCAGCGTCTCCGGGTTGGTAATCACCAGCATCTCGCCGTTGTCGATCTCATGCTTCAGGAACAGCAATCCGCCGTGGCCATTGACCACCACGGTTTCGCAAGTCTCACGGAATTTTTTCCCGTTGTGCGCACGCCCCTGCGCCTGCACGCGCATCTTGTGAAAAACGCGCGAGCTTCGCCGAGGACAAGCTGCGGTAGTTTCGTTCATAGCCTAATCTTCATTCGCTCCCGCCCCACCGTCAACCTGTCCTCCCGGTCAGGTGTTCCGGGTACGCAATGCGCGCCCGCACGGATTCGCTTCCGGGCAAGCGGCGTCCGATCCAGCTTAATTTCCCGGATGGTATTCCCTCTCCGTGTGTCCCTCGAGTTGCGAGCGGTAAAAATACACTTCGCGCAAATTCCCCGTGCTGTATCGCTTGGCCTCATCGTTGAAGTGCTTTGACGCCGGATTTCCGCTCTCGCCTCCCGCCGTCACCGCCCTGGCCCGTACCTTCTCCCCAAACTCCACCGCCGCCACAAAGCTGTTCCCGCTCGTCCCATACCACTTCTTCGTTCCCGCATATGCCCGCGCCCCAAATGACGCCAGCGAGCCCCACACCGCCGAAGTGAATCCCACCGGAATGCTCGGCCCCGCGTCATTGAACGGCTGCACGATATCCCCGGTCAGCCGCTGGAATCGATTGATGTCGCCCCATGGCGTCTTCCAGCTCCCGAAATCAGCCGCCAGCCGGTCCGAAGCCTCCGCCAACGACTGCAGCAGCACTTCCCGCGGCACTTTCGTGCAAACATAGTCGCTGACGTATGCTCCCGCCTTTTTCGCGTCATCCCCGACGCGCTTCTGGATGTCCTGTCCCCAGAACACCGCGAGGGACGTCGGCACCGACGCCGCTCCCCATCGCAAATCCCAGCCGCGCAACATTCCAATCTGCTCCGCCATTTTCGCCTTCGAGGGGTTCTCCGCCGGAGTGTCATCCCACGCCTTCAACAGGCAAGGGATGGGCTTCTCAAACCACGTCAGATAGCTGTCATACGCTGCGTCAATCAGCGTGCCGACCGTGAAATCTTTTTTACTCTGCAGAACTCGGATCGCGTGCAGCCCTCGCGCGGACTCTCCCCCGGTCTCCACATAAGCGGGAAAATCTTCTTTCTTCGGGCTGCTTGCCCCTGCCGCCGACCACGGCCAATTGTTCGAGTTGTACAGCCACCCGCTTTTAGGATTCAACAGGTGCGGCGTCTCATCGATGGAAAGCAGCCCGTGCCATTCCGTCGCCGGATTGCTCCCGTCCACAGGCTTCGTCCAGTCAAAACTCGTATCGCGTCTCGGAATGAAATTTCCGTGAAAGTACGCGATGTCCCCGTCCGCATCCGCGAAAATCGTGTTGTTCGATGAATTCGTATGCAGCTCCATCGTCTGCCGGAACGATTTGTAATCTTTCGCCTTCGTGCGCGTGTACGACTGCGTCAGCGCCTTCACCGGCTCCTGCATCAACCGGATGCTCACCCACTTTCCGTCCACCTCCCGCACGATCGGCCCGTGCTCCGTGCGGTACACCGTGAACTTCTTCTCTGTCATCCCCTCCGCGGTTTTGTACGGCACCGCGATCTCTTTCACTTCGAAAGGCCGCTCCCCTTTTCCGTACTTGTAATAAAACTTCTCACCCTTCTTCACCACGGTTTCCAGGTATTCGCTGATGGCATTCACTCCGCTCGACGTGTGCATCCACCCCGCTCGGTCGTTGAATCCCTGGTAGACAAAAAACTGACCCCATGTCACCGCCCCATACACGTCCAGCCCTTCTTTGCTCACCATCTGCAATTCAGATCGGAAAAAAAAGGACGTGTGCGGGTTGATCAGCAGCAGCGCATGATGCCCGACTGTGTTCGCCGGCGCGATGGCCATGCCGTTCGATCCCCGCGGCTCCTCGACCTCGTCGCCATCCTCCGCGGAACACGTCGCGCTCGCCGCAACTCTCCCGTAGAACGCCTCCAGCTGGTTTAGGTTGATCCGTTCGATGTCTCCGCCGATGCTCCCTTCGGTAAAGCTCAGCGCCATCCACGGCTCAAATCTTTTGATGACTCGCGGTTTCACTTCAGCATGCTTCCAAAGGTAGAAGTTCAGTCCATCCGCCCACGCGTTCATCAACTTCTTCAACCACTCCGGACTCGCCGCATAATCCTTCTTCAGCGCCTCCGGATCGATGAACAGTTTCATCCGCAAATCCTGGTAAATCTTCCCCTCGCCCTCCGCCTCTGCCAGCCGCCCCATCGCATTGATGTAGTTCGTCTCCACGCGGTTGAAGTCGTCCTCCGCTTGAGCGTAAATCATCCCGAACACTGCGTCCGCATCCGTCTTCCCGTAAACGTGTGCAATCCCCCAATCGTCCCGCATGATCGTGACGTTCCGCGCCGCCTGCTCCCACCGCCCGGTTTCCGCGTTCTTGCTCGCCTGCCCAGCGGCCGTCCGCGCAGAAAACGAGCATGCCGCTGTCGCAAGAAAGAAAATCAAAACAAACTTTTTCATGGATGCCCCTGAAAGAATGGAAACCGCCCGTCGCAACGACGTTCTATCGCCGCAACCGCGCCAGCCTAACATACTCTGCCTGATTTCATTTTCCTTCCCCACTCGCTTGTACTTGGTGTTGTGGCAGTCATAGAATAGTCCTTGGCGGCGGCAGGTATTCCTTCTTGGGTCCGTTCTCTCCGCGGCTGCAAACTTTCGCATCACGTTTTGCGTAATCATATCTTGAAAGGACTCTTCGCCCCCGAGGGCCCCTTATGAACCTTGCTGAATTTATCGAAGGTCGCCGCGACCAGCACTTGGCGGAGCTGTGCGAATTCCTGCGCATTCCCAGTGTCAGTGCCAAGAGCGAACACAAGCCGGACATCGAGCGCGGCGCGCGCAGGGTTGCCGACAATCTCCGCGCCGCTGGTTTTAAAACGGTTGAAATCGTTCCGACCAACTTGCATCCTCTCGTCTATGCGGAGTCCCTCGAAGCTCCCG
>Ga0206853_1049_pt1 | contig 17488 bp, 19 predicted proteins | sample Alteio_BWOrgCont_52_FD_152859 | JGI IMG/M metagenome (GOLD analysis project Ga0206853, IMG submission 152859) | Enriched cells from forest soil in Barre Woods Harvard Forest LTER site, Petersham, Massachusetts, United States -... | ecosystem: Environmental > Terrestrial > Soil > Temperate forest >... | reverse complement strand
TTTTAGTTCTTCGATTTCTTTGTCCAGCTGATGCTGTTTTTCATTTTCTGCAATGAGGTCTGGAGGGACACCGCACGGGACACCATAGTCCAATTTTGGTATGGTTCTGGAACTCCCCAAGACAGTTTCGTAAGTATAAGTACCTGAATTAAATGCCATCCCTGAAACAGTTTGATCATTAACCACCATCGTCGAAAAATTAGTGACAAAAAAAATCACCGTTATACGCAGTGATGGGAAACATACCGATTCTTCCATCGTTTGCCCGGCCATATATCGCCCGGCCGTATGAGCCCTGAACTCGGATTCCATCCTGCAAAATGTCCTGAACCCGACCACCAAACCATACACCATTAATTTTCACATCATTAGTTTGCCCGTCGATTTCGCGCCAGGGATTGTCCGCTTGAGATCGGCCGCTTTCGACATATGTAAAAAACAGACAAGCCGAGAGAAGACACCATATTCTCAAATTTAGACTTTTCAAATTGATAAGAAAAACTCTCTGGGTATTTAAAAATGCCGCCTTCATAAAAGTTCGAAACCCTCATTCAGATTAAAGTCCTTTTTAATGCTTTATCAGGGTAATGGCAAGTTAAATTGGTCGTTAACGACATGGTCGTATCCGCCTATTTAGGTTTTGTTGAATGGCTATGCGCGGGAGCCTTGAACATCGCCGTTTGCTTGGGGAAACAATCCGGGGAAAGCGAAAGAAAGCTAAGTTTAGCCAGGAGAAATTGGCTGAAAGGGCCGGACTCTCAACCGTGTTTATTAGCAGGGTTGAACGCGGTAAAGAATCACCTTCAGTAGATTCCCTCGTAAAGATTGCAAAGGCTTTGGGGTTATCTGCACGAGACTTGGTGCACGCTTTTTAAGAGCTTTTGGCATTACTTCTTCAAGCTTGTTCCGATTGGAAAACGGCCAACAAAGTATCACATTGAAAACGTTGGAGCAAATTTTGGAGAGATTGAATTTGGAGTTGGATGATGTGTTTCAATCTGATTTTTAGAGCTACGTTTAGGCCGCCAAGAGACATCAATCCTCACTAACGTTTTCGATAATGGGTCTTGGAGCGATACGCCATTGTGAGCCATCGTAGAATTCAGTTTGTTGTTGCGGATTCAAGCGGGCCGGCACGCCTACAGAACGCAATGCCGCAACATAAATAATTTCAAAGCCCAGTTCACCTGTTATTTGATGCAGCCAGATACCTCAGCGTTGAACCTTTGTCCGCCTCATCGGGTTCAATGCTCAATAGCCTATTTTAAAAGTATCCAAAAATCGTTTTGCACTGTGTATGTTTGTCGAGTTGTATTACAAAAGTCGCAGAGAGCGTGCCTTACGGATTCGCGATCGTAATCGTGGCCAAAAATTAGCCCACTTTTGGAAACAAGCGAAGTGAAAGCTACGAGATCAGCCATTACAGCCTCGTATCGATGATTTGCATCAATATAAACAAGATCAGCCGTAATCTGTAGCTTATCCAGAATGCTTGCAGCGCTCAAAGATGTGGTTGCAAGCGGCACAACTATATCCTGATGACCGCGTCGAACAATATTCGATAAAAACTGACGATATAAGGTAGGGTATCCATTGACACGTTTCAATTGCCTCGCATTACCAAAAATGTGTTCTTCAGACCCGAGCCAAGTGTCAATACATACAATGCTACAATTTAATTGCCTCCTTTTACAAGCATCAGCAAGAGTAATCGTTGATTGCCCTTTCCAGCATCCGACTTCAAAAACAACTCTTGGACGAATTCGGTCAACGAGTTGCTCGAAAATTGGATCATTCCCACCCCATCCACTGATCGATTCTTCCAGCGGAATGAATTCAGCATAAATATCATTCCTATAAATTTTGGATAAAATTTGGTTCATGTTGCATGGTGAATTAAGGTACTATTTTTAAACGATAATTAATTCTATTTTACGACTGGTTTTCAAGGAACACAAAACTATTGGGCCGATTCAAAGAGACGCTATATCTCACCTTTTCCGCACAAAACATGAGAGTGGGCAAAACGGCATCGCATAAGATACAATCTTACCAGCACAAGTCATGCCTTACCATCATTTGGGATACGAACAAGTTTATTATAAGATTCTGCTTGAATGCTTTCTCCTTGCCTGAGTTTTTCCGCTGCTATCGCTTGTTCATATTCACGGAACAAATCCAATACATTGGCCGAAGGTGTTGGACCTTTATAATATCTACTTATTTTTTCTGGACTTCCATCAATATAGCCCGAAAACTGGCACAATGCCAACGGCTTAGCGTTTATAAAAAAGCTATCTCCATTTTTTTCTAACGGCCTTTCATGAAAATTATAATATGCATAATTCACTGTAGGGTCCCTACAGATTGCGACACCCTCAAAGAAAAAGGGTACGCTACTTAATAAGGTTTGTTCAAAAAACATACCTTTATTTAAATCTTCGCGCATGGGCTGTGTTAGAAGCCAATCAACGATATCTATTGAATTATTTCTAAAGCACACTACGTCTCCATTGACATGCCCCCCTCGATAAAATCTGGCCGAGTGAGGTGGAGGTTTAACCACATGCGGCACCAATACAATTTTGCCTGGCATAGACAACAAAAAGTCAATGTTGTTGTATAACACACAATCGGCACCCAGCATGACCACTGCTTCGTGATTCTCTAGTCGATCCCTTACTACTTCGATTCGGTATTTGGCAAGTCCTTGAAGGTGTGCCCCCACTTTTGGAGCTTCATAAATAACAATTTCTACCTTGTTGTCGCCGGTCAAATAAAATCGATCAAATGATTTTTTACTAACGAGAGCTTTCGGTAAAAAATCTTTGTTCGAAAAAATCAAGAAATCGATTTTCATTTTTTAGTTTCCAGTGTCTTCAATAGTTCGCCCAATATTGGCTGAAAAGCAACCAAAAAACACCGCGCGAATTCCATAACTATTTTAGAACTAATCTGCTTGCTTGTTCATATTTTGACAAATGGACTACGGCTTTTTGCGCCGCGTGATCCCAAGTCCATTTGTTGACAATGTCTTGACGTGCGCGAGCGCCTTTTTGTCTAGCTTCTTCCGGGTGTTCGAAAACGTAGCGCATTAAAAATTTCAAATGGGCGATATCAGGTTGAGCCCAATACCCATGATCGGCTCTCTTATACGCATGAATGTCCTTCGCCTTAACCATGCCTGCAACCTGAATCAGAAATCCATTTTCTAGATTTACATATGCTGTTGGAGCGCTGTAATCGGTTACAATTACTGGTAAGGCGCAAGCCATAGCTTCAGTAATTGGAAGTCCCCATCCTTCCGCCTTTGTTGGCAAAACAAAAGCATCGCAAGAATTATAAAGAGCAACCAATCCGCTCTCCGATAATGGGCAAGTTGGAATAATGGGTGCATGGGCTGGTAAGTCTATGCGGGAAATTTCGGACTCCATGCTAAAATATCTGATATTTTTATTATGGCAGTGTAAAATTAACTCAACTTGTTCGCCTGGATGAAATTCATCGCAAAAGGCTAAAATCAAGTCAGTAATTCCCTTTCTCTTTTCCCATTTACCGACACACAAGAACCGGAATGCGCCTCGTTTAAACTTACGGCCAGCGAATGTCTCCGGCTTAAATATATTTGGATCGGCCCCTAACGGAACTATTTTTATTTTTTTCGAAGAAAAACCATTCGAAACTAAGATAGCACGCCCCCATTCGGTGGTTATCCATATTTCATCCATTTTATTAAGTATACTGCGGGTTCCATCATCTATTAATGTGGTCTCCCAAACAATAAAAGCAATTCTCGGCGCACCACACATGTTGCGCATGTTAGGAATAGGGCCAATGCCAAGCGCTAAGCAATTATCGGATGTTAAACTTTGATTGCTGATCATACTCGACGCCTCGAATGGCATAGTATTAATAGCTTCGACTACACTTGTTGGGTATAGGGCAACGGTCTTATGCTTAAATAGAGCATTAACAAAATAGCGAGATTGCCTTGAAAGCGACTCTTCGCTGAAGTAGGGACAGTAAATTCTAATCACAGGAAAAGTTTTGACAAGTAGGCGGTTCGGAAGCATAAAGCATTTTAGCTTCAATCCGCTCTTCGTATTGCCTAAATAATTGCAGAACATCGTCTGGCGGCGGTGGCCCTTTATAGTACTTACTTATCTTATCTGGCTGGCCGTCAATATAGCCCGAAAACTGGCATACGGCCAATGGCTTGCCATTGACAAAAAATTGATCTCCTTTCTTTTTTAAAGTTCTTTCATGAAAATTATAATAAGCATAATTGATGGCCACATCTTTACAAATGGCCACATCGTCGAAAATAAATGGTAGACTACTAAGCAACGTCTGTTCAAAAAACATTCCGCGTTGAGGCATACGGCGCATCGGTTGAGTCAAAAGCCATTCAATTATTTCTAACGAATCCCTTCTAAAACAAACAATGTCCCCATTGGCATGTCCCGTCATATAAAACTTAGCCGCGTTTTTTGGTGGAGTCACGACATGTGGAACGAGAACAATTTTCCCCGGCGTGCTCAAGAAATCATCTATTTTATCGTATAAGACACAATCAGCTCCTAGCATTACTACAAAATTACAATCGTTTAATTTACTTTTTACTGTTTTGATCCGCGCTAAGGCGAAACCCTGAAGGTAGGATGTTGAGGCTATATATGGAGCATCATAATCTATTATTTCCACACTAAAGTCATTTGAACTATAAATTGCCTCGAAAGAGTTCTTGCAAACAATCGCTTTCGGCATAAATTTTTTGTTGGAGAAAATTAAAAACTTGGCATTCATTTTATTGGATTACCGACTATTTCCGTTTTTAATATAGCTAATTTGATGCAATTTAATTACTGCCACATCAACAAAGTTCAAACTCAGCCAAGCGTGATTTAATGTAATCAAGATCAAAAGTCTTTTTCACAAAATGAACAATTTTTGAATTGAAACCGTATTTCCTTAAACCGGCTTCATTTTGTACTTGCGCTAAAAACTGACTGTTTGAGTTCCGGACCGCTAAATTCAAATTGAGTACATCCAAAATGAAGACTGAATAAAGAGTCCATTCTCCAAATGACTTTTTCATCAAAGGCGTGATTGGATAACCCGATGGAATTATTTTTATAAATGGATTGACACCATATAGCTGTGAGAGATATTTCCTAAGTTTTATAAGGTATTCGGCACTTAGGACACTAAAATCCATTATAAAATCGCCAAACGGCAAAGAGCGAACTGGTTTAACGCAAAGAATTTTCGCTACATTAGCCACCCGACCCCTTTCATATTGTAAAAACCCAGGCCATTGGGGGTCCCTGTTGTAATAGTGGATGGGTCTTCCTTCAAAGACAATGTCTTGAGGCTGCACTTTCTTCAGGATGACAGTATCCGCTCCCAAGCAAGCAATTAACCGCGTTTTGGCTATCTGATCCGCGTGGAGTTTTATTAACTGTTGCCTAAACCATCCTGGTAACGAATTGAGGTCTGGAGGAAGAACTTCCGAGTCTTGAAAAACTGTTATGTTACGGCATTTCAAATCAATGGTTTTTAAGCACTCAATAACCTGAACTTTTGAGTTAGTCACTATAAAAATATCATTTAACAGGTCTAAATTTTTAATACATGAGTTAAGGCTCAATCGAAATAGGCGGTTAATATCTCGTTCTCCTACTGTAATTAGCACGTCAATCTTGCCAAGCGGTTGCATCTTATCATGTAAACGTGAAGTATCGCTCATAAAGGTGAATTAGATAGGAATTCTTGCAAAAGCGGGCAGATAATTTACGAATGAATTCACCACATTTTTTGTTTTTGTAGAAAAAATTAATATTATGCCGACGTGTTAGTCTCATAGGTAAACCCAGAAAAGACTTGCAGGAATTCATTACTTGGAATATCAAAAATTCCATTTTTAGTAAGATAACCATTAACCAATCCTATAGGATCGTGTGGTTTGAAAGAATTTCCCCACGGATTGAACATCGAAACCTTTTGATTCTGGCCGCCATAGGAAGCAAAGCATCCCGTGATGAAGAATTGTATAATAGCAAAGATGGCCAGATGCAGCATGCGAAGCACCATAAATTTGACTTTGCTCCCTTGTCAAGGCCAGTCTTCAGCGCCAAAAAATAGAAAATTATCAAACAAAAGAGTTGACATTGTGGTCGGTTTGAGTTAGAAAAAACAATATTACTCAGGCGTCAGGTATTTGAATAGACCTTAAAAACAAGGGGTAAGACGGTGCCAAATAGATATATTCCAAAAACAGATTTTCTCGAATTCAAGTGAAGAAAAAAACTGCAGAAAAGGGCACGCGAAAAGAAACGATTGCGAAGAAAAAGGACGTGCTGGAACCGCTTAAGCAATCAGGCCGGAATCTAAAAACCAAACCTAGCAAAGCAAAATCCGCAACCGTTAAACCAATGTTTGCGGATGGTGGCTCAGATGGAGGTTCTGGCGGAAGTGGAGGTTCTGGCGGAAGTGGAGGTTCTGGCGGAAGTGGAGGTTCTGGCGGAAGCGGAGGTTCTGGCGGAAGCGGAAGCGGAGGTTCTGGCGGAAGCGGAGGTTCTGGCGGAAGCGGAGGTTCTGGCGGAAGCGGAGGTTCTTCAGGTGGTAGTGGTGGTTCTAGTACCAACTCGTCGGCTTCTAGTCAGCCGTCTGGATCATCCACCAATTCGTCCAGTATGTCATCGCAATCGAGTATTAGTTCGTCACACAACGTAAGCGTAACTTTTAATCCAGATCCCGTCAAAACGGGATATAGCCAGTTGTCGGGTGTCACAATTCAAAAGACTGTCATAGCCACTGTTACGCCGAAAAAAGATGTGGGCAAAATAAGTTTCACAGTGGGTGGAACGGTGAGGGTAACCGTTGATATAGTTTCAACTGATTCAAGCGCCGGCACCATCACACTGTCCGTCAAGGGAACCAGTGCAACCCCTTCGAGCAGTCCTGGTGGCGATACGACAATTAAGGCAATCTATAAAAGTAAGACCGTGGGAAGTGTTCCGGCGATCGTCGTCATTCCGTCAACTCAATCACAATCTGTTGGCACGCCTACTTGTACCAATACATCTTCAGTTTCAGGCTCGAACACAACGGTGAAAACGACGGTTGCGTGCACTTCCACGATAACTATATACGACCAATTTAACAACGTTTTGGATCCGATATATGATGGAACAAATTATGTCGTGGAAGGATGGACAGATATAACAGTGCGGGATGCAGAATTATCCAACGGCCCAATCGTCTTGCCAACAGGCATTTTAACATCCGGAGTAATCCTTGATGAAGTTGGTTTTATACTTAGCCAACCGAACCAAAGTATGACTGACGCAGACCGTACAGCATGGGCTAATTTTACATTTATTTTGCCAGGTGGTAGTTCCAATAATGTTTTTGCTTACACCACACAGTCAGGTGTCGTGCTTCCATACGCTCAAGGAAGACAAAACTTAACTGTACACGGTTTTGCTGTGGTGCCTGCCTACGTTCGCACGCAAGAAACCACGGCGACCAATTACCCGCCAGCACCTTTCACTGTAACGCAGACATTATAAGTTTATGTATCGAATATTATTTTGTTTTTGTTTAGTTTTTGTCTATTCGACTGCCTTCTCGAACGCCGATCCAATCGGAAGGCCCAAGCTCCAAAATTCAAGCGGGATTCAAATTTACGAATTGTGCTCACACATTCAGCAGAAATATCATTCAACGATCTGCTATGAAGATGTTGGAGACAATTGTAAGCAGGAATTGGACGGCGTGCTTTACGATCAGAACAGCTTTGATTTTTCAAAAATGAGCCTTTCTAAAATTCTGAACAGAATGACAAACAAAATGGTTACGTGCGAGACTAATGACTCCTGCCTAGTTTTTCATCCGCTGGATTACAATCCTCGCAAGTCTCCACTATCAACGGTCATGCCTCCTTTTACGTTCTCCGGCAACTTGGATGATTTGGTAAATTTTCTGGCAACCAACAACAATAACGTTATTTTCTTTGATGTTGAAAGTATTGCTGACCAACAATTGTTGGCCCATCGCACGATCACCATGACATTCAATTCGAGGGTTTCGTTGGAAAATATCTTGCTTTTGCTTGCAAAGAAATATGGAATTGCATGGCATGTAACAACGTACCAGCATGCCAAGGATGGAAAGTTAGAGATTTTAGTCCTTGAGTTCTTGCCGGCAACTTAGTGAAACCGGGTCTTTTCCCGAGGAAACGAATGTTTTGTATAGCAGAATAATAACTTTGATCGTCCATATGCCAGAACTACCTCAGAAAACGTTTTGAACGGCTTTGAGGATGTGTGGTATTTTTATGGCGTTCTGTATGGTAATTCCGAATTTTAACGGGCGCTCAGATTGAATTTTCATTGGTTGTATATGGATGGAATGAATCTGCAGAAAAAACTGGCACTTAAAGCAAATCCCAATTTGAACGGCACCAGTGGATCTGAGTCGACATCACTGGAATCCTATTTTGATCAGGTTTGGGTGGTTAATTTGAAGCGTCGCGCTGACCGTTTAGAGCAATTTTGGAGGGAAATCAAAAAATCTAAGTGGCCGTTTCAGCGTCCGAAGGTTTTTAACGCTATTGAAGGAGACAAAGTTGGCATACCTAAATTCTGGCAGACAGGTGGCGGCAGTTATGGTTGCATGCGTTCTCATTTGGTGTTGCTGGAACGGGCAATACAAGATGATGTTAAATCTATTCTTGTTCTTGAAGATGATGCAATTTTCATGAAAAGTTTTGCCGGAGATGTAACTAATTTCCTCGCTAATGTGCCGAGCGATTGGCAGTGTTTGATGTTAGGCGGCCAGCATATCAACTCGAGACCATTTCCCGTATCGTCCGGCGTCGTTCGAGCCGGTGCTGGCGGCGGAATCCAACGCACCCATTGTTACGCCTTGCGCGGCCAGGAGATTATGCGTGAGCTTTATCTTACGTGGGCGAACGCTGCTGTCCATTGCGATTGGGTTATGGGACCTTGTACAGCTAGATTTAATACCTATGCGCCTGATCCTTTTCTAGTTGGGCAAGCCAAAGGCGACAGTGATATTTCCGGCGCCCAAAATCCACCTAAATTCTGGCGTTCCGCAACCGGCCTCGAACCGGTGATCGTATTACGTGCCCCCAAACCTGTTATGGATTCCTTGCGGGAAAACGGATGCCACGCTGGCTTCGTCAGAGATCCAAAAACGGGAATAGACGAAGGTTTGGGTGAAATTTTCGACGATCCCGATTTGAGCTTGCCAGAACGGGTTAATAGATTGAAGAGATGGATTGAAATGATCCAAGATGAGATCGCTTCAATGGTTAAACCAGCCATCTGCACCATTTGGCACCCCGACGTCAATGCTGATATGGTCCGCCCGCTGACCAAAGGTAAGGTAATAGAAATTACAGCGACTACGCCAGAAGAAGCTTTAAGTCAAATACCTTCCGATATCTATGTCCAAAAATTAGCCCTCAAATCAACGGACAAAATACCTATCGTTCTCCTGCGGTGTACACGAGCGGTAATGGAAATACTTCGGGAGGAGGGCTGGCACACAGGTTATTGGCGCGATGAAATCACGGGACTCGATAATGGTCTTAGAAGGTTATTTGATTCAGCATCGGGCAAGGCGAGTTTGAGAAAGGGGCTTTTTGAAATTGTCCATACGCTTCAAGGAGAGGTTCGGCAAAAGGGTAAGGGGGTCGTAACCCTTTGGCACGACGCCATCTCACTTGATATGGTGAAAGCCGATGATCTTCAGGTATTTGAAATTACCGCCGCAAATGCAATCGAAGCCAAAAGGAAATTGAGCGAACTTCAAAATGCCAAAACAATCTAAAATAAACCGCCCACAAAAAGCTCCTTGGATGGTGACACTCGTCCAAGCGCAACTTGATGAAATGGCGGGAGCCTTTAACGAATTGGATTTAAATGGCCGAGAAATTAAATTTGTCATCCCCATATGCCAACCTGGAGGCCAAATTCATGAACGCCCAACTTCGCATATAGCTATTTTTACACTTCCAAAACCTGAAGATAATGATGCGTAGCATATTGATAAGCCTATGATTGGTTGGAAACCTAAGCCCTTTATTTTTGTTCACATTCCAAAATGTGCTGGGACGAGCATTGAAAAGGCACTTATTCCCATAGTAAGTGATTACACAGATTTCAAAGATTTCTGCGAAAAAGAGCGGACTAAATTTTGGCTGCCGGGTAATAAAGGTCTCCAACATAGCAAAATAAGAAGATACGGACAATGTTTTAACCTTAACGAATATTTCAAATTTACTTTTGTCAGAAATCCATGGGATAGAGCTATCTCGCAAATCCTATATCTCCGCGCAAAAAATGGATCGTCAACGTTTTCAGGCAACAACTTTAAAAACCATTTAAAAATATATTGTTCTTCAAATAAAAACGTTCAAGGTCATGATTTGGGAGCGTGTCAGTTAGACTACCTGTTGGATGATTCAGGTAAATTGAGCGTCGATTTTGTCGCAAAATTTGAGTCGTTATTGCCGGATTTCAAGACAATATGCAGCAACTTGAACATTAACACCATTCCTTACCTTCCACATATTTTTAATTCATTTCGGAATCGGCACTATAGTACCTACTATGACATGGAATCAAAAGAATGGATAAGAGTTCGGTTTGCCAAAGATATTGAGTTTTTTGGTTATTCGTTTGAGAGCCAGGCTGAAACGGAAACACTATGCAATCAAAACTACAAGGAGGCACTGTAAAACTATTACTGTACCCCGCACTTCATAAGAAAACATGAAACTGAACTCCTTGAATCAATCAGCTTTATCGTTTTAAACGATTCTTGTATCTACCTGCCTAAACTAAAGATATGATTTTAATTTAAGAACAACACGATACAAACTTTTATTGGAACTTTGTTGTATGTTTGTCTGCCTCGCAGCCGGTCGTGGAAAAAGAATGGAGCCGCTATCACGGTACCTCCATAAGGCCATGATTCCATTTTTTGGTGTTCCATTTTTAGCATATTCACTTCTCTCAATTCCTGAAAACTCTAAAGTTGTTATCATCGTTAATTACTTTAAAGACCAGATATATAATTATTTTGGAGCTTCTTACAAAGGCAGAACTATTCAATACCTAACTCAAAAAAATCCTAAAGGTACAGGCGATGCTCTTTTTCAATTTTCAAGAACGTTTCGGCCGAAAAGTCCAGTGATTATTTGGCAGGCTGACCAAATGATCCTTCCAAATGAAATAGATATTCTTTCGACCGTCGAGCCAAATGCAGGTATGTATTCCCATACGCCGATGGGCTGTTTGGACCTAGGATTCTGGAAAATTAAACCAGAGACATTAACGAAACTTAAAAGCGGCTTCGATGGTACAGAATATCGGGCGCTGCCAGTTTTAGAAAAGGAAGGGCTAAAGCAAATAAGGATCCCTCGCAGAAAACTAGAAATTTCCCATGATTCATGGGAGCAAATAATAATCCAATGCAAATTTCTCAAGCAAAAGTTTCATATAGAATCCCACTAGTCGGTGGGGTCACAGATTATCCACAGTATTATCACGATAACAATGCCAAATCTATTTGTTGCACAATCAATAAATTTTTGCATGTATCGATCGAAAGAAACGAATATGGCGGATTAAACATCTGCAGCAAGGCTGATCTGCCGTGGGGAATTGGCCTGGGTTCAAGCGGCGCATTCCATTCAGCGCTCGTTATTGCACTATCAAAAAGCCGAAAACGTAATCTTTCGCGACTCCGCATTTCTGAGCTTTCCTATGAATTAGAAACAGGAATTGATAAATTTGCCACAGGGAGACAGGACTCCGTGGCTTGTCTTTATAAGGGCATCTCCCTAATAAAATATCATCCAGACGATTCTGTAACCGTCAAACCCATCCGAACTCCCCGCCATTGGCAAAACCTACTTTCCACACGCTTGCTTTTATTTGACACAGGACTCAGAAGACATGCGCGAGATTCAATCAAGGATATTTTATCAAAAAAGAACAAGAATTTGTTGGACGATATATCCAAGCTTCCGGATCTTTTGCTCGATGCTTGGAAGTCCAATGACATGGATTTTCTGGGTACCGCTCTTAATCTTCAGGAACAATATCGCAGCCGCTTATCGTTAACATGTAGAAGTAAAGAAACAGATGAGTTTTTATCTATTGCCAGAAAATTTGGTGGCGGAGCTAGATTAACTGGAGCAGGAATTGGCTGTCTTCTTTGCTATTGTCCTGAAGACAAGCAGCGGCAACTTCGTCGGAAACTTAATATTCCTGAAATTAAATTTTCGATTCTTTGGCAGTGATCTGTGTCATAAACCAGCCTCACTATCGATAGTCGACCACATGCTTAACAGGGTGGAATATCGTTCGGGTTCCATTCACCCGGTTAAGCGGACGCCAAGTGATTTGATCGTTCGGAGGGCTAAAACCACAAGGGGGAAACCCGCATCTGTTAGCAGCAGTAGCAAATCTCAGCTCGGAATTTCCAGACGTAAAAGGGTTTTCAATCAACATTCGACAAGTTGCTTCAAGAGCAAACTCTGACAATAAAAATAAAAAAGGTAAAGCCCCCATTACGTATGGTAGATAGCCTTCGGGTATATTTTCTACTTTTTTGAACCAATGCCAATTGGGTTCCCGGTTGAGTAAACAGACGCTGGACGCGACAAATGGGTACTGCCAGACGCATTTGTAGTATTCTGCCACGGACATCTCGCAATAAGCGTCCCATTCCATTATGAACCACTTATCGCAACTTTCACGTTTTTGCAAAAACCATGAACAAACCAACGAATCCTCTCTTCTCTTTGGTAATTCCGAATGTATTGTTTTCAGATCTGCCGTGGCATTCAAACTATAACCCCCGGGGAGTGGATCGTCAGCACTCATGGTTACTACAGTCGCTCCCGGATTATATCTCTGAACTACTTTAAGATTGTTCCGAGTAACCTCACAATTTGTATGATGTAAAAAAAGTATTCCCAACTTCATCTGCCGATGTTCACTTACATGACAGAATGATGTCAAGTCTTGGCTAAAGAATGTATAAATGTTATGGTCCGGATGGATGTAAGGAATATTTCTCGAGGCTTCAAAGTGAAAGCAGTTTTCTGCTCAGAACCCAATGGAAAAACAAATCATCAATGAGAAAATTGTAGTTTATCAAAAAGCTATTTCGGATAACATAAGTCGATAATTGATTTCTTCATTTCGTCTGAATGGTTTTATGTTGCAAAATTATAGCAAACCTTCTGGGAGTGGTAAGAGTACACGTATTGCTATCATATTTCCACGACCCGCTGGTGGTTTTTTTTCTCATTTTGCTCATTTTGTTTCTGATTTCGTATTCCCCTTTTTCTCAGTTCTTCGAAGACACGATTTGGTAAAAGAAATCCTGGAGGAAGAAATTTTGCTTGAAATCAAGGATGTATTTCCAATGAAATTTGGCCCCATGCTCCCTCTTGCACAGGAAATTTTTCCGGGATTAAAAATCGAATATACAGCGCGATTCACCAAAAAACCAATAAGGCTTTGTCGCGACCCATGGTACAATAGACCTGATGACGTCGATTGCTTTATTACATTTCTAAAGAAAGTACTCGTAATCAAACAGTCAGAATATGGAGTAATTATAGTTCGCAGGGGATTGGCTCGCGATAAATATCCGGGCGGCAACTTTCTTTTCAAAAGCGGAGCGGACCGCCGAACAATTGTCGGAGGTCTTGAAAATCTTATTTCCTGCGTCACGGAAAGACGTCGAGATACAATCTGTATTGAACTTGAATCATGTTCACTTTCGGAACAAGTCTCCCTTTTTTTGAGTGCCGACACATTAATCGGCCAACATGGGGCAGCTTTTGTGCATAGCCATTGGATGCCAAAAGGGAGCCATCTTATCGAATTTCAATGCACTAAACGGAAGTTATGCCCTGGAATGATCTTTCAATTCGCACGTATCCGTAAACACAAAGTTTCAATCGTAAATTATGATTGCCATGTCAAGGACAACTGCTTATGCATGAACATCGACGATGCAACAAAGGTTGTTCGGCTTTTAACTGTTTCAGATCCAAGGATTGGGAACATCAGCGCAACCTAGTATAGCCACCCGGCATCGACCAAAGTCGCTATTACTTCCGAACGGAGTGCGCGATGGTGCCTTTTTGCGATAGGCATGTGAGCGTGCCCCTAAGGATTTCGCCGCAGTCTGGACGCGCAGCTTCCCCATTTTGAAGGAACCCAAGACCTTGGGGCAGCATCTGCACAAAAAACGCTTCGAGCTAGGGATGCGACAAGCTGAATCCGCTGTAAAACTATGCAACCCAATGAAAACACAATTTAAGAGAGTTGCGAAGCATTAAAAAAGATTCGAAATGACGCGACCAACGCAACTTTCAAAACAATCTGGTGTTTGATTCTTTAAACCTTATCACCAGGCTTCCAATACCTCACAACTGTAAAAGCCCGAGGAGTAAAACGCTGGCATTCCATTATTCTCATTTTTGAGACTATTTGGGTTCTGACACGAATTATTTCCGATGAATCGGCGAAATCTTCAGGTAACTTCCCGAAATTTTGGGATCTTCGGTTTTTCCGCCTGCTAAAACCGCGAAGTTTCCCCTAAATCCAGACCAGAAAAACCATTCGTCAATTTTTACCTCTTTCTTTGCGCAGGGCTCAAATCATGATAGCGACCCTACCTTGAGGGGATTGTCACTTGACCCGTTCGAGGGTGGTTTATACGATTTCACGATGCGAAAACTCCCATTACTCTTTTTTGCCATCATTCTTGGCGCGAGCATGTTATGCCAGGCCAAACCGAAAAATAAACCTCAGCCGGATAACCCGCAAAAGGACGCTGGTTTTCGCCAGCTCTTCACGTCGCTCTTTACGGAATGGGATAGCAACGGCGACGGTGTGCTGGATATGAAAGAGCTCAATGCGGCAATCGAAAATCCAGACGTGCATGGGAGTGACGCGGCGATCGCCGTCTATCTGCACCGTCATTTGCAAGTGGACAAGGAAGGGCAGGTAAACGGATTGTCGCTGGCGGATGTGCAGGCGCTGGCGGCCAGCCCGGACGTGCAGAAAATTATCACCAGCCGGGCATGGCACATTGAAGCGATCAATCACTCCTTGTTCGTGCCGGGCGATCCGAACCTGGCGACGTTTCATCAGGGCGGCATCGGCGATTGTTATTTGCTCGCGGTCATCGGCACTTACGCTTTTCAACATCCGGAGATGGTTCGCGAGATGATCCAGGTGCAGACCAATGGCGGATTTGAGATTGAATTTGGCACGGGAAGGACGGTGGAAGTTGGGCCTTTGACGGATTCGGAACTGATCATGGGCGCGAGTGAAGGACGTGACCACGGCGTGTGGCTCTCGGTGTTGGAAAAGGCTTACGCGCAAATTGATTTGGAGAACAAGGAACGAAAAACTGGCCAGGCGATTGAGGCGGAGGATGCGGTGGACACGGATTTTATCGGGCACGGCGGTTATTACAGCCCGGTGATTGTGCTGTTGAGCGGGCACAAGGTCCAGGGCGCGCCGCTCGGACGCTGGGTAAAGCAGGACCCGCAGGGTGGTTTGGAAAAAGCGCATGAACTGATGGCTAAACTTTCGGTGGAGCACCGGTTGATGGCCACGGGCAGTTCCGGTGATAAAACTAAAAAACTGCCGAAGGGCATTGTGCACGGCCACATTTATGGCGTGCTGGGATATAACCCGGTGACGCGCATGGTGACAGTGTTTAATCCGTGGGGGAACCAGGTGAAGCCCAAAGGGCCGCCGGGATTGGTGAATGGCTATCCGACTGAGCACGGCATTTTTGAAGTGCCGCTGGATGAATTCGTGCAAATCTTCGCTGGGTTCACTTACGAGACGGATAAGCCGGCGGCGCAAAAGGTTGCAGGATGACAGGATAAGGTGGAGTGAAAAAATATTGCATAGGCTCCTTTTAGGAAGGAGGTTATGCTGCTGAGATTGCCGAACCGTTGCCGTTTATCCCAAATCACCAAGGCCCATGATATGTTAAGGTAGTAATCACTAAGTGGACTAAACGAGCTTTTTTAACACAACTAGTGCTTTTGAGCATTGCACCTTTGCATACTCTTGTGTTGCCAGGAGTTCGTCGACAAACTTTTTAATCCCTGGGGCAGTCATCTGCATAGTCATGGAACAACACAAGCCCCCGTGATAACTTGTCCTTTGAAATGTGTAAAGTCTCTAGCGACGTTCTTGTAATCATGCCAGCCATCTACAAAAAGAAGATTAATTGATTCTGTCAAACGTACCTCGTAAGAAGGCTGTTTCTTTAATTGCACAATTTTTCTCAAGTCTATTTGCCTTAATATTGCGTCGGAACCTGCCCAAGGTTGGTTTGAGCCTGAAAAATTTACCGCTTAGTGATGTTGTGACGCCATCGTGGGGATCAATGGCATATAATTTCCCAGTTGGTGACAACGCAATTAATATAGTACCTAATACTACTGTCGAACGTCCACAATTACCCCCTTCCCGACAAAAGTGGCCGATTAGGCTAGCAGCGACGAGAAAAATGAACGAGGACATGCATCGCATAAGATCTACGGACAACTGCAATTTTAACAACGGATCAAATTGCTAATCGGATCTTCATGCCAATTCAATTTCATTTTCCAACAACCTAATATCCTTCCAAGCCTCTTGCTGTTTACCTGCAGCATCGGGAACATCGCGTCTGAGGCCCAAACCATGCATATCCTGAACCAATTCCTGCATAATAGCTTTAAACATGGATCTTTTCACCGTCGCCATCTGTCTTTGTTGGGAAAGTCGGCCAAAAAACTCATGAGCTTTGGTCACAGTCAGGAATGAGCCTTCACTTCTTTCTAGCATGGTTTCACACAGCTTACGCATTAAACGCTCCGCCAATTCAGGACCTTTACTACGTTGATGCGGGCTTGTGGCTGAAAAGAAGTCAGGTGAACACGCTAGAATTGATTTAGCACGATTCACAACGGCCCTGGAAATCTTCTCATCACGGAATTGAACGAAAAGGTTAACTTTATCAATTTCATGGTTTAATTCCTGGAGGCACCTTAAAAGCATAGACCGGTAATAATTTTGAAGCTTCTCCGGGGTTGTCGGTTTATAGATTTTCTGAAGAGGTTCATAATAATAGAACTGCATCTCAGCCTCATAATATACAACACTATGGCCAAGACTTGTATCACCACCCAACATCCCAGCCGTGAAATCAAAATTAATGCTAACGGGGGTGACCTTGGTAAACCCATCACAACTCGTCTGTCTCATCTCCAGGAAAGGACAGCCATATCTTGAAGCTGCATCTGGGAATTTCGAAGCAAACCATTCGGAAGGAGTCTGCGGTGTTGAAGTTTGCTCCATCCATTTAGGTTTTGGGAGGTTTAGTTCAAGGGTGCATTTAGGTGGTGGTGCCATTGTAA
>Ga0206853_1048_pt1 | contig 17578 bp, 20 predicted proteins | sample Alteio_BWOrgCont_52_FD_152859 | JGI IMG/M metagenome (GOLD analysis project Ga0206853, IMG submission 152859) | Enriched cells from forest soil in Barre Woods Harvard Forest LTER site, Petersham, Massachusetts, United States -... | ecosystem: Environmental > Terrestrial > Soil > Temperate forest >... | reverse complement strand
ATTCCTGCGCAAAGCTCGTTATTGCCGCAAAAAGTGCCGCACAAAAAAGAAGAAGAGTTCGCCGGGGCATGCTCCTTGGATGCGAAATCACATCAATCCTTTGCCACGCTCAGGATTGCCGCCAGATTTTGCGTGAAGAGCGAGCGCGGCATCACCTCGTTGCAACCAGCGGCCTGGGCCTGAGCGGCGAGCTCGGTCTGCACGTGTGACAGGAAGCCGACAACACGAACGTCTTTGCGGGAGACGCGCAGCAATTCGATCGTCTGGATCGGGTGGCTGCGGGAATTCAAGTCCACGATGACGAGTTTCGGCTGGCTGGCCATCAAGTCCATCAGCGCGTCGCCGTTGGTGGCGACTTTTACTTCCACACCGAGCTGCTTGGCCGTTTCCGCAAGCTTCATCTGAAAAAACAGATCATCCATCAACGCTACGACTTTTCCCATCGGACTGGTCCTCGCGATTCGAACGCTTAACATTATGCGCTAGTTCTTTAGGAGAAGGATTCTTGCGGGTAAGATGAGGTTGCCTATGAAAGACGCGGAGTTCCAATCATGAGCAGCTCACCGGAAGATTTGCGCCTGGCTTCTTGCGGGGCCCGTGACGTCACGCTGTATACACGGCCGGGTTGCCATCTTTGCGAGGAAGCGAAGGCGGCGATGGCGCCGATATTGCGCGAGTTTGGGGCGGTGCTGCAGGAAGTGAATGTGGATGAGGACGCGCTGCTGAAAGAACGCTACGGAGAAGATGTTCCGGTGATTTTCATTGGGCCGCGCAAAGCGGCGAAGCACCGCGTGGATTTGGCGCAGTTTCGCAGGCAGCTTCAGGACGCCGCGGCAAAATAGAAAGATGACCGGAATGGTGGGCGAGGAGAAAATGGCAGGACTAGTGGCCGTTTCCCGGTTCGTGTGCACCGACAGTTTCATCGGGCACAGCGCCTTTGCGGCCCTTGACGCGGTCATAGACGCTGACCTGGCTCACGGAGCCCAGCGCTTCATTGTAGAAAGTAGGAATGCCCAAGGCAGTGCGCAGCTCTTCGTTGAATTTGCGCAGATTTTTCAGATGGGTTGCGAGCGCGGGCACTTTCAACCCTTCGTCGGTGAGCAAGAACTTCTGATAGCCGGCGTCCCACAGACGGGTGAACTGTCCGTTGAGCATGATGGTGGGAACGATGGTCATCTGGTAGAGATCGTCGGTGCCCTTGCGGAACTCTGCGCCAGAGCCGTATTTTTCAACGCGGACGACGCCGCGGGTGCTGCCGACGGCAAACCCCAATGCCGCCAGGCTTTCAATGGCTCTTGGCGAAAAGCGTTCTTCGACGTCCCACATGAATTCAGAGTACGACGTCCCTTGCGCGCATGTAAAGGACCGCGCGTCGCATCGGTAGCGAGAGGCCAGAAAGCCAGGAGAGATGGGGCTATATCTCAGGCCTAGTTTGCCGCATCTAATTCGGAGTAAAATGGTCGGATATCCTCGCGCGCATGTAACGGCAGGGATTACCGGATCGATGAAACTTGGCTACAACGAGGCAGATGGCCGCAACTCCTAGCGAATCAACGGCTCAGCCGAGGCGGGCAGGAGAGTCTTTGCTGGAGCGGATTGGAAACACGCCCTTGCTGAGACTGGAACGCGTGGGCAAGGAGTTTCCGCGCGCGGAATTCTACGGAAAAGCGGAATGGTGCAATCCGGGCGGATCGGTGAAGGATCGGCCGGCGCTGAGCATGATTCAGGCGGGGCTGGCGAGCGGGGCGCTGCGGGCCGGGAAAACTATTATTGATGCGACTAGCGGGAACACCGGGATTGCCTACGCGATGATTGCTGCGGCGATGGGCTATCCAGTGAAGTTGTGTTTGCCGGATAGCGCTTCTCATGAGCGCAAACGCATTCTTGGCGCGTTTGGGGCGGAATTGGTGATGACCCCAGGAGATAAAGGAACGGACGGCGCGATTCGCAAAGTGCATGAAATCGTGGACGCCGATCCGGAAAAATATTTTTATCCCGACCAGTACAGCAATCCGGCGAACTGGCAGGCGCATTACCGCACGACGGCGCATGAAATTTGGGAGCAGACGGGCGGGCGCATCACGCATTTTGTGGCGGGGCTGGGAACCAGCGGTACGTTTGTGGGCACCACGCGACGGTTGAAGGAATTGAACCCGGCAATTCGTTGTGTGAGCTTGCAGCCGGATGCGGCGTTTCACGGGCTGGAAGGCTGGAAGCACATGGAGACGGCGATTCGTCCGGCGATTTACGACGACAAGCTGGCGGATGATAATTTGCCGGTTTCCACGGAAGAGGCTTACCGGCTGGTAAAGCGCGTGGCGCGGGAAGAAGGTTTGTTGATCAGTCCCAGTGCGGCGGCGGCGCTGCTGGGCTGCTTTCAGGTTGCGGCGTGCCTTACAAAAAAACAGCATGCCGTGATCGTCACGGTTTTCGCGGATTCCGCGTCGAAGTATTTGAACGAACGATTTTGGGACGAAGAGTAGGGATGGCGGACGAGACGGCACTGTGGATCAGCGGGCATTTGGCGGAGAAAATCCGGGCACACGGGGCGGAGACGTATCCGCACGAGTGCTGCGGGGCGCTGCTGGGGCGCGATTCGTCTGAGATCAGCGGAACCGATCCCGAAGCAGAGGAGTCAACGCCGGGGCGCGAAATCCTAGGGCTCTTTCCGTTGGTGAACCGGCGCGATGATTCGCCGCGCAATCGTTTTTCGGTGACCTCGGAAGACGTTTTGGCCGCGGAGAAAAACGCGCGGGAGCACGGGCTGGAGGTCGTCGGCTGGTATCATTCGCATCCGGATCATCCGGCGCGGCCCAGCGAGTATGACCGCGATCATGCGTGGCCGTGGTATAGCTACATCATCGTCAGCGTGCAGGGCGGCGCGCCGCAGGAGATGACTTCCTGGCGCTTGAACGACGATCGGCGGGAATTCTCGCCGGAAGGCATCGAGATTCGACACCGCGCAGCCGTGTAGAGTGGCTCTTGCGAAATTACGGAGAAACGAAATGCCCGTGAAAGTCATGATTCCGACGCCGCTTCGGCCTTATGCGGGGAAGCGCGCTTCGGCAGAGTTTCAAGCCAAGACAGTCGGCGAAGCGCTTGGACATTTGACGAGCGAATTTGCTGAGTTGCGCAAGCATCTCTTTACCGAGGAAGGCAAGCTGCGCAGTTTCGTCAATGTTTACGTGAATGACGAAGATATCCGCTATCTGGCGAAGGAAAATACGCCGACGAAAGATGGCGACACGATCAGCATTATTCCTTCGATCGCGGGCGGCAGTCATTCGACGCGGACCACGGGTCGCAGGACAAAAGCTTAAGAGGGTAGGGAATCGCGATGGCCACCACAGCACAGCCGCAGACCGGGGTAAAACCGGTTGCGAGCCTTTCGAATGAAGAAATTCTGCGCTACAGCCGCCACCTGATCATGCCGGAAGTTGGTATGGAGGGGCAGCTCAAGCTGAAGAACGCCAAAGTCTTGTTGATTGGCACGGGCGGACTTGGCGCGCCCCTGGGACTTTATCTGGCGGCGGCGGGAGTCGGCAGGCTGGGCCTCGTTGATTTTGACGTCGTGGATTTCACGAATCTGCAGCGCCAGGTCACTTTTGGGACCAGCGACGTGGGCAAGCCGAAGAGCGAAGCGGCGCGCGTGCGGCTTTCGAATCTCAATCCCGCGATTCAGATCGAGTCGTTCGAAACGCAATTGACCAGCGCGAATGCGCTCGAGCTGTTCAAGGATTTCGACATCATCGTGGACGGCACGGATAATTTTCCGACGCGTTATCTGGTCAATGATGCCTGCATCCTTCTTGGCAAACCCAACGTGTACGGATCGATTTTTCGATTCGAAGGGCAAGTCACCGTTTTCGGCATGCCCGATGGGCCGTGCTACCGCTGTTTGTATCCTGAACCACCTCCGCCAGGGCTTGTGCCATCCTGCGCCGAGGGTGGTGTTCTCGGCGTTCTTCCCGGCATCGTCGGGTCGATTCAGGCGATGGAGACCATCAAGCTCATCCTTGGCGCCGGTGACAGCCTCGCGGGGCGCTTGTTGCTCTTCGATGCCCTGGGAATGAAATTCCGGGAGCTGAAACTGCGCAAGAATCCCAACTGCCCGGTGTGCGGGACGAATCGCACGATTACCAAACTCATCGACTACTATGAATTCTGCGGCGTGCGCGGCGAAGAAGCTCCTGGCCCATCGGTGCAAGTGCCGGAGATTACGCCGCGCGAGTTGAAGTCGCGGCTCGACCGCGGAGACGACCTCTTTATCCTGGATGTGCGCGAGCCTCACGAATATCAGATTTGCAATCTCCATGGGCATTTGATTCCGCTAGGAGAATTGACGCGGCGCGTGCACGAGCTGGATTCTTCGCGGGAAATCGTGGCGCATTGCCGCAGCGGCAAGCGCTCCGCCGAGGCCGTGGACTTCCTGCGCAAAGCGGGTTTCCGCAAGATTCTTAACTTGAAGGGCGGCATCCTCGCATGGTCGGATGAGGTCGATCCGTCCGTTCCGAAGTATTGAACTGTTGCTGCTGATGTCCGCAGTGAGTATGACCACATCGCGGCGCAATTCCTTTCCCCTTGTCGGTGGCTAGGACAATGGGCATACTCTTTGAGGCTCAGGAGAAAAAATGGCGGCGACGAAGATTACAGTGAATCACAACGGATCGATCCGCGTGGAAGGCGATTTCGAGATTGTGGATCCTGAGGGCAAGCCCTTTGGCCTCGCTGGGCGCACCACCATCGGTCTTTGCCGCTGCGGGCACTCGGCCAACAAGCCGTTTTGCGACGGATCTCACAAGACAAGCGGGTTCTCTGACCCTGTGGCGGCCCGGGAGCTGCCACCGCCCAAGCCAAAGCTATAGAAAGGCAAGAACTCCCCCAGGAAGCTGTTTCAAAACGTGAGACTGTCTCAGGCTGAGACAGTCCAGTTTTCCTCACTGATACTGTCCACAAGCCCGGTAACTCTAACGAAACAAAAATGATAGCGTACCAATTACCGAAGTGATGGACGATTCCGCCGTCTCGACACCTCCAACCTACACAATGATGTCCAGATCGTACTCCAGTAAGTTGCCTATTTACAATGGTTTAGAGTGAGACGTTTTTAGTCGAGAAAGGGCACAAAGTTGCATTCCTTGGTAGTTGACAGTCTTTCTTCGGCATTTGGGGGATATCGTGGGAGGTTGGGCCACAATCGTCGGGTTTCTCCGGGTAAGCCGCACAACGGCTTCCTCGCAGATCGTCCGCGCCCGCCTGCTCATCGCCTCTGGAATTACGCTGCTTACGGTCTTCTTTGCTTGCGTTTTTTATCTGCGACAGACCAGCGTGGCTGGCTCTCCTCACACGTATCTTTACCTCGAGGTCGGCGGCATCCTACTCAGCTTTTGTTATGCGGCCAACGCGCTCGTGCGTTTCCGCGGGACGCATGATCGCACCGCGCTGATTCTGGCCTTTGGATTTGTGCTTTCGGGAATCATTGAGACGGCCGGCTATTTCGGTCTGGCCGATGCACTTGCTTCCGGCCCAGTGTCTCTCTCTGGCATCCCGGCTGGCTGGATGGTGAGCCGCACGCTGCTCGCGGTTCTCCTACTCGCGGCTATTGCCGTTGACCGGTACATGCCGACGGCGCGGCAACCCAGCAAAGAGACTGCCGCAGCGTTGCTGGTGGTGGCGCTGGCGGCTTATCTGACGAGCGCTGCATTTCTTGCAGCGCCAGCAGCTCCCGTTGCGCATGCGGCCAATCTATTGTCTCGTCCGTGGGATCTGCTGCCTGCCGCGCTCTTCCTGGTCGCGGCGGTGTGCTTCCGTCAACGCCTGAGAAACAACAACGAGAAAAAGAGCGAGGCAAGCCTTTTCGACTATTCGCTCTTCATCGTGGCTTCACTCAACGTGGTCTGCCATGTCGCGGCGGCTTTTTCTCGGCAGCTCTTCGATGGCCCATTTTTCCTGGCGGAGTTGAGCAAGACCTCCAGCTACATTGTGATGCTTTCCGGAGCGCTGCTGGACCAGGCGCGCTTGTTCGAGCAAGTGCGATCCATGGCTGTGAGCGATTCGCTGACCGGCTTGGCCAATTACCGCCGGCTCATCGGCGTGATGGAAGCGGAACTGGACCGTTCGCGGCGCACGCAGCGGCCATTCAGTATCGTGCTGCTGGACATGGATGGCCTGAAGGTCATCAACGATCAGTATGGGCATCTCACGGGCAGCCGCGCGCTGGTGCGCATCGGAAAGATTCTGCGCAATCACTCGCGCGCAATTGATACAGCGGCACGCTATGGCGGGGACGAGTTCGCGCTGGTCCTGCCGGAAGCCGGCAAAGACATCGCCTCGCGCGTGGTTTCGCGAATCCGCGAACGCCTCTCTACAGAGCCGGAACATCCCTCACTTTCTGTAAGCGCCGGAGTCGCGGCTTTTCCAGAGGACGGCGACACGCCCGAAAAACTTCTTGGGTCCGCTGACCGCGCACTCTATGCCATGAAGAACCGGCGGGGCAGCAGCAGCGTACAGAATCTCACGCGTATTGCCGCGTGCTTGTGAGGATGAACAACGATCATGCCTCGCAAAGCCAAATTTTCGTTTCACCGCGCCGAACACCGCATCCTGATGGAGATTCCCGTGCTTATCGACGGCCATCGCCAGGTGCCCGGCTCGGAATCGACTTTCACGGAAAACGTGAGTGCGCGTGGCGCGCGAGTTGTGAGTGTGCGCCGCTGGGAACAAGGCGAGAAGCTGAACTTCGCCTCGCGCACCGGAGACTTTCGCTCCTCGGCCCGGGTAGCTTACTGCCAACCACTGCAAGGCGACGGCTTTGCGATTGGGGTGGAGTTCCTCGAGCCAAAAGGGCGATGGGTAGTTCAATCCCCAAGATAGCTTGACGTCCAACGGCGAGCGGAGAGGAGGGCAACGCCTGGAACAAAGAGAAGACAGAAAACTGGTGCAAAAATTTCAAGAAAGTTTGAAGCGCTTGGCGGAACTGGAAAATCTGCCAGGCGCTTCATCTTTTGGGGCATCGCTCACCTTTTCTTCAGCACATCCTGATAAACGCGAATCGTATTCTCAACCATGAGTTTGGCCGAGAATCTCTGCTGCGCTTCGCGCCTGCCTGCAATACCGAGAGTCTTTCGCAGTTCGGCATCCTGTATCAATCTCAACATCGCGGCGGCAAAGGCTTTGCCGTCCGGCTCCGCGACCAGCGCGGTTCGCCCGTCGTCCACGACTTCGCCCAGCGCGCCGCGACTTGTGGAGATGCACGGCAGCCCCGCGGCCATAGCCGCTTGTAGCGCAGTACCCAGCCCTTCGAATTCCGAGGGGAACGCAAACGCATCCAGGGCCGCATAGACTTGTGCGACGTTTTTAACAAATCCGGGGAACAGAACGGCGTCGCTTTGTCCGAGCTGTTTTGCAAGGGCCTCCAGCTCCGCGCGGCATGTGCCGTCGCCCGCCAGCAACAGGCGCACTTCGGGATGTGCAGCCCTCACCGTAGTCAGGGCTTCTATCAGATGCCGCTGGCCTTTTTCTGGAACAAAAACGCTAACGCAGCCGAAGACGAATTCGTTTTCCTTCAGACCCCAATGTTGCCGGGCGATTTTGTGCTCCTCCCCCGCAGGGAGAGGGAAGATTTCCACTCCTTCATTCACGATCGAGATTCTAGCCGCGGCGATACCGGATCGAATCAAGCTTTGCGCCACGTCCTTGCTATTGGCCACGAATCGTTCGACAGCGCGGTAACGCGCCCTCGAGACGAAGTTCTTCTTAAGAGGAAACCCAATGCGGCGGGAAAGGAGTAGAGGCAAGTGTTTGTGCGCGCGCGCGAACCACGCCGCCGTCAGCGCGTGCGGTTCATTCAGGTGCACCAATTCGAATCGGTTTTTGGCGATCAAACTTCGCAGCGCGTGAGCGGCCCAGGCACGCAATCCGAGTCGTGGAACTGCATGCACGGCAATTCCAATCTCCGCCACGCGGTTTGCCAGCGGCGAATCGCGTGCAGCCAACAACTCAATCTCATGCCCGCACTCGCGAACCCCGCGCAGGGTGAGCCATGCCTGGCTTTGCCCGCCGCGCCATTCGCGCTCCAGGTCCACATAGAGCACTTTCATGGTGCTTTCACTTCGCTGGCGTGCCGTTCTGCTTCGAGCAATTTTCCCAGTTTCTTGAATTTCAGCCAGGTGCCGCGCGCGGCCATTCGCGAGATCAGCCAGCCTCGATGGCCGTCAAGGAAACCCAAGCCCAAAACAAAATTGTGGAAAAAGCTCCAGGGCGTCGCCAGCCACATTGCGGCGCGCCAATCTCGCTTTCCCGCCATAAACATTTGTTGCGCGGCGAGCGTCGCATAACTCTCGACTTTTTGCTCGTGCTCTTCGAATGAACGCACCGTATAGTGCAGCAAGTCGCCAGCAAGCCGGCCGGGTTTCCCTTCGAATCGCAGCGACTCATGAATGATCCCCGAGAATAGCGCACCGTCCCTTCGAAAGAGGCGTCGCTGAAAATCGGGATACCATCCCGTGTGCTTCACCCAGGCGCCGAGGTACCAGGTGCGGCGCGCAAACTCGTACACGGAAGACTCCGGCTGTTTTTTTTTCCACTCCAACAGCGCATTCCGCAGTTCCGGACTCAATTCTTCGTCGGCATCCAGCGACAAGATCCAGTCATGGCTCGCCGCCGCCGCCGCTGCGTTCTTCTGTTCTGCAAAATTCGTCCACGCGCGAGTCACAACCTTTGCGCCGTGCTCCCTCGCAATTTCGGTCGTGCGGTCTTTGCTACCGCGGTCCACGATCACGATTTCGTCGGCAACGTCTTGCACCGAATTCAGCACACGCGGCAGATTGTCTTCCTCATTGAACGTGATCAGGCAGGCGGAGAGGAGGTTCATCGGACTCCGGGCAAGTTTGAAATCGGCGCTAGTATCTCACAAACACAAAGCAGGGAAGGCGAACGCTGGGAGGAATTGGTTCTTGCGGAAAGTCGAGAGCTCACTACTTCGGCTGGAAATTGACGCGAATCAGGCTTCCGCCGATTCGAAACTCGGTGTCATTCTGCAGCATCGCTGCGCGTACGCGCTCTTCGTCGAAAAACGTCCCGTTCGTCGAATCCATGTCCTTCAGGTTGATGTACGTATCGCGAACTTCCAGCAGGCAGTGATGCCGGGAGATTTCCGGATCGTCCAGAGCAATATCCGCGCCCTGGCGACCCAGGATAACGCGCGGCTTTGCGAGCTTGTGGCTGGTGCCTTGCGATGGTCCAGACATGATGTTGAGAATCACGTCGGCCGCCGCTGGGAGCCGCAAGGAGGGATCGACCGGCGGCAGGGGTGAATTCGAACTGGTCCCCGCCGCGCGCGCAAAGGTCGGAAGCGGAGACATCACCACGGTGGAGTTCACCTGCCGCTTGATTTCCACGACGGTGCTCTTTCCGCACTTCGAGCAGCGGAATTGCACCTTCGCATGGCTGCCAAATTCGCCGTCCTTCAGGGAATGCTCCGCGCCGCAATGAATGCACGTTGTCTGCACCTCTTCAATTTAACATCTTCCCAAAAGCTTTAGAAAAAGTCGGGGAGTTTGCGAACGGAAAGGTAAAGCTGTGGCGGCGTGCCGCATAGCCGGGAGCCGCCTTGCGCCCGCGTCTTATGCTACGATTACAGGTTCCAAATCAATCAGGAGAGCGTGTGTGACGGAACATATTTCGCGCAAGGAACTGAAGCAAGACAAGATCAAGGAAACCATCGAGCACGGCGCCGAAGCGGTCATTTCTCACGGGCAGTTCACTCTGATTCTCGTAATCTTGGCGCTGGTGGCGGCGCTGAGCTATGGTGGCTGGCGGTTCTATGTCGACCGCCAGACTGGGAAGGCCTCCATCGAACTCGATAACGCCATGAAGGCTTACCAGGGCCGCGTCGGTGCGGCTCCGGATTCCGCAGTGCCCGACGAACCCGTCTATCCAAATGAGATGGCTCGCGCCCAGGATGCTTCTGTGAAATTCGCGGCGGTTGCGGACAAATATCCCAGTACGAATCCAGGGAAACTCGCGCGCTACTACTCCGCGCTTTCTCTCGAGGATCTCGAGCGCCACAACCAGGCGCTCGAAGAGTTGAAGAGAATCAGCGGGGGCAGCGACAAGGAACTCGCGGGCATGGCGCAATATCAAATGGGGATTATTTATGCGCGCACCGGCAAGCCGGACGATGCCGTGAAGATTTTCCGCGCGCTGGCGGACAAACCCACGGTGCTTGTGCCGCGCCAGGTGGTACTGCTGGAACTCGCGGGCGTTCTTCGCACAACGAAGCCGCAGGAAGCTGCGACCATCTACCAGCAGCTGAAAAAAGATTTTCCGAATACAGCAACTGCGGACGCAGCCGATCGTGGACTGGACGCGCTTTCGCCGAAGTCCTGATCGATCTCGCGAATAAGCCGTCCGGCAAATTCGCTGAATTGCTACGGAGCGGCCTATCGAACCAGTCTCCACTCCAGCACTATGGGCGATGCGCGCGGAACAATCGCGTGGCCGGCGCTATCCGGAGCCCCCGCATCCCTACCGCAGCGCGTACGCGCGCGACCGCGACCGCATCATTCATGCCCGGGCGTTCCGGCGACTCGAAGCCAAAACGCAGGTTTTCACCATGCGTTATTCGGATCACTTCCGCAATCGCCTGACGCACACGTTGGAAGTCGCGCAGATCGCCCGCACCGTCGCTTCCGCGCTGCGTCTAAACACTGAGCTTGCCGAAGCGCTCGCGCTCGTCCACGACATCGGGCATCCGCCGTTCGGGCATGCCGGCGAACGCAAGCTCGACGAGTTAATGACCGCACACGGCGGCCATTTCAATCACAATCTGCATGCTCTGCGTATCGTCGAACAATTTGAGCAGCGCTATCTCGATTTTCCCGGCTTGAATCTTACGTTCGAAGTGCGCGAGGGCATCATCAAGCATTCGCGCGATTATTCCGAGGCGGAATTTCCCCAGCTCGCCGAGTACCTGCTCGATTTGCGGCCGCCGCTTGAAGCGCAGCTCATCGACTGGGTCGATGAAATTGCGTACAACACGGCGGATCTCGACGACGCGCTGGAAGCCGAGCTTCTCGATGTTCCCGCCTTGTGCAGAGAAGTGCCGTTTTTTGGAGAGGTCCACGCGCAAGTGGACGCCGCGCATCCCGGTGCTCGTGAAAAACTGAAATTTAACGAAGCTCTCAAACGCGTTCTCGATGGACTGGCCACCGACCTAATAGAATCCACGCAAAAGCGCGTTCTCGCCTCCGGGGCTGCGACCACCGAAGACATTCGCAAAGCCCCTAAACGCCTCGCAGGCTTCAGCGAATCCGCTGCTGCGCGCAACGGCATGCTCAAGCGCTTCCTCTTTGCCCACATTTACGATCATCCCGCCATCACCGATGACCGCGATCGCTCCGTGAATTGCCTGGAAGAGCTCTTCCACTATTACCTTGGCTCAAAAGGCTCGATGCCCTCTTCCTATGAAGAGCTCGCGCGCATCGCCCCGCGCCACCTGATTGTTTGCGATTACATTGCAGGCATGACCGATCAGTATTTGCTTCGCCAGCATCAAGAGCATTTTGGCGATGCCAACCGAAGAGAATCTCCCCGGCCGTAGCCTTGAAGCTCCCACGAGCGGACTATTGTCCAAACGTATCGCAAGCCGCGACTGAGCCAGAATCGAATCCTTTGCGGAACCACGTCATGCGCTGCGCGGAGCTGCCATGCGAGAAGGAATCCGGGTTCACGTGTCCTGTAGCCATTTTCTGCAAACGGTCATCCCCGACCGCCGAAGCCGCTCCCAACGCAGATTCGATATCGCCTTGTTCGAGGAGTCCGCGCTGCTGCGTCGAATGCGCCCATATTCCCGCGAAGCAATCTGCTTGCAGTTCCAGTTTTACGGACAGCGGCTTCTCCAAGCGCGGATTCCGATCCTGCAATTGACGCATTTTGCGTTCGATGCCCAGAATGTTTTGTACGTGGTGGCCCAGTTCGTGCGCAACCACGTAGGCCTGCGCGAATTCGCCCGGCGCTCCAAATCGCCGCTTCAACTCGTCGTAAAAGTCCAAATCAATGTAAACCTTCTCATCATTCGGGCAATAGAACGGGCCGGTGGCCGACTCCGCTCCACCGCAGCCTGACTGGATGTAATTACGAAAGAGCACGAGTTTCGCGTGGTGATAGGTTTTGCCAGTTTGCTGGGGCAAAATCTCCGTCCACGTCTTTTGGGTGTCATCCAGCACGAACGACACAAATTGCACCAGCGGCTTCTCCGCGGCGTCACGAGTCGGATCGGGCCGTCGCGTGGCTGCTGGACCCGGGGCGCTCGAGCCCCCTCCTCCAAGCAGAGCAAAGAAGTTGGTCTTAAATACGAAGCTGAGAATCAATAGAAGAATCGCGCCACCAATGCCGACGTGCATGCCGCCGAATTGAAAACCACCGCCTCCACCGCCGCCGGAATCATCGCGGCGATCTTCAACGTCCTGGCTCTCACCGCCCGGGGTCCATCTCATGGTGTTCTCCTCTCCCTCGGTGCCATCACGAATGGTAGCACCGAGCCGTTAGGCACGCGCGAGGCGATGGTTGCTACAAGGCCCTTGTGCGGGACGAGAAGGCGTTCTAGAGTGGCGCCCGGCAGTCTCCCCTCATGCCACCAAAGCCCAACCTGGACGCGGTGCTCGAACGGCTCGAACAACTGTACGGACCTCAGAAGGCCATCGGTCCGAACGATCCCTACGAAATGATCGTCTTTGTGAATTGCGGGTATCCTGCGACGGATGTTTCGTGCTCCAAGGGATTTGAAGCCCTAAAGCGCGAAGTGGGGCTGAAACCGGAGAATCTTCTCGACGCACCAAAAGCAAAGCTCGCGAAGTTGATGCGGCTAGGCGGAATCGTGCCGGAGCTGCGCGCGGAGAAGCTGAAGGAAATTGCCAAGATGGTGAAAGAGCAGTTTGGCACAGACCTGCTGGCCGCACTGAAAAAATGCATGCTGGAAGAAAAGAAACAGTCCGGCAAAGGCGTTCGCGGCGCGAAAAATGTACTTCAGAAATTCCCCGTGATTGGAGAGCCGGGAGCGGAGAAGATCCTGCTGTTTTCGAAGCTGGCGCCGGTGGCGGCCGTGCCCTCCGCGTGCATTGAAGTGCCGACGCGGATTTGGTTTGGCGATTCCGGCAAGAACTATGCGGCGGATTACCGCACGGCGCGCGAGCTTTTGAACGCGGGATTGCCGGAGATCTTTGAGGCGCGGCAGCGCGCGTATCTCTTGCTTAAAAAACATGGGCAGGAGATTTGCAAGCGCTCGTCGCCCAAGTGTGAAATCTGCCCTGTAACAAGCCAGTGTGCCTATTGTCAGTCCAAGGCGGCGGACATCAACGCGGAGTGATGCCGCGTGATAAAAAGCAATTGCCCCGCTCTTCCAGGAAAGGATGAAGCGGGGCAATCGGTTTAAACGAACAGAGAACTACCCAATTGGTTTGCGCTTAGAAGCGAATGTACGGCCCGAACGCCACGCGCACATTGTGATGCGTGCCACCGGCGAAATAGATTTCATCTCCCGCTTCCAGCCGCAGGCCAATGGGTCCGAAGTGCCCCTCCAATCCTGCGCCCGGATACAGCGTTCCGCTAACATTGTTCGCGCGAAGATTGTTCACGGAACTGACAAATCCCGAAACGCTGCCCGGCTGGGGATCCAGCTGGAAATTGATGAATCCTCCCTTCACCGTAACGAAAGGATGAATTCGGCCGTGGCCGACCGTGAATTTGGGCCCGAAGAGCCCATGCAAAACCTTGACATTGCTGTTCACCACGGTGACCGTGGGAGGAACCGTGCTGTTATCGCTAAAACCTTCGGTGAACGCCTGCTTGAAGTCATAGTTCATTTCTCCTTCGAGCATCACGTGGGAAAACGCCTTGACGCCTATGCGTCCTCCCAATCCCGCCATGTTGGAATTGGTTTGCGAGAGGCGCAGATAGTCAAAGTAGACTCCGGCTTGAAGATGATCTTGATCCTGCGCCGAAGCCAATGGCACGAGCCAGCCTGCTAGAAAAAGTAAGAGCGCAACACGCTTCATTCGTGTTCTCCTTGTACAAATAGAGTCGGAATTGCAGAAAGCAGGGGGCTGGCTTCGCCGGGGCGAAGTTTCCGCTTCTTGGACTTAGATGAGCCCGTGCAACTTGGAGTTGCCACAGCACTTACGAGCTTTTTACGCCTCGCGGGCCAGTGTCAGAAACAGAGTCAGGTAGCGCTTTAGTTTTTGCGTGATGAGGAAATTCTCCTTCACGTGATGGTAACCATGCTCTCCAAGTTTCACCGCGATTTCCGGGTGCGACAGCAAGAAACGGATTTGATAAGCCGTGCCCTCCACGGAATGTGCGAGGAGGCCGGTGTGTTTGTGAATGATTTGAATCGGGATGCCGCCGACCGCGGAAGCCACCACCGGTTTCTTCTTCCACAGAGCTTCAGAAACGGTAAGGCCAAAACCTTCGCGCAAACTTTTCTGGATCACCACAGTGGAAGCCCGCTGCAGGGCGTTCACTTCCAGCGGCGCCCAGGCCGGAAGCTCCAGGATCTTGATGTCCGGATCGCTGTTTGCTTCGCGCAGCACTTCTTTCAAAACTATCGCGCCCTCCGGGTCGTCGGAAGCGCTGCCTCCTGCCAGTACCAACTGGCAATCGAAATAACGCTTCACGATACGGTAGGCGCGAATCACTCCCACGGGATCCTTGAGCCGGTCAAAGCGGGAGATTTGCGTGAGGATGGTGCGATGGGGATCGATTTGAAAACGGGCGAGGACTTCGGCGATAAACTTCGCGTCCAGCTCCTGGTTTTTTTCGGAAAGCGGGTCGATCGCCGGATAGAAAAGATATTGCGGGATCGGCAGCTGGCGCGAAAACTCCGGCGAAGAAAACATGGCTCCGTCATACCGCGAGACGAATTTCTCCAGGAAATCCCAGACTGCCCGATTGGGGCGCGAGAGATCAATGTGGCACCGCCACACCCAATGATTCGAACCGGCTTTGCGCGCGTCGATCAGCGCGGCCGGCTGGGGGTCGTGAATCACCACAAATTCGGCGTCGAGCGGCAGCGTTGCACGATTGCGTTCGTTGTACGCGAGAAAAATATCGAAATCCCGCTGGCTTGCGTGATAGGGCGCGCCATGGAGAGCGTTATGGAACGATTTCGTGACGTCGAAGAAATCCTCGCCGCCGGTCATCACGTTCCATTTGATCGCCAGGTCCAACTCTTCCGCAAGGGGCACGAGACGGTTGAGAATTTCCGCCACGCCGCCGCCTACAGCGGTGGAATTGATCATTTCGATGCTGCGGCCGCGCAGCGGCTTTGCTAGGGCGCGCAGCTCCTCAATCTCTCCGGCGCCCAGGAGCTGGGCATAGTCCTCCAGTGGAATGCGGCCGAGGGCCAGGGTTTCGCTCAAACTTTTCTCCTTTCGCGGTCGATCAAGCGCAGCAGCTTGGCGCGTGAGCTGTCCAGCGTGTTGGTGTAAATGTCGATATGGTTGACGCTGTCGGCGAGCGTCGCGAGCCCCAAACCGTCGGCCAGCCAGTGAGAAAAATCGTTGGTCTGCAGTTGCAGGCGCAGCCGCGAGGAAATGAAGTGAAAGTAAAAAGCGGCGTGGCTGAGGTGCGCGATGCCGTCTCGGAATTCGCCGAGCGTGCGAGCTCGCCGATCCAAAGGTACGGTCACTTCGACGCTCTCGCAAAAGTAAAATCGCTCCAACGCGGACTGGCTGGCAAGATGGGGAAACGCGGTGCAATAGTCGCCTACAACGCGGCAAAGATCGCTGCGCAGCGCGGCGATGGAAACATAGTCCCGGATGTCCAATGCCGCGAGCTGTTCCGCAAGGTCGTCGCGATTCGCGTCCGCGAGCACCCACTGCGCAAAATCGTTGGAAAAACCCTCAGTCAGAAAATGATGGCTGCCGAGCGTTTGAAAAGTGTGATGAAAAATGGACGCATCGCTGCAATGCTCGAGACCGGCCAGAAACTCCGTGAGCGTCCCCGCGGACTGGTTGCCGATGCGCGTGAGGTAGGAAACAGTGACGAATTCGAACGGCGTCTCAGCGGCATTCATGCGGAAGCTTCCCCCAAACCTGTGCGCCCATCCTCACGATAATTGCGCCGCCTCAGCGCGCTCCGGAATTTCGATTCGAATCTCTGTCAAATCCGAAAGCAGATGCGCGGCCCAGCGGTAAACGTTGTGCTCGCGCACGTTGCGCCGCAATCGCTGCATGCGCAACGACTGCTCCTCTTCGGGCATTTCCAACGCGCGATGGATGGTTTCCGCCAACTGCGAGACGTCGTAGGGATTAATCAGCAACGCATCGGATAGCTCGTGCGCCGCGCCTGCAAACGTGCTGAGAATCAGCACGCCGTGTTCGTCCTCGCGCGACGCCGCAAACTCCTTGGCCACCAGATTCATTCCGTCGTGCAGTGACGTCACCAGGCAGAAAGAAGCGGCCTTGTAATACCGCGTGATCTCCTCGTGCGTATGGTGTTTCTTCAGAAACACGATCGGTTTCCATCGCGACGTCTGGAATCGCGTATTGATACGTTCGGCTTCGTCGCTGACCTCGTACAGAAAATTCTTGTATCGTTCGATGTCTGTCCGGCTAGGAGCCCCGATTTGAACGAAGGTGAAACGCTGCTGGTAGGCGGGGTTCAATTCGAGAAATCGCTCAATGGCCCGGAATCGCTCCAGAATTCCTTTCGTATAATCCACGCGGTCGACGCCGACGCCCAAAAGGGAAGCCTCAACACCCAGCTCGGCACACAAAGCTGCCCGCTCCGCGCCCACGCTGGGCGTTTCATTGATGACATGCGAATTCTCCGGAAAGGCCACACTGATGGGATAGGGCCGCACACGAGTGACGTGGCCCTGGCGATTGACCGCAAAGCGGTCCCATTCCGTGAGCGCTTCGACCGCACGGTCCACGGTCTCCAGAAAATTGTTGCAATGTGTTTGGATTTGGAAGCCAATCAAGTCGGCCCCCAGCAAGCCATCGACAAGTTCGCGCTGCCACGGGCAGATGCCGAACACTTCCGGATTTGGCCAAGGAATATGCCAGAAGATGGCCACACGCGCGTCGGGCCGCGCCTCCTTGATCATCCGCGGCAATAGGGCAAAGTGATAATCCTGCGCGAGAAGAATCGGTGAGTCAGTGCCTTCCATCTCCTGCAAAACGGCGTCCGCGAAGCGGCGGTTAATTTTTTGATACTGCAGCCAGTCTTCCGGCCGGAAGGTCGGGCGCGTGTGGGCGATGTGGCACAGTGGCCAGAGACCCTCATTCGAAAAGCCTTCGTAGTAGCCCTTGTCTTCCTCGTCGGTCAGCCACACTCGGCGCAGCGTGTAACTGGGATGATCCGGCGGCACGCGCAGCCGGTCGTGCGTATCGACGACTTCGCGGTCCGCGCTGCCGGAGCCGTTGGCGATCCACGTTCCATTGCAGGCGCGCAAAACGGGTTCGAGCGCCGTAACCACGCCGCTCGCTGGAATTAGCACGCTGATCGATTTGTCTTTTTCGTTGAAGACGTGCATGTACGGTTCGCGATTCGAAACCACGTACAGCGGCTTGTCCTG
>Ga0206853_1047_pt1 | contig 17858 bp, 21 predicted proteins | sample Alteio_BWOrgCont_52_FD_152859 | JGI IMG/M metagenome (GOLD analysis project Ga0206853, IMG submission 152859) | Enriched cells from forest soil in Barre Woods Harvard Forest LTER site, Petersham, Massachusetts, United States -... | ecosystem: Environmental > Terrestrial > Soil > Temperate forest >... | reverse complement strand
CGTACGAGATTGCCACGGGTATCTTGCGCGAGGAACTGGAGCACGAAGAGGACATTGAAAACTGGCTCCGCGATATCCGCATCATGAAGGAGCGTTTCAATAAACATCGCGACAGCGGTGCGAAAAAATCGAAATTAGCAAAGAAGGGATAACCTCATGTTTTATTTCATCGCAGCCGTGCTATTCGTCTTATGGCTCACAGGTATGCTGGCGGCGTATACAATGGGCGGATTTATTCACATCCTTCTCGCAGTCGCCATAATATTCGTTTTATTCAGGATTATCAGTGGACCTAGCGGCAGCCGGTCATTTTGGGCTCGCCGGTAACGGCAGTCTTCTTAAACCAACAATTTTATGCAGTCAAGCCGGCGCTATGCGCAATCAGGGTTCATGCCGCCGGATCAATTCGTAATAAAATCTATGAGGCACACAATGAAAACAACGCCCTGGCACTCAAACGAACAAAAACCGGAATATCATCATGATAACACACGATGCAAACACGGCAACGAAATCCCCAAGGATAAGAAAGTATCGGGAACAGGCAATAAACCGATTTGCCCGGAATGTGAGAAACACAATAAAGAGGGGAAGTAATTCCCCAAGCCAATGCAAAGGGGATGTGCACATGGCACACCCCCTTTACTTGACGCGCACGAAGCGAAGGCATTCGCGGAATGCCGCAGAGAGTTCGCGGTTCATTCGTTCAATGTTATCAATATCGTTATTCACCCAGTTATAAAAGGTCAACCAATGCATATCCCAAAATTTTTAGGTCTATTCGTCGTTTTGGCATCCGTCACACTCTGCGCCGGCACCGCCAGTGCGACGGGCGCTCTCCAAAGCTATTTCAATTTCGTCGCAATCGAAGTGAAAGCAACGCCCGACCCAGCGCAAAAACGGAAGATTCTCGACAAGGGTTTTCAATCGGTTTCCGGCGCGCTCACCGCAGTCGAAAATTTACCGGTGACGCCGCAAACCGACCGCGCGGGCATCGAACGGTACAAGTCCGTCATTCAGGATAAACGCGACGAACTCAACGGCAAAAACGGGTACACGCGCGTTGCCGATGGGCAGCTGAACGCATACTCCACGTACGTTGTGCAGAATATGGAACAGGCGGAACTCGTCGTTACAATCGGATTGGTGACGCTTCTGCTGATACTTCTGATTATTCTTCTCATTCTGTAATTGAGCACTTGCGTTATCGTGTAATCTTTTTATTATTTTTTCCGGGCGTCATTTTTTGGTAGTGGGTCAGTTTCAATAGATGCTATAACTATCAAAGATGTCATTCTTGGTCCTTCGCATTCGCTCTGGATAAACTCCGCGATGAATCCATCGTGATTACACAAGTACGCGACATGGATTCTTCGGTCGCGGAGTTTACACTGAGCACAGCGAATGTGCTCCCTCTGAATGACAATTTACAAACTGACCCACTATCCATTTTTTCGTTGCGCTGATTGGGAAATCTTTTCTTTGTATTAAATGTTTGTATGAACGGCAATTGTCTCAATGTAATCTTTGCATTGGCATCGTTGCAAATTTCAAAAAATCAAACATTTTGTCATCGCTATGAAAGGCACTTCAATGACAGCACGAAAAATGATAAATCTCGCAATCGTCATCCTTGGAGTCACATTCTTTAGTGGGAATGCCCAAGCAGATGTAAGGCTTCAGGAGTATTTCAATTCTGCGGCGCGCGCGGTGAATGCGGCGGATGACCCGGCGCAGAAACGAGCGATTTTCAACAATGAATTCAAGGCAGTCTCCGGCGCGCTTACAGCCGTCGAAAGCATGCCGCAAACCTCCGATGGCGACCGTGCGGGCATCGAACGATATAAATCCGCAATTCTGGAAGAGCAGAATGAGCTCAACGGCACGAACGGGTATGCGCGCGTTGCCGATGGGCAGCTAAACGCGTTCTCCCATTACGTCGTGCAGAACATGGAGCAGGCGGACCAAATGATCACGATCACGATCAGCGTCGTTACGCTTCTCTTGATCATTATCATCATTCTGCTCCTTATATAATATTATGGCGGAATACGTGGGAATCAAGGCAATTATGTCAATGTAAATCTTGCAGGGCATAGCCGCAAATTTCAGTCAAACAATCAATCATTTAATCATAGCTATGAAAGGCACATCAATGTCAGCACGAAAAATTATAAGTCTCTCAATCGTCCTTCTCGCGGTATCATTTTTTTCCGGAAACGCCCAAGCCGACGTAAAGCTACAGGGGTATTTCAATTCCGCGGCGCGCGAGGTGAAAGCGACGAATGATCCGGCGCAGAAACGAGAGATTCTCAACAACGAATTCAAGGCGGTTTCCGGCGCGCTTACAACCGTCGAAAGCATGCCGCAGACAACCGACGGCGACCGCGCGGGCATCGAACGGTATAAATCCGCCCTGCAGGATAATCAGAATGAACTCAACGGCACGAACGGGTACGCACGCGTACCTGACGGTCAATTGAATGCATTCTCCAATTACGTTGTGCAAAACGCCGAACAGGCGGATCAAACGATCACGATCAGCGTCGTTACGCTTCTCTTGATCATCATCGTCGTCATTCTCATTGCGCGTTAATCGCGCTATCGGGAGATTACCGATGCAAATGCCATGCAACCGTTTACGTGCGCGTGTTGCGCGCTCGGGAAAAGAATTTCTGGGAATAAGCGGGTGTGTGGCGTTTGCATTGTTTCTTTATTCATGCGCATCCATCCCCACTGCAAGCCGGGATGCGCTCGCGGCGAACGCAGCGCCGATGCGCTATTCGATTGTCAGCATCATTCACGGCGACGCCGATTACGTCTTTCACGATTCTCTCGGCGTAGAGCATATCGCGGATGACGACGCGCTTGCCAAAGCACGAACTGTCGCGGAACAGAATCCATTTGCGGAAGCATTCATTTTTCACGAGATACCGCAGCAGCATTTCCTTGTGTTTTTTCCTCTCAACGACGGAGAATTTTATTACTACCGCGGCGGGCGGCTGATTGACTCGGAAACATACTCGCGCGCGGCGGGGGATCAGCGATTCGCTTCGGAGCTGGCGCTCTATGACCGGTTCCACGTTGCGGAACAATCACCGCAAACCCGGTTTTTTTTGTATTTCGGTCATGAAATACCCGAGTTTACTGGTTACGGTTACGACGTCTCGCACCCCGAACGCATGTTCACAATCAATGATCTCGCGGAAGGGTTACAACATATCACGGGCGACACCGCGAGATTCGATCTTGCCGTGATGAGCACGTGTTACAACGGTACGCCCCATACAATCGCTGTGCTTGCGCCGTACGCCCGCTTTCTCATCGCATCGCCGGAGAATCTCCATCTTTCGTATTTCGATCTGCACCCGCTTGAGCATTTGGAAATCGGTTTGCAGAATACCGATATAGGAGCATTTGCAAAGGCGTTCGCACAGAACGCCTTCGATACGCTCTCTGCAAACGTTGAGACAACGATAACCGTCGCCGTTTATGACGCGGACCGCACGAAGCCATTCCTGCGTAATGCCGGCGCAGCCTACGAACGGACAATGAAGACAATTGCAACACTGACAAACGTGCCGCCGGAATCCATCGCGCATTGCGATTGCGGCGATAATGCCGCGTATGCCTCCAAAGGCATCAACGACGGGGTTCTCATCTTTTATCGCCCCCCGGAATTCGGGCGTGCAAAAGACATAACGACACACTCCGGATGGGAATGCTGGAAAGATAAAGTTTGGCAAACAGAGAACAAGCAATTGATTGAGGGGATCCAAAAATAACGTGCTGTCGTTCCTTTTTCATCCCTTTGGGCTATATCATTCGACTTGCCAAAAGGCTAATTTTGTAAACATAAATCAACGCGAAACACGCGCACGCAATTGGCGCACGTTGAAAGGATTGAATCAATTATACAAAGGATATTGACGATGAATTGGGAACAAATATCGGGAAACTGGAAACAGATCGAAGGCAGTATCAGAGAACATTGGGGTAAATTCACTGACGACGATCTCGCCGTTATTAAGGGCAAGCGCGATCAACTTGTTGGCTTGATACAGGAGAAATACGGCATATCCAAAGAAGAAGCTTTAAAACAAACGGAAAAATTTCAGGAGGCATTGAAAAAACAATTCAATAATCCCGAAAAAGTCTCTTAATCCGGACACGTGACAAAATATTGAACTCTCATGAAGAAATCCATTTTGTTTGCCGCCAGCTTAATTGCCCTCCTGTGGTGTACGCCAGCGGCGTTATTCAGCCAATCAACAAGCGAAAAAGCCGGTGAGGCATCCCGCACAGCGTATGATAAAACCAAAACCGGCACGAAAAAGGCATGGAGGGCGACAAAAAAGGGAACCAAAAAGGTTGTGAAAGGCACGGAAAAAGTGAGCAAAAAGGCGTGGAGAAGCACGAAAAAAGAGACCAAAAAGGTTGTGAAAGGCACGGAGAAAGCCGGCAGCGATTTTAAAAAGGGATGGAAAAAGGGGGATCGGAAGACTGCCAAGCCGGATAATGCTCCGAAGAATTAACGGGCGCCGTATGAAGGCGCATTCGCTGAAGAACTGCGGTAGTGCGGAAAAAATAAAAGAGAGCCCGTCTCGCAAATGTATCCAAGTATTGGGCAGGGGGGCAAACGATAGCGATGGTGATTTAACCTCCCACCAGCGCGTTGCGGCGACGGGCAATCTCTTTTCGTTCTTCACGGGAAACCAATTTGATTTTTTTGCGGGTTTAATAGGGGATGCGGTTATTTAATATGAATAATTAATCAGGGGAAAAGGCAGAAAGACAAGCAAAGAATCAGGGGAACGCGTAAATGGGTATCAACATTTACGTACAAGGCAGAAATAAGCGCGGTCGCAGTGATGCAGCCGCGCTTTTTCATTGAATATCATTGAAAAACGGCACCCACCTGATTTTGGGTAGTGGGTCAGTTTCAATAGATGCTATAACTATCAAAGATGTCATTCTTGGTCCTTCGCATTCGCTCTGGATAAACTCCGCGATGAATCCATCGTGATTACACAAGTAGGCGACATGGATTCTTCGGTCGCGGAGTTTACACTGAGCACAGCGAATGTGCTCCCTCTGAATGACAATTTACAAACTGACCCACTACCTGATTTTGACAAAAATAGTTCTTTTTTCATCCTTTTGCCCGATAGTTCCCCCCCTGCGTTTCTTCTAACTTTCCGTATTAAAAAATGAGTGTGTGAGGTTGAGAAATCAACGCACTCTGTCAATCTGCCTCCGTGCTTTTTTATCAATCATTTGGAGAAACTTACTATGCAAGAAATCCGACTTTTATTGGTAGAGGATGACCTTATCCTTCGTGAGGGCATTCTTGAGATTTTGAAACACCAGAAAGATATCAAAGTCATCGCGGCGTCGGGGAACGAGGAGAATACGGTGCTTAAAATTCATACTCTGAAACCCAACATTGTTCTTTTGGACCTCGGGTTGCGAAGCAAAAGCAGCATAGCCGTTGTGAAAATGGTGAAGAAGGAGTTCCCCGCAGCAAAGATAATCATTATGGATCTCGCGCCAGTGCCGGCGGACGTGAAGCAATTCGTAGAAGCGGGAGCGACCGGCTTCATCCTGCGGGATATTACAGTTGATGAATTCCTCGGCGCCATACGCGCCGTTGCGGAAGGGAAAAAAATTCTCCCTCCCCTGCTGCCTGATTCTCTCTTTGCACAAATAGTCGAATATGCGCTGAAGAGTGGGAAAAGAAAATTAGTCAAAACCAAAATGCCAACAGTGAAAAAGTCAACAGTGAAAAAACCAGCAGTGAAAGGATAAACCTCATGTTATTTACCATTGCATTCATCTTGATTGTATTGTGGCTGCTCGGTATGCTGACTGCATATACGATGAGCGGCTTCATTCATATTCTTCTGGTCGTCGCCGTCATCGTCGTGCTCGTCAGACTCATACGCGGAAGGAGCATAATCTGATAATGAAAATACAAGCACTATTCTCAGAGCGAATGCTTACGATGCAAAAGGTCGCGTGGTCGCCAAGATTATGCGGCGCTCTTCTTTTATATACCGCCGCGGGCGTATCAATCGTTTTATGGATATTCGGATGTTATCCGTTTATGACCTAAGCGGTTCACCATTTCAAAGATGCAATCGTATTTTTTACATCCGAAAATACAAATGCTCTTGCGTAAACGCACGAGAACAGCCCCCCAATATGATTACGGAACACTTGTATTGTATGCCGCCGCATTCATTATCATGGCGTTGTGGATTCTTGGTATTTTTTACTTTTTCTTTATGAGTGTTTTTATGTCCATCCTTTTGGGTATTGCAACAATCGCCGTTGTGTTCCGACTCATCCGGGGGTAATATCATTCACGAGCGTGCGGCATGTTTGGGGCATTCAATTCACCGGCTTCTTTTATGAATCAACTCTTCATCATCATTCGCTCATAATCATTCCATATTTCATGAACATTACATTACGAAAATTTCTACCGGCGATACTCGCCGTAGTATGCATAACAGGATTTGCCGCACAAGCATCCGCACAAGGACCGGCAGGCAGAACGTTGGGATTCGGAGCAATACTCGGCGATCCGTCGGGCGGAACCGTCAAAGTGTGGCTGCAGCGGGAGCAAGCACTGGATTTTTACATCGGCGGAGACTATTTTGGCACACCGCGCATCGGCGGCGATTACCTGTGGCATTTTTTCCCCTTCAATTCGGACGTCGCCAATATGTACGCGGGCGTGGGAGGAACAATCGGACTCGGTATCGGAGGCGGATATTGGTACGGCGATAACCACGGCTGGTATTACCGCGCCGAAGGCAATTCAGGGATTGGGCTGCGTGCAATTATCGGTATTGACGTCGTTCCGCGCAGAACCCCGTTGGAATTATTCTGCGAACTCGGTCCGTTATTCGGTGTTACGCCCGAAACCGGATTCGGAATGGATTTTGCGCTAGGTCTTCGATTCTATCCATAATACTTTTACATATTAATTCGTGGGAGATAACAAAAATGAATATTCAAAACACAACGCCCATTCAGGGAAACAAGAGCAAATATCGCGGGCGAAAAATCGCGGCTTACGCCGGGCTCGCGATTGGCGTTATAATCATCGGATGCATCGTAACGCTGCTTCTTCTGCCGGATTCATTCTATGACGGATTCCTTCGCGAGAAAGTCATGCAGGCGTTCCATACGGCATACCCCGCATATACGCTTACGATTTCCAAAGTTCACTACAAGGTTGTGGAAAACCGCATCGAGTGCGATTCCGTCTCGCTGACTGCGAACGACTCTTCGTTTACCGGCAGCATTTCCTCCATGTCATTGAGCGGCATCAAAAGAATGTCCCTGTTCCGTCCGGAACGGATCGCATCCGATATCCTTGCAAACTCGGTTATTGACGTGAAAAATATCGTGCTGGACATTCCGCAATCGCAGTATGAATTCCAATGCACGCGCCTGCGGCTCTCAGTGCCTGATTCGACAGTTTCAATTGACACGCTTGAGCTTGACCCATTGGCGGACAGCGCTCAAGCCGAAGGCGGTATGAAGGCTTCATGCACCATGACGTCGTTTTCCGCGCGGCACGTCGGATGGGTTCAAATCATCAGGGCTAAACGCATTGATACGTCATGTTTTCTTCATGCGACAATTGCCGCAAAAAATATTCTGGCGGATTTTCCAAAATCACAATATGAGTTTAGCTGCGTGGATATAGCCGTATCCGTCCCTGACTCGGCAATTACGGCGGACTCGGCAAATATTCAGCCCGTGCAAGATGACGCGAAGTACTTTGCCGGAAGCAATACACGCAAGACGCGGTTTATAGCGGATGTTCCTGAATGCCGAATTTCCGGCGCCGATTGCTTTGCATTTTTCCGCCAATCCATGTATCGCGCGCGTTGCGTTCACATACGCAATGCGTCTCTCGGCGTGTTGATCAATAAGGATAAGCCTGAAAAGACGGATAGAACAAAGCCGCCCATGCCTTATGAACTTCTCAATTTATGCAAGGCGCCGCTGCAGATTGACAGCGTGGAATTCAGCGACGGCACATTACGGTACAGCGAGCGGTACGTTATGACCGAACAAGCCGCGGAATTCACCGCGGATGATTTACAAATATTGGTGCAAGGAATCGCCAACCGCACTGGCGGCGCCGCAGCGACTGTCATTCACGCGCACGGGGACTTTATGCACGCCGGCACAATGAATATGCTCGTTGAGATTCCCGTTGCTTCCCCCGCGTTCACAATGCATTACTCCGGTACAACGTCAAAAATGGATATGACGCAAATCAATACATGGCTTGTGCCCGGCGAGCATAAACGCGTTACGTCGGGAGAACTTCAATCGTCGAAATTCAATATCAACGTTGTCAACGGGAAAGCCAACGGCACCGTGCAGGCGATTTACAGTAATCTGGATATCGCCGTGCTCGATAAAAAAGAAAACGGGGGCGGTCTCTTTGAACAATTGTCCTCATTCATGGCGCGAACGTTTAAGATCCGCGGAACGAACCAGCCTGATAAATCGGGCGCAATGAAAATAGGCGTCGTGAAATATGCAAAGAAACCGGACGACGCGTTTTTTCAATTCGTGTGGGTTGCATTGCGCGGCGGCATCTGCGACATCGTGGGCGCAAATTTTTAATCAAATGTTCAATTCGATTTTAATCCTCGCCGAGGGTTTTATCGGTGTTGAGTCAGTTTGCACTGTCATTCTGCGGGAACACATTCGCCGTGCTCAGTGTAAACTCCGCGACCGAAGAATCCATGTAGCCTCATTGTCTATTCATGATGGATTTTTCGCCGCGCTCAGAATGACACACCTGAAGTTTTAGTATTTATTTGGAACCACCCCACTACTGTTTTATCGCATGCCTATTTGTATGCGGAAACGCCTGAAAAAAAGCCTCATCCATTTTTCATCCTCTTGCCCGATAGCATCCCCCCCATCGCCTGCGCTAACTTTCGGTATTCTAAAAGGCAATATTTGCATTAGCAGACCAAGGCGTTAGCCAACCTGACTTTTCACTTGCTTTCTTTTATTTACATTCATGGAGAATCTATTACAATGAACTATCACTCAACACATTTATTAATCAAGCGCGTCCGATTGCTCGGCGCCGGTATGGCAGCCATCTTCTGCATGCTTGCGTTTTCAACAGCCAACGCCCAAAGCAGGGCGGGAAACCTTATGTTCGGTTTCGACGTAGGCAGCAACAAATATTATGGCAACTTCACCGGCAGCGAGTTCGGATTTGACGGCGACGTATTCATTCACTGGGATATGTTGAACTGGCTCGGCTTGGAAGCCGGCTACAACGGCGGGCAGCTCCGCTACGCGGTCAACGACAATGCCCTTAACGGCTATCCCCAGTATTTTGGCACCGGCGTTGTCGTCGGAACGTCAAAATATCCGGGTACGAACATTACCATCGATCCGACAAACGTCATCCGCACAGGAGGATGGGACGTGCTGTTTACCGCGACACCTTTTCCGTCCCAATCATTCGTTCCCTATTTTATCGCAGGTCCTGAATTGCTGAACTTCGAGCCGAAAACCGGTAATAACGGTCAAGATTTACCAAATAACGCCGCCGGCGTGTACAATAAATACGTCCTCGGCGGCATACTGGGGCTTGGCTTCGATATGTACATCAACAACAAAGTAACGTTTAACGGCAAAATTGAAATGCATTTGACGGGCACCGATTGGTTGGACGATTATTCCAATCCAAGTAATACAAGCCAAGACGCATTCCTTACATTCGGCTTGGGATTCGCGTACGTTATTTTCTCGCCGCCGGAAGCGCCTGCGCCACGCATGCATACCGACAATTATGAAGGGAATAACACGTATAACAACAATACGTATAATACGACGATTAATCACCGCGACACAACCATGGTAAGTCAGCATGACACCACAACGGTATTTACCGAAGACACAATCTTTATGAAAAGCCCATCGGATACGATTTTTCTTTTGAATCCAAAACTGAACGCAATTTATAATTATCCCGGAACGCTGTTTATCGTCAATACCGATCAATTCAATATGAGCCAGGGCGGGAATGCCGATAACCTCAACAGGATTAAAGAGCTTGTTGTGCAATGCCCCGACATGAGAATAGAGGTGCAAGGGTTCGCAAGCGACGAAGGCACGCCCGAAAGGAACCAGGAGCTTTCCGAACAGCGCGCGTTACGCATTAAAACGTGGCTTATCGCCCAAGGCGTCAATCCCGAAAAGATATCCAATACAGTCGGATACGGCACCTCGCGTCCGCTGGTCGTCGAACCGGTTGGCGGCACAGCCGCGGCGCTCGAAGCCGCACGCGTACAGAACCGACGCATTGCCATCCGCGTCGTGCATACCTGCGAATAGTACGTATATACGTTAAGTCATGAGACCCGTGATGCCCTCTTTCGTAGTGATACGGGAGAGGGCTTTCCGGTTGAAAATGGGATTCTGAAGTAAGTATGCTACATATTGGGCTTAATATATAAATGAGAACATCCATGAATGAAACTATCAGCCGCAAATTAAGACTTCCACAAATCAACAAGGGACCATTCTATACCTTCCCACATCAAAAAGCGATATTATCCAATGGAACCCCCGCCGAAGAAATACACACAATTGCGTTTATTGGGAATCATCTTCCGCGAAAATGCGGGATTGCCACCTTCACAACCGATTTGTGCGATGCGTTTAAAACGGAATTCAAAAATGTAAAACGGATTGTTTTGGCTATGAACGATACCGAAGAAGGATATGCCTATCCTTCGCGCGTTCATCTGGCGATAAATCAATTCAACCGCGCATCGTATGCACAGGCGGCGCAATATATCAATGCCAGCGGCGTGGACGTCGTCTCGCTCCAGCATGAATACGGTATCTACGGAGGGGAAGGCGGTGAGTATATCTTGTCATTGCTTGAAAAATTGACGATACCGGTTATCACGACCTTGCATACCGTTCTGCAGCATCCCGACGCTGTGCAGCGTAAGGTTATTCGCGAAATTGAACGGTATTCGCGGCGTTTGGTGGTGATGAGCAAGCGCGGGGCGGAGTTTTTGCACACCGTGTACGAAATCCCGAAAGAAAAGATATGCATCATACTCCACGGAGTGCCTGACATGCCGTTTAGCGCTCCAAGCATTTTTAAGGGTCCGTTGGGACTCAAAGAAAATAGGGTTCTCCTTACCTCCGGCTTTCTCTCGCCGAACAAAGGCATCGAAAACGTCATCAACGCCATGCCGGCAATCGTAGAGCAATATCCCAATACAGTCTATCTTGTCGTGGGGACGACGCATCCGCACGTTAAGAGGCAACATGGCGAGGCGTACAGGGATTCGCTGATCGCACTGGCGCGCACGCGTAACGTGCGGGATTCCGTGCAATTCCACAACAAATTTGTGAGCGCGGGGAAACTCAGCGACTTCATCAATGCTGCGGACATATTCATCACTCCGTATAACGGCAGCGAGCAAATAGTCTCAGGGGTGCTTTCGTATGCAATGGGAGCGGGGAAAGCAATTATATCCACGCCATATATCTATGCGAAAGAGCTCTTAAAAGGCGAGCGCGGCGTCCTTGTCCCATTCCGCGAACCCGATGGAATCTCGCATGAAGTATTGAATCTTTTCAATGATGAGATCAAGTGGGATACCTTGCGCAGAGCCGCGTACCGGTATGGAAGGAAAATGATTTGGCAGCGGACAGTACAGCAGTACATGGAAACCTTCACGCAGGCGCGCGCGGAACAAATGCGCGATAAAAAAATGAAATTCGATCACGAATCCCACGATGAAGGCGGTGAGGCGTAACACAAGAGCGCCAGTCTTAACCCGCAACAAAATTCAATGAATAAAGAACAACCAAACACACTCGCACTTGCAGGAGCAACAAGCTCCGAAACCTTTGCATCCGCATCCCCGCATATTCTTCCTAAAGTTAATATTGACCATATACTCGCCCTTACCGATGACACCGGGATGTTCCAGCACGCCGTGTTCAATATACCGGATTATCGCGAGGGATACACGACCGACGACAATGCGCGGGCGGTCTTGCTTTCCGTGTTATTGGAAAGCGAGCCGGGCGAATTAAGCCGGCAAATCAATAAACACACCCCCCGCTATTTGGGATTGATGTGGTATGCGTATAATCCGAAAACGGGAAGATTCAGGAATTTTCTTTCCTACAATCGCAATTGGTTAGAATCCGCCGGCTCGGAAGACAGCCACGGACGCTCGTTAATGGCGCTGGGAACGGTTCTGGGGCGGTCGCAATCGCCATCGCGGCGCGGAATTGCGGAACGGCTTTTCCATATCGCATTGCCCGCTACGTTGAGTTTTACAAGCCCGCGCGCGTGGGCGTTCACGCTGCTCGGCGTCAATGAATACCTGCGCCGATTCCCGGATAATGCACTCATAAAAGCCACCGGCGAAATCCTTGCAAACAGATTGCTTGAATTGTATAAAGCAACCGCAAGCCCGGAATGGCAATGGTTTGAGGACGTCGTTACGTATTGCAATCCCCGCCTCTCACAGGCAATGCTCGTATCGGGGGCATGGCTTGCGCGCCCGGAGATGACGAGAACAGGGCTTGCGTCGCTTGAATGGCTCGCGGCATTGCAACGCTCGGAAAACGGAATATTTTCTCCCATCGGGAGTAACGGCTTTTATAAGCGCGGCGGCGTTCCGGCGCGTTTCGATCAGCAGCCTATCGAGGCATACTCAATGATCTCGGCGTGTTTCGACGCCTATCGCACGACGCGCGAACGCGCATGGCTCACCGAGGCGCAACGGGCGTTCGGCTGGTTTTTCGGACGAAACGATCTGGGCTTACCTCTCTATGATCCGGAAACGGGCGGGTGCCACGACGGCTTGCATTCCGACCGCATCAATGAGAATCAAGGCGCGGAATCAACAATCGCCTTCCACCTTGCAGTCATCGAAATGCAAGCATTGGAAAAAACGGATGCGTCGCTCAATCAATTTTACCCACTACGGTAATCATTATTAAAAGGGACCTACGATGAACAGAGTTAAGGGAAAGATCGCCGTCGTAACCGGCGGCGCAATGGGAATCGGCAGAGCGGTATCAATGCTGCTTGCACGCGAAGGAGCGAAAGTCGCCGTTGCCGACATCAATGAAACGGCATTACAAAAGACAGTAGCCGAGATTACAGCCCAGGGCGGCACAGCAGCAGGATGGAAATTGGACGTTGCAAACGAAAACAACGTCCGCGAGGTAATCGCGGAAGTCGAGAAGCAGTACGGACCCATCACAGTGCTTGTCAATAATGCGGGCATTGCGGGCGCGTCGAAACCGACGCACGAATTGACGTCGGAAGAATGGGATGCAGTCATTAACGTCAACGTAAAAGGCGTGTTCTTCTGCACGAAGCACGTCATCCCGTCCATGTTCAAAGCGGGGATTGGCAGCATTATCAACCTTTCCTCGATATACGGCTTGGTCGGCGCAGCGGATATCCCGCCGTATCATGCTTCGAAAGGAGCCGTGCGGCTGATGACGAAAACCGACGCGCTGTATTACGCACCGAAAAAGATTCGCGTCAATTCCATCCACCCCGGATTCATTACCACTCCGTTAGTGGAAGGTTTTCTGAAAACATCCGAGAATGCCGAAGCCGGAAGGTCTATGCTTGCCGGATTGCACCCGCTGGGGCATCTTGGCGAACCGGATGATATCGCGTATGGGGCGCTCTATCTCGCCTCCGACGAATCAAAATTCAGCACCGGCAGCGAACTTGTCATTGACGGCGGTTACACCGCCCGCTAATTATTCGTCACATAAATATTTTTATTTCTCATCAAAACGTACTCGATTCAGATATTTTCTTGCCTACATGGAAAACGAAGAACTTTTTAACCGTTGCGACAGCAACCCAATCATCAGTGCAAAAGTATTGCCGTATAGAGCAAACGTTGTTTTTAATCCCGCCGCAACGATATTGCAGGACGGCACAACGCTGCTCCTATGCCGCGTGGAAGATCAAAGCGGGTTTTCACATTTAACCGCCGCGCGCTCCCTAAACGGGATTGACGGATGGGAATTCGACCCCGTTCCAACGTTCCCCCCGGATGTGAAAAACCATCCTGAAGAATTGTGGGGAGTGGAAGACCCCCGCATTACGTTCATCCCGGAACTCAAAAAATATATGATAATCTATACCGCATATTCATACCAAGGTCCGGTGGTTGCGCTCGCAACAACGGAAGATTTCCGGTCATTCGAGCGGTTGGGAAGCGTTACGCTTCCGGACAATAAGGACGCCGTCATCCTCCCCTGCCGGTTTAAGAACATGTGGGCGATGATCCACAGACCGACGACGTATTTCGGCAATCATATTTGGATGTCGTTTTCACCCGATCTTATCCATTGGGGAAAGCATACGCTGATATTTGAATCGCGCAACGGCGGATGGTGGGACGCCGCGCGGATAGGCTTGGGATGCCCCCTGATAGAAACTCCGCAAGGATGGATAATGATTTACCACGGCGTGCGGCAAACGGCAAGCGGCAGCATTTACCGGCTCGGGTTGGCGCTCTTCGATCACGAGGACCCGACGCGGTGCATCACACGGGGAAATTCATGGGTGTTTGGACCGAAGGCGGATTACGAACGCCACGGCGACGTACCCAACGTCGTATTCGCCTGCGGATACACAATCGCGCCCGATGGCGATACGCTCAATCTTTATTACGGCGCCGCCGACACCTGCATCGCATTGGCAACCGGCAGCATCAAAGCGATTCTCAGCTGGCTTGAAAGAAATGGAACCCCGCAGGGGATAATAAAACCGATAGGTTGAGAATTCTGAAAAGAAGTAAAACAATCTAACCGCCAAGTATTTACGCATCTGTTTCCCATTTCCCTCTCCCTGTAGTATCCCCTCGCTTTCGGGAAAGGGGAAAAGATTGCCGCGTCGCTTGCGCTCCCTCTGAATGACACCGATTGGGTTTTGCGGTAATACCTCGCCCTGTCATTCAGAGCGAAGCGATGAATCCATCGTGGTTACACACGTAGGCGGCATGGATTCTTCGGTCGCTTGCGCTCCCTCTGAATGACACCGATTGGGTTTTGCGGTAATACCTTGCCCTGTCATTGCGAGCGAAGCGATGAATCCATCATGGTTACACACGTAGGCTGCATGGATTCTTCGGTCGCGGCGCTCCCTCTGAATGACACCGATTGGGTTTTGCGGTAATACCTCGCCCTTGTCATTCTTGGTCCTTCGCATTCGCTCAGGATAAACTCCGCGATGAATCCATCATGATTACACACGTAGGCGGCATGGATTCTTCGGTCGCTTGCGCTCCCTCTGAATGACACCGATTGGGTTTTGCGGTAATACCTCGCCCTTGTCATTCAGAGCGAAGCAATGCCGTGCTCCTCGCAATGACAACCATGTAGTGTACAGCCTTGCCTTGTCATTCAGAGCGAAGCGATGAATCCATCATGATTACACACGTAGGCGGCATGGGTTCTTCGGTCGCGGCGCTCCCTCTGAATGACACCGATTGGGTTTTGCGGTAATACCTTGCCCTTGTCATTCAGAGCGAAGCAATGCCGCGCTCCTCGCAATGACAACCATGTAGTGTACAGCCTTGCCCTGTCATTCAGAGCGAAGCGAAGCAATCTACCCGCCAAGTACCGATAAAACCTGCCTCTCTTTTTCCCTCTCCTAATTCACTCGCTCACATTCGCCACGGCAATCTTTTTCGCGAACTTTTGCTTATAGACAATTGTCCAGTAGGTGATTCCCGCCGAGCCGATTACCGTAGGTCCAAGCCAGACGACAAGTTGCGGGAGAAAATTGACGTTTACGACGACGAAAGCGGTGGTTGTGGCGATATACGCGGCGCACATCCTCGTCAGGTGTGCAAAGAACCAATGTTGCTTGCCGTCTTTGAGGTTTGCAACGGGCGTCGCGCGGCGGCGGAAAAACAGAACATCCTGCAGAGCCGTAGCGAAACAAATTCCACCAAACACAAAGAGAATCGGGTAGTGTATCAGTTTGAAATATCGGGGAATGTATCATTACTAATAGATTGTCATTCAGAGGGAGCGAAGCGACCGAAGAATCCATGCCGCCTACTTGTTTAATCATAATGGATTCATCGCTGCGCTCTGAATGACATCTTTGATGGTTACAGCATTTCTTGTAACTGAAACACTACCGAGAATCGGGTTCCAATGCAACGCAAAAGTCGTTACGTCAATTAGCGAAACGGCAATCATACCTGTACCTGTAATCAGTGTAACAATGCCGATTGTCCAATCGAGCGGAGCTATTACCCCCGGCTTTGCAGGCTGTTTCATGCGTGTCCGTCGTGTGCCGCTGAACGCCATATAAAAGCTGAAAATGGCAAGCAGGAATAGAAACAGATTCGGACGCAGGATTGCCAGTGCCATTGCCGTAACAAGAACGCCGAACATGCTCCAAAAGTAGACTCTGCCGACCCGCTTGTGAATGCCGCCGCCTTTTAGCGTGGATAGTGCGATAGCCCCGCATATAAGCGCGGTTGTACCCATCGCAATATGGGCGGCGAGAAATGCCGTCGTAATAATTTCCATGATTAAATTTACAAGAAATTCCACATACTCACAAACCGTCGCCCATTTCGTATGAAATCCTCTTGCGAGAAGAAAAACCAATCCGAGTTGGGAATCCGGCTGCGGCTTCGTATTTTTGCGTGCGCCTATCGGCGCATGGATGCTTGAAATCTGGTCTGAGTTACTCGTTATCGTCGCTTGCACGTGCGCGAGCGGCTTTTTTGCCGCCGCGGAAATCGCCATTGTTTCTATTCGCCGCAGCCGCGTGCAGGAATTAGTTGAACAAAAGAGCATCGGCGCGGAGCGCGTGCAGCGCCTGCTTGCCAACCCGGAAAAGTTTTTCGCCGTTGTGCAGATCGGCATGACTGTCCTGCCTTCGGCGGCGTCGGTCATCGGCGGAGTTATCGCCGTTACGTATCTGCAGCCCTTGATTGCCGTCGTACCCATTGCGTTCATCTCGTCATCGGCGCCGACGCTGGCGGTGGGCATTGTCGTGTTGTTGCTCTCGTTTTTTGCGCTGGTCTTTGGCGAGCTTGCTCCCAAATCGCTCGGTTTGGCGCACGCCGAGCCTATCGCGCTCTTTGCTTCCCAGCTTATTCTTTGGCTGCAGAGAGTACTATCGGGTGTGATTGCGTTCATTACCGGCGCTACCAATATCCTGCTTGCGCCCTTCCGCGATAAAACGTCGTTTCTGGAATCCCACATCTCGGAGGAGGAATTTCGTCTTCTTCTGAAAGAAGGCGCGCGTTCCGGTGCAATCGAAAAAGCCGAACAAGAACTTATCGAAAGCATTTTCGAGTTCACGGATAAAACGGCGAAAGACGTCATGATTCCGCGCACGGATATCGTTGCTCTGGAAATCAACGATTCAAGGGATAAGATCGTCCAGTCCGTGATTGAGCAAGGGTACACCCGCATGCCGGTATATAAGGAAAATCTCGATCACATCGTCGGCGAGATTTACGCAAAGGATTTGATTGCGCTGATGCAGCACGGCGCGCTTATCGTTATGCACGATTTGCTCCGCCCCGCGTATTTTGTGCCGGAAACGAAGAAAATTTCCGAACTGCTCCGCGAGTTTCAGACGCGCAAGATGCACCTTGCGATTGTCGTGGATGAATTCGGCGGCACGTCCGGCTTGGTAACGATGGAGGATATTTTGGAGGAAATCGTCGGCGAAATAAACGACGAGTATGACGAGGTTGCAAAGGAAATCGAGCTTCAGCAGGACGGCTCTGCGCTCGTGAACGCGATGCTGC
>Ga0206853_1028_pt1 | contig 18242 bp, 8 predicted proteins | sample Alteio_BWOrgCont_52_FD_152859 | JGI IMG/M metagenome (GOLD analysis project Ga0206853, IMG submission 152859) | Enriched cells from forest soil in Barre Woods Harvard Forest LTER site, Petersham, Massachusetts, United States -... | ecosystem: Environmental > Terrestrial > Soil > Temperate forest > O... | reverse complement strand
GACGTTGGAACCGCTGTCGGCAGTGTATAGGAAACATTTGCCGATTGACTCCCTGCCGTGAACGCCGTCGTATAAGTATGATTTGTACTTGCATCGACGATTGCGATTGAGCCTGTGGAACCAGATGAGCCACTCACACCAGACTTAACCCCGCCGTTCGCAGGAAACGAGACTCCTGTTGAGAGATCGGACTTTGTATAAAAATTCACGCCGCCTGCAGCACGTACGTCGAATTGGTTTGCCCCTGTTGCGAACATTGTCGTTGTCGTTGAACTGTCGCCATACATGAATGTGCCTGTAGCATCGTTTGTACTGACGTATGAACCCATTGCAGTAGATACATTGCCGCTTGCCGCAGTTGCATAGCCGAAGGCACTGGCATAAACTCCGGTTGCTTGCGTAGTAGCACCGAATGCGCTTGAATAATTACCGCTTGCCGTTACGTTATATCCGATGGCTGTAGAATATTGCCCGCTTGCCGTCGTGAACGTCCCCAACGCCATAGCATTTTGTCCGCTTGCCAGCGTGTAATAGCCGATTGCGGTTGTCCAATTTGTATTCGCTATAGAGTGATATCCCATGGCAGTTGAAACATAACCGCTTGCCGAGGTAAAAAATCCCATCGCTGTGGAGGTATAATTACTCGCCGTGGAGTGATAGCCCATCACGGTCGAATATTCCCCGCTTGCGGTATCCGTGAATCCCATGGCGGTTGAATATTCGCCGTTCGCAAGCGTGTTATATCCAAACGCTGCTGAATACTGTCCAATATTTGCGGGAATCCACGTCGTACCGGTAACCGCACCCGCGCGCAATGCGCTAAGCGAAGGGACCCACTCGAAGAATGTTCCTGCTGCACTTGTCGGTGTTGCGCCAGTTGTGCCGCTGAATAAGACGCTGCCGCTGGGAACATCGATTGCAATATTATCAGGTCCGCCGCTGACAGATGTTCCGCCGCTTGCCGAGACAGTTAAACCGGTTGCTGTAGATGAGCCGGATACCGCCGTCGAGGTTATCTGCGCTCCCGCCGTTGAACCGCTTACGCTGCCGCTATATGCAACATTAAACAACCAGTCCGAACCCGTTGCGGATGAATCCTGTACCGATGCAGTCGGCAAGTCATATTCTACGCCTGTTGTTGAGCTAAGTACATTCGTCCACGTCGGCGTCGCGCCGCTTCCTGCGCTTGTAAGCACCTGCCCCGGTGATCCTACAGTGCCGTTCAGTGAAATTGGCGCCGTTAAACCGAGAAGGGAAAGCCCTCCGTTTGCGGGTAACAAAACTCCCGCCGTTAAACCGGAATTGGTATAAAAGTTCACGCCCGCCGACGCACGCACGTCAAATTCATTTGCGTTGGCGGCAGCCATCACCGTACTTGTTGAATTGTCACCATAGACGAATGCACCATCCTTGCCGTTCGTACTTGCGTATGTTCCGATCGCCGTCGAATAATCACCGCTTGCGATTGTATTGAGCCCCGTTGCGGTGGACATATTACCGCTTGCCTTTGTGCCGCTGCCAATGGCGATTGAAGCAAAGCCGCTTGCAAGGGTATTTGTGCCAATAGCAGTGGAATATGTGCCGGATGCATTGGTTATATATCCCATCGCAGTTGAATAAGCGCCTGAAGCGGTATTATTGGTTCCTAATGCGATAGAGCTGAGACCGGAGGCATTCGTATAATATCCCCCTGTGCCGGACCCGATCGCGATGGAATTTTCGCCGCTTGCTTGAACAAAATATCCGATGGCTGTGGAAAAACTTGTGCCGCTTGCAACCGCGTTATCACCTATTGCGACGGCATTTGCATTAATTGTTGTTGCGGCGTTTATAGTTCCGATTGTTGTGCTTCCTGCACCCGAACTCGTATTGATGGAAACGTTCCCGGTTCCCGATTCGACGTTTACACCTCCGGCATTTCCCACATTACCGATAACAACAGGCGAACCGTTTGATATGGTATTGATATTCACACCTGTTCCGTTATCCTGAATTTCTACGTCTGCTGACGAAGCAATTGTTACAACGCCGCCGCCAGAAGTATTGCCAATCGTTGTAGCGCCCGCATCGAAGGCATTTATATCAACCGGGTTTGCATTAAGATAAACGACGTTTCCGTTTGTAGCGCTGCCGATAACTGTCGTTCCTGCAGTTGCTCCGGTGTTGATTGTAACACCGGGGCTGCCGCTGCCAGACTCAATATCCGCTCCGCTCGTATTATTAACGCTTCCAATCGTCGTCGCTCCGGTGCTGGTTCCGGCATTGATAAAGACGGGCGAATTACCGCCCGAATTTTCCGTATTCGGGTCGTATGTATTTATATATATGCCATTTAAATAGTCATCAAAATCGGCGCTTTCATCCGATAAAATTGTAACCCAATTGTTACTTTCGGAATTGCCGATATTTGTGGCGCCTTGTCCGCCATACGAGTTCAGATTAAGGTCGCCGCCATTATCAATTGCCATTATCCGCTGCGATGCATTGGTCGGTGCAGATACATTTGTATAGGCGTCGAGGACGTCGCTGGAAGACGTTCCTGTTATACTTACCCCGCCAAGTGTAGTGATCAATCCCGCACTTGTGACAGACCAATTACCGCTTGTGCCATTTATATCAAAATTCGGTGAGCCGTTTTGAGATGTTAATTGGAGCGCTGTCGCGGCGCCATTGTTTGCAGATGCCGTAATTGTTAAACCGGTTGCACTGCTCGTGCCGCCGGTTGCGGAATTAGATATGATTACCGCGCCTGTTGCGTTATTGCTCGTAACGGCGTCCGCGGCATATTCAACGTCGAATAAATAATTCGTTACCGGCGTTGCAGAGTTCTGCACCGAACTGGCGTTATATTGCACGCCGTTTGACGTTGTCACCAGCGTAATCCACGAAGGCGTTGCGCCCGCACCATTGCTCGTAAGAACGTCTCCTAAATTGCCCGCGCTGCCGTTCGCAGCAGGCAATGTAATCGGCGCGCTTGCGCCGAGAATGGTCAGTCCGCCGCCTGATGGGAATGAAACACCTGCATCCTGCGCAGCGTCGGAATAAAATGCCGTTCCGCCCGATGCAAGCACGGTGAATGAGTTTGCCGCAGGAGAGGATATGCTTGCGCTGCCATCACCATAGATAAACGAGCCCGCCTCGTTGTTTGTGCTGGCAATTCTTCCCAAAGACGTTGAATAATCGCCCGAAGCTGTTGTACTATCACCCAGCGCGGTGGAATAATTGCCGCTTGCTGTTGTCGTCGAACCAATGGCTGTTGACGCTAATCCGCTTGAAATAGTGCCATTCCCTATTGCCACGGAGTACGTCCCTGTTGACTGAGGAAAATACCCCATTGCGATGGTAGAAGTACCGTTTGTTTTTGCATTATTCCCCAACGCGACGGAATTACTACCACTCGCAATAATATAATCACCGATTGCGATGGATGAGTTGCTTGCCTGCGCATGATATCCAATCAACGTGTTGCCCGTGCTATTCGTGTTAATGGAAACTCCGACACTGCCTAATGATCCGGATTCAATATCGACGCCGGATGTATCTGCATCATTACCAATGATCGTCGCACCAATACTGCTGCCCGTATTGATATTTATGTCACCATATCCATCCATTCTCATTATTTCAGTCGAAGCATTTGACGGCGCCGACGAACTTGTATAGATGTCCATAATATCGCCTTCGCCGGGACCTGTTATGTTTATGCCGCCTATAGTTGTAATCAATCCTCCGTTCATTACCGACCATGCACCGTTTGTTCCGATGATATCGTTTGCGACATTGCCGTTATAGGAATTCAATTGCAGCGCCGTCGCAGTGCCTGCTCCGTTCGCATTTGCGGTTATGGTTAAGCCGGTTGCATTGCTTGCCCCGCCGGTTGCCGATGTAGATGTAATCACCGCGCCGGGGGCGTTGTTACTCGTAACCGCATCCGATGCATACGCAACATTGAATAAATAATTTGTAACGGGTAACGCAGAATTCTGCACAGTACTATCATTGTAATCCACAACATTTGAGGGATTAGGGACGTTCGACCAAGTCGGGGATGCGCCGCTGCCGGCGCTGGTGAGTACTTGCCCGGACGTGCCTGCGCCAATCGTGTCCAATATAATCGGCGAATTCATGCCAATAATGGTAATCCCGCCGCGCGATGGAAATGCAACACCGGCATTCTGTGCCGAGTCCGAATAAAATGTCGTTCCGCCAGTTGCAAGGACTGTGAATGAACCTGGCGCCGGGGAGGAAATACTTTCGCTGCCGTCACCATAAATAAACGAGCCTGCCTCGCCGTTTGTGCTGGCATTATTCCCCATCGCCGTAGAGGCATAGCCGCTCGCAGTGGTGTTCGTACCCATCGCGGTTGCAAAATCAACCGTTGCAGATGTTTGATACCCGAATGCCGTTGAGACTCCTCCGCTTGCAGTTGTATTTTGACCCATCGCGGTCGAATACGCACCGCTCGCTGTTACATCATTTCCCAATGCGACGGAATTCGATCCGATATTCGCAACATCCCAATCTGACGTTCCATTGCTATCGAGTACACCGGCGCGCAGCGCACCCAATGCGGGAATCCACTCCATACGTGTACCTGCACCGCTTTTGGGTATTCCGCCTGTTGTACCGCTGAAAAGAATACTGCCGCTTGGCGCGGCAATTGCGATATTCTTTCCGCCTCCGCCTGCGGAAACATTCAAACCTGTTGCAGATGAACCGGAAAGACTGTTTGAAGTTGCAGTTACTGTCAAACCGTTCGCATAATTTGCAACTGAACCTTTTTGACCTGCCAATGAATTTATAGCCCCGCCGTTGGCGTCGGCGTCATTCGTGTTTTCAGACGAATTGCCGACTGAGAATAAAGTATCCGCCGTTACCGGCGCGGTATATTGAGAGACAGATTGATTGAAAAATATTGAAGTCGTGTCAGACCCGCCCCCGGCAAGAACCACTTGATTGCTTGCATTTAAGGTAAGGAAACTATTTGCCGCGGGCGTACCGGGGGACAAGCCCGTAAGCTTTATTGGGCCGCCAATTAACGTCAAGCCCCCACCGGTTGCATTGATTGAAACACCCGTGTTGTCGTCGCTGATATTTATCCCCGCATCCGAAAGCAAGGATATCGCACCGCCTGTCGTCGTGTTGCCTATCGTCGTTGGGCTGGAACTGCCGGAGTTGATCGCAACGCCGCTGTCCGACGTCGAAACAATTGTTATCGCACCGCTGCTATTGGGGTTACCGATCAGCGTCGGTCCGCCGCCCGCCATGTTGTTGATTTGAACGCCCGTATTCAAATCATTGAGCTGTATCCCCGCATCCGAAAGCAAGGATATCGCACCGCCTGTCGTCGTGTTGCCTATCGTCGTTGGGCTGGAACTGCCGGAGTTGATCGCAACGCCGCTGTCCGACGTCGAAACAATTGTTATCGCACCGCTGCTATTGGGGTTACCGATCAGCGTCGGTCCGCCGCCCGCCATGTTGTTGATTTGAACGCCCGTATTCAAATCATTGAGCTGTATCCCCGCATCCGAAAGCAAGGATATCGCACCGCCTGTCGTCGTGTTGCCTATCGTCGTTGGGCTGGAACTGCCGGAGTTGATCGCAACGCCGCTGTCCGACGTCGAAACAATCGTTATCGCACCGCTGCTATTGGGGTTGCCAATCAGCGTCGGTCCGCCGCCCGCCATGTTGTTGATTTGAACGCCCGTATTAGGGTCATTAATTGTTATGCCTGCATCAGAGAGCAAATTAATAGGACCTCCGGTTGAGGTGTTACCGATTGTCGTCGTATCGCTGGTGTTATTGTTGATGTTTACAGTACCACTCGCCTGAAACACCGTAACATACGCAGTGTCTTGGGTTACTGTCCCGATTGCCTGCGGCGCTTGCCACGTGCTGCCGCTCAAAGCATCGGCGTTTGCGATTGTGAACTGATGCCAAGATAAATTGCCGTTTCCGTCATTCGTTAATACTGTGCTGTCACTCCCCTGTCCAGTTGGTAACGTATAAAATATATTACCGCTTTGAATTCCCGCTTTGATATTCGTGGTGTAGCCGTGGCTTGAATCAACGAAAATCAATTCCCCTCCCAACGAATCGCTTAGTCCCAGCGTCAAACCATTTTGAATAGTTTGACTGCCCGGTGAGTTTGATACGAGGATGGTGCCGGTTGAGTCCGACGTCATCGGGAACGTCTCAGTAACAAGCATGCCAAGCCCGGAAGGAGCCTTTAAATTGATGTAGCCTCCGGGAGTTCCGCTGTATATCGTCAACGCTTGGGGTATCTGCGCGATTGCAGAAAGAGAGAATGTTACCGATAGTATTACGACAACGCCGGCAAAGGTAATTTTATTCATGATAGGATTTATAGGCAAAACAAAAAACGAACGCAGATAAAAGAACAAAACGATACACTAGCACATTTATGCTATTTGCGCATAAAGCAATGAATTCCACATAAAGTAAATTTTGAACATTATAATTTCAACATAAATTTGATATTGAAATCCTTGACTAAGGTAGAAGAAAAGTGAGAGTATTGTAGATTGGATTGAAAATTCATATAGATATAATGTTTTATTCGCCTTGATTTATACGAATATTTCACGAAAACACTTTTCTTTAGCCTATTCTATGGCGCGGTTATGCAGTAATAATCACGCGAATATAGGCAGGTAGATTTGGTTATCCAAACACCTGTATTGAGATTGTCTTCATATTATTTTAATATGAAAATCATATAGCCGTTAACATTTTTTCAATCTCTTGTTCATATTCATCCGCCTGCCCTGATTGTATTTCTCGAAAAATGGTAATGCCCTCGCTGCTACGTGCAATTGAATCATTGATTCTTGTCTGGCGTTCTTCCCCTGAAAATATCTGCGATTCCATGATTCCCAACAATCCAAGTTCACACATGGACATTCCCAACCAGTATTTAAGATGCAATTGCTCGCTCATCTCACGCGCCCGCATGAGAAATTCGCGCGCCGGGACTTGCTCGTTCATTTTCCTGTTCGCAATCCCAAGATTCAGCAACGATACGACTATACCGTTTCGATCGTTGATACTTTCGCGGATATGCAGGCTTTTCGTAAAATAATCCAACGCTAAGTCGAATTGTTCGAGCGACAAATATGCGCTTCCAATATTGTTCAACGAGGAAGCTACGCTGGCACGGTCGCCGATAGATTCCAACATAACCATGCTTTTTTCAAAATAATCCCGCGCCTTATCGTAAACTTTCAGATAATAATACACTCCCCCGGTATTCAAAAGCGACGATGCAATACCCGCCCTGTCGCCGAGCGATTCCTTGATAGTAAGGCTTTTGCCATAGTACTCCAGCGCTTCGTCGTATTCGCCTCGGTGGTGATGCATGAGTCCGATATTGTTCAACGACCCTGCAATGCCGGATTTGTCGCCGATGGATTCGCGTATTGCAAGGGCTTCGGTATGATGTTTTAAAGCTTCGTCATATTCACCGCGTGCACCGTGCACCCTTCCGATGCCGCTCAACGACGAAGCCGTCCCGATGAGATCCCCGAGCGATTCTCGAATCAAATGGCTTTGCGAATAATAACCCAGCGCCTCGTCATATTCTGCGCATAACCGATGGATGTTCGCAATCCGATAGAATGCCGACGCCCTTCGAGAATCATCGTGAATTGAGATAGCATTATCGCGCGCCGTGTTTACCGATTCGAGCGCATCAATATATTTGCCGCGCAGGGTATGGATATCCGATTGCACAAGCTTGGCGTCAATCCGCAATGGCAGCAATTGTTTGGGGTTCAGATCGGAAAGCCGAAGAGCGTGGGCAAGCATTTCCATCGCCTCCGACTCTGCAAACGAGAGCCACGCCGTTTGTGCGGCGGCAAGGGCAACCTCTGCGGCGGCGTCAATCTCGCCGCATTTTTCCGCGTGTGTTAACAGTTTTGAAGAAAGCGACAAGGGTCTGTCGGGCAGTCCCGCAATTCTATCCCATTCCGTTTTCAGTATATCGAAGCATTGGCGGTGTAGGATATCGCGTTCTTCCGGCATCAAGCCGTCGTATAGTGTCTTGTGAAAAAGCGCGTGCGAAAATCCGAATATGCTCGTCATTTGGTTCGCATACGCTCGCGACTGCCCCCGCGGCTCAATCATACCGATGCGCTGGGCTTTCTTCAATTCATTCAAAAGCGGCAAGGGCTTCATATCCGTCAACTGCGCGAGAACGTAACTTGTGAATTCCTCGCCTTCTGTCGTTGCGTAACTCAACAATTGTTTCGTTTCTTCATCAAGCCGCCGTGTGCGCTCTTCGATGACAGCCATCACCGAGTTTGGTATGGCTATATTATCGTACTGTCCATCGAATATCCCATGCTCATTAAGATGCCTGTCTTCAAGCAGCGTCTGGACAAACTGAGTGATAAACAACGAATTCCCATTTGAAATGGAAAGCAGCCATTTTGCAAATTTTTCATCCACGGTTGCGCCGGGGAACATTCCATCCAGCAGTTCGCGAATCGCCGTGATTCCCAGCGTACCGAGCACAAGCTCCGAACCCGCGCTGTTCCGCAATATCTCATTCTTCACGGAAAGTATCGGATGCCCTTTCCCATCGTTCGCCGCAAGAACGTCAATCGGGCGGTAGGTTGCAAGAACAAGAATCCTCTTCGATGCAATTTGCCGCGAGAGATAAAACAACAAATTGACGGACGACGAATCAGCCCAGTGCATGTCGTCCAAAAGCACAATCAGCGGAGTTTGCTCCGCAATTTTTGTTAAAAGATTTACATATTGTTGAAAGACTTGCTGCTGGTTGGTGGCGTTGAGATTGACGTCGGTATCGTTAAGGTGTTTGTGGATCATTTGCCCGGTTTCAATCGCGGCGTGCACCGCTTCCCCGACGACGGGCAGCGCCCATGCCCATGCCGGGGCGGCGTCGTGAATGAGTTTCTTCATGTCTATTTTCGCCTGCCCGGGGTTTGCATCGCGCTGCTCCTGCACGAGCCGGTGTGTTTCCATCACCGCATGCGCGGCGCCGCCCACTACGGGAATCGCCATCGCCCACGATTGCAAAACGTCGCGGGTAAGTTTTTTCTTGTCGCGTTTCGGTTTGGTTTCGCTCTGTGGCTGTGAGTGGAGCGGTAGGGCAACTTTCTCCCCTTCCTCTTGTTGCGATTGTATATTCGCAACCACGTCCGCCCAGGGTTGCAAGGCTTCCATTGCGCCGACGTCAATGCCGCCGATAGGAGCGGAGCATTCGGCTTCGGTGTAAATTCCAGACGGCGGCTCCAGCGTCCGCCACCATTCATGCACGAGCGTCGTCTTTCCCAACCCGGCTTCGCCGGTAAGGAAAAGAACGCTGCCTTGCCCGGCAAGCATGTTTTGATATGACGCGTTCAATACGCCAAGTTCTTGAGAACGACCAACAAGCATAAAGAGATAGATATGCTAATAAATTCGGAGGAACGACAATAACGATTTTACATAGAATAAACAATTTAGATATAAACCCTCAAATAGGAAAGGCATTTTGCGGGCGTCCCGCTCCCCTTCCCCTGCTCCTACGCGATTTATTTCGTAATTTTCAAATAATTTATGACAAAAAAATGAGTGCTGAACCAACAAAAAACAACAACGGCGCAACTCCGCCTCCTGCTTCCAACTACGACGAATCAAAACGCGAGTGGGAAATCCGCAACGCCGCCGCGCGCACAACCGGCATGAAATTCACGACCCTCAGCGGCGAACCCGTTGACGCGCTCTATACGCCGGACGACGTTGTCGGCATGGACTTCCAGCGGGACGTCGGCTTTCCGGGCGAATACCCCTACACGCGCGGCATCCACCCGAATATGTACCGCGGCAGAATCTGGACGATGCGCCAGTTCGCAGGGTTCGGCACGCCGGAGGATACCAATGGACGTTTCAAGTACCTGCTCGCGCAAGGGCAAACCGGTCTTTCGACGGCGTTCGATCTCCCCACGCTGATGGGACGCGACGCTGACGACCCGTGGAGCGAAGGCGAAGTCGGAATTTGCGGCGTCTCCGTCAGTTCGCTTGCGGATATGGAAGTCCTGTTCGACGGCATCCCGCTCGGCGAGGTTTCCACCTCAATGACAATCAACGCACCTGCCGCGCTGACGCTTGCCTATTACCTTGCCGTTGCGGAGAAACAAAACGTGCCCTTTGCAAAACTGCGCGGCACGTTGCAGAACGACATCCTGAAGGAATACATCGCGCAAAAGGAATTTATCTTCCCGCCGAAACCATCCGTGAAATTAGTTGTTGATACGATGGAGTTTTGCGCCCAATCCGTTCCGCAGTGGAATGCCGTCTCGGTCTCCGGCTACCACATCCGCGAGGCAGGCTCGACGGCGGCGCAGGAGCTTGCCTTCACGCTTGCCGACGGGTTCGAGTATTTGGAACACGCGCTTGCCCGCGGCATGGACGTCGATGCGGCGGCGCGCACACTCTCCCACTTTTTCAATTCCCACCTCGATTTTTTCGAGGAGATCGCGAAATTCCGCGCGGCGCGGCGCATCTATGCGCGCCGGATGCGCGAGAAATACAAGGCAAAGGACGCGCGCTCGTGGATGCTCCGGTTCCATACGCAGACAGCGGGGTGCTCGCTCACAGCCCAACAGCCGGAGAACAACATCGTCCGCACCGCCTATCAGGCGCTTGCGGCGGTGCTCGGCGGCACACAATCGCTGCATACCAATTCGATGGATGAAACGCTCGCACTGCCGAGCGAGAAAGCCGTGAAAATTGCGCTTCGCACACAGCAGATTGCCGCGTACGAAATCGGCGTCGTGAACACCGCCGACCCCCTTGCGGGAAGTTACTTCGTCGAATCCAGAACGAACGAAATCGAGCGGCAGGCGCTTGAATATTTGGATACGATAGAATCGCTCGGCGGCGTTATCCCCGCAATCGAAGCCGGATTCTTCCAGCGGGAGATTGCCGACGCGGCGTATCGCTACCAGATTGAACTGGATAAGCACGAGAAAATCGTCGTTGGCGTGAACGATTTTGTGGAGCAGGACGAAAAGGTTGATATACCGATATTACTGATTTCCCCGGAAGTCGAGAAAAAACAGCGCAAACGCCTTGCCGATTTACGCAACAGCCGCAACGCCGAAGGCGTGGAAACGGCTCTCCGCAACACAACCGCCGCCGCGCGCGACGGAAAAAACATGATGCCGTATTTTCTGGAGTGCGCCCGCGCATACGTCTCGCTCGGCGAAGTGATGCGGGCGTTGGAAACGGTGTACGGCACGTATATTGAAACGTCGGTATTCTAAGCGCCGTCGTTCCGAATGAGCATGAAATTACCAAATGCCAAACCGAAGGAATGGCCTAAGGAATGGTTCGATAACGACGCCTTTTGGAAGGCAAATTATAATTTCATGTTCGGCGATGCACGCGCCGCCGCCATAAAAGAGGATATTCCAAAACTGCTGGCGCTTGCGCCCGTAAAGGGAAAATCGGTGCTTGATCTTTGCTGTGGTCCGGGCTTTTTTGCCGTTCCGTTGGCGCGCATGGGATATGCCGTTACCGGCGTTGACCGCACCGCGTTTCTGCTTGCAAAGGCGCGCGCACGAGCGCGGGCGGCAAAGACTGCCGTAACTTTCGTCAAGATGGATATGCGGGATTTTGTGCGTCCCGGATTGTTCGATCTCATCATCAATATGTTCACCTCGTTCGGATATTTCGACGATAAAAACGAGGATGCTGCCGTTCTGAAAAATATGTTTGCAAGCCTGAAACCCGGCGGAGCCTGTGTGATTGACGTTTTGGGAAAAGAAGTGCTGGCGGGTATATTTCTCCCGTCGTCGGCGGAGGCTATGCCGGACGGCACGATGATTGTTCAACGCCGCGAAATATTCGACAACTGGTCGCGCATCCGCGTTACGTGGACGATAATCAGCAAGGATGCCGTCGAATCATTCCCATTTCATCACACGTTATACTCCGGCATGGAATTGAAAGACCGCATGGAAACCGCCGGCTTCCGTGACGTGAAACTCTACGGGTCGCTCGGCGGCGTAGAATACGATCGCAATGCCTCGCGGCTTATCGCCGTGGGACGGAAAAAATAAAGCGTCCGATACTATTATGATTGAATGAAGCACATCCTCCGGCTTTTGCGCACCAAGGAATGGATAAAAAATCTGTTCGTTTTCGTGCCGTTGATTTTCTCGCGGCAGTTGTTTGCGGTGGAGCGCATTGAAGATGCTGCGCTGGCATTCTTTGCGTTTTGCTTTCTCTCAAGCAGCGTCTATATCCTGAACGACATCCGCGATTGCGAATCCGACAAGCGCCACCCGAAGAAAAAGAACCGCCCGATTGCCTCCGGGGCGGTTTCAAAAACAACGGCGGCGGTTATCGGGGTTATCTCGCTGTTGTTGGCAGCGGCATTGGGAGCGCAATGCGGGGGCAAGGTGTGGCTGGCGCTGGCGGCGTACGCGGCAATCAACGTCGGGTATTCGTTCTCATGGAAGCACATCGTGCTGGTGGACGTGTTCTGCATTGCATCGGGGTTCATGCTGCGCGTCATGGCGGGCGCGTGGGCAATCAACGTGGAGATATCGCAATGGCTGATATTATGCACGCTGTTCCTTTCGCTTCTTCTTGCGATTACGAAGCGGCGCAGCGAACTGCATCTCACCACCGAGAGCGGCGGCGACGCGGGCACGCGCTCCGTGTTGAGTAAATACTCATTTTCCATCACCGAACAAATGACGACGATAACCGCGTCGGGCGCCGTCATTTCGTATGCACTCTACACCGTTTCCGACCGCACGGTAAAAATGTTTGGAACCGAGAATCTTGTTTATACGACGATCTTCGTATTGTACGGCGTATTCCGGTACTTGTATTTGGAGCATAAGGAATCGGTGGGCGAAAACCCGACGGACGTTGTTTCATCGGACGTGCCGCTGATAATTGATTTAATGCTCTGGGTCGCATCCTCTGCGGTGATAATTTATGGGAGATTGTGAGCCCTGTAGTCCTCTTATATGCTGGTTAGTACCCCGGAAATCGACATAAAACAAGCGCGGCGCGCGGAGGCGGTGCTCTTTCTGCTGACTGTGCTGTGGGGCGGCACGTTCGTCATCGTGAAAACGTCGCTGACGTCAATTTCAACGTCGGGTTTCTTGGCGATTCGTTTCAGCTTCGCCGCGGTGATTCTCTTCCTCATGTTTCCGCGCAGCGTATCGCGGCTCAATAAAGCCGTTCTCCGCGACGGCATGATTCTCGGCATATTGAGCTTCATGGGTTTCCTTCTGCAAACGGAGGGCTTGCGCTTCACCACCGCCTCGAATTCCGGTTTCATTACCGGTACGTCGGTCGTATTCACGCCGATCATCCAGATTGTCATCGAGCGGCGGTTCCCCAAATGGAACAACATCGCCGGGGTCGCAATCGTCTGCGTCGGGTTATATTTGCTCTCAGGCTCCAACCTGACCGCGTTGAATTACGGGGACGTATTAACGCTTGGCTGTGCGGTCGCATGGTCATTTTATATTGTTCGTCTCGATATGTCTGCTCCCCGCCACCCTGTTGTGTTGCTCACCCTGCTTCAACTGACGACAACAGCAATACTTTCATGCAGCATGTATTTTCTCGCGGGCGCGGGAAGCATAACACTTACGCAGCCGCTTGTCGCGAGCATATTATATACGGCGCTTATTACGACAGTGCTCACGACGCTCTTGCAGATGAAATACCAGCCGAGGACTACACCCGTGCGCGCTGTTCTGATATTTACCGCAGAACCTGTATTTGCCGCGATGTGCGGTCATTATTTCCTCAACGAATCCCTCACTATTCTTGGCTGGGCAGGAGCGGGGCTGATTCTCGGCGGGGTGCTGGTATCGGAATTGGCGGGGGAACGGGTAAGTGGAAGTTAAAAATAAAAAATGCGTCGGAGGTTTTATTGCCATACGCGGCACATTTTCATAATCTCGTCTAATTTATCTCATTCACCCGCCCGCCTCAACTCGTTCCAATTCTTTTTGCCATTTGGGATAGGCGCGGGGAAGAACTGTTTTTATCAAGTCGGTACATTGTCGTAGAAGTTGTAATGCTTCGTCATGTTTTCCTTCCGTCTCCGCTAACAGCCCCAATTCACCATATGCTTCCGCTACTGTATCTTTTGCATGGATGTCAATAGATATCATTAAACTTTTCTCCAAAGAAGTCCGGCTGTGTTCCATATCCCCGATTAATCTATACGCCTTACCAATTGTAAAAAGAGCAAATGACTGTACTTTTTTATGATTAATGTTTTCACCTAATGTTAAGGCTTGAGATAAGTTATTAATCCCTGCCTTATAATTACATACATTTATCTGCAAATCAGCTAAATTTATGAGAGCGTTTATATATTCTTCAGGACTTGCGTTCAGTTCATGAAATATGTTCATCGCTTCCTCATAGTTAATTTGGGCGAGCTCATTATGAAATTGATATTTATGAACATCTGCAATAGCTGAGAAATTATGTCCCCTGAGGTGTTTATCTCCAATAGTTGTTGCAAGCATTAGGCTTTTTTCAAACCAATTCATCGCTTCAGTCATATTCCCAATTTCGCATTGCGTCTTTCCAAGTGCATACATTGTAGTCGCTTCAATATTCGGCAAACTTGTTGTATCAAGCATATCTAAACTTTGCATAAGCGATGTTGTTGCATTTGTATAATCATAAAGACATTCAAATATCATTCCAATATTAGAAAGAGTCCGTGCCATCCCTGATTTATCACCAATTGTTTCACACAATTGCAAAGATCGTTGGAAACATTGAAGAGATTCATTGTTTTCATTACGAAGAGAACAAATAATTCCCATGCTATTTTGCGCAGTTGCTTCCATCAATAACATATTATGTTGCCTGCTCAAGCTGAGGCTTTTTTCATAATTCGTTTTTGCAGTGTCAAACTCTCCCGTGTAAATCTGCACGTTCCCAATTGAGTTGTACATGCGAATTTGTTCAGGCAAATCATTCAACTTCTGATAAATTTCGAGCGCACGAGTAAAGCAGTCGAGCGCTTTTGGCTGATCGCCGAGTTCGGAATTTGCAATACCTATATATTTCAATGCGGCGGCGATTCCCTTTTCGTATTCAGCCGCATCTGATTCCTTATGGAGAATTTCCGCATAGTCAACCAAATCCATAAATTCTCCGCGATGGAGAATGACTTCGGCGCTTCCCGCCATGGCATTAATTTTTAATGAGGCATTCCCCGCATTCTTTGCAATGACCTCCGCTTTCCCAAACCACACAAGCGCATCGTCAAAACGTGAGCGAATATCATCAACTGTCCCGCGCAGCAAATACGCGGCGGGTAAAATTTCCGTGCGATATTTTTCACATTCCATCGGCGCCGTTGATGAATGCTTATCGCCATACGCCTCAACTTTTGAAAGCATCTCGAGCGTTTCGTGCTCGGAGAACTCTTTCCAGAATTCCTGCGCGGCGCGCAGCGCAACTTCAGCCGCAAAGCCATATTCCTCGCATTTCTCAGCGTGCGTCAACAATTTAGGCGCGATTGCAGCCTGCAACTTTTCGTTGACAGGTTCTTGCATCCATTGCCCCTGAAACGTATCAAAACAGGCACGGTGCAGGATTTGCCGCTCTTCCTCCCCAAGAGACTCATACAGTGCGCGGTGGAAAAGCGCGTGGGAAAAACCGAACACCGTCGTTTGGTCTTTTGCCGAGAGACGGAGGCTACCTTTTTGCCGAATGATTGCATGCCGCTCCGCCTTTTTCAGGTCTTTCAGCAGTTCTAACGGTTTTTTTTGCGTTAATTGCCCCAGCATATACGAAGTAAATTCTTCGCCTTCCGTGGAGGCATAGCATAGGATTTCGCGGGTCTCGTCATCAAGCCGTCGCGTCCGCTCTTCAATTACCGCAAGCGCGGATTGCGGAATAGTTACGGAATCGTAATCACCGTGAAATGCGCCTTTTTCGTCTAAGTGCCCGTCTTCCCGCAGCGTCCTAATGAATTGTGAGACGAATAACGCATTGCCATCCGAAATCTTATGAAGCCACTGTTCAAATGTTTCATCGGAAGTATACTGAGGATACTCGATAAGAAGAAGATGGTGAATGGCGGCGCGGTCCAAAAAGGAAAGCGCGAATTCTTCCCCCGTGCTGTAACGAAGGACTTCATTTTTCACGGATATGATGCCGTGCCCTTTTCCTTCGTTCGCGGCAAGCGCATCTTCAAGACGGTATGTAACAATAATGAGAATCCTTTTCTCCGCCACGCTGCGCGAAAGATGAAACAGCATGTTGCACGAAGACACGTCCGACCAATGCATATCGTCGAGGAAAATAACAAGCGGCGTCTGCTCGGCTATTTTGGAGAGAAGATTGGCGTATTGCTGGAACACCTGTTGCTGGTTTTGCGCCGCCGGCGCGTGCGGATCCTCGCTTCGATGCTCGCTCACGAGCCTATGCGTTTCCACTGCTGCATGTGCGATTTCGCCGACGACGGGCAGCGCCCACGCCCATGCCGGCGCGGCGTCATGAATGAGCTTTTTGACGTCCAATGCGCGGCCGGGGGCTTCTTCGCGCTGTTCGCGAATGAGGCGGTGAGTCTCAATTGCTGCGTGAGCTGCGCCGCCGACGACGGGAATCGCCAGCGCCCATGATGAAGCCGTATCGCGGATGAGATTTTTCGTGTCCTTACGGCGGTTTTTCGGTTTTGCATCACCCGGATACTGCACCGGTTCTAATTTTTCAAATTTTCGCGATTCTTCCTGCGCCTGCAAATTCGCGACTATATCCGCCCAGGGTTGCAGCGATTCAAGGCTCCCGACGCTTTCACCGCCGATTGGGATTGAACATGCGGCTTCCGTGAAGACAAAACCATCTTTAGCTCCCATTTTGTCGGCGTCATCGTCAATCACAGCCGCGCTTATCCCCGCCATTGCGGAATCGCGCCACGTGCGAACGAGCGTCGTCTTTCCCAATCCCGCTTCGCCGGTAAGAAACAGCACGCTCCCCCGCCCGCTCAGCATCTTGCCGAAGCGCGCCTGTATTTCCGCAATCTCGCGTTCGCGACCAACTACCATTTCTTACTCACGCTCACAGTATGTCCATATAAAAAGCCGAATCCGCATGAAAAATACATTCCCATGCGGATTCGCCAGATACGTATATCTATGAAATGTTCAGAACGTCGGTATTCTGTTTATTTTATGAAGCGGTTGACGGCGTCGTACCGGTGCAAGGAAGCGGTGTTCCCTGCGGTAAAGCCGCAAGCGCTTGGAATGTAGCCGTATTGTTCGGTCCGTTAAATGATATGACTTGAAATGTCGTGTTATCCGAAACAAGACTCTCGGTGTTTGCCGGAATAGGCGGATTGAGAGGGTTGAGTGTGAATTGACCGTTTTGCGGCGCGCTCGGCGATTCCCAGCTGCGGTTGAACGGCATGCCTGCATAACCCATGTGCGTGCTCCTTTAAATTAAATGTGATTGTGATTTCGTTAGTGATGGTTTATCTGCGATAAAGAAATTCATGAAAGCGAAAATGACAATAGCTCGAACATGCTAACCTAATCTGCTCCGCTCCATCTCTTTAGAACAGACAAATCGTGCGATTATACAAACTTTTTATATACATTCCAAACACAATTTTGGCGACGGAAAAATGAGAAAATATTTCTCCTTACATCATAAATGGTAAAGAGCATGTAGTCATTGAAATTTGACTTGGAACTAACCCGCCGTTTGGCGCATTTTTAGGCTTATGGAGTATTATAATACGTGCTTTCGCGTTTTGTTGAAACTAAACGCTGACGGCGTGTGTCAAAAACGGAATATAGCCATGTACAGTATTCATAACTCGCTTGCGACACGCCAAATAACCGAATGAAAAAAATTGTATGCCTGCTTGTTCTCTCCGGCGCAATATCCTCATATGCACAGTTCGGGCAGAACAAGGTGCAATACAAGGATTTCGATTGGTACTACATCCAGTCGGATCACTTGGATATTTATTTCAACAAGGGCGGGGAATATCTCGCCAATTTCGCCGCGTACGAAGGGGAGAAGGCGCTGAAGCAGCACGAGAATACGCTGAATTATCAGATTACCGCGCGCATCCCCATCGTTATCTATAACTCGCACGACGATTGGCAGCAAACGAACGTCGTGGGCGAGTACCTGCCGGAAGGCGTCGGCGGCGTAACCGAGCCGCTGAAAAACCGCGTCGTCGTCCCGTTTGAAGGTTCTTA
>Ga0206853_1038_pt1 | contig 18253 bp, 13 predicted proteins | sample Alteio_BWOrgCont_52_FD_152859 | JGI IMG/M metagenome (GOLD analysis project Ga0206853, IMG submission 152859) | Enriched cells from forest soil in Barre Woods Harvard Forest LTER site, Petersham, Massachusetts, United States -... | ecosystem: Environmental > Terrestrial > Soil > Temperate forest >... | reverse complement strand
GGCGTATACAAATCCATTCTTGAATATTAGCTCCGCGCTCCGACTTCCGCCGTGGCGGTGGCGGCCGCGCCAAGCCCCGCGGCTTTGCGAAGTGCGTCCGCGCGATCGGTACGCTCCCAGGTGAATCCGGCCCCGCTTCTTCCGAAATGGCCATAAGCTGCGGTCGGTTTGTAGATCGGGCGGCGCAAGTCGAGAGTTTCGATGATGCCTTTGGGCGTCAGCTTGAACAGCTCGCGGATGAGCGAAGTGATTTTTTCTTCAGGAACGTTGGCGGTTCCAAAGGTCTCCGCCATGACGGAAACCGGCTCCGCAACGCCGATGGCATAGGCGAGTTGGACTTCGGTCTTGCTGGCTAGTCCGGCGGCTACGACGTTCTTCGCAATGTAGCGTGCCATGTAGCAGGCAGAGCGATCGACCTTCGAGGGATCTTTTCCCGAGAATGCGCCGCCGCCGTGGCGGCTGTAGCCGCCGTAGGTGTCGACGATGATTTTGCGTCCGGTCAAACCGGCGTCGCCCATGGGCCCACCAATGACGAAGCGTCCGGTGGGATTGATGTGGTACTTGGTCTTCGCGTCCAGCATCTTTGCAGGGATGATGGGCTTGATGACGTGCTCGGTGATGGCGTCGCGGAGGTCGGCGTTGGAGACCTTGTCGCTGTGCTGCGTGGAGATAACCACGCAATCCACGCGAGCCGGACGGCCATTGCGGTATTCGATAGTGACCTGAGACTTTCCATCGGGCCGGAGGAAATCAACTTTTTTGGTTTTGCGAATCTCGGCGAGGCGCTGCGTGAGGAGGTGGGCGAGCTGGATGGGCATGGGCATCAACTCATCGGTTTCATCGCAAGCAAACCCGAACATCATTCCCTGATCGCCTGCTCCGCCGGTGTCTACACCCATGGCTATATCGGGCGACTGGCGTTTGACGGTGCACATGACGGCGCAGGTGTCCGCGTCGTAGCCATACTTGGCGCGGTCGTAGCCGACGCCACGAATGGTGGAGCGCACCAAGTCGTCATAATCCACGTGCGCGGACGTGGTGATTTCGCCGGAGACAACGGCGACGCCGGTTGTCACGAGGGTTTCGCAGCCGACGCGGCCTTTGGGGTCCTGCTTCATGACCTCGTCGAGAACAGCGTCAGAAATCTGGTCGGCAATTTTATCGGGATGGCCTTCGGTGACGGACTCCGAAGTAAACAAGAAGTTGCGTAGGGCTTCGCTCAAAACAATATCTCCTTCGTAGGAACATGGGGGTACACCCCAAAATGGGCCGCAAAACTGTATGCGCGTAACCCCCCAAAGATATCATCGGCTTGAGGGGGAATCAAACTGTTGATTCCAAATGCGTTAGGAGAGGGTTAAACGGTCAGAATCGGGGTCCGAGTGGAAGGACTATTCCGCTTTGTTGAACTAACTGCGTAACCTGAGGCTGGCCAAGTGTTCCACTTGCGGGTGTCAATCAAAACGGATTCCGATGTGGATCAGTTCAAATCAGCGTCGTCGTCGGGCTGGACGTCGAGCCTCCCTTTGGTCTTCTTAGCCATGAGATAGGAACGAATGAAGGGGTCCAGGTCGCCATCGAGGACGCGGTCTACATCGCCGACGTCAAATTTTGTGCGGTGGTCCTTGATGAGGCGGTAAGGCTGCATGACGTAAGAGCGAATCTGGCTGCCGAAGGAAATGTCGAGCTTGGATTCGTCGAGCTTGTCCGTGTGCGCCTGGCGCTTCTGGATTTCGAGATCGTAGAGGCGCGAGCGGAGCATCTTCATCGCGAGCTCGCGATTCTTGCCCTGACTGCGCTGAGCCTGGCAGGCCACGACAATGTTTGTCGGGAGGTGGGTGATGCGGACGGCGGTTTCCACTTTGTTCACGTTTTGGCCGCCCTTGCCGCCAGCGCGGAAGGTGTCCACGCGGAGGTCTTCCGGGCGAATGTTGATTTCGATGCGGTCATCGATTTCCGGAATGACGAAGACTGAGGCGAAGGAAGTATGGCGGCGCGCCGCCTGATCGAAAGGAGAGATTCGAACGAGACGGTGGACGCCGGTTTCACCGGCGAGTAAACCGTAGGCATTTTCTACAGAGAATTGAATCGTCGCAGACTTGATGCCGGCTTCCTCGCCGGGAGTCTCGTCGAGCACCTCGGCGTTCATGTTCTTGCGCTCTGCCCAGCGGAGATACATGCGAAGGAGGATGGACGCCCAGTCTTGCGACTCGGTGCCGCCGGCGCCGGGTTTGATGGTCATGATGGCGTTGAGGTGATCGTTTTCGCCGGAGAGGAGGGTTTTGGTTTCCAGTTCGGAGATGTAGGTATCGGCAGCGGCAAGTTCGCGGTCGAGCTCTTTGAGCAAATCGTTTTTTTGTTCCGCGTTGGTTTCTTCCTGGGCGAGATTGATATACGTTTCGATGTCGCCGGTGATGGCGGTGAGCTTTTCGTCCGCGGCAATTTGCTCTTCAGCGCGCTTGCGATCGCGGAGAACGCTTTGAGCGGCTTCTTGATTGCTCCAGAAATTGGGGTCGGCGGCGCGGACTTCGAGGGCTTTCAGGCGCTCGCGATACTGGGGAGCGTCAAAGATAGCTCCGCACAAGCGTGATGCGCTGCTTGAGGCCTTCGTAGCGATGCTGGAGATCTTCGAGGATCATGGCTTGTCCGAACTTTCGTGCGCGTAGATGCGCTAGTTTGCCTTTCGAAGAGTGTTCACAACTAGAATAACGGAAACCAGGACGCAGAGCCAGGCGAACCAGTCTCCAAAACGAGTGTAAATCGTTTCGTCGGTTCGAAAATCGTAGGGCAGGTCGACGGCGGCGCGTACATCTGGGGGGAGCGGCGCGTACACGCGCCCGTAGGGATCGATCGAGACGGTATAGCCGTTGTTGGTGGTTCGAACGATCCAGCGGCGGTTTTCCACGGCGCGCACGCGCGCCATGTGCAAATGCTGTTCGGCGGCAGCGGAGCGGCCAAACCATCCGTCATTGGAAATATTGATGAAGAGCTGCGCACCACTCGCGGCGAAGCGACGGACTTCCCCGGCATAAATCGCTTCGTAGCAAATGAAAACGCCAAACGTGCCCCCGGGTAGTTGACCCACGGCATATCTGTTCCCTTTGTGGAAGCCGCCAACTTCGTCGGAGACACTCGTGACTACGCGGTGGATCAGCGGGAAGGGCTCGTACTCGCCGAATGGAACGAGGTGAACTTTGTCATAGATGAAGACACGCAGGCCGCGCTCATCAAAGAGGAGCGCGCTGTTGTAAGGCGCGAGATTTCCGCGGGGGACCTTGTCCGCGGGGTCCACGGGCGGTTTCCATTCAATAGCGCCGGCGAGAAACGGGTGCTTGAAATCGATGGCCAACTTCGAGGCAGCGATCGCGAATTGCGCGTCCTGAAAGGAAAACGGGGCGGGCGCTTCCGGCCAGACCAACAAATCCGGCTGATCGGCGGCGGGAGCAAGACTGATTCGGCGGATTTCCTCGAGGTCCCAAACATGAGTCTGGAACCAGTCCGAAGGGTAAGAAGGAGACTCTGGAAAATTGAGTTGAACGGCGCGGGCGAAATGGTGCGCGGGAGCCTGCGGCAACACGCGCGGTCCCAAGAATGCAGCAAAGAGAAGAATGGCTGTGGTTACGCCGGTGATGGTCAGGCGACGCGTCCAGGTCATCGCGTTTGAAACGCCTGTCCAGACAAGCAGCGCGTTAAAGCCTGCTACAAGGAAGGAAAGTCCGTAGATGCCGGTGATGGTGGTGAGTTGAACGAGACCAGAGTTGGCTGCTGCGGGGTAGCCGAGCAAATTCCAGGGAAAGCTGATTTCGGGGAGATGCGCGCGGACGAATTCGAAGGTCACCCAAATAAATGGCGACGCAACGCATGCCAATCCGACGCTTCGCATGGAGAGCCGATTGACGGCCCATGCGAATGTTCCGATCAGAATGCCCCAAGCGGCGGCAATCAAAAACAAAACGCCCCAGCCGCCTTCGGTGGAAAGGCCGCCATGAACGGAGAGAACCGTGGCGATCCACGGCACGGAAGTGAGAACGAAAAGGAGACCGTGAAGAAAACCGCCGGCGAAGGCCACACTGGGACGCGCGCCAATCAGAGTGAGAATGAGAATGCCGACACAAGTCCAGGAGTAAATACTCAGATAGAGACCGGTAAAGGAGAGTGAGAGGGCCGCGCCGGAGGCCGCAGCGATGACGAGACGCAAGCTCGCCTGCGTTTCCGTGCCGGGCTGCGGATGAAAAAAGGAGAGCCAGCCGCCCGCGGGCATCAGTGTTTCACGATGGCTTTGAAGCCGGCGCCCTCGAGGCCTTTCCTGGCGGCGTCGGCGGTTTTCTGGTCAGCGTAAGGGCCAACCTGCACGCGGAAATACTTGTCTGCATGCGGAGAAACGACGAACGCGGGAAATTTTTTCTTCTGCAGTCTTGTCGCGAGTTCCAGCGCATCGGATTCCCTGGTGAGCGCGGCGACCTGCAAGGTGTAAGCGCCGCCGGGAACGAGCGGCGCATTCGAAGTTTTCGCCGGGCTGCCGGCGGTCCTGTTGGGCGCCGATGTGCGCACAATCGCGGGGGCGGGATTTGCAGCTACTGGAGAGTTGGTAGCAACAGACTTCAAATGGTCTTCGGGCTTCTTGTTGTCGCCGGCGTGGTAGAACTCCCAATCCGGATCCTTCGGTGCAGTTGTGTCGACCGGAGTTACAGTGGGCGCGGGCTTGTTCGTGCGCTTGGAAGCAGGTTCTGATTTGCCAGAGGCGGTAGGTTCCGGCTTGGCATGCGGCTCGGCGGAGGCGCGCACCTGGCCGTCGTACTGGCTGCGTCCCATGACGTAACCGAGCGTAAAAAACACGCCCGAAAACAGCAGCATCAGCATGAACAAGCCGATGACATGCCGGCTTTCGAGCACGCGCTCTCCGGCGCCCCCTCGTTTTCCTCCAGAAGCCATGCTTACTTTTGTGGTCCCCCTAGATTCCTAGTCCACTGATTAATGATATCGATAGGCAGGGGAAACACAATCGTTGTGTTCTTCTCGACACCTATCTCGGTCAATGTCTGGAGGTAGCGGAGCTGGATGGCGGATGGCTGAGTCTCGAGAACTTTTGCGGCATCGGCGAGTTTCTGCGAGGCTTCGAATTCTCCTTCGGCGTGAATAATCTTGGCGCGGCGTTCGCGCTCGGCTTCGGCCTGCCTGGCGATGGCGCGCTGCATCTGTTCGGGAATGTCGACCTGTTTTACTTCGACTTTTGAGACTTTGATGCCCCAGGGTTCGGTGTCGGTGTCGAGAATGATCTGGAGCTTGGCGTTGACTTTGTCGCGCTGGGAAAGGATTTCATCGAGCTCGAATTGTCCGACGATGCTGCGGAGGGTGGTTTGCGCGAGCTGGGAGGTCGCGTATTGATAGTTCTGTACCTGGGACATCGCTAAGTTCGCATCCACCACGCGGAAATAACAGACGGCGTTTACTTTTACGGAGACGTTATCGCGCGTGATGATGTCCTGGGGCGGAACGTCGAGAGTCTCGAGGCGCAGATTGATGCGGTAGAGCGTCTCAATGGGCCATATTACGAAATTGATGCCACCGGTCTTGGCTTCGGGCACCAACCGGCCGAGCCGAAGCACCACGCCGCGCTCCCACTCCTTGATGATGTACAGCGAGTTCCAAACCCAGATCAACAGTAACCCGATGACGACGATCGCCGGAATTCCAATAAACCCGAGCTCCATATTTTCCTCCTGAATTCGAAGACTCTTATTTCGCAGCCGGCACGGCCACGTCGGCCGGCTCAACGTAAAGTTTTAGACCTTCGACGCGCACGATCTTGACGGTCTTGCCTTCCTGAACGGGCTGCGAAGATTCGGCCCGCCACAGTTCGCCGTGGACTCGAATCATTCCTTCGGCGCCTGATTGTAGCAGCTTAACGACAATGCCTTGCGAGCCGATCAACTCTTCCTTCCCTGTCGTTGATTTCCATTTGCGCGAACGCAGCACGAGCCTCATCAGAAAAACGACGAGCACGGCGAACGGCACGGTGGCTGCCAGTGCCACTTTTATGCTGACTCCCCCGGGGGTGAGCGGTGAACGAATCAGAAAGATCGCGCCGAGAAACATGGAGATCACGCCCCCGAGCCCAAGCACGCCGTGACTTGGCATTTTTGCTTCGAGGATGAAGAACGCCATGGCCAGAGCGATCAGGAACAAGCCGGCGAGATTTACCGGCAGAAAGTTCAAGGCGTACAGCGCGAGGAGGAGGCAAATGCCGCCGATCACTCCGGGCACGACCACCCCGGGATGAGTGAATTCTGTGTAAAGGCCAAGAACTCCGAGAATGAGCATGACAAACAAGAAGTCCGGCTGCACGATGCGATTGAGAAATTTTTGCCGCGTGGAAAGTTCGAAGGTCTGGAGGACGGCGCGGGCCAGATTGAGTTTCAGGTGCGTGCCGTCAAAGCGCTTGATGTCGCGCTCATCGATTTGCCGCAGCAGCTCCTCCGGCGAGCTCACTACCAGATCGATCATTTTCCCGTCGAGCGCTTCTTTCTCAGTGAAGGCTTTCGATTCCGTGATGGCTGTTTCGGCGAGCACTGGGTTTCGCCCGCGCCGTTCGGTGAAACTGCGAAGAAACGCCATCGCGTCGTTGTTGATTTTCCTGCGCAGCACCTCGTCAATTTGCGGCACATAGCCGCCGATGGCGAGCACGGGGGAAGCGGCGCCTGCATGCGTGCCCGGCGCCATTGCCGCGATGTCCGCGGAGAGCAAAATGTAAAACCCGGCCGAAGCTCCGCGCGCACCCGTCGGCGATACGTAGACGGCGACCGGTACTTTTGATACCAGGATGTGCTGAATCATGTCCTTCATGGAGTCGCTCAGTCCTCCGGGTGTATCCATGGTGATCAGCGCCAGCGCTGCGTTGCGCCGCGCGGCATCGGCAAGACCCTCGTCGATATATGCCGCCAGGATAGGCTCAACGTCTCCGTCAATCCTTAATTGCAGAACCAACGGGCCGGAAGGGTTTTCCAGGGCAGTAGCCGAAGGCAGCAGCAACAGAATCACAGCAGCGCCGAGCAGGCAGAGAAGTGGGGCTGTCGCAGAAAACCTGGACAACACAGAGCGATAGAAGCGCTGCATCGAACGGAGCTTATGGATCATTGCGCGGCTCCCGGCTTCTTATTGCTGGATTTCGAATTCTGTAAATGCTCGAGAAGCTGTTTCGCTTCCGCATAGTTGGGAGCAAGCTTCAGGGCTCGCTCGACTTCGGTCCGTGCGAGATCCGGTTTCTTTTGTTCGAGATAGATTTTTGCCAGCATGGTTCGAACAACGGCGGAATCACGCGCCTCCAGCGAGGCCTGCAGCTCTTTCACCGCATCTTCCAACTTGCCCCGGCGACGGTCAATTTCTCCCATCCCAAGGTGCGCCGCGGCGCTGCGCGGATCTCCGGCCAGTGCGGCATGGAAATCTTTTTCAGCGGCATCCACCTGGCCGGCAGAAAGTTCCTGCCGGGCGCGCCGGATATGGCTGGCCGGTGTATCGCTCGATTCGTCGGTAGCAGCGCTGGCGGCAGGATTTGGCGACTCCAGTCCCGCGCGAAGTGCAGTTACGTCGAGTTCGGTCTTGATGCGATTCAGTTTCGTCACAAACTCGTTCTTTGCGTCCAGACGAATCACAGGGAGTCCATTCGGGCCAAAGGTTTCTGTTGCCGTCTCGCGTTCCTGGTCGGCTTCGGACTTCTTCCCCGCTTTTTCCAGAGAAGAAATCAGCATGGCCCGATCTTCCGGATTGTCAGGCTCGCGTTCCGCAGCTTCGCGAAAATATCCCACCGCAGCGGCTGCATCGTTGGCTTGCAGAGCGAATAGACCCAGATTGAACTCATAATCATCCTCATCGGGATCGAGCTCAGCAGCTCGCCGGAGGTCGGCCTGTGCCGCGGGAACTTTTCCCTGTCGGGCTCGCGCAATCGCAAGGTTATTCAGGATCTCCGGCAAGTCGGCTCCAGAGACGATGTTTGTCCGCAAAGCTTCCTGCAATGAAGTGAAGACCTCCTCGGCGCGGTCGGGGCGGCCGAGCAAAAGCTGACAGACACCCGTGGCAAATACGGCTTCCCCATAACGGTCATGCGACTTCGGGACTCGCGCGTACCAAGGCAGCGCGGAATTGCAATCGCGCCGTGAAAAGTAGACTTGCGCGAGCTCAAAGTCGGGTTCCGGCCATTCCGGCTCGAGGCGCGCCGCCTCGCGCAACTCGCGCAATCGTGTGTCGTCTTCCGTCGCCAGAAGTCCGCGAACGTAGTGTTCGAAGGCATCGAGGCGCAGCGGCCGCTGCCGCTTTGTAAATTCGGCAAGGCTCAGCGGGTAGTGAGGATCGCCAGCGGTTAACAAACGCCATACCAGGCGCATGTTCAAATCCATAAGAGCATTCAGCGTTCCGGTTTCGCGGAACGGCGGGAGCAAGCGGGTCGGATTCACTTTGAGGATGCGGCATTCGACCGTGAGGGATGTTCCGCTGGCCGTAAATTTGCCAAAGACCACAAAGTCCGCGTCAAGGTCTTCGGCGGCGTGCAGCATGGTCGCGCGGCTGAGCTTGGAGTTGTGCGGCAGGCCGTAGCGCTCCAGCTCGGCGAGGCGCCCCGCGTGGGAGTAAACCTGTTCACCTGCCGCAGAAAGACGCTGAATCGTCAGCTCTTCGAGGCCTTCACCGAGCCAGTCGAGCCGCGGCGAGGAACCGGCATTCTCGAAGGGAAATACCAGGTAAATGCCCTGCTGTGAGCTTGGGGCACGCGGAGCAGGCTGCTGAGCGGTAAGAGATGCAGTTCCAAAAACAACGAGGCCAGAAAGCAGGATCAGACAACGCGCGCTGCAGAAGAGGCGCTCCATGTCTTCGCATTGTAGCAGACACAGCTGTACGTTTTCCGCCAGCCTGAAGAAGCTTTACCTTGGATTTCAACGAGCTGCGCGAAGAGGCGCGCTACTTATTCTCTGGCGGCTTGGGAGCAAGAATCTCCTGGATTGCCGGTGTCTTCAAAACAGCGGAGAAGGACGGGTCAGTCCTTAACGCCAAGAGTTCCTTATAGCCTTCGTCCTTCGCCTTGCGGAGATAGATCAGGCAGCGGTCCAGATTGCCGGCTTCCGCGAAGGATTTGGCAAGCAGGTAATAGAAGCGCCCGCGGTCTCCGACGGAGCGATCCTGCAAAAGCGAACCGCTACGCGAACTGTTGTGCTCGAAGAACTGCGGATCCAAGACCAGCGCCTGCCGGAACGAGGCAATGGCCTGCTCGTATTTCTTATCGCCAAAGTAGGCGTAGGCCAAATTGCTGTAGAGCACGGCCATATCGCTGCGGATGGCAATGGCCTTCTGATAGGACTTGATCGCTTTGCCGTAGCGCTTTCGCTGATACCAGATCGTGCCGATATTATTTTGCGCATCGGCGTAGGAAGGGTCGACTTTGGATGCGCGCTCATAGTATTTGAGAGCCTGGGTCAGAGCCGTCTGCTGGTGCAGCGCAATTCCCAACTTATTCAGATAGACGGGATTGCGCGGATTCTGATCGGTCAGCCGCTTGTAGACCATGGCCGCTTCACGATAGTCCTTCCGCACCATGTAGAGGTCGGCGAGCTGCTCGTCAGTGAGCTCCGGCCGCACGACGATGACGGAAGAGTCCGCCGGCGACTGCGCGGGCGCCTGCACAGGCACGCCACCGGGCAGCACTGGAGTTACCGGGTCTTCGAGCAGAGATTGACCTGCGGACGGAATCGAAAGAGTGAAAAGGAGGATGCTTGCTGGAAGCGCCAATCGAATCAAGGTCATGGCGGATCTCCCTTCTCCGGCTTCGGCTTAGCCTTGTCGGGGTCCTTCTTCTTGTCCCCAAAGATACCAAAAATCTTCTGTAAAGGGTTCTTTTTCTTTTCGGCAGGCTGCGCCGCGGGATCGGGCGTGCCTTGTCCCGTCGCGTTGGGCGGCCGGTTCGGGTCGTAAGGGACGATGGGCTGTCCATTGGCGTCTACTTGAGCCGTCTTGGACTGGCCGCCGAAAACGCGGGAAAGTACCGAGCCTGTCGAAGAAAGGATACTACGCCCGCCGTGGAGCTCGCAGAATTGGGTTGGAGCAGAGCCCGTGACGTAGACTTCTTCCCGAGTCGTCGGACAGTTTGCGGTGGCAAGCTGCAGCGATTCCGGATCGATCAGTACAGACTGCACCCCCTCCGGCATGGTGAATTCCTTGACGTCGCGGTACTGCGCCATGGACGTGGCACGAATCATAAAGTCCGCCCAAATGGGCCCTGCCACGGCGCCGCCGGTAAATCCCAGGTCGCGATTGTCATCGAAGCCGATCCAGATGACGCAGAGAAGATTGGAAGTGAAGCCTGCGAACCAGCCGTCGCGGGAGGTGCCCGTTTTTCCGGCGGCCGGCAGCGTGAAGCCGCGCGCGCGAACGCCGGCGCCGGTGCCTTTATTGAGCACATCCTTTAGAACGCTGTCGACAAGAAATGCCACGCGGGGATCCAGTCCCTGGTGCGTTTGCGGAGCAAATTTTTCGAGTTCGGCGCCGTCGGCACCAATCACGCTGTGGAGAAACTGCGGCTCGGCACGCGTTCCGACGGTCGCGAAGGTGGTGTACGCCGCAGCGACATCAATCGGCGTCATTTCATACGCGCCCAGCGCCACCGCAGGGGTCGGCTGGATGTTCATGCCCAGGCCCATTTTGCGCGCAACCTGCACGACCCGGCCGTAGCCGATCAGCTCGGCGACTTTGACAGTCGCTACGTTGAGCGAATTGGTGAGCGCATCGCGGACGGTCACCCGCCCCATGAATCTTTCGCCATAGTTGTTAGGGGTGTATTCCTTGCCGTCGAATTCGAACGTGGTGGGCTCGTCGTCGATAGTCGTCGCCGGCGTAATGATGGGCTGCACGCCGTCGACAGCGTTGTCGAGGGCCGCGGCATAGACGAACGGTTTGAAGACAGAACCCGGCTGGCGATGCGCGAGGGCATGATTGAGCTGGCTCTGTCCGTAGTCGCGCCCACCAATGACGGCTTTGATTTCGCCCGTCCGTGGATCCAGCGCGACCAACGCCACTTGCGCCTGAGGAATGGGCTCGGTGCTTCCCTTCTTAGCCATTTCCTTGCGCCACTTGTCGTATTTTTTCGCGAGCAGCAAATCCACGTTTTTCATGCCCGCGTCGACGGCGGCGGAAGCGGCGCGCTGCAGTTGGGGATCCAGGGTCGTATAAACGCGGAAATTCTCGCTGAGCAATTCGTTTTCCGAGTACTTGTCGAGCAGGTGGTCCTTGACCATATCGACGAAGTACGGAGCGTCTCCGCCGGAGACGGAGGTGCGCACGATTTTCAGCGGGGCGCGCTTGGCTTCCTGGAGATCCGCTTCGTTGACATATTTATTCTCGACCATTTGCGTCAAGACGCGGTCGCGCGCCTGGCCACCGCGCTCAGGATGGCGGTCGGCGGACGAGTAATAGTTTGGGGCGCGAATAATGCCGGCGAGGTAAGCGCTCTCGGCGAGCGACAATTGCCTCAAGTCTTTTCCGAAATAGGCGACGCTGGCCTCGGCGAACCCGCGGATGCCGAAACTCCCGCGATTGCCGAGATACACTTCGTTAGCGTACATCTCGAAGATCTGCTGCTTGGTGAAGCGCTGCTCGAGTTCGATGGAAACCATGGCTTCGGCAAGTTTTCGCCGCCAGGTCCGCTCGTTGGAAAAGAAGAACGTGCGCGCCAATTGCATGGTAATGGTGCTGGCGCCCTGGTAGTGCTGGCTGCTGTGCCGCATGTCAGCCCACGCGGCGCCTACGATGCGGATGAAATCAAAACCACCGTGCTCGAAAAAGCGCTTGTCCTCGGCGGAAAGAATGGCGTCCACCAGAGTGACGGGCAAATCGTCGTAACGCACGCGGCGGCGTTTTTCGCGCGCGCTGTCGAAAAGATTGGTGATGAGGTCCGGCTCGATTTCCGCGCTATCCAGTTCGGTGCCGCCGCTGAGCGGCTTGATGGATTTCACGGTCTTTCCGCGGAACTGTACCGCTAAAGCGTTTTTCTCCGCGAAATAAGAATGCTTTGACGGGCGAATATCGACAGTGCTGCCCTGAACCGTGAACTGACCGCGTGCGTTCTCATCATGTTCCGGGCGATATCCCACGCGAGTGAGATACGCGGCGAGTTCCTCGGGCCCCCAAGCCTGGGCAACGGAGATGTGCTCGGGCGCGGAGAAGATCTGCGTGGTGTTCTGGATGATGTTGCCGGGGAGGCGCGCATCGATCATGCGCGAATACTTGACGTAGTAGTAGGTGAATATCCCCCCGGCGGTCAGGAAGAGAGCAAAGACGATGCCCAGGATCGTCAGGCCGATTTTCGAGGTAAAGAATCCTTTTTGAATGCGAATGCGCAAACCGTAGCTCCCGAGGGCTGAAGTTAATTGTCTCGCAAGAGCGCGCCGTAGGAAAGGCGGAGTTCCTCTATACCAAACCTCCAGGAATGAGTGAGCGGCAATGAGGCATCAAAACAGCGCCTTGTTTTCGCTCGACGGAGAAAAAGTGAGGTCCTTGTGATAGAAAAGCAGGTCCACCGGCACGGTGTAGTTCAAAGAAATCTTTACAATGGCGTTGCTGGCAGCGACCTTAATGTCTTCGCGTTTCGCGGGGATTTCCAGGTCCTGCACGATCTTGAAGATATTGTCCCGAATCTGCTCTTCGCTGTAGCGATTCACGACGGCGTAGCGCGCCTGCTCCTGCATCTTGTCGGAGAGCTGGTAGTCTGAAATGTAGGGAGGAATGAATTTCACTCCGGCGTAGATAGCCAACACGATGATCGCCGTATAGATGACGGCCTTGAGCTTGCCCTCTCCGCGTTGTGAGCGGCATTGCGCGAGTGGACGTCGGCCTTGTTTGTCCAAAACTGACAAGAGATTTATCTCCTTGAGCCGTTCCTGCCGAGCATCTAGGCGGAGTGGCACGGCCAAGCTTCGTAGCTAGCTCTTTGTAATAAAGCTAGCACTCGGGCGAAGGTGTGTCGAGAATTTGGCGCGAGCCAGTTTCCGGAAAGGAACGGGGGCTAGTAGGCGCGGCCAAAGATGGCGCGCTCCGTGGAGGGCTGGCCACAGCTGATGCAAGGGCCGGAGCCGCCCGGCTGCTCGATGGGGATGCACCGCATCGTCGCGCGGGTTTCTTCCTTGATTTTGGCTTCGCAATCGGCACTGCCGCACCAGAAGGAGAAAGCGAAGCCGTTTTCGACGGCTTTTTTTAGGTCGTCGTAGGTTTTTGCGTCGTGCGTATTGCTCTTTCGAAACGCCAAGGCTTTGTCGTGCAGCGACTGCTGAATTTCGGCCAGCAGCCGTTCCGCGGTGGCGGGCAAATCGGCTAGCGAAGCGCTGATCTTCCCTTCTCTGCCCGGGCGGTCGCGGCGCGCCAGGACGGCGGCCTGCTTGGCAACGTCTTTGGGGCCGAGTTCTATGCGCAGAGGAACGCCGCGCATCTCCCAATCGTTGAATTTCCAGCCGGGGCTCTGGCCTTCGCGCTCGTCCAGCGTGACGCGAATGTTGGCCTTGGCCAGATCGATTTTCAGTTTTTTCGCCGCGTCGAGAACACTGGACTTTTCTTCCTCGGTCTTGAAAATCGGAACAATGACGGCCTGATAAGGCGCGAGCTTCGGCGGCAGGATGAGGCCCTGGTCGTCGCCATGCACCATGATGATGGCGCCGATCACGCGGGTAGAAAGCCCCCACGATGTCGTCCAGCAATGCTGCAATTGGCCATTCTGGTCGAGGTATTTCACCTCAAAGGCTTGTGCGAAGTTTTGCCCGAGGAAGTGGGACGTGCAGAATTGCAAAGCCTTGCAATCTCCCATCATAGCTTCCAGCGAATAGGTCGTGTCGGCGCCCGCGAATTTTTCAGTATCGGATTTTTTTCCGGGGATTACCGGGACCGCGGCATCGTTCACGGCGAAGTCGGTGTAGGCATCCAGCATCTGGCGCGTTTCGAATTCAGCCTCCTCGCGCGTGGCGTGCGCGGTATGGCCTTCCTGCCAATAGAACTCCAGCGTGCGCAGAAAAAGCTTGGTGCGCAGTTCCCAGCGCACCACGCTGTTCCACTGGTTCATCAGCACCGGCAGGTCGCGATAGGATTGAATCCACTTCGACCACATGTGGCCAATGATGGTTTCCGAAGTCGGCCGGATCACCAGCGGCTCCGCGAGTTCTTCGCCACCGCCAATCGTAACAACCGCCAGCTCCGGCGAAAATCCTTCGACGTGATGCTTTTCCTTGTCGATAAAGCTACGCGGAATGAGCAGCGGAAACGCCACATTCTGATGGCCGGTGGCTTTAAAGCGCCGGTCCAATGCCTGCTGAATGTTCTCCCAAAGGGCCCAGCCATAAGGGCGCACGATCATGCAGCCGCGCACCGGCGCATAGTCGGCCAGCTGCGCCTTCAGCACCAGCTGGTTGTACCACTCGGAAAAATCTTGTGCGCGTGTAGGAAGCTTTTCTTCAGCCATGCGGCAGTTTGTCCGTTTCTCTCAGGAGCGATAGCAGTGAGTGCGTAAACTCAAAAGCGTATCGGACACGCACAATGCTGTCAACGAAGGTGCCATGATAAGCATGCGCGCAGGACTAACCTCGTGGAAGAAATCATTCTCAGTTACGTCGATTTATCGTACACTCGCATTTCTGCTTCAGGAGTGACCATGCGATCGTTCTTCCGCCTACGCAGGGTTTTTCCGGCTTTTCTCTTCGTTTGTGCCTTCCAACTAAGCGCCCAGGACATGCCTCTTCGCGTGGAAGCGGTGCGCCTCATGGAACATGCCAACGCAGTCAGCCGGTCCACTCGTATTCTGCCCAACCGCAAACTGGACGTAACGTTTCGCGCCTACACGGCCGACGGCGCCAGGAAGGACGGGACGTATAGCGTCATTTATACCGTGGACAGCGAGCGGTACGAAACACATTTCGGAGACTACAACTCCATCAGCCTTCATTTGCCGGACAAAATCGTGCAGAGCGAATACGTTCCTCCTCCGATCGAAACCTTGGAGGTGTACTGGATCACCCCGGTGTCCAACGGACGGTTCGATGAGTCCGATACGATCAATTCCATCACCGCTGCAACGCTCTTTGGCCGCCGCGCCAAATGCATTCAATTCGAGACTGTGAAAGGACGATCCCGGCAAGCCAACGAGATCTGCCTCGATGAGGAGCTTGGCACTTTTATTCGCACACATTTGGGAGATGATACTGTCGAGAGCACCGACTATTTTTCGTTTGAAGGCGTCCTGTTTCCCGGCCACATGCGCCATTACGTTAACGGCGCTTTGCGCATGGAACTCGATCAGAAATTCACGGTTATGGAGGCTTCGATCGACTGGGCCCCTTTAATGCCACAGCATGCCCAAACCGTTCTCCCTTGTAAGCAGTATCGGCGGCCTATCGTTCAGTCTGCTCCACAGCCACCCTCGGCAGGCCCCGGTCCTTGGTACGACGTGCAGATTCACGCGTCGATCGGAGCGGATGGGCATATCCATCATCCAACAGTACTCACAGCTGGAAAGCCCGACCTTGAGCAGCAGGCCCTTCAGATCGTCTCAGGATGGGTTTACTCGCCTCCTACGTGCGACGGAAAACCCATTTCCGTGAGCGCTAGACTCGTTGTTCACTTTCCACCGCAATAGGCGTTCCGCGGCCTGATCGAGCTGGCCTGACTTTTGAGCATTCCTATCGTCTAATTTCGCGAATAGGGGTGCGCCATGACAAATCTCCGAAAGGACATCCAGTTTGGCTTCCGCATGCTGCTTAAGAGCCGGGGGCTTGCGGCGATTGCTATTTTTGCATTAGCACTCGGCATCGGGGCGAACACGGCCATCTTCAGCGTGGTCAATACCGTGCTGCTGCGTGCGCTTCCCTACCCGCAGCCGGATCAATTGGTCTGGTTCTGGGAATCCCAGCCAGGTCTGGAGCAAGGGCCCTTCTCCGCTGCCGACTTCCTCGATTACCAGGCGCAGAACCAGTCGTTTCAACAGGTCGCCACCGTCCGCCGTCTCAGCTTCAATCTCACCGGACAGGGCGCTGCGGAGCGCATTCCGGGGATGGTCGCCACGCCCAATGTGTTTTCTCTTCTGGGTGTTCATCCAATTCTCGGCCGGGATTTTGTTCCTGAAGAAGGCGCCTTCGGATCGCCGCGCCGCGCGCTTCTCACTTACGGCTTCTGGCAAAGCCACTTTGCCGGCGACCGCACTGTCGTTGGCCGGCCCCTCACTCTCGACAACCAGCCCGTGCAAATCATTGGCGTCCTCCCCGCCAATTTCCGCTACGGCGGCACGGACGTTCAGCTCTGGGTCAATCCGGTTAACGTCGTCCCCGAAGTCTTCACCACCTTTCCCGACTGGGAGCGAAATATCCGCAACAATCGTGAAACCCACTACCTCTCCATCATCGGCCGGCTCAAGCCGGGCATTGCGCTCTCGCAAGCGCAGAGCGATGTCAACAACATCGTTGCGCGCCTGCACCAGCAATATCCCGTCACCACGGGCCACAAGGTACAGCTGATTCCGTTGCGCGAGCTGTCGGCTGGGCCGGTGCGCCAGACCCTTGTCGTGCTACTAGCCGTCGTCGGCCTCGTCCTGCTGATCGCTTGCGCCAATGTCGCCAACTTGCTTCTGGCGCGCGCGGTGGCACGGCGGGAGGAAATCGCCATCCGCACGGCGCTCGGCGCCGGCCGCCTGCGTATCGTGCGCCAGCTTCTCACGGAGAGCATGCTGCTCTCGCTCGTGGGCGGCGCACTCGGACTCGCTCTGGCCTGGGCACTGGTGCGCCTGCTGGTCGCCGCCAGCCCGCAGCAGTTGCCGCGCGTGCAGGAAATCACTCTGGACTTGCGTGTCCTGCTCTTCACACTTGGCGTTTCGCTTCTGACCGGGCTGCTCTTCGGGCTCGCGCCCGCCATTGCCGCGACGCGTCACAGCCTTGGCCATTTCCTGAAGGAAGCTGGGCGCGGCGGCGCCCAGGGTCTCGCCCACAATCGCCTGCGCGGCGCCCTCGTCGTCGCAGAAGTCGCATTTTCTTTGGTGCTTCTTGTTGGCGCCGGGTTGCTGGGGCGCAGCTTCGTGCGCATGCTCGAAGTCAATCCCGGCTTCCGGCCCGATCATATGGTTACGATGTGGATGAATTTTACCAGCGCGAACTACGCGCCGAAGGGCCGCTCCACACAATTTCTTGATCAGCTACTTCCGCGGGTTGCCGCGCTGCCTGGGGTCGAAGGTGTGGCCATCTCAAATGACCTTCCGCTGGAGGGTGACGACACCACCACGGGCCTCAGTGATGTCGAAGGCCGCCCGCCTTATGCGCGCGGCCAGCACCCGCTCGTCGGAGTGCACGCCGTCAATCCTGGCTACTTCCAAGCCATGGGCATTCCATTGCTCCGCGGCCGTGAATTTGTGGCCTCCGACAGCACCAACTCAAATCCTGTTCTGGTTATCAACCAGAAGCTTGCCGAATCCTTATGGCCTGGACAGGATCCTTTAGGCAAGCACTGCAACGTCATGGGTGACAAACCATCGGAAGTGGTGGGCGTGGTCGGCAATGTCCTGCATAACGGCCTCGGAGAATCCGTTTCTATCGAAAGCTACCACCCGTTTCCACAAAACCCCTGGTCTTACATCGGGCTTGCCGTGCGCACACACGGCGATCCCGGCGCCGTGTACGGAGCGGTGCGCAGCCTCGTAGCGCAAATTGATCCTGAGCTGCCCGTACATGACATGCGCCCGATGGAGCAAGTCATGGCCGAAACGGTGGCTTCACGCCGCCTCACGCTGTGGCTCGTGGGTGCCTTCGCCGCGCTCGCGCTCGTGCTGGCCTCAGTGGGCATTTATGGCGTGATGAGCTACGCCGTCACGGAACGCCTGCACGAAATTGGCGTGCGCGTGGCGCTCGGAGCGCAGCGCCGCGATGTGCTTCGCCTGGTTGTGGGCCACGGCATGCGCCTTGCGGCCATCGGGCTGCTGCTCGGCAGCATAGTTGCCTTTTTTGCCGCTCGCGCCATGACCACTTTGCTCTTCGGCATACGTCCCAGCGATCCGCCCACCTACATCGGCATCGCCATGGTGCTCGCGCTTGCCGCGTTGGCGGCCTGCTACATTCCCGCGCGCCGCGCCACCGCCGTCGATCCGATGGTGGCGCTCCGATACGAATAGAATCCGCGTTGAGTGCCGATTGCCTCATCGAGTTTCGCTGCCGCGGTGGTCTGCCCGTTCCCTTCAAATAACGATCGACAATTTTTTGTC
>Ga0206853_1045_pt1 | contig 19344 bp, 14 predicted proteins | sample Alteio_BWOrgCont_52_FD_152859 | JGI IMG/M metagenome (GOLD analysis project Ga0206853, IMG submission 152859) | Enriched cells from forest soil in Barre Woods Harvard Forest LTER site, Petersham, Massachusetts, United States -... | ecosystem: Environmental > Terrestrial > Soil > Temperate forest >... | reverse complement strand
ACGAATACGGGGACTTTCGAATTAGACGCGGAGTGGTGGAGCGACGATCCACTGACGGACGGCGTGTATCTTGCCGACGCGCAGTCCACATTTATCGATTATTCCGCAACGGTAGGCGCGGCCGCGACCTCCGCGGTCCCGGAGCCATCCTCATTAGGGTTCTGCGCGCTGGCCCTGGCTTGTCTGACCGCCTTGGGTTTCAGGAATATCTCGGGCGCTCGCAGCGACACAAAATTGATCGGGCCAAGCCGGTAACCCACGCCCCCTTGCCAGCGTTGGCGTCTACCGCTGCCACTGCCCCGCTGGAGATCCGCCCAGACCAGCGTATTCGATCGACTGTGGTGCAACAAGCTTGATCTGCGATGCCTCTAATTTCCGACAGCGATGTAAAGCGTCTGGTAGTCCCCCATGGAACCAAGATTGAACGAAAACGGCATGGCAGCGTTCGCGGGCACACTGGGCACTACTACGTTGAATTGGTACAGTCCAACAAACGACGGCGCCAAACCGCCGTAGGTAGTCTCGGCCTGCGTATTTCCGAAGAAGAAGGCTATCGCGTTCGTCAGCGAATTCTGGGCGGTAACCACTGTGCCGGCCGGAAAATCCGGCGAAACCGGACCAAAGCCGACGCCATAGATCGTCACCGTTTCGCCAGGTACCGCCGGCCTGGTCCCTAAGCCGGAGATGGCGCCAACCGGCAGCGCATAATTGCCGTCTTGCAGGATCGCCGCTACATATTGCTGATTGTTGATCATGAACGAGGCCGGCGCCAGTAGCCCCGGAAGCGTCTGGTAGACGAAGATCGGGAATGGATCGCTGGTGCCGTTGCTGTTGGTGAGCGTAATATTCACCTCGCCGGTGCCATACGGCACGTCGGAGGGGACCAGCGCGTTCACCTGCCCTGGGCTGATGTAGTCGATGTACGCAGCCTCGCCACCCACCGACACCGTGACATCGCCGAGTTTGGTGGGGGCCACACCGTTCACGAAATTCGAGCCCGACCAACTGGCCGCCGGGGAATTAGTCAAGTTGATGCCGTAAATCTCGATCCAGGTTCCCGGCGCCACTACCGGGAATCCTCCGAAGGCGCTGGCGCTGACGATTCCCCCGCCGTCGATCACCGGCGGCGCGTTCGGCGCCGCGAGCGTGAAGGCAATAACGTCGGCCATCGTATCGGCGTACGGAAATGTCAGAAGATGTGTACTCGTCGCGTACCAGCCGGAAGCACATCGCCGTTCGAGATTTCGTACAAACCGGTGCCCGAATACTTGAAAGGCCCCAACTGCGCCGTGGCCGCCAATTGGTTCCCAGACCAGTCGAAAAACGTGTAGGTCAGCGTGGGGCTTGGATAACCGGACAAACCGCCGAGCCACGCTGACACCTCGTAACTGACCTGGTTCGAATCGATTAACGAGGCGGCAGGCGAGACATCCAGGTCCTGATACATGTTCGATGAGTATCCGGTTCCGCCCCAGAAAAGGTTCACACCCGGGTCCGGCGGACCGGAATCGGAGAGGGTAATCCAGTCTGACCCGCCGTAAGGAGCGACGGAGGCAGCGCCCTGAGTCGACCAGCCAGGGACGTAGAGCGCGATGTCGGGGCTCGGGGCACTGGGGCCCTTCTCGGCATTGCCATTGACCACCAGATTGGTTCCCAGCACGGAGCTCGGATTCGTGCCAAGCACGCTGAACACTAATGACAGGCTGTCGGCGGCGGAATGGTTGTAGTACAGCGTAATCGTAATCAAAACCTGCGTTGTCCCGGCGGGTACCAGCCCGATTTGCTGTTGCAGGGACATGCCACTGCCTCCAGGTCCAACGTATTTCAGCGGGCCAAGTGTGACGGTGCTGTAGCTCTGCCCGTTGGCGTTCTGGAAGGCCATGGTCACTTGCGTGGGGTATGCACCCGACGAACCCCCGAGGTAGGCGCCAGCCGTATATTTGATGTTCCCGGCGTTGATAAGTGATGCGCCGGAGGAAACATCGACAACTTGCGTAAGCGTAGAGAGGGTACCATTAGGGGCACCGGCGAAATAGTTAAAACCGTGATCGGGTGGGGCCGGATCGCTGAGAAGCATATAATTCACGAGGCCGTAGGGAAGCACGTTGGCGTTTCCAGTGGCCTTGGTCCAACTGGGGATGCTTGAAACGACCGTGGTGCCGTCAGCCGACGCCGGGCCAGCCTCGGCGTTCCCGTTTACGATCAAATTGGTGCCCAAAATGCTTTGCGCGCGGCCGATTTGTAACACCCATAACAGACCGGCCGCGCAGAGGAGCCAGCGGTGGCATGTGCAGCCATTCAAGTTTCTTCTTCTTACCGAAGGTTTTCTCTTATAAATCACGTTTATTCCTTCCATATCAGTGAAGGCGCAAAGCTCTGGCGCTTCTGCTCAATCAAGTCTCCGGCTACCGGTGAACCGGTCTCTCAAAACCTCACGGGATATTCGTTGTGCGATCAAACGTCATGGTTCCGTAATTGTCTCTCGCGATTCTCCCGGCAAGAAGACGAATACAACACCGTCGCAGGGATTTTGATTCTCTTTTTACCGCGGATCGCCGCCGTGGTTGAAACCGGGCCAGCCACCAATAACGGCCGATAACCTTCAGCGCGGTTCTGAGAACAAAATTGTTCTCGCACTAAGCGATTCGGTTAGGTTTGTACGCAAAGCGGATACGGATCTTCAACACCGACAAGGCTTTTCAGAACGCCCCTGGATCGAACACGGCTGGTCGTCGGCGTGCCTAACTTATCGCCGAAGGAGAAGAGCAATGTTTGACCTGGTTGTGATAGCCGTCATCGGTATTCTCATGGGTTACTTGCTTCCGGCCGTTCAGTAGTTTTCGGCTGCGGATTCTGTCACCCCACTACCGTGTGTTGTCGTGATGCTCCAGTGTGACGTAATGCCCGGCGTCCTTATCGACGCATGGTGCGGCCTCTTCCAATGCGTCAGGCTGAAGGGTTAGCGTGCGCGACAGAATCCACGGCTTCTGGAGAACCTCGGGGTCTTCCGCGGTCACCTGGTACTGAATGGTGTCTCCCGCGCGCCGCAGCCGTTCCGTGACGTGCAGCTTCCGGCTGTGGAACAAACCGTTGTCTCCCAGCCAGGTTTCGTCGGTGAGCCGCGTCACATCCACAACTAGCGTGTCGCCTTCCCAATAACCCACCGAGTCGCCGTTATACGTCGCCGCGGTTTCCGGATCGGTGCCATGCGGACGCCCGTCGAGCGAAATCACGCGCCATTGGTTGCCGGTGTTGTCGGCGTAGAGGAAGATCACCTGTTTGGGCGTCTGTACGATCTGGTGCGGAGGTCCCAGGCGCGGCACGCCGGGTGGCAGGCAATGCAGCGTCGTATCTTCCTTGGTCTGATTGTCGTTGAGTAGTTTCACCTTGGCCGCGAACTCGGGCTTGTACTCGGGCTTGGGGTCGCGCAGCGGAGTCGAGTAAAGCGCGGCCGACTGCGGACTGAACGCGCCGCCCACCACGAAACTCTCGCCGACCTTCTGAATCGTGCCGATGCCGAAGAAGTGGTGCCACACGCCGTTCAGGTCCGGGTGTCCATCCGCCATGCGTGGCGTCGGCCGGGAGGCGGCGCCGGGATTCTTGGCGGCTTCCGCGGCGTAGTTGGTTTGCGCCCAGGCTTCTATGGGAGCGGCCAGAATGACCGCGGCGAACGCGGCCCACAGGAGCGTTCGGTGATTGGCGAGTTCGGATGACATGATTTCCTCCCTATGTTTGGTCGAACACGACGGCGGTTCTCGCGAACGGCCGCTATTTTTGTGTCCTCCGCAGATTGGGGTCGGCATCTTGCGGAGACATGCTGAACACATGGCCGTCCGGATAACTCAACTTTGTCATGAACCCGTAGGCCTGCGTACCGTCCTTGGCAGGGTTCGCCGTGACGGTCACCTCCTGCTTGTTGCTAAGCAACACATCCTTGGTCAGCCCGCTGCCTCTGAAGAACAGCGGAGGCAGAGACTGCAGCGCCCAGGTGGTCGTCTTTCCGGCGTCGTCCTTCACGTCCAGATAGACGAAGATGTGCGGATTGACCCAGTCGACTTTGGAGACAATTCCGCGCAAGGTCACGGTTTTGCCCGAGTCGAACTCCGCGGAAAAAGAATGATGCGCCATGACGGGCAACGCGCACGATAACGCCGCGACCGCCGCCCACCGCATACGATTTGTGGCTCCCATCTGATCCTCCAGCTGTCTTGAAGAGTATATACGCGCGCGCCGTCGCGCACAATCGCCTGTGCACGGTCCCGGCTCGGGTGTACACGACCAGAGCCTATTTGCGTGAAACTGAGTCCCGAAGAAGTGCGCGGATCTCGGCCGCGGCTGCCGGGGCACTACGACCTCCCGGCTCCGCCGTCGCTCGAGAAGCTCCATCGGGCGTAGCGCCGCCTCTTCCCGGAGCAGGGGCGATACCAACCAGATCGATCGGCTTGTGGCCGTTATTGTCGACGATCTGGGCATTCGCCCCTTTGTCGAGCAGGAAGCGTACAACATCGGTCCTGCCTGCCTGAGCCGCGACATGCAGGGCCGACATGCCCTCGTTCGCTGATGGCGCGCGCGCAACACGCATGGAATAGGTTTTGGTGCCGGTGACCTGAGCATTCACATCCGCGCCATGCTGAAGCAGCAGGTCCATCAGCGGTATGTTGGCGACGCCACTGGCGCCCGCCTGTCCGCCAAAGCCGCGGCCGCCTCCCAGCCCCGCTGCCACCAGGAACGCTGTCATACCCATGTCGTTGATGTTGGGCGACGCACCCTTCGCCAAAAGGGCTTGCACCACTTCCATATCGCTGCCCATCGTCGCCCGCAACAACGGGGTGCATCCGGTGCTGAGAAGAGGATCTCCGAATCGTCCGCTATTTCCTCCGCGGCTGGGGCGATGCATGTTGAGTTGAGTATTGGGGTCGACGCCCGCCGTCAGCAGCATATTGATAATCTCCATGCTCGAATTGGGCGAACGGTCGGAAGCATGAGCAGGTGCCCCCGCGCCCCCTGAACCTCGCGCCAGGGCGAGTGCAGCCTCCCGCCTATCGATGGCGATCCACAACGCCGTGCGGCCCCACCAGTCCCACACATGGGGATTGGCGCCCCGGTCGAGCAGCAGCTTAGCCACATCGTTATGTTGATTATCCAGGGCCAGCAGCAGCGGAGTTACGCCTTCAGGGGTTGGCACATTCACGTCGGCGCCGGCCCCGATGAGCGCCTCCACGCAGTCATAACAACCGTCACGCGCCGCATACAGCAGTGCGGTCAGCCCGCCCACGGGACGATACTGCGCCCGGGGCTCGGACGTGATCTGGTTGGGCCAGTCGCTATAGAGCGCGCGTGGCCTGACATCGGCGCCTTTCGAAAGCAGCAGTTTTACTATTTCGCCTGCATTCCTGGGTGCCGTGGCGGCCCACATCAGTGGCGTCTGGTTGCGAAATTCTTCGATCCTGTTTACGTGGGCGCCGGCCTTGATCAGCATTTCGACCACCGGAAGTTCGCCGGTCTTGATCGCGAGCATCAGGGCCGTCTGGCCATCTGTATTTGCACCCTCAGGTTCGGCCCCCGCATCCAGCAGCATCTTCACCATCCTGGCGTCGCCCAGATCAGCTGCTTCGGCGATCGGAGTGGAGCCGAAATCGTTCGTGACGTTCACTTTCGCTTTTTTCGCCAGCAGCGCGCCCAGCAACTCGTAATCCAGGTGGTAGACGGCCCAGTGTATGGGGCGGGTGCCGTCGGGCTGCGCCTCATTCACATCCGCTCCCGCGCGAATCCGGGCCAGTGCCTCTTTATGATTCCCAGCCTGGATGAGACCAGCCAGCGATTCTCTCGAAACCTCTCCGAACACCGGGGCAGCCCATGCGATCACGCAGCAGATGGCGAGAATGAAACGTTGCATGCGTGCCTAGACGTCCGCAATCACGCCGGTGCTGTCGCCGAACCTGTCGCGCTCCAGCCCCACCTTCTGCAGGATGGTCAAGTGCAGGTTCGCAATCGGCGTGCGTTCCGGCAACACGATATGCTGGCCGCCCAATTTCATCCTGCCGTTGCCGCCACCCACCAGAATGTTCGGTTCCGGATAATTGTTGTGCAGGTCGCTGTTGCTCATGTTCGAACCATACAGGAAAATCGAGTGATCAAGCAGCGTTCCCTCGCCTTCCGGCGTCTCGGCCAGCTTCTTCAAGAAAGCCGCGAACTGCTCCATGTGCCAGGTCTGGATCTTGACCAGCTTATTGATTCGTTCCAGGTCGTTGGCGTGATGTGAAACGGGGTGGAAGGAATCCGGAATTCCGATATGGTTGTAGGTCCGGTTGGTTCCTTCCGCGGCCATGATGTAGGAAGCCACGCGCGTGAGATCGGCCTGATAGGCCAGCGCGATCAGATCGAACATCAGCTTCACCTGCTCGGGGAAGGAATCCAGTTCTCCGGCCGGAGCATCGGGCAGCTTGAGCGCGGAGACATCGGTCGCCGCCGCCTTCTGGGTACGGCGCTCGATTTCGCGTACGCTGTCAAGATAACCGTCCAGAACCGTCTTGTCGTGGTTTCCCAGATCGCTCCGCATACTCTTGGTGCCATCCAGAATCAGGTCGAGCAGACTTCCCGTCTGCTGGCTAATTGCCGCGCGCTCTTGCGGCGTATCGCCCTCGCCGAACAACTGTAAAAAGACCTTCCGTGGATTGGGCTCCATCGGCAGCGGCGATTCGACGTCGCGAAAAGACAAAGTGGAATAATTTCCGCCTCCTCCCGCGGCCGACTGAACGGTGGTTTCCGAAGCCACCTCAAGCGACGGCAAAGGCGTTTCCTGCCCAATGATTTTCGCGATTACCTGATCCAGCGTGATAGCCATGTGCGCGCGGACTTTGCCGAGGTCCGGACGAGTAGCGCTCAGCCATGTGGCCGGAGTGAACGCATGCACCGAGCCGGCGGTGGCGGCGTTCTCCAGATTGCCGAAAGACGAAACATATTTCTTATATGGCTCCAGCGACGCCAGAATTACGCTGAGCTTGAAACTGGGGCCAGCGCCACTGGGCGTCCACCGATCCATGGCCGGACCATGCGAGGTGTTCGACATGATCGCGCCGTGAGGAAGATAGAAGAAGCCCGTCCGCAGCTTTGGCATGGCGGCCGTCTGCGCCAAAGCTCTGCCGGCAGGCACCATCGCATCCAGAAACGGCAGCCCCAAAGTCACTCCGGCAGCCTTCAGCACTGCTCGCCGGGGAATGTGTTTCTTGGTGATGAACATGTTGTCTCCTATCGCTTTATTTCCGCTGCCGTCAGTTCCGCGCCGCTCGATTTTGGGTTCGCATCGGCTGGAGTGCCCTGCTTGCGGAAAGCATCGGAATTCACGATTCCCAGAATCAGGGAAGATAGCTTGTAATTGTCTTTCGCGGCGCCGCGAACAATGGCACGAACTTGCGGCATGTCGAAATACTCAAGCCGGCGATTGACAGCGTAAGTCATCAATCTCTCGGTTACGTTTCGTACGAAAAGTTCGGGCCGATCCATCAGTTGCGCCCTGAGTTCCACCACGCCATTGATCGGCACACCATTGGGCAGCACTGTACTGGCATCGATGGGAGCCTTGGCCTGGGTGTCCGTCGTCCGCCATACACCGGTTGCGTCGAAATTTTCCAGAGCTAGCCCGATCGGATCGATCACCCCGTGGCACATCTTGCAACTCGCTTTGTTCCGGTGTTGTTCCAGCCTGGCCCGCACGGTCTTGGGCTGCTCGCCGGCCTTTTGCGAAAGGTCGGTGGCCGTATCGGGCGGAGGAGGTGTCGCCGGGCTGCCAATGATCTTATCCAGCACCCACGCTCCCCGCAGAACCGGAGAAGTACGGTCGCCATAGGAAGTCCGCAGCAGCATGGCGCCCTTACCCAGCAGGCCCCAGCGTTCCTTCTCATCCAGCGTGACTTCGCGCAACTGGGGGCCGAAGATGCCGGAAACGCCATAATGACGGGCCAACCGTTCATTCAGGAACGTGTAGTTGGCGGTCAGCAGTTCCAGAACACTGCGGTCGTTTGAAAAGATGTCGCCGATGAAGGCTTCCGTCTCCGCCGAAAAATCATGCCGCAGTTGATCGTTGAAATTGGGGAACAGAACGGGATCGGGGATCACCTGATCAAGATCGGTCAGGTTCAGCCATTTCATCGCGAAGCTGGTTACCAGGCTGGATGCCTTGGGATCGGCCAGCATCCGCCTTTCCTGCTTCTCCAGCATTCCCGGACGCGTCAGCTTGTTTGTCTCGGCCAGCGCCAGCAGTTCCTCGTCCGGACCGGTGTTCCACAGGAAGAAGGAAAGCCGGGAAGCCAGTTCCAGATCTGTGAGCGCGAATTCGGCGTCAGGCGCGGCATCCTTCGGCCCCTTGATGTTCCGATATAGGAATTGGGGGCTGGCCAGGACCGCGGCCACTACCTGCTCAATGCCCTGGTCAAATGATCCGCCATCCTGGCGCACCCTTTCATAGAACGGCATCAGGCGGTTCATCTCGGCCGCCGAGACCGGCCGCCGGAACGCGCGTGTCGCCAGATTTTCCGTGATCCGGCGGGCGCAGGAGGGCTCGTCACTCGTCCGTTCTGGGGCCTTAGGCTCGCAGATGAAGATCAGGGCGCGGCTGGCTGTTTTCGAAATGCCTGTGGGATGAAATGGTCCGACAATCTCAACTGAGTCGCGGAGCTCCGACCTACGGTTGAGAGCCGCGGCCCCCCCTGTCAACCCGCCGTAGGGTTCCAGCAATTGGAAATTCTCGTCCGACGCTACATGGGAACGGTCGATGAATGCCACCACGACATCCCGGCGCCCCGCCTCCACGTGCACGGGAATCTTGGAGAAACGCTCCATGATTCGCGCGCGTCCGGTGCCGGCCTGGCGATCGGCCAGAGCCAGATCTGCGCGCCCGCCGATGGGCTGCCGAAACGCCATCTTGCCATCGATCATGATCACCAGCGTGCTCTGGGTCTCCAAGGCGTTCGAGTAAGGACCCACAGCAAGATCCTTGACATTGATTTGATAATCGCCATCCACTGGGAAGTTGTGCTGAAAGGCTATGCCGCCGCGCGTGCCGGGCGGCAGAGGGTTCCGGGGATTCTGGTTGGCCGCAACGGCGTACTTCACACCCGTAACGCGAGGATTCGGATTACCGAGCGCGAGCCGTGCCATCTGGCGCGCCGCACTGATGTACTGGTCCAGAAACGCGGGGGACACGCTCAACGCGTCCGCGATGTTGTCGAAGCCCTCCACCCGGATATCCTGCGGCAGAACCTCCTTCGCGTTCACTTCCACGCCCAGCAGCATCTTTACCGAAGCCGCGTACTCGGTGCGGTTGAGCCGCTGAATGGGAACGTAGCCCGCCGTCGGACCTTTAGTGTGAGCGTCCAGCGCGCCCTCCATCCAGGCGACAAATGAATCCACGTCCTTCTGTGCCGGCTGCGGACTGCCCGGCGGCGGCATCTGATGTCCGCGCAGCTTGCGCAGGGCCTTTTCCCAGATCTCCGCATTATCCGCTGGAACCTGGAGGTCCAGCCCATCCAGCGCAAGGCCACCGGTCTTTAGGCGCGTGTTATGGCACGTGACGCAATAAGTGGTCAACAGCGCGCGAAACTGACCGGGTCCGTCCGCGGGAGAGGCAGCGGGAACCAATCCGATCCCCAGCAGGACACCCAGATAAATGAGAGGCTTCATATAACTACCGAACGCGATCGACGATTCCGATCAGGCTATCCATCATAATAGAACTCTCCCGTGTTAACACCAACCCTGCACGCTATTCGCAGCGCGGGGTTGTGACATATTAGTCGGTGCTATGAGGACAATTCCCGTTACAAGACATGGCGCGGCCGTCCTTGCGCTGATACTGGCGTGGTTCTCAGGCGCGCGCGGGCAGGGTGTGGATTTTGGCAAACAGCAGATCGAGACGGTTAAGATCGCCGACGGAGTTTTCGTGCTGATGGCGGGCCCGGCTCAGGGCAACATTCTGGTGTCTGCCGGCAGCGACAGAATCTTCCTGGTGGATACCATGTACGCCCCCATGCACGACAAAATCATGGCGGCGCTGGCCAAGATTAGCGATAAGCCGATCCGTTATGTGGTGAACACCCACGTCCACGCCGACCACACAGCCGGCAATGCAGCGATGGCCCAGCTGGGTGCGGTGATTATTTCCCACGATAATATGCTGAAGCGAATGCCTGCGCAGCCCGCGGCGGGCCTGCCCGTGTGGACCTATACGGACAGCCTGACGCTGCACTTCAACGGCGAAGAGATATATATCTACCACCCGGCGCCGGCGCACACCGACGGAGATTCCATCGTCTACTTCCGCCACGCCAATGTGATGCAGGTGGGCGATGTGCCGGCTTCGCTGCGGTATAACAACATCGGCGTAAATGAGGGTGGTTCGGTGGACGGGATGATTGTGGCCGGCGAACAGGTAATGAAGGTTGCCAACGAAAACACGAAGATCATCCCAGGTCATCTGGGTCCGGTGATTGGGTTCCAGGAGATTCAACAGCAACTGGCGATGTTTCGAGCGGTGCGGGATCGCGTCCTGAGCGCTATCCGCGCCGGAAAGACCATGCAGGAAGTGGTGGCGTCGAAGCCCACCGCGGATTTCGACCAGGGCCGCATGGGTGGCGCCATTACCAACGACCGGTTTGTGACGCTGGTCTATACGGATCTGTCGAGACGGGCGAATGCCCCCTCGGTTCGCTAAACACCTGGAACCACGCAGTCACGATTCTGAACCGCGCGCCTAAGAGTCCGTGAAAAAATCGGAAAACTCCGAAATGCGAAATTTGGGCCGTCTAGGAGTCTCACCAGACGCTCTACAACGCGTCTCAGCGAGCCGGCTAATCATCTTGCATCCCCCCCACGGAGGCGCACTCGGCGACCGGTCGATTATTTCACGGATTCTAAAGCAAGCGGATTACGGCAGAGCGAAGGTGTAAATAGCATTGTTGCCGGAAGTAGCTCGCAACTCGGGAACTTCCTTCGCCAGCTCAGGCACTTTCAAATTATCGCCCGTCATCACACAGATGTATTGTTTGCCTTTCGCCGAGTAAGTGATCGTACTCACGGACACATTGCCGCCCACGATGGTTTCCCAAAGCCGCTTTCCGTCGCGGGCGTCGAAGGCGCGAAAGCGGCGGCTCATGTCGCCGTGAAAGATCAACCCGCCCGCGGTGGCCAGCATGGCGCCATTGCCGGGAGCGCGGCCCACGTCGAAGCGCAATATTTCGCCACTGGCCAGATTGATCTTCGCCAAACCTGTCAGCGCCTTGGGGTCCGAACCGGGCCGCGGTATCACGCTCCAGCTTCCCCGCCCCGCCGGTCCATCCAGCGTGAGATCGCGGCAATTATCGATGTAGGAGACGTAGAGCGAGTTGGTGTCCGGATCATAGGCGGTAGGCCAATAGCTACGGGTGTTCCAGTAGCAGACGACATGCCGTTCTCCAGGTTTTTGAAAAACCAGATCCCAGTTAATGGTCGTTTTGCCTGTATTCACGTCGATGTCTGAAATCACAAACTTGGGATCGTCGTAGGGAAACGGCGTGGCCCAGATAAATTGGCCGGTGGCGCGGTCCAGTTCAAATACTCCGCCGGCCTCACCCACCGTCACGGCCACATCGCGCTCACGTCCGCGCGGAACGTTGGGGTTGATCCACTTCACGTACTTCGGATCGGGTTCGATCCGGGTTGTCAGCAGCGTCCGTTCGTGCGTATAGTCCGAGTCCCAATCATCGCCCGGTAAATGCTGGTAATACCAAGCGAGCTTTCCGGTCTCCGGATCCAGCGCCACAGTGGAGTTGCTATATAGATCGGAGGGGGCGCTGCGCGAAACGGCGTCCGGATTGCCGTTGTGCCGCTGCAGCCGCTGATCGGGCATTGGGTTCGCAATGCCCCAATACATGAGCTTTCGCACTGGATCGTAAGTTCCCGGCAGCCCCCAAGTAGATGCCTGCCGCTTGTCGATGGCCGCGCCACCCCAGCTTTCATCTCCCGGCTCGCCGGGGGCTGGAGTGGTATAGAAGCGCCAGGCCTCCTTTCCAGTCAACGCATCGTGGGCCGCGATATAGCAGTTTTCTCGATTTCCGGCGCAAGCGCCGCCCGAGATCACTTTCCCTTCCACGACAATCGGCCCCGAGGTATGCCCGCGCCCGTCGGTCTTTGTCTCCCAGCGCATTTCGCCGGTGTGCGCATCCAAGCCGACCACGTAACTATCCGGCGCGGTGTAGAGAATGACGTCCTGAAAAATCGCCAGATTCTTGCTGCGCGCCAGCGCCGCGACGCCCGCCGGCACCTTCCGTTTGTACTCCCAAAGCAGGTCTCCCGTAGCCGCATCCAGCGCCTGCACGATCGCGCCTGGCGCCACCAGATACATCACGCCGTCGTGAACCAGGGGTATCGTCTCGGTTTGTCCGGACCCCAGGCCCCGGCTCCACGCCATCCGTAACTGGCCGACATTATCGCGCGTAATCTGCTTCAGCGGACTGAAGCGCTGAGCATCGTAGGTCCGGCTGTACATCAACCAATCGTCCGGGCTGGGATTCTCCAGCATTGGCTGCGTCACGGGCTTGAAGTTTTGCACCTGCGCGAATAGCGGGGCGGCCAACAACCCCACCAGGCTACCGATAAGAATTCTCATTTTGTCCAGACAGGTCGGCGGCGTGCCTGACGATACTATTTCCCGGCTTGCAGACTTCCACTTAGAATAACGACGGTCCGGCGGCTTTCTTGATCGTTGTGATCCAAACCCGGAAATCTCCATCCGATCCCAGTGTTTCACCCAGATCCTTCCGCACGTTGGCAAACATGATGGCGAACAAGCTGTCCTGATCCAGGTTCAGGTCCTTGCTTGCCACACCACCGCCTTCAGTTTGAAGCAAGGCGGCGCAATATTATTATTCTTCCGCAGAACCACCCGGTATTCGTCCGTCCAACCCATCGGGGCATAAAGCACCGTGATGGCGATGTGAGGATATTGCTGGCTCACCTTCTGGTTCGGGTCCCATTGCGGCAAGATGTTTCGCATGCTTAGCCGGTCAATGACGGATTTTCCATTCACGGCGTTCGAGACTCCATGCCCAATGGTCGCCATGAATCCCTCTTTTTTTAGCTTGCCCATACTCGGGTTTTCGGCCACCGGATTCGGGGCAACGTCAGCCGACGGCGCAGCCGTCGCAGTCGGGCCCGCTACGGGAACGGAAGCGGCTGCCGGAGCCGGCGGGGCGGCCATCATGGTCTTCATCACCGCATCGCTGGCCCCTGCTTTCTTCAGACGAACCATATCGTCAGTGCTCAGGTCAAAGGTCTGGCCGCTCTTCTGGATTTTGGCAATGATCAGGTCGTCGGAGATCCCTGCGCCAACCAGCGAGATCACCCCGTCCACAGTCAAGCCTGCCGACGACGCCGTCCCGGCCGTGGGAGGCCCGGCGGTACCCGCGCCGCCCGCGACGCCCGACGGTGTACCGGCTTGATACGCCTTCGCTGCTTCTTCAGCCAGCGACACAACCGCGGGGTCGGTGCTGATGGGACGAACCGTGCCGCGCACGTACATCACAACCGGCAGCCCGTTCAGCGCCACCGTGAAGAGCTGGCCCCGAAGCAGCCGGATTTCGTAGCTCTGCCCCTTGTAGACATACGGGACACTCGTCAGGCCAGCTGGCATACCGGGCGCAGGTGCCTGCGCTTGAGCCGCCATAAAAAGCCCGCCTGCCAGGGCGCAAAGCGCCGCGCAACCGCCGAGAAATCTGCCCTTGGTAATCACGCTTTAACGGTCCAATTTAGAGTCAGGAAAAGGGGAATCGCTCAAGTTTAGCACGCTCATTGGCGCGCCAACGTTGATACATATCGTGGCGCACGCACTTTTGCGGTCCGCGTCGCACTCATGGTGACGCAAGGTCTTTCATTCAAAGTGCATGTGCCACGCAGTCCTTTCACGTAAGCTTGAAACCATGGCGCATCTGAAACACGCACTCGCACTCGGTCTCTTCACGGCGCTGCTGCTGCCCGCCGCCGACGCGCCGAAACCGAAAGTTCGCGCGATTACGGCTTTCGTCACCATAGACGCGAAGTCGTATCCGGCGCAGATCGAAGAGGCCGTGAAGTTCCTCAGCCAGGTGCGTGACGCCGTGAAAGCGGCCGGCTACGACGTAGCGGGCATCCGCATCTCCACGCAGCCGTTCCCCGAATACACGCGCGGGCTCAGCCACGACCAGGCGCTGAAGGTGCTGCATGGCATCGGCGATCTAGCGGTCAAGCTGCGTTTCGCTCCCAACGTCGGCCCCGCGATGGTGAAGGATACCGACGACACCGCGCCGGTTGCGCTGATCACAGAGGTGCTCGCCAAGCCCGGCAACCTGCTCAATGCCAACATCGTGACGGCGGCCGGCGACGGCATCCACTGGAAGGCCGTGCACCAGGCCGCGCTCATCATCAAAGGCGTGGGCGCACGCAGTCCGCACGGACAGGGAAATTTCAATTTTGCAGCCATCGCCATGCTGAAGCCCTACGGGCCGTTCTACCCCGGTGCCTGGCATCCTGGCGGCGGCCCGCGCAGCTTCGCTATAGGGCTGGAAGCCGCCAATGTGGTGATGGACGTCTTCTCCCGGGAACACGATCCGCGTACTGCCGGGAAAGCGCTTACCGACGCCCTCTCCATCCACATGCGCACTGTAGAAGCAGCCGCCATGAAGGCAGCCGCGGGCAGTGGCTGGACCTACGCCGGCATCGATCCGACGCCCGCACCGGGTGGCGCTGTCTCCATCGGAACGGCCATCGAATCGTTCACCGGCGCCACCTTCGGATCGCCCGGGACCGAGACCGCGGCGGGCCTCATCACGCGTGCCGTCAAGGACGTTCCGGTGAAACAAACCGGGTACTCGGGCCTCATGATTCCGGTACTCGAAGACACCCTGCTGACGCGGCGGTGGACCGAAGGCACGTACGGGCTGGATTCGATTCTGGCGTACTCCGCTGTTTGCGCCGGCGGCGTGGATACCGTGCCGCTCGCCGGCGACACCACCGAGGAGGCGATCGCGCGGATCGTCGGCGACGTCGCTACACTCGCGTTCAAGTGGAACAAGCCCCTGGCTGCGCGTTTACTACCCGCGCCGGGCAAAAAGGTCGGCGAGATGACCGAGTTCAGCGGCGCGCTGGCCAACACGATCATTCAACCGCTGATCGGCTCGCCGCGCCGATAGCTTCCGAGCGGGCAACCGTCCCACTAAAGTCCAATCCCTGTGCAGTCGATGAATAAGGAGAGCGGATATCCGGGATTATGACTCATCGCTGGCTTCTTAGCGCAGTCTTCGGCCTTTGTCTGGCTTCCGTAGCTTGCGGGAGCAAAGACCAATTCGATGAAGGTGTGGCCAAGGACATCCTGGAGGCCAACCCAGTGAATCTGGATGGAGAGCAGGTTACGATTACTCAGATGCAGTTGGACTGCGGCGTGCAATCGGAGCTGTGGGATACTCCAGCGCAAGTGTCGCAGGACCGGACCACTGCCCGGCTAACTCCCGTGGGCCGCAATCTCAATTTCGGCGACGACCCAGCCATAGAGCCCAACTTTCATCTGCCTTACGCCCAGGTCCGAGGCGCGTTCTCACTGGAAGTGGCCGAAGTTTCCTCCATTAAAGACGGGGCTTCAGAAGGCACCAAGCTGGTGGAGGCCAAGGCCGGTATCAAGCTACCGCAAGCCTGTTTTCAGACTCCGTTACCGATCATGGGAGTGAAGCACGGCGTTTTCAAAGAGGACACGCCAGTTTCTTTTCTATTCGGCAAGAGAGACGACGGGTGGCATCTGGAGAAGCTGGTCCACTAGCTGGTTTGGCGCCGCTACAAGGCTGCCAACACATCCCTTTTCCTGATCGAACGACGCGCGACCCTCGCGTGCCCGTAATCTCCTGAAACTGTCCGGTTCGCATGCTAGAATTCCTACTACACACGAATTCCGCTGCCTTCTTCAGGAGTATCTCCCCATGGCGCTTACCATCACAGGACTCTCCAAGACTTATCCGAACGGCGTTCGCGCGCTGAAGAATGTGTCCCTGACCATCGGCAATAACATGTTTGGACTGCTGGGCCCGAACGGCGCAGGCAAAAGCTCGCTCATGCGCACTGTCGCCACCCTGCAAGACCCCGATTCGGGAACCATCACCTTGGATGGCCTGGACGTTGTCGCGCAAAAGAACGAGGTTCGGAAGATCCTGGGTTATTTGCCCCAGGAGTTTGGAGTCTACCCGAAGCTGTCCGCTGTCGACATGCTCAACCACCTGGCCGTTCTCAAAGGAGTAACCGCCGCCGGCGAGCGCAAGGAAATGGTGGAAGCGCTGCTCCAGCAGACCAATCTTTGGGAGGTCCGTAAGAAGGCTCTTTCCACCTACTCCGGAGGCATGAAGCAGCGCTTCGGTATCGCACAGGCTTTGCTGGCCAATCCGCGGCTGATCATCGTTGACGAGCCCACCGCCGGCCTGGATCCAGCCGAGCGCAATCGCTTCCTCAATCTGCTGGCTTCCATCGGACGCGAGGTAACGGTTATCCTGTCCACCCACATTGTGGACGACGTGCGCGAGCTCTGTTCGCGAATGGCCATCATCGCATCCGGCGAGGTTCTTCTGGAAGGCGTACCCACGGAAACCCTGGCCGCGCTGGAGGGACAGATTTGGTCCCGCATCGTCGCAACGGACGACGAGCTTCGCAGTCTTGAATCGGAATTCCAAGTGATCAGCACGCACCTGGCGGGCGGACAGCACGAAATCCGCGTTTTCGCATCCTCCTCGCCCGGCGCTGGCTTCCGGGCCGCCCCCTCCCATCTGGAAGATGTCTATTTCCTCCAGCTTGCCCGCCACGCCAAAAACTAAGGACTAGCCGAAACTTTTTATGGCCATGTTCTGGGAATTCTTCACCTTCGAGATTCGCTTCCGCGTCAAGAGCATTTCCACATACATCTATTTTCTGGTCTGGATCGCGTTCTCGTTTCTCACGGTTGCATCGGAAAGTTTCGGCCCGGTGGGTAATTCCAACGGCAAAGTTCTGCTCAACGGTCCCTGGGCGAACGCCATCAACGATTTCTATGCCTGCCTGTTTGGCATGATCGTCATTGCCGCCATTTTTCGGCACGTCCATCCTGCGTGACTTTCAGCGCGATACCTACCAGATCCTCTTCACCAAGCCCATCTCGAAGTTCGCCTATCTGGCGGGCCGCTGGGCCGGTTCTTTCGTCATTACGCTTTTCGTGTTTTCGGGGATGCTGTTCGGAACATTCTTCGGCACTTTCGCACCCTGGGCGGATCACACGCGCATCGCAGCGAACCACCCGTGGTGGTATCTCCAGCCGTTTTTGTCCATCATCGTCGTCCAGATTTTTTTCATGGGGTCCCTCTTCTTCATGGTGGGCGCGCTCACCCGCAAGATCTTTATCGTGTATCTGCAGGGCGTCGCCTTATTCATGCTTTACATCATTGGGATCACCGTTTTCTCCGCTACGCGTTCGCTCGAGCACTTCTGGTCCGGAATTCTGGACCCGGTGGGCTTCATCCTGTTTGACGACATCACGCGCTATTGGACCGTGATTGAGAAAAATACCCTGCTTCTTCCCTGGGATTTCAGCGGAAACTCGCCGGGCATTTTTCTTTATAACCGCATCCTTTGGACGGCCGCCGGTTTGGTCGCTCTGGGCTGCCTATGGCTGTTCTTCCCCATGTCCATCGAAACGCTAACCGCACGCGTGCAGGGGAAGCGCGCCGCAAAAGCGCGCCTGCAGGAAGCCGAAGAGAGCCGGCCGGCCCGGTCTCTGGTTGCCGCGCGATTGCCCCGAGCGCATCAGATTTTCGGCGCTGGAACTGTTTTCGCCCAGTATCGTTCCCTCACGCGGCTCCGGGTGGCCACCATCTTCCGCGAGATTCCCTTCTGGGCCATCGTCGGCCTGTTGATCGTCTTTGGCGTCAACAACGGTCATTTTGCCGGGCGCGTGGATGGAGAGAACGTGTGGCCCGTCACCTATCTCATGCTGCAGGCGGTGGAAGGCAGCGCGACGCTCTTCTTGTATATTGTCGCGGCTTTGTATGCCGCCGAGCTGGTCTGGCGCGAACGCGACAATCACTTTGACGGCATTCACGACGCGCTGCCCATGAGCGAAAGCACGGACTGGCTTTCCAAGTTTACGGCCATCGCGCTGGTCGAAGTCGCCCTGCTCGGAGTGGCAATGCTGGTAGGCATCGTCATGCAGACCATCGCGGGATATTATCACTACGAAGTCCTCCAATATTTGAAGGAGCTCTACGTCGTAACTTTCCCGCAGGTTTTGGGCTTCGCCCTCTTCGCCCTTTTCGTCCAGACCATGGTCTCGAACAAATTCGTGGGCCACGGCATCGTGATTGGCCTCTTCGTCGTACAGCCGATCCTCTTCAACTTCGGTTGGGAAAACACCCTCTACCTTCCCGCCGCAACGCCTCCTTACACCTATTCAGATATGAACGGCTACGGTCACTTCGTGCCTGCTCTGTTCTGGTCTATCGCCTATTGGTTCTCTATCTTTGCCTTGCTCGCCGTTGTATCCATTGCTTATACGCGCCGCGGCGCTGAGGACTCGCTGGGTGCGCGCACCCGTCTCGCGCTCCGGCGTGCTCCTGGTCTTGTTCCCGCAGCCGCAATGTTCTTCCTGTCCGCCGCCGGGTGCGGCGTGTGGTATTTCTACAACGCCCATGTATTGAACGAATACCTTACCGCCAAGGATCGGCGCCACATTCAGGCCGGCTATGAGCGCGACTTCAAGAAATACGAACTCCTCCTCCAACCCAAAGTCACGACCGTGGACGCAACCATCAATATCTATCCCGAGCGCAGATCTTTCGACGGTACCGGCCGCTTCACCCTGCAAAACAAGTCCACCCAGCCGATATCGGAGATTCACATTACCGACCAGGAGCAGTCCGTATCGCAGGTTCAGTTCGACCGGCCGTTCCACCTGGTAAGCCGCACACCGCGCGACCTGTACTCCATCTTTGCCCTCGATCGGCCGCTGGCGCCCGGAGAGGTGCTCACCCTCACATTCTCCGTCGGCCATACCACTCGCGGCTTCCGCGATGGAAACGAAGCGCCGCAGTTCGCATATAACGGCACCTTCTTCGACGCGGATTACTTTCCCCAGATTGGCTACAACCAGGGGTTCGAGATCGACGATCCGCGCCGCCGCCGTGAAGAAAAACTGGGACCGCTGGAAGAGATGGCCCCGCGAGGAGAACCGGTCCACTCCCGGCTCAACCTCTTCGCCACCAACTCGGACTGGATCACTTACCACACGGTAGTCAGCACTTCGGGCGACCAGATAGCCATCGCTCCCGGATACCT
>Ga0206853_1044_pt1 | contig 19502 bp, 23 predicted proteins | sample Alteio_BWOrgCont_52_FD_152859 | JGI IMG/M metagenome (GOLD analysis project Ga0206853, IMG submission 152859) | Enriched cells from forest soil in Barre Woods Harvard Forest LTER site, Petersham, Massachusetts, United States -... | ecosystem: Environmental > Terrestrial > Soil > Temperate forest >... | reverse complement strand
GAATAGCTAAATTTCCGTCTTAAATTGCAACTCGGCTAACCGCGCGTAAAGCTTGCTTTTTTCCAGCAATTCCCGGTGGGTGCCGATGGCTTCGATAGCACCGTGGTTCATCAGCACGATCTGGTCGGCCTTAGTGATGGTCGAAAGCCGGTGGGCAATGACAAAGGTCGTGCGCCCCTGCATCAAACGCTCCAGCGCCTTCTGGATCAAATGTTCGTTCTCGGAATCGAGCGCCGAAGTCGCCTCATCGAGAAGGAGCAGGCGCGGATTGCGGACGACGGCGCGGGCGATGGCAAGCCTCTGGCGCTGTCCGCCGGAAAGCTGGATGCCCTTCTGCCCCAGATGCGAATCGAGTCCCTGCGGCAACTTATCGAGGAATTCCAGCGCCGATGCGACTTTCGCCGCCTCGATAATTTCGGCGTCGGTCGCATGGATATTGCCAAGGCGGATATTTTCCCGCGCCGTCGCCGAGAAAATCACCGGGTCCTGCGGTACGATACCAATCAAACCGCGCAGCTCCGGCAGCGGAATGTCTTTTATATCGACGCCGTTAAAGAGCACCCGCCCGGCGCTCGGATCGTAAAAGCGGAGCATGAGCTGGAACAGCGTGGTTTTCCCGGCACCCGAGGGCCCCACCAGCGCAATCGTCGCACCTGGCTTTACATCCAGCGTAATCCCTTGCACCGCCGATTTATCCGGCCGCGCCGGATAAGCAAACGCGACATCATCAAATGCCACCCGCACGCCGCCTTCGGTCGGACTGTTCAAAACGGGGCCAGCCACATTCGGCGACACAATGTCCGGCGACATGGCGAGCAATTGCGTCAGCCGCGCCCCCGCCCCCGATGCACGCTGGATTTCCATCCAGCTTTCGCTGAGCGCGCCCAGCGTAGTCGCCACCAATACTGCATAAAATACAAACGATGATAAATCGCCCAGCGTGATGCGCCCGCTGATAACATCATCGCCGCCAAAGCGGAGCACCGTCACAATCGCGCCGAAGACCAGAAAAATTACCAGCGCCACCATGAACCCGCGCATGCGGACGCGGCCAAGCGCCGCTTTGCGCGATTTAATCACGAGATTGGTGAAACGGTTATTTTCATACGTTTCGAGCACCAGCGCCTGCACCGTACGCACCGCGCCCAGCGTTTCTTCGGCATGGGAATTCACAGCAGCCAGGCACTTGCCCGCTTCATGTCCCTGCGCGCGCACGCGCCGCCCGATAAAGATAATCGGGAATACCACGAGCGGCACAATCAGGCAGACATAGCCGGTGAGACGAGCGCTCGTCACCAGCATCATCGTCACGCCGCCGAAAAAAATCATCAGGTTACGGGCGGAGGTGGCGGCATTTCCGCTCAGCGTGCCCTGCAGCATCATCGTATCGCTGGCCATGCGCGACAGCAACTCGCCGGTGCTGGTCGTTTCGAAAAAACCGATATGCATGGCGATCACGCGGCGATATACGTCCCGGCGGATATCGGCTACCACGCTTTCACCGATATAATTGGTAAGCAACACACGCGCATAGGAAGAAATAGCAAGTACCGCGACGACCAGCATAAGCAGCCAGAAAGCGTGGTCCAGCGACCCGGCGTTCGCCTTGGTCAGCCCCTCATCCATCATGATGCGCATGCCCTTGCCCATGGCCAGCACCGATCCTGAAATCACAACCAGCGCCACCACCGTCGCTGCCAAATGCATCCGGTAAGGCTTCAAATATTTAAGTAGTGGTTTCAGGCTACCAACGGGGGGGGAGGACGTCACAAATACCTTGCAGAACATAGTTTAAAACGGTAGCGGCACCTTAGACAAGATTTTTAGTTCCTGCAACAACACACTCGGAAGTGCGCGACCATCTTCGAGCGACCATGCGCCCTCCTTGTAAGAAAAATGCAGGCCGCCGCTCACCGGCGAGGATAACCATATCTGGCGCGTCGGCGCATGCTTGCTCACGACAAACTGCTTGCCGTCCGGCAGCGTAATCGTCATCACCCCCGCTTCGTGTTCCAATTCGAGATGACCGCCCGCATCGGCCTTTTCCAAAGAATCGTATAAGGATCCCATGATTTTTTCGGCCAGCGCCTGAAATTCTGGTTCGTTAATTATCATTATTTTTCAATTATTTAAATTAATATTGAGCACTAATCGTTTACGAACTTTTACGACCTTAACAAATTGTTCACTTAATTACCGTTACAATGAAGAGTAAACTACTCTTAGATTCGATGAAAGGTTTTGTCATGATCAATATGCGTGAGAACAGCCACCTGTATCACCTGCACGAAATGCAATACGCCGCCATCGCTCCCCTTAACATGTTCGCCGGCGCCAGCAAACTGCTGCACCGCAATCCGTTCAGCCCGCTCACCTATACCGGCTTCGGCAGGCATATGGCCGCTGCGGCGGAAGTGCTCGAACGCGTCACGCACCGTTACGGCAAGCCGGATTTCGGTATCCTGCACACGGTGATGAACGGTAAACATGTCACCATCTATGAAGAAGTGGTGATGGAAAAACCGTTCTGCAAGCTCATCCATTTCCAGAAATACGGTAAGGTGAAACAGCCAAAACTGCTCATCGTCGCACCGATGTCCGGCCACCACGCAACCCTTCTGCGCGGGACGGTGGAAGCGCTTCTCCCGTTCCTCGATGTCTATATCACCGACTGGATCGATGCGCGCAACGTGCCCATGTACCAGGGCGAGTTCCGCCTCGAAGATTACATTTCCTATACCGTCGATTTCACCAAGCACCTTGGGCCCGACATACATCTGCTCGCCGTCTGCCAGCCTTCCGTGCCGGTGATGATCGCCGCCAGCGTGCTCGCTGAAAACGGCGGCAAGCTCGCCCCGAGTTCGATGACGCTCATCGGCGGACCGATTGACACGCGCGTGAACCCGACCAAAGTCAATCAAATGGCCGAAACCAAATCGATGGACTGGTTTGAAAGCAACGTCATCACCCGCGTGCCTTTTAATTATCCGGGTTTCATGCGCCGCGTCTATCCGGGATTTTTGCAGCTTTCCGGTTTCATGCAGCTCAACCTCGACCGCCATATCGACGCGCATAAAGACCTCTACAAACACCTCGTGCAGGGCGATGGCGAAAGCGCGCAGCAACACCGCAAATTCTACGATGAATATCTCTCCGTGTGCGATTTGCCTGCCGATTTCTACCTCGACTGCATCGAGCAGGTATTCCAGAAACACACGCTGCCCAAAGGCGAATTCGTCTATAAAGGCAAAAAAGTGAAACCGGAAAATATCACCAAAACCGCCCTGCTCACGCTCGAAGGCGAACTTGACGACATCTCCGGCCTCGGCCAGACCGAAGCCGCGCAGAAGCTCTGCTCATCCCTCCCCGCCAAAATGCGCAAACATTACGTGCAAAAAGGCGTCGGCCATTACGGCATCTTCAACGGCCGCAAATTCCGCGAACTCGTCGTGCCGATTATCGTGGAGTTTGTGGAGAAGGCGGAGAAGTAAACTATGCTCTCCGACCAAGAACGTTATGTTGAATTACTGCGTCAAAATGGTGCCACAATCGAAGGAAAAGCAGTTCTCGATGTCGGATCTGGATCAGGTGAATTTGTTCGACATGCCCAGCAGATTGGCGCAAAAGAATCATGGGGCGTTGAACATAATAAAAGAATATTAGACGGAAGCCTTCACCAATTTGGAATGTCAGCCGTGAATCGTGACCATCTGCTGCACATGCCATTTAGCGAAATACCAGAAAAACGCCCAGATCTTAAAGGCAAATTTGACGTCATCAAAATTACCGCTATTACTCCTTACGCTAATGCCAATGAACTGAAACGCATGGCGCACACGGCGCATTTTCTTCTCAAAAAAGATGGGCATATATTGCTTGAACTCCCATGGATGAACCTCATGAATGATGCTTTCAGAGCAGATCAATCTGCGGAAGAAAATACCGGAATTATAGAAAGATATGCGCGTTTAACTAAACCAAGTAAAGCGCGTAAAGAAATTGAACTCTTACAAACCGCTTATAAAACACTATTTAGCGCTTATTTTGATACAGCCGTTGAAGTTACAAGCATAGGTAAAGTAAAAGCGCTTGTTATTAGCAACCCAAAAGAAATTATTCCCGATATCAATACTATTCGATTCGATGACCGTATGTTGAGGCTAAGCCCTATACCGGGAGTACGGCCTTCGGGAGCCGCACAGGCGCAATGATAAAAATATAAGATTTTACGATCGAGAAATCACAATGCCCAAACACTACTGGCTTTTTAAATCGGAACCGGACGTATGGTCGTGGCAGAAGCAAGTCGCGGCCGGGGAAAAAGGCACCAGTTGGGACGGTGTGCGCAACCATCTCGCCAAGCAGCATTTGAAAGCGATGAAAGTCGGCGATCTCGGGTTTTTCTATCATTCCAATGAAGGCAAGCAGGTGGTCGGCATCGTCGAGGTCATCCGCGAACATTTCCCCGATCCTACCGCCGCCCTTGGCGACCCGTGGGTTGCCGTGCAGATAAAAGCGAAGGAACCCCTCAAAACCCCGGTGTCGCTCGCGCAGGTCAAAGCCACGCCCAGCCTCGCCAAAATGGCGCTCGTCACCTCGGCGCGCCTGTCCGTCCAGCCGGTGACGCCTGAGGAATGGAAGATCATTCGCTCGCTCGCCTCGTAACGCATCAAAAAATATTCCACGCGGCGCTTGACATACGAGGCCGCCATCCTTACTCTCCCGCCAATTTGTCTCAGCCTTAGCGGCACTTGAGCGCAAATTATAAAATTTTTGCCGGGAAAAATGACCAAAAACATGACACCGATCCCCGAGAATGCCACCGCTTGCCTCATTTTAGCGGACGGGACCGTGTTTTTTGGAGAATCGTTCGGGGCAATTCTCGATCCCCGTTCAGAATCTCGCTCCTGCGAAGCGAAAACAGCGGATTTCGAGAACCGCAACGCAAGTGTACACGCTAGTACATGCGTAGCGGAAGCGCAGAAACCGCTGTTTGCAGCAAGCGGGAGTAGAGATTGTGAACGGGGAATCGGCGAAATCTGCTTTAATACCGGCATGACCGGCTATCAGGAAACCCTCACCGACCCGTCTTATTGCGGCCAGATCATCACCTTCACCTTCCCGCATATCGGCAATATCGGCTGCAACGACGAAGATATCGAAGCCACCAAACCCTTCTGCTCCGGCCTCGTCGTGCGCGAGCGCCCCACCTTGCCGTCGAGTTTCCGTAGTCAAACCTCGCTCGATGCGTGGCTCAAAAAATGGAACATCCCCGGCATCTGCGGCGTCGATACACGCGCGATCACCCGCCATATCCGCATGAAAGGCGCACAGAACGCGATGATTGTAAGCGGCGCGAAAGACGAACTCGCCGGTCATATCGCCGATGCCCAAGAGGAATTAAAAGGCTTCCCCAACATGGAAGGCCGCGAACTCGCCGCCAGCGTCTCGACCGACAAGCCCTACGAATGGACGAAAGGCCTGTGGCGCTTATCGCGGGCAACCGGCAACGGGCAACGGGCAACGACCCATCATGTCGTCGCCATCGATTACGGCGAAAAAATCAACATCCTGCGCAGCCTCGCCGAACGCGGCCTCAAAGTCACCGTCGTCCCCGCGCAAACCCCCGCTGAAGAAATTTTAAAACTAAAACCCGATGGTATTTTCCTGAGTAACGGCCCCGGCGATCCGGCGGCGACGGGGAAATATGCCGTACCGATTTTGCAAAAACTCGTCGCCTCCGGCACACCGATTTTCGGCATCTGCCTCGGCCATCAATTGCTCGGCCTCGCGCTCGGCGGCAAAACCGAAAAACTGAAACAAGGCCACCGCGGCGCCAACCAGCCGGTGAAAAATTTAGAGACTGGCAATGTCGAAATCACCAGCCAGAACCACGGTTTCGCCGTCGTCGAATCGAGCCTGCCTCCAAGCGTCAAAGTCACGCATGTCTCGCTGTTCGACGGCACGGTCGAAGGCCTGCGCTGTACCGATAAACCCGTCTTCTGCGTGCAATACCACCCCGAATCCTCCCCCGGCCCGCATGACAGCCAGTATCTGTTCGACGATTTCGTGAAGATGATGGAGAAGAAAGCATGAAAAAAATAGTTGTCACTACGGCTCTCGCCCTGCTTGCTTCCTTTCCCGCCTACGGCGCAGAGAACCCTATCGTTGCGGCGGAGAAAGAGGCGATGCTCCGCGATATGCGCGAGGAAACGGTGGACCTTGGCGGCAACCGCTACCTCATATTCAGCGGCAGCCCCGGCCCGAACCAGTATATTTACAGCGTCGATATCATCACCACCAAAAAAGGCGTGCCGCATATCGAGCCGATTTTCATGGAAGATTACGATCTCGATACCGGCAGCGTTGCGCTCTCGGAAGGTGCTGCGTTTCCCGAGATGAGCTACCATTTCGACAAAAAAAACAACCTGCTCGAATATACCAGCAAAGACCCGCAGACAAGCACGCATTACCAATATAAATATCTGCTGAGCGGCGATAGTTTCCTGCTTCAGGAAGTCCTCGCGCAGGATGCGCCTTCTCCATGCGCGAAAGAACCGTGCCCGGCCTCGCCCGTCAAAACGCTTTTCAAGGTGCAGGATAATGCCAAAACGCACTGACATAAAATCGATCCTCACCGACTCTTCCCCTCCCCCCTTGCGGGGGAGGCCGGGTGGGGGGGCGAGCAAAAAACGACTCTATGTTCCTCGCGCACAAGAATTGCAAACACGGGAATATTCCCGTTCATTACGCACAAATATGACGGATGCAGAAAAAAGTTTATGGAAAATATTACGCAGTAAACAGCTTGAGGGATTTAAATTCCGCAGGCAATTTCCTATTGATATTTATATCGCCGACTTTGTCTGTTTAGAGCATCGACTCATTATTGAACTTGATGGCGGACAGCATTCTGATGCGGAAAATTATGATCTCAAACGTACGCGTTATCTTGAATCTCAAGGATTTCGAGTATTACGTTTCTGGAATCACGATGTGTTGCAAAATAGTGAAGGAGTATTTGATGTAATTCGTACTCATCTACTACCCCCCACCCAACCCTCCCCCGCAAGGGGGGAGGGGATAAGAAATAAAATCCAGAAACGCCTGCCAGGAAATATGGCGTTTGATCGCCGCCAGGTCGTAATAATCCATGGCCACGCGCCGCATGCGTTTATCGTCAAACGGGAAGCCGCACGGCTCGATAATATGGAGGGCCACGCCCATGCAGGCGCTGAGGCGGATGAGGCTGCCGGTATTTTGCGGAATGTCCGGTTCGAACAAAGCTATTAACATGCTGATAAATTACGCTATTTTTTATTGACATCAAACCGTAACAAAAAAGCCATTTAAGGCAACCGTAAAATTTGGCATAATGAGAGGGAACTTCAGGGAATTTTATGGCCGTCGCTCCCGATCCACGATTTAATCCTTTTTTTCTGCTCACCGGCGTGACATTTGTTTCGTTTGCCTCCGGCTTTGGCGTTTGCCTCTTTAATCTCGATACCGTCAACGAATGCGTCGATGTCGCCAACAGTTGGGTCGGCGTGTTCCAGGCCATGGGAGACCACCTGATCGCGTGGGCATTTGCCATCGTGCACGCGGCGTTTCATAGATAGCTTTTCTTTGAAATACGAATCTTCGGTTGAAACTTACCAAACTATTGTTTAGAAACGTCTCAACATCACTATTAGTTGAGCACGTACATGAGCAAACAATCTACCGGCCATTCCCACATTCCCGCCGAAGGCGAAGGTGCCACGCGCCGCGATTTCATGATGCTGACGGCAGCGAGCCTCGCCGGTCTTGGCGCGGCAACTGTGGCGTGGCCATTCATCGACAGCATGAATCCGGCTGCGGATGTGCTGGCGCTTTCAAGCATCGAGGTCGATTTAACGCCGATCCAGCCGGGGCAGACCATCAAGGTCAAATGGCGCGGCGTGCCGGTCTTTATCCGCCACCGCACACCGGAAGACATCGCCGAAGCTAAAAAAGTGCCGATGAGCGACCTCAAAGATCCCGCCACCGATGAATCGCGCACCAAACAGGGCCACGAACAATGGCTGGTGATGATCGGTGTATGTACGCATCTGGGCTGTATCCCGCTTTCCGGCGCCGGGGATTTTGGCGGCAGCGACAATGGCGGCTGGTTTTGCCCGTGCCACGGCTCGCAGTACGACACGGCAGGCCGCATCCGTAAAGGTCCCGCGCCTAAGAACCTCGTCGTCCCCGACTATGCGTTCCTGACCGATAACCGAATCAAGATTGGCTAGAAATATGGCGAATAAACCTATCGAACAACAACCCGGAATCAAAGGCTGGATCGAATACCGCCTGCCGATTTTTTCCTTCCTCAATAACAGCCTCGGCAGTGGTTACCCGACGCCGCGCAACCTGAATTACTGGTGGAATTTCGGCTCCATCGCCGGCATCTGCCTCGTCATGCAGATACTGACCGGCCTGTTTCTCGCCATGCATTACACCGCTAACAGCGGCCTCGCGTTCGACAGCGTCGAAGGCATCATGCGCAACGTCAATTACGGCTGGCTCATGCGCTATGCGCACGCTGTCGGCGCGTCGATGTTTTTCGTCGTTGTCTATATCCATATTTTCCGCGGGCTCTATTATGGGTCATACAAAGCCCCGCGCGAGCTGCTCTGGTGGTTCGGCATTGTCATTCTCCTCCTCATGATGGCGACAGCGTTCATGGGTTATGTGCTGCCGTGGGGACAGATGAGCTTCTGGGGCGCAACGGTGATCACCAATTTATTCTCCGCCATTCCCGGTGTCGGCGAATCGATCGTGCATTGGCTATGGGGCGGATTTTCGGTCGATAACCCGACGCTCAATCGCTTCTATGCGCTGCATTTCCTCCTGCCGTTCGTGATTGTCGGCGTCGTGATCCTGCATATCTGGGCGCTGCACCAGCACGGCTCGAATAACCCGCTCGGCATCGATGTCAAAACGCCGCAGGACGTGATTCCCTTCCATCCCTATTATACGGTGAAGGATGCGTTCGGCTTCGGCGTATTTTTCCTCATCTTCGGCTGGTTTGTGTTCTTCGCGCCTAATTCACTCGGCGATCCGGATAATTATATCCCGGCGAACCCGATGGTGACGCCCGCGCATATCGTACCGGAATGGTACTTCCTGCCGTTTTACGCGATCCTGCGCTCGATGCCCGATATCGGCATCCCGTTTACGAGTATCGTATTTGTGAACTCAAAGCTCGCCGGTGTCATCGGCATGTTCGGCTCGATCATCATCTTTTTCTTCCTGCCATGGATCGACCGCTCGAAAGTCCGCGCCGCCACATTCCGCCCGGTGTACCGCGTCATGTTCTGGTTGTTCCTCATCGATTGCGTGATCCTCGGCTATATCGGTTCGCAGCCACCGGAAGGCACATTGATTACCATCGGCCGCTTTGCGCTCACCTATTATTTCGCGCATTTCATCGTCCTGTGGTTTATCAGCAAGAATGAAAAAACCCTGCCGCTTCCGGAAAGCATCAACAAATCGGTGCTCGAATGCTGCGCCCACGATCATCATCACTGAGTATGCCCATGAAAAAGTTATCCCTTCTCGTAGCTGCTTCCCTGATCGCCCTGAGCGCTGCCGCTTACGCTGAAAGCGACGAGCCGCTGCCACCACGCAAAATGAGCTGGGCGTTCGACGGCGTTTTGGGAACGGTTGATAAACCAGCGGCGCAGCGCGGTTTTCAGATTTATAAGGAAGTCTGCTCGGCGTGCCACAGTCTAAACCGCATCGCCTTCCGCAATCTGACCGACCTCGGTTTCAGCGAAGCCGAAGTCAAGGCACTCGCTGCGACCTATGATATACAAGACGGCCCGAACGATGATGGCGCAATGTATACACGCCCCGGCAAACCGTCGGATTATTTCCCCGCGCCCTACCCCAATGAAAACGCCGCGCGCTCAGTCAACCATGGCGCGGCGCCGCCGGACTTAAGCCTCATTATCAAAGCGCGTAACGGCGGCGGCAATTACGTTTATTCGCTCCTGACCGGCTTTGCTACCCCGCCGTCCGATGTGCATCTGGCCGACAACCAGTATTATAACCCCTATATTGCCGGGCACCGCCTCGCCATGCCGCCGCCGCTTACGGATAGCCGGGTTACCTATACCGACGGCACCAACGCTACACTGGACCAGGAAGCACGCGACGTCGTGAATTTCCTGCAGTGGGCAGCGGAGCCGGAAATGGAGGCGCGCAAGGAGATGGGCATCAAAGCGCTGATATTCCTCGCCATCTTTACGGTGTTCATGTATATTGCCAAGCGCAACATATGGAGGAAGCTCCATTAGAGCTTCGAAATACGAATCCTACCTGTGGCGGCGAAACGCCCCGAACCAGCCGGGAGTCGATGGCGCATGGTGAACAGTAAAAAAATGCCTGGGTTACGGAGCGTTCGCTCCCTTCTCCTTTGCGGCAGTATTTTTTTCGCCTGTTTCTGGCTTGCCGCCGCGACCGCTGAGGCCAACGTTGTCAAGCTGCAGGATAATATTTTCCCTAAAACAAAACTAGGCAACCAGACATCCCCCGTCTCCAAGGATAAGCCGGTCTTGCTTACGGCTGATGAAATGGATTATGACAAGGAAAACAACCTCGTCATCGCCAGCGGCCATGTCGAAATCGAGCAGGGTGATACGATCGTATTAGCCGATAAAGTCACCTATAACCGGAATACCGGCGAGGTCGTCGCCACTGGCAATGTCAGCATGATGGGCACGTCGGGTGAAGTGTATTTCGCCGATAAGACATCGTTTGAGGACAACCTTAAAACCGGCGTGATTGCGCAGTTCAAGGCGCGGTTACCAGACGATTCCGTTGCCGTCGCCACTAAAGCTAAAAAAATAGATGAAAACACGACCGAGCTGTTCAACGCCGCCTACACGCCGTGCAAATGCGCAACCGATAGCGGCGCGGCGGAAGCGCCCGTCTGGTCGGTCAAGGCCGAACACATGACGCTCAACCAGGAAGATAAAACGGCGGAATATGAAAATGCAACCTTCGATGTGTATGACGTCCCGATCCTTTACACGCCCTATTTTTCGCATGCGCTTCCCGGTGCGGAAAATGAGAGCGGGCTGCTTACCCCGACCTTCCTCGAATCGCGTACGCTGGGAGCGGTGTATCATCAGCCGGTTTATTTCAGTTTCGACCGCGACAAGGACCTGACCCTCACCCCCATCCTTACCACCAAGGACGGGGATGTGATGGCCACCGATTACCGGGAGAAATTCGATGAAGGGTCGTTTAATTTCGACGGCAGCCTCGCCGAATCCCCCGATACCGATATCAACGGCAACCACCTTCCCGGCCAAGAAACACGCGGCGATGTGGACACCAAAGGCGCGTTCAACCTGACCGACGACAGCGATTGGGGATTTCATGTCCGCCGCGCTTCCGACATTACCTACCTGCATCTGTACGGCTTCAGCAACGACCCGCTGCTTACCTCGCGCGTGTATGCCGAAGATTTCCATTTCGCCGACAGCGACCGCTCTTACGCTTCCGTCGAAGGGCTTTCGTTCCAGGGGCTCACCGCGCTCGATAACGACAAGTTGATCCCGGTCGTCGCCCCTTTGGCGAACGTGAAGTGGCAAAGCGACCCGGGCGTGTATGATTCGCGGGTGTCGCTCGAAGCCAACACCATGTCGCTTTACCGCGTGGATGGCGACGACAGCCGCCGCCTTTCCAGCACGGCGCGCTGGGAACTGCCCTATATCAGCGATGACGGCGAGGTGATCCAAAGCAGCGCGCAGATGCGCACGGATATTTACGATGTCGATAACGTCACATTGCCCAACGGCCAGGAATTTAACGGCGTGACCGGCCGCGAAGTACCCCAAGTATCCACAGATTGGCGCTATCCGTTCATTAGCCGCCTGGATTCTTCCGCGCTTTCGAGCCTTACGATCGAACCGATCGTCAATGCCACCGTAAGTCCGGGCGGCGGCAATCCGGCAAAAATTCCCAATGAAGACAGCCAGCTTCCCGATTTCACCGATGCCAACCTGTTCTCCACCGACCGTTTTGCCGGTTACGACCGCATTGAAACCGGCCCGCGCTTCAGCTACGGCATGCGCGGCCAGGCGCAGGTCTATACCGATAAATATGTGGACTGGCTCCTCGGCCAGCAATACCGCGTCATTAACGATCCCAATTTCCCCATCGCCAACGATCCCACCAGCCATTTCTCCGACTATGTCGGCAAAGTCGGCCTGACCTACGACACGATGAGCCTCGCCTACCGCTTCCGCCTCGATAAAGATACACTCGCCAACCACCGCAGTGAAGTAGACGCCGGCTATAACGCCTACCCGCTGACCATGAATATATCGTACCTGTCGCTCAACAACGACCCCACCCTTTCCAACCGCCAGGTCGTTACCGGCACCAGCACCTTAAACCTCACCAAGGAATGGCTCATAAACGCCAGCGGCAGCCGCGACCTGCTGCGCGACCAGACCGTCACTGCCTATACCGGGCTTGGCTACAAAAATGAATGCGTCTATATTACGTCTGTGATAGGTAAGGACTATACCAGCCTGCAGGATATCCACCCGGCGCTTACCTTCTGGTTAAAAGTTTCGTTTAAAAACCTGGATTAGCACATGAAAAAGAAGGCCCTTTTCGTTTCACTCCTTATGATGGCAGGCATCTGCACCCCGCAGGCTTTTGCCGCGCCTAAAGATCTGGGCATCGCCGCGGTGGTGGACGGCGATGCGATCTCGTCGTATGACGTCGATAACCGCATTAAATTTATCATTGCCACCAGTGGCTATTCAGGCAATCCCGATGCCATCCGCACGCAGGTAATCCATACGCTGATCGACGAAAAACTGCAGATCGTGGAAGCACATAAAAAAGAGATCAAAGTCAGCGAGCAGGATGTGCTGGATGCGATTGCCGGCATCGAAGCGCAGCGCGGCATGCCCACAGGCACTATTTTCCACATACTCGATAGCAAAGGTGTGCCCCGGGATACGTTCTTGCACCAGATCCAGGCGCAACTTTTGTGGCACAACCTCCTGATGGCGAAAGTCCGCCCGCAGGTGCATATCAGCGATGAAGAAGTCGATATCGCAAGCAGGCAGGCCGCCGCCGCTGCTTCCGCACCGCAAAAAAAGGCGAAAACAAGCCAGGGTTCACCCGAATATAAAATTGCCGTGATTACGCTTCCGATCGACAAAGCCTCGAAAGAAGGCGAAGTCAAAGCTTTCGGTGAAAAACTCGTCAGCGAAATCCGCCACGGCACGAGCTTTGAAGAAATGTCGCTACAGTTTTCGAGCGAAACGGCGAGCGCCGGCGGTAAAGTCGAGAGTTTCTGGGTGAAACCGGAGCAGCTCGACCCGAAAGTAGCCAAAGCCATGGCGGGTGGCAAAGCGGGCAGCATTGCCGGTCCGGTGCAAACGGCCACCGGCTTCACCATCATTAAAATCTACGATGTGCGCCTGCCTGCGGAACCTGCCCCTCAAAAAGAAGATGAAACGCCGAAAGACTCAGAAGTATACCTGAAGGAAATCCTGCTTAAAGCCAAGGCCGATACCGGTTCAAAAGAAGCCGACGCCATGCTCCAGATCGGTGAGGAAGTCGCCAAGCATCCCGGCACCTGCGAGGAAAAGGGCGTCGCCAGCATCCAGAATACCGACGATATGGATATAGACGTGACGTTTGCGCGCAAGACGCTTTCTGAACTACCAGCAGGCGTTAAAGCTATTGTCGAGAATCTCAAAGTGGGCGATATTTCCACGCCGTTTGCCAGCTATGAAGGCATCCGCCTTTACATGCTCTGCGACAAGAAAGAAGTGGATGCAAAGCCCGTGGACCGCGATGCCATTACCAATATGCTTTACCAGCAGAAAATGGCGCTGGAATCGCAGAAATACCTGCGCGACCTGCGGCGCGAAGCGTTTATTGATATCAGAAATTAACTGAAATGCCGGAAACCTTTTTTGGTGAGGGTGATTTCGTTGCCTGTTGCGTCCAACGCGCGCACTCCATTGCCCTCCGTTATTTCACCTATCATCATAATGGGTGGGTGCAATTCCCGTGATAACGTTTCGAGTACGGAATGATTTTTTTCGGATACAGTAAATAATAACTCATAATCGTCGCCCCCAGAAAGGGGGGCTTCCCAAAGATTCGAATCTTTTTGGATGAGCGCCCGCGCCGGTTCGGAAAGCGGAAGCGTATCACGGTAAATGGTAGCGCCAACGCCCGAAGCGCGGCAGATATGCCCAAGATCCTGCACCAGCCCATCGGAAATATCCATGCAGGCCGTCGCGGTGCCGATAAGTTTTTGTCCCAGCGCAATGCGCGGCTCCGGCAGGAGATAGCGGCGAATCAGAAAATCGTCTTTGCTTTCACTGCGCAGCGCCATAAGTCCCAGCGCGCTATCGCCAAGCGTGCCGGAAACATATACTTTGTCGCCCTGCTTCGCGCCGGAACGTTTCAACGCTTTTCCAGCCGGTACCGTGCCGAGTGCCGTCATGGAAAAAGAAAGCGCGCCATGGGTGGATGTCGTATCTCCACCCGCCAGATGAATAGAAAATTCCCGCTGGTCTTCGGCTAGTCCGTCCGCAAAATTTTTTATCCATTCCTCACTGGTTTCTTTGGGCAGCATCAGCGCGAGAAAATAGCAAAGTGGTTTTGCGCCCATCGCCGCTAGGTCAGAAAGATTTACGCGCAGGAGTTTTTTGGCAAGTTGCGACGGGTTTTCGTTGCCGATAAAATGCACACCTTCGCTGATCGCGTCTTTGGTAATGACCAGTTCCTGCCCTAGTGGGACAGCAATCACCGCCGCATCATCGATTAAACCGAGGCTGCCGCTAAATTCACGCGCAAGCGGTGCGAAATAGGTTTTGATGAGGTCAAATTCATCCATGCCCTCACCCCTGCCCCTCTCCCGCCGGGAAAGGGTTGGCATGATATTTTTTAGAAAGCTTGGAGAGTCCCGCATGCACGAAGCTCACTTCGCCTTCGGCAAAAAAACTGCGCGTCAGGCGGGTATATTCATCGATGATGATTTTTGGTTTCACATCCTTATCGAAGAACAACTCGAAAATCGCGCATTGCAGGATGGCGATGAGCAACGGGCTCAGGCGCTCGCGTTTCCAGCCTTCACCCAGCGTATTCACCAGCCGCTCATCGATCGAGTCCTGCCATTTTTCCACACCTTCGAGCAGGGTTTCGAGCAGCTTGTAATTCGGCTCGAGCGGCACGCCAACCTGCAATTTCTGCTCGCCTTTATTATTCACCAGCTGCTTTTTTAAAATCACCACCTGCTCTGCCGGGGACAATTTTTCACCGCCGACCGCCAGCGTATACAGGCACTGCACCGCCGCCATGCGCGCGGCGGTTTTTTTCTGGAGCGACGGGTTAGGTTTTGCGTTCATGCACCCGCCAGTTTACGTTTGAGTTCGACCATGCGCAGCGCGGCCTCAGCGGCATCGCGGCCTTTATTGCCTTCTTTGCGGTCGGCGCGCGCCCACGCCTGCTCTTCGTTTTCAACGGTGAGGACGCCGTAGCCGAGGGCCGCGCCTTTCAGCGATAAATCCATGAGGCCACGCGCACTCTCACCGCAGACATAATCATAATGCGTCGTTTCGCCGCGGATGACGCAGCCGAGCGCAACGAAACCATTGTATTTTTCATTATTCATGGCAAAGCCAATCACCGCCGGAATTTCGAATGCGCCCGGCACTGGCATTATTTCATATGTGGCTCCGGCTTTGGTAATCGTTTCCGCCGCGCCCGCTTCGAGCTCGTCTGCTAATTCGGTATAAAAACGCGCAGAGATGATGAGAATATGGGTCATACCAGCCTTCGCGGCGCTTGAGCGTTTTTCATACGATTGCCTGATAACCTTTGATGGTAAGCCCGTAGCCTTCGAGGCCGATGACGGCGCGTTTGGAGTTCGACAGTAGTATCATGTCCTTCACGCCGAGGTCGAGCAGGATTTGCGCGCCGATCCCGTAATCGCGCAGGTCCATCGGCGAATGCGGCTCTTCGCCGAGGCGCATACGGATGCGGTCGGAGACAGCCGTTTTCACCGGCTCGCGGATAAGCACGATCACGCCGCTGCCGAGCCTTCCGATCTGTTCCATTGCCGGTTGCAATACGCTGGTACCACTATGGGTATCGCCGAGCATGTCGGAAAGCAAATTCAGCGAATGCATACGCACATAGACCGGCGAAGCAGGATCGACCCTGCCTTTAACGAGCGCGATATGCTCGGCATATTCATGCGTCGCGGTATAGACGATCATGCGGAACGTGCCGCCGAAACGGCTTTCGAAATCGCTTTCGATCACGCGCTTCACCAGTTTTTCGGAACGCCTGCGGTAGGAAATGAGTTCGGCGATAGTGGCGATTTTAAGCCCGTGCATTTTGGCAAATACGATCAGGTCGGGGAGACGCGCCATCGTGCCATCATCGTTCATGATTTCGCAAATGACGCCGGACGGGTTCACACCCGCCAGCCGCGCAATATCGACTGCCGCTTCCGTATGCCCGGCGCGCACCAGTACGCCGCCATCCTTGGCGACGAGCGGAAACACATGCCCGGGCGAAGCTATATCGCGTGAGGTTTTCGATGGGTCGATGGCAACCTGGATCGTATGCGCCCGGTCGGCGGCGGAAATGCCGGTCGTGACGCCCTCGCGCGCTTCGATAGAAACGGTGAATGCCGTCTGGTGGCGCGACTGGTTTTCACGCGACATTAAATTGAGGCCGAGCTGCTGCACGCGCTCACGCGGCATGGCGAGGCAAATCAGCCCGCGCCCGTGCTTGGCCATGAAATTGATGATTTCCGGCGTGGCAAATTGCGCCGGGATAATAAGGTCGCCTTCATTCTCGCGCGTTTCATCATCGACGAGGATGAACATCTTGCCATTTTTGGCGTCCTCGATGATGTCAGCGATGGGGGAGAGGTTGTTCATAATGAGTGCTTAGTTTTTAGTGCTTAGTAAACGTTCGGTATAACGCGCCATCATATCGATTTCGAGGTTGAGTGCGTCGCCGGATTTTCGGCTGCCCAGCGTGGTATTTTGCCATGTATGGGGGATGATATTAACCCAAACCCTAGTATTTTCCACTTTATTTACCGTGAGCGACACGCCGTCGAGCGTGACCGAGCCTTTGGCGGCGATAAAATGGGCGAGGTCGGCGGGGGCGTCGAGGGCGAGGATATGGGAATCGCCTGAAATATCGATGGTTTTTAGGGTTGCAATACCATCAACATGGCCGCTGACCATATGACCATCGAGCCGGTCTCCAAACTTCAGCGCCCGCTCCAAATTGATGTTATCGCCCAAATTCCAGCGCGGCGCGGTGCAGGAAAGCGTTTCGGCGGATAAGGTAACGGTGAAATGGCCGCGGTCTTTTCCGGTCACCGTCAGGCAGCAGCCATTGCAGGCAACGGACTCGCCGAGGGAAAGTTCATCCGCGAAACTGCAGGCAATCGCGAGCTGTAAATCGCCTTGCCGCTTGGCTTCCGTAATTTTTCCAATCGCGCTTATGATGCCGGTGAACATAGTTTTTCATAGATTTCGAGCGTATCCTTGCCAAGGGATAGTGCTTTGGTTTTCTGCCAGTTTGCAAGTGTAACGGAACTCCCAAATGCCGCAAGTCCCCCTTCGCCAATCGTAGTCGGTGCGCGGAACCAATAAATGCGGTCGACGAACCCGCTTTCCATGAAGGCCGTCGAAAGCTGCTGCCCGGCCTCGACAAGAAGGCGCGTAATACCTTTTCCAGCAAGGTTTTCCATGGCTTGCGGCAGGGGTGCATTGAGCACATAATCGGGCGCGAGTTTGGCGTTTTTCGGCAATCGCCCCTTCCGGTCAAACAGCACCCGCACGGGCGAACAATCTTCCAGCCCCGGCAAGCGGCAGGTGAGCAGCGGGTCGTCAGCAAGCACCGTGCCGATACCGGTGGCGATGGCGTCATAGCGGCTGCGGAGCATGTGGCCGTAGGCGCGGGCGCGCTCGCCGGTAATCCACCGTTCTTTGCTGCCAGCAATTTTATCATCGTGCGAGGTGGCGATTTTGAGCGCAACGTAAGGACGTTTTCGTTCCATAACCGAAATGAATCCGCGGTTTACTTCGCGGGCTTCGCTCTCGCAGATATTTTCTATGACTTCGATCCCGGCTTTTTTTAATTTCGCGATTCCGTTACCATTCACTTCCGGGTTGGGATCACCGCAGCCGATGACTACTTTCGCAATGCCCGCTGCGATGATTGCATCGGCGCAGGGCGGTGTTTTGCCGTGGTGGCTACACGGCTCCAGCGTGACATAGATCGTAGCGCCCTTCGCTGCTTCCCCAGCCTGCGAAAGCGCTTCGGTTTCGGCATGCGGGCGGCCATTAAGCGCTGTCCAGCCTTCACCCACGATCTGCCCGTTTTTTACGATCAGCGCACCGACCGCCGGGTTCGGCCAGGTCTGCCCGAGGTTGCGGCGGGCAAGCTGTAATGCAGAACGCATAAAACGCGCATGTTCATCCATACAATGTCTCAAATTTTATTGCGGGCCCGGCGCGGGTGAATCGCTAACCTGATCGATCGCAATCGACCGCGGCTTACCCGCGCCCGCAGATTGCGGCGTTGAGCCCGCCGGTGTCGCCTCGGTTTCCTTGTCTTTACCGAAAACACTGCACCCATGCTGCTCGCAATGTTCATCCGCTTCATAGGCTTTATTGCCGATGCCGTACGCCGCCGCGGCCGCCGGGACAACCATGCAGCCGCCAAGCAAAAATGGAAGTGTGAGCGCCGCCGCGCCCGCCATAAAACCTATAGAAATATTCACGGTTTTTTTCCGTTATCCAATTCTTCGACGATAGTTTCGAAATCCTTGGCTTCGCGGAAATCACGGTAGACCGAGGCGAAGCGGATATAGGCGACGCTGTCGATTTTTTTGAGTTCTTCCATGATCGCCTGGCCGATGGTAGCCGTCGGAATTTCGCTTTCACCGAGCGATTCGAGCTTTTGCACGATGCGCGTGACGAGCTGTTCGGTCTGTTCCGACGTCACCGGCCGTTTGCGCACCGCCAGCGCGACCGAACGCGCCAGCTTGTCGCGGTCGAACATGCGGCGCTCGCCGTTTTTCTTGAGCACGGTGAGCTCGCGCAGTTGCACGCGCTCAAAAGTGGTGAAACGCGAATTGCATTCCGGGCAAAAGCGCCGGCGGCGGATGGTGAGCCCATCCTCGCTCGGACGGGAATCTTTCACCTGGGTGTCGGCATGGCCGCAGAAAGGGCATTTCATAACTTATTCTCCTTTGTCGTCATTGCGAGGAGCGTAGCGACGCGGCAATCCAGCAGCGCCGAGTCTTCGGCGCAATAAGTATTATACCGCGCCCATGGCGCTTTAACTGGATTGCTTCGCTGCGCTCGCAATGACAGGAAAGGGTGCTGGCCGCAGAAAGGGCATTTCATAATTATTGTCCTCTTACATTATCGTGAAGGCAGGAAACTTCAGCA
>Ga0206853_1041_pt1 | contig 19533 bp, 19 predicted proteins | sample Alteio_BWOrgCont_52_FD_152859 | JGI IMG/M metagenome (GOLD analysis project Ga0206853, IMG submission 152859) | Enriched cells from forest soil in Barre Woods Harvard Forest LTER site, Petersham, Massachusetts, United States -... | ecosystem: Environmental > Terrestrial > Soil > Temperate forest >... | reverse complement strand
CACCGAACGGGAGCTCGATTTAATTGAAATCGTGCCGAACGCGAATCCGCCAGTGTGCAAAATCGTGCAATTCGGAAAATTCAAGTACGAGCATCAGAAAAAGGAAAAGCTGGCGCGCAAAAGCCAGCAGGGCAAGCAGTTGAAGGAAGTGCAGATACATCCCAACATTGACACGCACGATATTGAATTTAAGGCGCGTCATGCGCGTGAATTCCTGCTCGATGGCAATAAGGTGAAAGTAAACCTTATTTTTAAGGGGCGGGAAATGACGTACATCGAAAATGGAAGATCGGTTATGCGGGAATTTATCGCCAAGGTTGCCGACGTCGGGAAATTAGAAGTCGAGCCGAAGATGGAAGGGAGGCAGATGCATGCAATCATCGCGCCGAGCGGCGTCGCGCGAAAGGCTGTCGCAAGCAGCGCTCCAAAGAAAGAAAAACCTAAAGTTGAAGGAAATTTGCCGGCAAAGGCGCTTGCCAAACTTGAAAAACTTGAAGTGAAAAAAGAATCAGAGAAACTCGAAACAGACCCAACTCATTAATTATACAACATTTCGATATTCATGCCGAAAGTAAAATCCCGCGGTGGCGCGAAAAAGCGCTTTTCCGTGACAGGTACGGGAAAGATTAAGCGCGAAAAAGCGTTTAGAAGCCATATTTTAACGTCGAAGTCCCGCAAGCGCAAACGCCGCCTGCGCGCTTCTACGCTGGTCGCGGAATCGGACCAGAAGCGCATCATGAAATTGATGCACATTTGAATTTCGCGGAGCAATCCGCGGATTCCTACACGACCTCACCGGCGCTCGCACAATGAGTGCGATATTCTGTTTCAGAGGCCCGGCGGTTATTTTATTCATAAACATCTGAAAAGGTAAAACTATGCCTCGCTCAAAAAATAAAGTCGCCGCACACCGGCGGCGAAAGCGCGTCCTTAAAGCCGCAAAAGGCTATTGGGGCTCGCGAAGTAAAGTCTATACGATAGCGCGCAACAGCGTTGACAAAGGCTGGAGCCATGCCTACGTTGGGCGCAAACTGAAGAAACGCATTTACCGCTCTATTTGGATCGTCCGCATCAATGCGGCGGCGAGGATGAACGGCACGACGTACTCGCGTCTCATCAATGGTTTGAACAAATCGCACATCATGATCAACCGCAAATTACTTGCGGATTTGGCGGCAAACCATCCCGATGCATTCACCGCTGTCGTAAAAACCGCGATGGGTGGAAGCGCAAAATAAAATGAATTCCATGTCCTCTCCCGTTCATTGGATGGGAGAGGGTGTGATGAGAAAATATACCCTATGAATTTTCTCGAACAAGTTATCGCTCTCAGCCGAGAGATCCACGCCACAGTCCCAAGCATTCAGACCCCGGAGTTGTTGGAAGAATTCCGACTGCGCCATTTAGTCCGTAAAGGCACTATACAGGCTCTTGTCGAATCACTCCGCACGGTACCTGCCGAGGAAAAACCGGTTGCAGGCAAGGAATTGAATGCTCTTAAGCAATATGCGGAAGAGGCGTACTCCCAATTGAAGCAAAACCTTGATGACAACAAAGCGGATGTAGTGCCCGTTGATATCACACTACCGGCTCGCAACGCCGAAAGGGGGCATCTGCACGTCATCACGCAAACGATGGACGAGATTACGCGCATTTTTGCGTCGCTTGGCTTCACCGTTGAAGAAGGACCGGAAATTGAAGACGATTATCACAATTTTGAAGCCTTGAATTTTCCGCCCGATCACCCCGCACGGGATATGCAGGATACTTTCCACATTAACGATCCTGCGGGCAAATATCTCCTCCGCACGCATACATCCCCCGTGCAGGTGCGCGTGATGGAGCGACAGAAACCGCCGATTCGGTGCATCGTGCCGGGGCGCGTCTATCGCAACGAGGCGATATCCGCCCGTTCGTATAGTATCTTTCACCAAATAGAAGGGCTTGCCATTGACGAAGGCATAAATTTTTCCGAGTTGCAAGGCACGCTGTTCAGTTTTGCAAAACAATTTTACGGCGCGGAAGGCGTCGTCCGTTTCCGACCGTCGTTTTTCCCGTTCACCGAGCCAAGCGCGGAGATGGACGTTACGTGCTATTTATGCGGAGGCAAGGGCTGCCGTGTATGCAAAGGCTCCGGATGGTTGGAGATTCTCGGCTGCGGCATGGTGCATCCCAAAGTGCTTGCCAACGCGGGCATTGACCCTGAGCGCTACACAGGCTACGCGTTCGGCATGGGAATCGAACGAACCGCTATGCTAAAATACGGGATAGACGATATCCGGATTCTCTACGAAAACGATTTGCGGGTGCTGAGGCAGTTTTAAAATAATGCAAATTATTGAAATTTGGAAAACTCCAACCGGCATAACGGATTTAACTTCTCTGGAAAAGACGATGTCTTTTTCCGAACTGCGGAGCATTGCTTCTATTTGGCACGAACAAAACGAACGATTGAAGGGTAGTGAACAATTACGCTTATTCAATGAGCGGATGGGCCGAGAGTGGGCGATTGAGACCGGTATAATCGAAAATGTGTATGATTTAAGCCTTGGAGCGACACAAACACTGATTGAACAAGGTTTCCGCGCCGAATTACTCTCGTATGGCGATACGAATAAAGATAAACAATTCGTTGTCCAACTTCTGAAAGATCATTTCGACGCATACGAAGGAATGTTTGACTTCATTAACGGAAGAAGGAATATTTCGGTTTCCTATATTAAAGAATTACATTCTGCATTGCTTCGAAGCCAAACATTTGTAGATGCCGTCGATCCCAACGGCGTTCCTATTAAAGTTTCGCTGATTCGCGGCGATTGGAAAAAGTTACCTAATTTTCCAGTTCGCGATGAGATTCAATTCAATTATTGCCCGCCGGAACAAGTTGCTTCGGAAATGGACCGGCTAATGGAAATGCACTACCACCATATTGAAGATAGCCTTGCACCGGAAGTGCAAGCGGCGTGGCTGCATCATCGCTTTTCACAAATCCATCCATTTCAAGACGGCAATGGCCGCGTTGCAAGGACATTGGCATCGCTCGTATTAATTCGCGCAGAACTGTTTCCTCTCGTAGTTACACGAAATGATCGCACAAAATACATCGACGCGCTAGAAACCGCTGACAAAAACGGAATTACGTCCCTTGTTGATTTATTTGCTCGTCTTCAACGAGTTCAGTTCCGACGTGCAACTGCTATTGCTGAAGATGTTCTTGATGCAGGTTCTGCTCTAAAAAGAGCAGTTGCTCTAATGAATGAAAAAGTCGAACAAAGGAAACAAGAACGACAGCGATATCATTCAGATGCAATAGAACGTTCTCAAATCTTTGAGAATCGAGTATTTGAGAAATTAGAGGAGATAAAACAAGATATAGGTAAAATACTCTTCAGGGCAGACCCAACCAATAGATTATATGTCAATCGCTCAAATGATAGCAACGATTTTTATTATAAATTTCAAATAATAGAAATTGCTAATAAATATTTGGATTATTATGCAAATACTCGTGTATATAGAAGTTGGATACGTTTAAAAGCAAAAGGTAAAATTACATTTCAGCTAATATTTACTTTTCATGGTAGTGGTGGGGGACTGTCAGGTGTTATCGCGTGTGCACCATTTATTGAATTTCAATCACAAGATATTGATGAACCGCCTCAGACACTTCTACGAAATATTGTGGAGGAACCGTTTGAATTATTTTCTGATGAACTAATTAGTGATATTAAGCCGAGGTTTGAACGATGGATGAATACGGCTGTATTAACAGCTTTAGGTGAAATTTATAAAGAATTATAAAACGTTAGTGTTCATTCTCACCGCCAGGAGGGCTGCGAAAAATATAACGTCGTGCCGTCGGGATCGTGAAAGTGGACATACTTGCCGGATTTACCTTCTTCATACGTGAAGGCGATTCCATGCAAATCCAACAACACTTTTGCGTCGCCAATGTGGTCAATCATAAAGCCGATGGAAACTTTGGAATTGTTCGGGATGTCTTTGTCGGTGGGGTGCAATCCGACGATGATATCAGTCGTTTTTAGCTGTGCATAATTATTTTCCCATCGGTTTTTCAAGGTCAGACCAATATTCAAGTAAAAGTTCACGGCTTTATCCATGTCTTTCACCATGATTGTAACGTTCGATTCGTTGATTTTCATTGTTTAAAGATATATAAATTAATATTTCTTTCTAAACCGGATACTCCATTTTCAGTTTCGACAATGTCTCCACAATGGTTTTGCCGACAACATAATTGCGGAACCATTTATCGTCTGCAGGTACGATTATCCACGGAATTTCGGGGCTGCATTCATTCAATACGCGTTCGTACGCAATCATGTATTCGTCCCATTTTTTCGATTCGCGTTTGTCGGCGGGGTCATATTTCCATTTTTTCTCGGGAATGGTCAGCCGTTCTTTGATTCTTTTTTTCTGTTCGCGGTGCGATAGGTGAAGGTAAAATTTGAGAATGATTGTGTTGTTGTCAACCAAATGCCGTTCAAATTCACTTATGAACCGAATACGTTTTGCAGCGGTTTTATGGTCAATCTCCTTATGAACCACAGGAACGAGTACGTCCTCATAATGCGACCGATTGAATATTTGCATCATGCCCTTTTCGGGGATGTGGGGATAGACGCGCCAGAGAAAATCGTGGGAGGATTCTTCGGGCGTTGGAACCTTGAACGTTTGCACGCGGCATCCCTGCGGATTGACCGAAGAAAACACGTGCCGTATCGTTCCGTCCTTCCCGGAAGCATCCATTCCCTGCAATATTATCAACAAAGAATGTTTGGCATTGGCATAAAGAAGGTTTTGTAATTTGAATATTTTCTTGCGGAACGCCGCGAGTTCGTCTTTTGTGGCTTCTTCGGTGACGCCTTTACCGGCGCTCGTAGCGATTCCTTCAAGTTTTATCATTTGAAATTATCGTTATAAATCGAGAAATCTTTCTTATGAACAATTCAATATTACGCATATTGAGACTTCTGTCAAATCCTTTAATTATGTAAAAGAGGTAAGGGCGGGTGGGATTGCTTTGCGGAGTTTACATGGAGCACAGCGAATGTGCACGCATGTGACGGGCAATATATGTGAATACACTTGATCTTGTCATTCAGAGCGAAGCGAAGAATCCATAGTCTGTGTAATCCATGCACATGGATTCTTCGGTCGCTTCGCTCCCTCTGAATGACAGGGTGAAGTTTTGTGAATTCGCTCAACGTCATTGCGAGTAATGACAGGGTGAATGACGAAGTAAACTTCTACGCAGATAGGCTTGTTGTTTACTTGCTTTTCCTCGATATGTATTCGTTCCCTTTGATATAGAACCGGTATGGTAAATCAACCGCAACATTGATACCTATGCGCGGGCTGACGCCGATTCCTAAATCGGAGAGGACTTGGGCGTCGAGCAAATAGATTTCGTCTCCAAGCAGGTCTATACCATTTTGTGGCCTGGAAATATTTAGCGCTTGGCAAAGTTTGGCTGGACCATTCGTCAATTGGCGTACATCGCTGACTCCCCGGTTCTTCTTCATCAATTCAAGCCCTTCCAATGGCTCGATTGCACGGAGGAGACACGCATGCCCCATGCCTTCGCGCTCTGTAACAACGTTCGCGCAAAAGTGCATCCCATAAGTGAAATATACATAAAGATGTCCGCCGGTTTTGAACATCACTTCGTTTCTTTTCGTTTTGCCGCGGTATGTGTGGGCGGCGGCGTCGCTTGCACCCGTATAAGCCTCTGTCTCGACTATCACACCGGATAAGGTTTTCCCACGGTATTGCCGCACAAAAATCTTTCCAAGCAATTCACGGGCAACAGTCAGTGTGTCGCGTTCGTAAAATTCCCGTGGGAGCTTTTCGGTCGGTTTCTTCATGCCAGAGCTATTGAAAAGCCTTCACACTTAGCCCGTTTACCGAACAATTTGGGCGGCGCGTATTGCTCCAATTCTTGTTTGGAGTTCTTCCTCGGTTATTGAGTATTTGGCGATGAGTTTACCGCTTGCAAGCAGAACGGGTACTTTATCCTGATACGATTCCCACCATTCGTCGCCATCGTGGATGCGTATTTCCTCGTAATCGAAATCCAATTTCGCACGCAGGGGATCAATGACCGACTTCATGACGTCGCACAACTCACACGGCATTTTAGTGAGTAATTGAAGATGGATTGTTTCGGGCGCGGGGATTCTTTTTGCACGGAGCATAAGCACCGCGCCGAACGCCGCCGCCGCCAAGCCTATCCATTGCGCCATCGAGAGGGAAAAATATAACGGATTTAGGCGTAAAAATTCTACGATAAAGCGCGCCAATCCTTGAATAATCAAATACATGCCGAACAACCTGCCAACGTCGTAATCCCACGCTTTCCGTTTCATCCATAAAAACGCAAAAATGATAACGGAGTATATAAATTCGTAGAGCGGCGCCGGGTGGAGATGCGTGGTTTCATCGAACTTGGTGATGGGACCGAAGTCGTCGTGCCCCGTCAAAATCATCCGGTATTCGGAGTAATGATACACGGAATCCTCGCCGGGGTTTCGCTGGAAATATTCTTCCAGTTCAACAGTCGGCTTGGCTGTCCCTTTCGCGTAGGTCATCCCCCACGGAAGTTTCGTCGGAATTCCATAGTCCCCGTCGCCCGCCAATTGACAGCCAATTCTGCCGATGCCATACGCGAGAATGAGCGCCGGGGCAACTGCGTCGGCAATTTGAAGGAATGAATATTTTTTGCGGCGTACGTAAATATAAATAAATATAATGGCGACGATGAGACCGCCATAGAAGGTTAATCCAGCGGGGGAGAATATCGCCCGGATTATCCCGCGTTGAAATTCATCGGTGTTTTCAATCAGGTAAAATAATTTTGCGCCGAGCAATCCCCCAAAGAGCGCAAGCAGTGTGATAGTTGCTCCGGCGCCGCCGTCCATTTTTTTGCGGATAAGTTCTCTCGTCAGTAAAATATTCCCGATAATGAACGCCACGCCCATCATCAACCCGTAGCTGTATATGGCGATTGGACCGATTTGGAAGAGTTTGGGAATCATGATGCTTTACGCTCTCTCGCTTAAAAACCGGGATCAATATCCCGCGAATTCGGAATGTATTCGGGAATCTCTGGGAAATGATGGGTTTCCAGATTCTCAAAACGGGCGTTTTCTTTTTCAAATTTCAGACGGACGTCGCCTATAGGACCGTTGCGTTGTTTACTTAAGATGATCTCTGCAATTCCCTCAGTCGCCATGTGATCCGATTCAAATTCGGTAATCCCGTAATATTCCGGTCTGTGAATGAACATCACAAGATCGGCGTCCTGCTCGATTGCGCCGGACTCGCGCAAATCGGAGAGGATGGGGCGCTTGTCCGTTCTACCTTCAACCTGGCGGTTCAACTGGGAGAGCGCAATAATGGGGATGTTCAGCTCTTTTGCAAGCGCTTTCAATGAGCGGGATATAGTTGAAATTTCGCGCTCGCGGCTTTCGAGCGTCTTCGGGCTTGACATCAATTGAATGTAATCAATCATTATCATTCCGATGTTTTCGTCATTTTTCAGCCGTCGGGCTTTTGCGCGCAGTTCCAATACTGTCAGCGCCGGTGTGTCGTCGAAGAACATAGGAGCAGCCGCAAGTTTGCCGATGTTCTGCGATAATTTGGGCCATTCATTTTCGGGCAGCCTTCCTGTGCGCGCTTGTTGCATGTTCACGCGCGCCTCGGCGCACAGAAGACGCAAGGCAAGTTGTTCCGCGGACATTTCAAGGTTGAACACCGCCACTGGTACTTTATTGATAACCGCGGCATTCCGCGCCACCGTCAGCGCCAACGCCGTTTTTCCCATGGATGGGCGGGCTGCGATAATAATCAAATCAGATCGTTGAAATCCCCCCGTCAGATCATCCAAGCGGTAGAAACCGCTGGCAACGCCCGTAACGCCGCTGTGTTTGCCATGGATGGCGTTCAGCATCTCCATCGTGGTCGCGGCGAGCTTCTTTATCGGCTGGTAGTTCTTTTTGAGATACCGCTGACCGATTTGAAAAATTTTCGCTTCCGCGGTATCGAGCATCGCGAACGCATCGGCGTTGTCGTCGTATGCTTCCGACGCAATTTCCGACGCCGCGCCAATGAGAAAACGCAGGATGGATTTCTCCGCAATCACCTTTGCATAATGCTCGGCATTGGCGGAAGAAACGGACGATGAGGTAAGTTCGGAAAGATAGAGGATACCACCCGCGGCGTCAAGCTCCCCGCGCCGCCGCAATTCCTCCGATACGGTAAGCAAATCGGCAGGCTCGCCGCGCTGAAAGAGCGAGATAATCGCCATGAATATTTTTTGATGGCTGTCGCGGTAAAACGCGCGTTCATCAACAAAATCGGCGACGAGCGAGATACAGGATTTATCCAACAACATTGCGCCAAGCAGGGCCGTTTCAAATTCAAGCGCTTGCGGAGGAATGCGACCGGGGGCGGCGAATCCGTTTCTATCCGTACCAGTATAACGCCGAGCATCGCCCGATTGGGTATTCAGCGCCGTAATGTTGTTATTTGGAGTAAAGGGTTCCACGTGAGAAGAAAATACCTTTCAAATTACGAAAGATTGTATATGCGATAAACGTAGAAGGGATGGCGGTGGGGAAGCTTCGTATTTTGCTTTGATTGAGATGGTATCAAAATTATTTCGAAACCTCACCTCTGTCATTGCGAGAAGCGACAGCGACGAAGCAATCTTTTCCCCGAATGTTGGCAGAAAGGATTGCTTCGCTATGCTCGCAATTAGAAGGGCGTTTCTATGCCGCGACGCGGCGGCTGAGCAATGCGTGTTTGATGGACATGTACGCAACGCTACCGAAACCGCCGAGGAACATGAGTTGGAACGGGATTGCGGCAATCTCCAAATAATAGACGGACATGATTACCCCGAACACAAAATAAAGCGTCAGAAGTGTTTCCACGATAATCGTCCACTCCAATTTCGTCGCGGTGTATTTTTTCCCCTTCCAGTCGTCTTTCTTGTCGGTAATTTTATATTTTGGCGTGCGGGTGAATTCGCTCTTGCGTTTTCTCCCAAAAAATCCTTCGAATACAGCTTTTGAATTGTTCACCGCAAACCCCATGCTGCCCGCCATAAAAACGGGAAAAAGGAAAATCCGCCGCTGCCAATCCGCGTGAATATCTTTTTGCGAATACAAATAAAAGAGAAATGAACTGATGGAGGAGAGAACGAACACCGCCATGATTGTAAAATACTGATCGTGATTGCCGCCATTGTTTTTGATGAGAACAAGGGGAACGTTGAAGAGCGCGGTAAGTAGTATAAACGGGAATACGATGTTGCTGCTGAGGTGAATCGTGGATTGGAGCTTGAGCTTTAGCGGTATTTTGGCTTTCCAGACGCTTGGGAGCGTTTTCTTTGCGCACTGGATTGCGCCTTTCGTCCATCGGAATTGCTGCGATTTCAGCGCGTTTATCTCGCTCGGCAATTCCGCCGGTGTTGTAACGTTGTTCAAATATTTGAATTTCCAGCCGCGAAGTTGCGCGCGGTAACTGAGATCGAGGTCTTCGGTGAGCGTATCGTCCTGCCAATTACCGGCGTCCTCGATGCACGATTTACGCCACACACCCGCCGTGCCGTTAAAATTGATGAAGAATCCCGCGCTGTTCCGCATCTGCTGCTCGATGGCAAAATGCCCGTCGAGAGCGATTGCCTGCGCGCGCGTAAGCACGGAATATTCGCTGTTCAAGTGCTCCCAGCGGGTTTGCACCATTCCGATGCGTTCGCTCGTAAAGAAATAAGGGATCGTCAATCGGAGGAAATCGCTGCGGGGGACAAAATCGGCGTCAAATATCGCAATGAATTCGCCCGTCGCGGATTTCAACCCTTCGCGGAGCGCGCCCGCCTTGAACCCGGAGCGATTGGAGCGGCGGATATGAACGATATCGAACCCCTCGCGTTGTTTCTGTTCAACCAGCGACGCAGTCAATGCAATTGTTTCGTCCGTGGAATCATCCAATACTTGAAATTGGATTTTATTTTTTGGATAATCGAGTGCGCAAACCGTGTCTATCAGCCTATCAATAACGTATAATTCATTGAAAATCGGCAATTGCACAGTGACGGGGGGTAATTCAAAATCGTTTGAAGGAAGAATTGCCACGGTGCGGCGGGATTTGCGGTAATAGGAAATCAGCCATAAGCCTTGCGTGCCGAAAGCAAATAAGACGCAAAGGGCAAGAAACGCGGAAATGAGTATGGCTTGTTCCATAGTGAACGATGCGCAAATGAAAATGTAATTATCTAATAGTAAGAGTTACGGGGCGTCCGTTCACCATTCTGAAACGGTTTGCAGGACTATATCATCGGTTATATGATCAATCGCCTGCAATATCGCATTATCGCGCTGCGACGCGTCGCCTGTGGGGTCAAATTGGGCTGAATTTGAGAACGTTTGCTCCCACAGGGTTGTATGTTTACGGAGATTTTCAAGAGATACTTTAATACCGACGTCAACTTCCTCAAGCGAGGTGCGTTGATCCGCGCCAACGGCGGTTGTCTTCATCGTAATTGTTGTAATCGTTGCCGAGAGCGAGGCGTCTGCGCTCTGGCGATCTGCAATTTGCAGACTATTATCGCGGATGATTTTTTGTATCAATTGGGTCGTGCATTGCTGCGAGATCGTTGCGTTCCCAAAACCGCTTGCATCCGCCACTGTTGGAACGGCAATCGTTTTCACTCCCGCCGGCGGGGAGCCTCCGTGGAACGAATAACATCCCGCAAATATGCATGGCAAAAGCAACCACAAAACTACACGATTGAACGCCATAATAAAATTATTTTTTTTTAATGGTTTTTAGGATTATTTGCTTCTTCCGCGCGGGGTTCGGCGTCCGCGATGTCAGTCTTTTCAAGGAGCTTATAGGCGTTGATTTTACGGTGCAGCGTCTTTTCACTGATGCCTAATTCTTGCGCCGTTTTATGCCTGCTGTACATGTTCCTTTTCAGAGTGGCTTCGATGACAAGCTTCTCCGCATCCTTCAATGTGACATTTTGGGGAGCATGGAAATCGTGTTGAACCCGTCCGACCGGGGTCATGAGCGGATTTTTATCCTCAAGAACGGATTCACGCAGGGCGGTAATTTCATTTTTCAATTCAAACAGCGCACGGATAATGATTTCGCGCTCCGATTGCTCCGGGGTTTTGAATGGAATCTGCATCGGGAGCATCGCGCTTGACGGGCGCGTTGGCACGTACTTCTCAACAACGGATTCGGTTATCAAATTCCCTTGTTCCAGCACGAGCATGGTTTCAATGAGATTGCGCAATTCCCGTACGTTCCCCAGCCAGGGCAACGCCTGCATCCGGTGCATTGCGCCGGGGGAGATGCCTTTGAACGTCGCATTATGTTTTTCTGCAACTTTTTCCGCAAAAAAATCGAACAGCAAGGGGATATCCTCTTTGCGTTCGCGAAGCGGGGGGAGATGAATACTTACCGCACGCAGGCGGTAATATAAATCCTCACGAAACGTGCCGCGCCGAAGTTCAAGGTCAAGGTCTTTGTTTGTTGCGGCAATCACGCGGACATTGACGCGGCGAATATCCGCAGAGCCGACGCGGGAATATTCGCCGGTTTCCAAAACACGCAACAATTTCACTTGCGTTTCGGATTGGGTTTCGCCTATCTCATCGAGAAATATCGTGCCGTTGTCGGCATGTTCAAAATACCCTTTGCGCGCCTCGTGCGCGCCCGTGTATGCCCCTTTTTCATGCCCAAACAATTCTGATTCCAACAGCGTTTCGGGAATTGCGCCGCAATTGACGGCGATAAAATTATTTTTCGCCCTGCCGCTGTATCCATGAATCGCATTCGCGATGACTTCTTTACCGGTGCCGCTCTCACCCGTAATAAGTATGCTGAGGGACGTCGGTGCGACCTGCATCACCGTGCCTGCAATTTCACGTATTGCAGGGCTTTCACCGATGATTCCATACTGCGTTTGAAACTCTTCGCGGGTCATACTATTGTATTTTTTCCGTTATCCATTAACGAAGCACAACGAATCCTTTGACGCCGGTTGATTTTTCCAACGTATTAACGGCTTCCGTTGCCTGATCTTTGGATTTATACGACCCCGCCAAAACAACATATAACGAGGAGCCGTTTCGTGAGTGTTGGACGATGTCCGTTGCCGCCGTTTTATTTGCAAGAATTTGGATCCTCTCCGCATTTTTCTGAACCGAAAAAACACCCAATTGCACAGCATAGGTTACCTTCTGTTGCGGTGGAACCGTTGCATCTGATTTTGGCGTTGCCTGCACGCGAGTCGGAGCGGTTGACACATCGGGCTTTGGTAGTGTCTGCACATGGTTTTGAGAGGCTGCCGGTTGTTCGGCGGGAGCCAGCGCTTCCTTTGCTTGCGCATATTCCCACGAGTCAGGAAAACGCTGTTTCAGGCTGTTCACATATACAAGCGCAGGCGCAGGCTCCTTGCGGATAGTATAATATTGTGCAAGCCTGAGTAACGCATACGCGGCGCAGGTATCGTGCGGATATTTTTGGAATATTGATTTATAAAGAGCCGCAGCGGAATCGGCATTGAGGCAGCATTGGGCTTTTGCAAAAAGGAGTAGAGCCGTTTCGCCGCGCAGTCTGATTAGTGAATCAATCGTTTTACGCGCGCCCAAAATGTCGCCTTGCTTGATTTGTATATCGTAATTTGCAGATGCGAATACCCGCGAGCCGGCGAAAAAGAAAATTATTGACAAAACACATGCAACAAAACGCGCATCACGCATTGTTTGCACTCAATTGTTTGGAACAACTTCCCCGAACAATGTTGCCGAGGTAACGCTTGCAATGCGGACGTTCCGAAATTCGCCGGGCTTTGCGCCATCGGGGGTGAAGATGGCAACTTTGTTTGTATCCGTTCTGCCGCACCATTGTTCGGCGGATTTTTTGCTTGGTCCTTCAACGAGCACATTTTCCACCGTGCCGACAAGGGCGTCGTTCAATTGGCGGGAAATGCCTTGCTGTGTCGTGATTATCTCATTCAAACGGCGGGTTTTCACTTCGTCGGGCACGTCGTCGCCATATTCATAGGCTTTGGTGCCTTCGCGCGGCGAGTATTTAAACATGTATGCGCCGTCATAACGGACTTCGCTCATAAGCGCCAGCGTTTCCTCGTGGTCAGATTCCGTTTCCGTGCAAAAGCCTGAAATAATATCGGTGGAGAGCGCCACGCCCGGGATGATGGTGCGGATGGTCTCGGCAAGGCGCAGATAATGCTCGCTCGTATATGTGCGGTTCATTTTTTGCAGAATGCGGTCTGACCCCGATTGCACCGGCAAATGGATGTACTTGCACAGATTGTTCCGCGAAGCGATTGTTTCAATAAGTTTCAACGACATATCCTGCGGGTGCGACGTTGTGAAACGCACCCGAAGTGTGGAGTCAACGTCTGCAACCGTCGCAAGGAGATCGGCAAAGTCACATTCGCCGTCCATGTACGAGTTAACGTTTTGTCCAAGCAGAGTGCATTCTTTCACACCGCTATCAACAAGCCTGCGGATTTCATTGACGACTCCCAGAAGCGTTCTGCTGCGTTCGCGCCCGCGCGTGAACGGGACAACGCAAAATGAACAAAATTTATCGCATCCGCGCATGACGGAAATCCATGCGGAAATGCCTTCAATGCGCAAGGGTGAAATATCGTCGTAGGTTTCGACGCGTGAAAGTTTGACGGCGACGCCGCGGCTGCCATGCAGGGCGTTTTCAATCAATTCGGGCGCTTTGCGGTATTCGTCAGGTCCGCAGACGAGATCAACGATGCTTTTTTCTTCGATAAGCTCCTTGCGCAGCCGTTCCGCCATACATCCAAGAATCCCAACGACAAGCGCTTTGTTCTTGCGTTTATACTGCTTCAGGCTGTCGAGCCGGTGGTATATCTTTTCTTCGGCTTTTTCGCGTATGCTGCACGTGTTGAGCAAAACAACGTCAGCCTTGGCAATATCGGCAGTGTGAGCATATCCGTTGTCGTTAAGCACCCCCATCACGATTTCTGAATCTGCGGCGTTCATTTGGCAGCCGTACGTCTCAATATAGACGCGGCGAGCAGGGGTGAGCGAAGATTCCTCAAAAGGGAATTCCGGCGCTTTTACGGAAGGTTCTATTACAGAAAGTTCGTACATATTTTATGTGTTAAAATTACGGAATCACACGGCATCTCGCAATGCACCTTGGTTTACAGATTTTTGCGGCTTGGATTTACAAATATGTAACATAAAAACGTTTTGTACGTCGAAATTTTCCGTGTAATTTTATAAAAAATTCGCATGATTTTAACAATACTTTAACACTATTTTTTCATTTTTTTAAGGAATTTTACGCATGAGTAACCCAAACAGTCTAGGCACAGCAATGCCTTTTTCATTGTATTATGGCTCGTGGGAATGCCCGACGGGTACGACGTATTCGGCGGGAACCCCGTTCAATATGAGCACATCCAACATGGTTTTAGTTGCACAAAGCGGCTCAGCGTGTGTCACTACAGAGGCGCAGGCGATTTTGGCAAGCACCAGCCCGCTTCCGTTGATCTATTTATATCAGGATGCGGCGGATGGTCCTTTTACGATTCAAAGCATTGCCTCTGATGGTTCGTATATAACAGCCGTCAGTGGAAATTCAACGGTAGCGCCGGGATCAATGATTCGTTTTTTAGTCGTTGGGCTATACTCTTCCGGCTTCGAGAGAAAACATTAACAGCCGCATCTGCCATGTAACTCGTTTCATGTGGCTGAGCAACACCAAGCCGTGCAACAAAAAATGAATTTTGTTGGCAGGGAACAGGAATTAGCAGAACTCGAAACCCGATACGAAGAAATACTGAAAGGAAAAGGAAATATTCTTTTCCTTTCAGGCGATATTGGTATGGGCAAAACCTCGCTTGTGCATCATTGGTACAGAGGCGTATCGTTATCGTTACGCCCGCCATTGTTTGTAAAAGCGGTTTGCACCATACCCATGGGCGGTAGTGAAGTTGGGACATTGGAATCACTTGAACCGTGGGCGGATATCCTCACGCAGCTTGTTACGCTGGGACCACTCCAACATACACCAGAAAAGATTGATATTTCCCGGCTGGTTCACGATGTTGCACCCTCGTGGATATGGGCAATACCCAATACGAGAAAATCGGAATATGGGAATGTGAGTTCAACCAACGGAGATCAAAATCAAGAGGGGGACATAAGTGGAGTTCAAGCAGCGGAATCACAGCCCCACATATTTCAACAATACACCAATATACTCCATGCTATTTCACAAAATCATCCATTGGTTTTGTTCATTGATGACATGCACTGGGCTGACGCCTCATCCTGTAGTCTATTGGCATATCTATCCCACAGGGTTACAAATTCAAAGATATTCATAATATTAACGTATTGCGATTCGGGAGAGAATTCCACAAACAGCGGCAAAAAAGATGCTTTGTTGCCGGTAAAGAATGAAATATTGAGTGAGAATACGGGATTTGAATTGGTGCTTCCAAGTCTCAACCAACAGGCGGTACAACGCTTACTTAGCTCAACAATATCGAATTACAAGCCTGATGAAGGTTTTGAATCATGGATTCGGTTGATTTCTAGAGGGAACGCATTATTCATTACGGAATACGTAAAAACATTGCTTGAAGATGGGCTTTTGGACAAAAATGGAAAATTCATTGGTGATTATGACGTTATTGTTGTGCCAAATTCTTCGTATGCGGTTATCTTTGAACGAATACAGCGACTTGACAGTGAAACGAGGAAATTACTAAGCTATGCAACTGCGGAAGGAGAATTATTTACTGAATATGCCCTTATTCAGGCTATCGGTAAAAAGCAGAAAGAAATTCTTCCGCTTTTAAAGAATGCCGCATTAAGGGGCATCATTTGGTTTATAGGAACCCGTCAGCTAAATGAGAATCGCTTCACGACGATTTTCTCATTTGCCCATGCGTTATTTCATCAGGCATTGTATAACGCAATGAACGAGGACGACCGAGCCGCCGTTCATCGTTCTTATCTGAAAATCTTCAAGGGTGAATGGGCTAATGAAAATAACGAACAACGCAAAGCATTGATTGCTCCTAAATTACTCATTCATGCGGAACGGTGCGGGGACCTTGTATTCGTCGCAAAGACGGCGCTTGCGGCGGCGCAAATGTTCTGGACTGAATTTTCGGAATCGGAATCGCTGCAAATGACGTCGCAGGTTGCAAAATATGCGGATATTGTTCGGGAATTACAGCCTGAATCCTACGATAATAGATTCAAACGGCACGTTGTGTACGAATATCAAATCTTGAATGCCGCAATTGATTTAGTGCGCGGGCGATTTGAGGAAGCAAAACGATGGTATTTTAATGCGGAAAAAACGGCAACGGAATTATATGATGAGCATGCCGTTATTGATGCATTGAATGGATATGCTAACATTTTCAAGCGTCGGGAGGAATTCAAAGAATTGGCGCGAATTATCCAGCCTATATGCCAGCGTGCAGAAGCAATAAATTATACAAAAGGGAAAATTGATAGTTTGATATCTCTCGGTATCGCAACCGCAGAGGTCGGGGATAAAAAAACAGCGCTTGACTGTTTCCAACAAGTTCAGGCAATTGCAGAACGCGCAAATTTGCCCGTTGAACACATGCGAGCATTGACGTTTAGAGGCCATGTCTATATGTTCATGTTGGAATTTTCCAGTGCAATAGTTTGCTTCCAAAAAGTTCTTGAATTATCGGAGAAGCATTATGTGCCGGCTATTCGGAACACAACGCTGCAGAATTATGGTCAGATTTGTTCACATTTAGGCGATTATTCTACTGCGCAAAAATTATTTGAAGAAGCGCTTGCTAACTCCCAAAAATGCGGAGACAGATATCTTGAAGCGCAATTATTGCTCAGCCTTGGTGAGGTCAGACGCTTGACGTATAATAGAGAGGATGCTTTACAAGCTTATTCAGAGTGTTTAACGATAACCCGTGAAATGGGAATGCGTCGGTTAGAGATGATAGCAATGCATTCGATGGGCAACGTATTAACGGATATGAATAAATTACAAGATGGATTACAATGGTTTCAGCGCAGCCGGAACATAGGAATCGAATTGGACGATAAACCAATGATTGGATTAGCGACATCTGGCATTGGTTCGATCCTCAGTGAACTTGGTAATATAAAAGCTGCAGAGGAATGCTGCACGTATGCTTTAAATGTGATGCGGGAATTAAATCAATCGCACCAAGTATATCCGGTAATTCTTTATTCAATAGCCGATATATATATGGAAATGAATAATTTTCCGCACGCACAAGCATGCATTATACAGGCGCAAAAATTATACGAGAAAATGGATAACCAACAAGGGCTTGGTCGTGTATTCATACGACGGGGAAAATTCTACCGATTGAAAAAAGAATTCGAATCAAGTAAGATTAATTTAGAGCAAGCATTGGTTATTGCGCACGAAACAAATTTTTACGAATTACAGGCGGATGTAGAAGGAGAATTGGGGTTATTAAAAGAAGCCCAGGGTGATCGTAAGGGTGCTATTGAACTAGTACGCCGAAGTGTTACATACTATCAAGATACAGTTCCACGGTGTTATGCGCAGTGGAAGAAGGAGCTTGACCGGCTTGAACGTGCCAATTAAACTACCCGTGCATTGCAGCTGTATTTCCAAGCATCTGCACGATTTCGCTTTCGATTTCCGACAATTCACTTAAACGCCCCTTCACAATTGGTGCAGGGTAATATTCTTTCGCCACGTCCGTAAATATAGTATAGTGATTCGCTTCCGAAGCCAACAGCGAACGATATACTTTTCGCAAGCCCGCATCCGAGCATTGCTCGGATAGTATGGTGAATCGTTCGCAGGAGCGTGCTTCGATAAGCGCAGCAATAAGGAGCGAATCCATCAATTTGTCCGGTTCCGTTTTAACGGCATGACACTGCAATTGTTTTGCATACTCATCGCCGTGGTCACGGGTGAACACGATGGAACGGTCTAAAAGGATATGAAAAACGAGCGAGAAATGCTGAAGTTCTTCCTGTGCGATTTCGAGCATTTCCTGCACCAATCTCGTTTTTTCGGGGTAACGATTGACAAGACTGATTGCCGTTGCAGCGGCTTTTTTCTCGCAATGAGCGTGATCAATGAGCAATGCGGGCAAATCGGCGTTTGCTGCGGCAATCCATTGGGAATTGGTCGCTGACTTTAAACAAAGCATTCAAACGTTCCATCCTTGTGATTTTTCCAACGCTGTGCGATACTCGTTGAGTAATTTTTTTACCACTTCTTCCGCCGTGAGAATTTCTTTCACCAACCCCGACGACTGACCGGCTTCCAACTCGCCGTTTTCAACGTCGCCTTCAAAAATGCCGAGCCGTTCGCGTTTTTTGCCGAGCAATTCTTCCAATTCTTCTTTTGTTGCGCCTTTTTTTTCAGCTTCAAGCGCGGACTCCGCAAATGGATTTTTCACAAGCCGCACAGGCGCAAGTTTTTTCATCGTGAGCACTGTTGCGCCATCGTTGGTGGAAATGACGGCGCGTTTGTAATTTTCGTGTGCGGAGGATTCGACAGTAACAGCGAACCGCGTTCCGATTTGTACGCCTTCCGCCCCAAGTGCGAACGCCGCCAACATTTGCCGACCGTCGGCGATTCCGCCGGCGGCAATCACGGGAATACGAACGGCGTCAACAGCCTGCGGCACAAGGCATAACGTTGTCGTTTCATCGTATCCATTGTGCCCGCCCGCTTCAAAACCTTCCGCAACAACCGCGTCGCATCCGCACGTCTGGGCTTTCAGCGCATGTTTCACCGAAGCGATAACGTGAACGACAATGCCTCCGCGCGATTTAAAGTATTCCGTCTTTTGCTGAGGTGCGCCTGAAGAAATAAAAACAATTGGAATATGCTCATCGGTGATAACCTCGGCAAGTTCATCGGCGTCCCCTCGGGTCAGGGGAAGGTTGACGCCGAATGGACGCGTCGTTAACTGCCGGCACTTACGTATATGCTCGCGCAACAGGTCGGGTTTCATCGAGCCTGCGCCGATAAGCCCGAGTCCACCTGCATTCGCAACCGCCGCCGCCAATTTACTGCCCGACGTCCATACCATACCCGCCTGTATAATGGGATATTGAATGCCAAAAAGTGTTGTTATGCGATTAATCACTGTGGGTCGGGGTTAATATGTGTAACGCGCCGGATTTTAACATTTTTTCTGTAATTTTTTCCGATGCGCCGGTGCGAGAATGCGCAAAGGCGCGGGCTTGCGCTCCTTCTTTTAGAGCAAACGCAGGGTCGTTTACCGAATGAACAATGTAGTCAAGTAATTCCGCAGACGATGAACACGGATGTCCGCCGCCCGCGACGGATAAATCCTCTGCTTCGCGTGCATTATGATATTGAGGGCCATAAAGCACTGGAACACCAAACGCAGCCGGTTCCAATACGTTATGAACCCCTTGTTTAAATCCTCCGCCA
>Ga0206853_1009_pt1 | contig 19647 bp, 13 predicted proteins | sample Alteio_BWOrgCont_52_FD_152859 | JGI IMG/M metagenome (GOLD analysis project Ga0206853, IMG submission 152859) | Enriched cells from forest soil in Barre Woods Harvard Forest LTER site, Petersham, Massachusetts, United States -... | ecosystem: Environmental > Terrestrial > Soil > Temperate forest >... | reverse complement strand
TTGGTCGTATCCAGCGTGATAGTGTGCGATTGGAAAGAGCCGCCGTCGCTGGAAGAAACCAGCATTGAATCCAACGGGACTGCGGGCGTTTTCGACGAATCGCTATAAAAGTAAATTGCGTGTAAATCGCATGATTGCGAGCCGTCGGTGTGTTGCGCCGGCGATTGCCATACCGCCTGCACGCCGCCCTGAACGGGGCGCAGGGTGAAACTTCCGGGAGCGTTAAGCGTTGCCGCTCCGCCTGCCAAAATGGAAACGGAAACCGTTGCGCTATGCGATGTATAGACGTCGGTCACAGTTGTTGGGGCTACGGCAACTACGCCATACGTATATTGCTGACCGTTCGTTAAATTATTGTCCGTATAGCTCGTTGTACCCTGCGGAAGCGAATCAATCAGCGTGCCGTTGCGGTATATATCAATTGAATACGTTGGGAGCGGATCGCCCAGTGTCGTTTGTGTCGGATTTGTCCACTGCAAAGATACTGAGGCAGAGCCGCATTGCGATAGTCCGGTAAGATTCGTTACGGGTTCCGCAGAAAGGCGGATGGGAGTCGTCCAAATGTGCGTATCGCCATAGTTTCCGATGGTTTCCCACCAGCATGGCAGCGCAGTGCCGCCATAGGCGGCTAATCCCTGATAATCACCCCAATAATATCCGCCGCCCGTTCCTTGATAATCGGTGGAAACCTGCGTTGAGTTCGCCGTCAATTGAAATTCCGTGAGCGAATTCCCGCCGTCTTTGGAAACGGAACAAAACATATCAATGAACGTTTGCGACGGATCGGTGCCGAGCGAATTGCGGGCGTCGTAATAATCAATATAAACGTCGCCATTGGTTGGGTCGCAGGCAAGCGCGGGGAAAAAGACGTCGAATCCGCTATTCCCTTGGTCAACGTACTGCGGTTGGATAAACGATGCTCCTCCGTTTGTGGATTTCGTTAAATAGACGTGCGGCTCACCGGAGGCTTGGTCCTTGGCTTGCCAGGCAACATAGACGTTTCCGGATGTTGCAGTGGAAGAATTGTCAACGGCAATGGTAGGAAACGTGGCGCATCGCATAGAGTCTTCCGAAGGAAGCACTATTCTCCCGAAATCCTTGGCATACACACCTATGCTATGGATGGCGGAAGTATTAACTGGGATTGGCGTTGAAAAAGTATTGCCGCCGTCATCCGAACGGGTTATGAATATATCGGCGGAAGTTGTAAATGCATTTGCCGTCCACGTTACATATAATACGCCGCCCGGACCTACGCAGGGAATAGAACACTGCCCGGAATTGTTGCCCGAGAAAGGAGTTTGGTTTGACCATGTTTGCCCCCCGTCGGTAGAAAAACTTTCAACATTTGAAGTGGTACTTGGGGCGAAATTCGTCCATGTAACGTATAAGCGATTGGCATATTTACTGTTCGGGTTAGCATCGCAGGCGATAAACATTTTATCATAAAAGGATTGCGTTGCGCCATATCCCGATAATCCGGCTCCAGAGTTTGTCGCTACCGCCACCGCCGTCGCAAATGATGCGCCGCCATTCGTTGATTTTGAAACATAAATTGTATTCTGAGCGTCGCCCCCGCTTATATCGTGCGTTTCACCGAAGCACAGATACGCGTTGCCTTTGCTATCGTACGTTACCGAGGGATCGAAGGGATTATTATACGGGGTTCCGCTTGGAATAGTCAGGCAGCAGTTTGCCCATGAGAGTCCGCCGTCGTTCGTAAAAAAACAGCGCATTCCATAATTGCTCGCAGTGAAGGAACAGGAAAAATCATTTGCGGAACAAATCGCGTTAAGCGGGTTCGTTGGGTTGATAGCGATGCTCGTCTCGCTCTGCTGCGAATTGTCGTTGATTATTTGCACGTTTTGAAACGGTACTTGCGTGGATGACGTCTTCGGCTGCCCGGAACCCTGCGAATTCGCCGCCGGCGCTATCGGGTGATTATGGATAACCGTCGTCTGGCTCAACTCTGCGGCGTATGTCCCTCCATACGAAAAGGCAATAAAGCCAATTGCAAGAATGGAGCTCTTGATTTTGAAGAATGTAAACTTGTTCATGAGTAACAGATGTAAGAAAAAAAATCACGCGTGTTTATAAAGCACGTTTAGTCCACTATTTTATCGGAATACTCGTTTTTTCCGAATTATCAATAATTAGGCACATACACACATACAATAGAATGACACCATAGACCGGCTCATTGATTCCACGCCGTTCAGTCGTCAGCCAGCGCTTGAAGAATGGCGGCTTGCACGTCGTTAACCGAGCCGTTGCCGTCTATCACGTCCACAGACCCGCGCCGCTCGTAAAATTCTTTAACGGGCGCCGTTGCGCTTTCATACACGCGCAGGCGATTCTGGATGGTTTCCTTTGTATCATCGGCGCGCCCCCTTCCCAGAAGCCGGGCGACGAGTTCGTGTTCCTTCACTTCGATAGATACGACGCGCACATCTGCTACGTGCAATTCGTCGAAAATTGTTTGCAACCCTTCCGCCTGCGCTGTTGTGCGCGGAAATCCGTCCAAAATGAATCCGTTTGCGCATTCCGGCGACGCCAACACGTCGCGCACGATGCCGATAACGATTGCATCCGGCACAAGACCGCCGGATTCGACGAAATGTTTAGCCTGCGTGCCCAGCGCTGTGCCGCGTTCGATTGCAGAACGGAGCATGTCGCCGGTGGATACGTGCGGTATGGCGAATTTTTTCGCCAAAAGCTCCGCTTGCGTACCTTTTCCGGCTCCAGGTGCGCCGTACAGTATGATCCTCATACACGTAATTGGTTAGATTATTACAGTGAAAATATGTTTAAAAAATTACGTAATTATGCGCCGCCGAGCAATCACAATTTAATGCTGCAAAGTTGATGGTTTGTGCGTATGAGACACTACCAGCGTTTTGGTAGTGTCTCAGTTACAAGAAATGCTGTAACCATCAAAGATGTCATTCAGAGCACATTCGCTTGTGCTCAGTGTAAACTCCGCGATGAATCCATTATGATTAAACAAGTAGGCGGCATGGATTCTTCGATCGCGGAGCCTGTGCAGAGCGTAGCGAAGTACTCCCTCTGAATGACAATCTATTAGAATGATACATTCCCCGATATTTCAAACTGATACACTACCAGCGTTTTTAATGACTTTTGGTATGAATAAGTGATACCTATATTCAAATTTTTTTGAAACTATTTTTGTCTTCGGTGTGTCATTTATGGGGAGTGCATAGATAGCACAGTCGCGTTCTGCCCGGAGCCGTTTAATCATTATCCTAATCTTATGAGCCAACCGACCTTATCCGTATCCATAGCGCATAAAATCATTCTTGCCGTGTGTATGTGTTTGCCCCTGTGCGCAGGCGCAAAATCCGGGGGAAGCGCGGATATATCGCCGAAACTTCAGCACAACCTTCGCACGCTTGCCGTTTCGGTGAACGATATGGCGGGTGCAGGATTTGATGAAACGACGCAGGCGTACACCGATTCTATCAACTCGTTTGCAGCGCAATTCCGGCTCACGGCAATTTTCAACAAGCTTTTTGTCGAGTTTTTCATCCACGATACCGGTGCGGCAACCGACGCATTCCTTGCGCGTTACGGCATTGCCCGCGATAATTATTACAGCCGTATCAAAGGGCGCGTGCAGGCGCTGGTCCCGGCGGCGCAGCTGAATGCGCTGGCGGGGGATACCGCCGTTGACTGGGTGCAACCGCCGGATAGGCCGCATACGGACGTTATCTCCGAGGGCGTTGCGCAAACCTACGCCGATACGTATCACAACCACGTGCCGCCATACGCGGGCGCGGGGGTGGGGGTGGCAATCGTTGACGAAGGATTTCAGGGTTATCAAAGCTTGCTGGGTACCGATTTGCCGGCAACGGTCATCGCAAAATCGTTTCGTTCCGACGGCGACATTACAGGCGACAGTGTTGTGCACGGAACGGCATGCGCCGAAATCGTTCACGACATGGCGCCGAGCGCGCAATTGTATCTTATTAATTTTCAGACGGTGAACGACCTGACGAACGCCATAAACTATTGCGAATCCCAAAACATCAGCATCATATCCCACTCGGTCGGCTGGTACAACGAAGATTTCTACGACGGCACGGGAGCCGTCGGGCAGATTGTGAACAGTGCCGTAGATGCCGGCATATTATGGTGCAGCGCATCCGGCAATGATGCACAGGGGCATTGGGACGGCGTGTTCAGCGACCCCGACAGCGACAGCTGGGAAAACTTCAACGGCTCGGATGAGACGATAAAACTCTCGCTTACCGCCGGTAATCTATTGCAGCTTAACATGACGTGGGATCAATGGCCCCATGCCGCCACCGATTACGATTTATATTTATACAAAGACGACAACAGCAGCCCCGGTGAGCAAGTCGCATTAAGCAACAATGTTCAAACGGGTAAACAGCCGCCGACAGAAGAAATTGATTACACGCCGCAAACATCCGGCGTATATGACGTAAAAATTTTATGGAACGCAGGACCCGTTGCAAAAATTGCGTTGTTTACCTATGAGATTAATTTCAACGATTATGACGTTCCGGAGCGAAGCATGTCCGATCCCGCGGCGGCGGCAAGCGCATTCGCGGTCGGAGCCGTTGGCACAAGCACCAAAACTGTTGAGCCGTACAGCGGGGAGGGACCGACGGAAGACGGGCGGCTGAAACCCGACATTAGCGCGCCGGATTGCACGGCAAGCGACGTGTATGGCACATTCTGCGGAACCTCCGCGGCAACTCCGCACACCGCGGGAGCGGCGGCTTTGCTGCTGAGCCAAAACCCAAAGCTGTCCGTTGACTCATTGAAAGTGATACTCAAGCGCAATGCTGCAACGATACTCGCGCCAAGCCCCAATGACCTGTACGGTGCGGGATTCTTGCGCATGCCGGATATTACCCCCCCGACCGCGCCGGTTGTCTCCTCAAGGCTCGACTCGTTGGATAAAACGGCGTCGTCATCGCTCTCGGTGTTTTTCGGCTGGACGGCAACCGATACGTGGAGCGGAGTGGCGGGATATTCATACGTGATTGACAACAAGCCGGAAACGACGCCGCCGAACGTGGTGAACAGCACGGCAACGGGCGTAACCTCGCAGGCGCTCGATACCACGATGAAATGGTATATTCACGTAAGCGCGGTTGATAGCGCCGGAAACTGGTCTGCCGCAACGAATTTCGGACCCGTTTCGTTTGCGGAGCAGCCCTTGAATCCGATTGCCTCGTTTAGCCTCCATCCGGTTGAGCATGGCATTCGCGTAGATTGGGTGAACCCAAGCCAGCACGTTGACGGCACGGCTGCATACGATTTACACGGCGCATATTTTTACGCCGATTCCTCCAGTGTGCCGGTTGATTCCGTAACAAACCTGACGGCTGCCGATGCGGGGCTGATGAGCTCCCATGTTATTCAGTTGGACACGACGAAAATTTGGAGTTTGAGCGTTACCGCCGTGAGCGAACAGAACGCCAATTCAGGGAAATATACATTGAGCGAACCGAGCGGTTACCTCAGTTCGTATGCAGGCGCGCCGCTGCAGAATTTCCAGATTAATTTCGACGCGCCGATATTGCTCTGGACGAACGGAACGTGGGAAGAGTCGAACCAAGCGAGCGTTTCCGCGCCCAATAGCCTTGTGTCAAATTCGGCGCAAAAATACGCGCGCAAAGACACGACTTTTTGCCAGTTACCCCCGTTTATTCGCGGAGCATCGGATTCGACCCTTGAATTTCAACATATTTTGTTGGCGGCAAATCTCACAACGGCAAATCTTGAATTGACGACGAATAACGGCGTAACGTGGACGTTGGTTCGTCAATATGGGCAGTACAATTATGTTGCCCAATGGCATGGCGATTCGCTCCCTATTGCGCAATGTGCGTGGCATCAGGAGGCGATTGACCTGCGCCCGTTCAGCCAAGTTGGGGATACGCTTTCGCTGCGGTTCATACTCAATGCGGGGTTCCTCACGAGTTACGGGTGGTTCATAGATAACCTCAATCTCGACAACGCGACGCCGAATTACACGCCGGAGCCCGGCGCACCGGTGGCGGAGTTCGTGCTCAGCCAAAACTACCCTAATCCGTTCGGCAATATAACCTCGATAAGTTTCAGCTTGCCGGTATCGGGCATGGTGCATTTGGGCGTGTATAACGCGCTCGGCGAGCAGGTGCAGACGCTGGCGGATGGGGCGATGACCGCGGGCAATTACTCCGTGAATTTCAACGGCGCGGGGCTGCCGCCCGGCGTGTATTTCTACACGCTTCGCGCGGGGCAGTACGCGCTGACGAAAAAGATGGCGGTCATTCAATAAGCACGGAAAACACAATGATTATCCCTTCATGTTCACAAAATGCTAAAAACAAGAGGGGTGTCATTCTGAGCGTCAGCGAAGAATCTCACCGTACATAGATGTGCTATGTATGGGATTCTTCAGTCGCGGAGACTGTACAGAGCAGATTCGCTTCGTTCGGCGTAAACTCCGCGAAGAAGCGGTCGTGTATCAGTTTCAAGTAATGCTGTAACTTACAATGTTGTCATTCAGAGCGCAGCGAAGAATCCATCATGATTTTACAAATAGGCTGCATGGATTCCTCGGTCGCGGAGATTACATAGAGTGCAGCGGAGTGCTTCTTCTGAAAGCAATCCAAACTGACGTGCGCCGAATTCTCCCTTCATGATTTTTTCGATTGCGCCGCATTCTCTATCTTTGCATTGAATATTTTACAATAATCACATTCGGGGCGTAGCGCAGCCCGGTAGCGCATCTGGTTTGGGACCAGAGGGTCGCAGGTTCAAATCCTGTCGCCCCGACAATATGTGGTAAAAAGAGGGTATGCCCGTTTATGCCGTTCGGCGTTTGCGGGCTTTTTTATTTGTGGTAATCGTGAAACAATAAAGCCCCGCATCACTGCGAGGCTTTATGTAGAAACGGCTGTTATCCTTGACTTTTTTCGGCTTCAGTCTTCTAAGCTGAATGTCGGGTGTTCGAGTCGCGCCGGGCGTACTTTCGTTTTTCACTTGGAAATGCCATTTTATAAGGGGTGTATGGCATTTTGTGGTTTGTACAATGCGTTCTGAATTCTTAGAAAATCTTTGAAATTCTATGGTTTTTTGTATGAAAAGAATATGGGAAAAATATTTAAGAATTTGCTGCGACGGTAATTTGAGATGGTTCAACTATCGAAAGCGAAAAATATTTGAAATGAGAAAGTTGCAACGATTGAAGTGCACCACAATTCAATTCTATCGATGGCAGAGTTTCATCATATTCTTTTTCAAAATAGGTAATAATTTTTTCTAACTGCATCAAAGATTTTACAAAATGAGTTTCGGAAGTGAGATATGTAAATTTTTGAGTTTTACCTTTCTGGGCCGGATCATCATGACAAAGATAACGAGCGCGTTTCGACAAATTTTGTAATTTCTGATATGCCAAATAAATATCCTGGGGTAATTTCGCGGGACATGCACTATAAAGATTTATTGCCTGATCAACCCGTTCATGCGATTGATAATGCTTATTTTCTTTTTTTGCAATGTGCCCGTTTATTAAATGAACACCTGCATAAAAACCAACAGTTACTTGCCAATCCCAATTATTTGGTATCGACTTGTTGATTTGTTCAAGAAAATTAAGATTTCTTTTCGCTTGTTCAACGTGATTGCTGAACTCCGGCATTGGTGCGTTCTAAATTTATTTTAATGTAATGAGGCGGCAATGGCAATTCATCCGCGGACTCTACAACAGTTGTTTGGATATAAAAACCGCGTTCTTCAGATTCAGCATTGATATATGCCTGAGTAAGAAAAAGAGAATCTTCAGTTTCGTTATCATTAATGTTTATTTCTGCCCATACTAATACCTTAGCATGGGAAAGATCAAATGCAAGCTTCAAAGGGAAATGCCCACGTTTTTCTAATTCTGTGATATAATTGTATATCAACCTTTTAACGAAATATTGAGTGCTTTTCTCCCTTGTTTCCTGTATGATTTCTTCAAGATTGCCCGACATTAAGATGTCGTATGCTTTTTGTATTTCTGGAGATGCAATCCCTGAAGCGAGTTTAAGTTCGTCAACCCGAATACTTGCAACGAACTCATTAAACCATTGTTCACGGACATTGGCTTTCGGATCGTTCTTTTCAAGGGTGATAGGCATTGGATGGTAATTGTTAGATGTGTTTGGTATCGGTAAGATTGTTTTTATAGTTAATGTATTGAAAGGGTATAAAAACCACTGGCAAATTTAAGCAATTATTTCCAATTTGTCAAGTGATTATCCAAGATTCACGTATTCGTCGCGTTTTCCCCAATCGGTTCAAGCAATCCCCACACGCTGATGTACATATTCGTTGGCAGTCCGGTGAAATCGTTCGAGTTGTCGCCGTTGTTGCCAAGCTCCCATATTTTATTGCCGGCAAATACACCGATGCCGTTGAAATTGATTTTGGCGAATACGAGCGTTGCATAACCCGCCGCGGACGTCGCATTGTTATACTGCGATTTTATCCATGCGATGTCTATTATCGCGCTGAGCGGGTGGTTATCGCCCATGTAGCAGCGCGCGTCGAGATGCTGGACGCGGTAATTCGCGCCGAAATTAATCGTCATGTACAGCGGCGGACCGGGCTGTACTGCAAGCGCAGGCAATTGATTCGTTTCGTAGGGATAACTTCCAAGACTCCCGGAGGCTTCATTTTCCGTAAGCGGCGGCGCAAAACCGGTCAGTGGCGAAGCCAACAGAGCTAACGGCGGCGATGCGTACTCATCATTTGCGCCGAGTATTTCCTTATCCGATTGCGGCATGATATTATCGCCAAGATTCACCCACACCGGCATGCCGCTGCCGTTGATGAGGATTGTCCCTTTTACATATACCCTGCGGTTGGCGGCGGTATGCTCCGTCGCGCGCTGAATGACGAAGCAAGAATTGTTTTCACTCCAGTAAATTTTAGCTCTGTGTAAAACCGGTTGCCTGCAGATTCGCCCTCGGCAACGAGTGCGTCGCCGCTGCAGAAGTACGTCGGTCCCGACGTCCACGACGCGACAGTGGCTTGCACGAATGGTGACGTGCCGCCGGTGAGTCCGGATGAGTTCGCCGTGATGATATTTACGTTCGTTCCGGATAATTGACCGCTGAATGTTATCGTATAGACGCCGGATGCAAGCGAAACACTGACGTATGTATCCATATTTGTCAAGGCGCGCAGCGCTGTTTGTACTTGGCTGGCAGTGGCATTATACGGAATGGCGGCGGTTATTTGATTATTCCATATCAGTTGGAACGTGCCGCCGGTGGGTGAGCCGTTAATGACGAGCGTTTGCACGAGCGCGCAATTGCTGCACGCGTCAATGGCGACGTTCCCGCGTTCGCCTTGATATTGTGCGAGACGCAAACGCAATTTCATTCCCATTTGTTGGGCGGAGACGTCGTTCGTGGATGTTTCCGGAACGTCGGCGAACTGCGCGACGAAGCCGCCCTGCACGGAGTCGGTGAACCCGTAAATTGTCGCTTCGATGGTTTTGACGAGACTACCGCCGCTGTAGAGCTTCAGGTTGCCCTGAATGCTCTTGTAATCGCTTTGGGAGGTTTGCGATGAGGAACTGCCGGAAGAACTGGAGCCGCCGCCCGTTACACCGCCAACTGACGAGCCGCCCGTTGTTGCGCCGCCGCCTCCGCCGCCGATGGTGGAGACCGCGGGAAGATTGGCAACGTACTCCGCGGGCGTGAAATATTGCATTTCGAGGACTTCCGTCCAGTTCTCCAACTCGTTGACGCTGCAATCAATAACCTTGAAATTTGTAACCGCGCCGCGATACATGAATGAATCCTGCATCCGCTCGCGGACGACGCGGTAGTTGCGGTCGGTGACGGTTTCACCGGTCGTGGAGTTGACGCTCGCAGTGAGAACTACAACCGTGCCGCTTGTGACGGATGAAATCGTGCGCCATGCGTTGGCGGTTGCGAAGTAGAGCGCATCGCCGGCGGACATGCCGGCGGTGCTTGTGAGCGTTTGGGTTGCGCTCTTTGCGCCGGTCGTGACGGTTGTTGAAAAATTCTGCGAACAGCCGGTGAAGCGGCGCCGAACCATGATACGGTTTTGCAGGAGTTCCTGCGCGTAGAACTGCGCGGGAGCGTAGAGCGTGTTGCTGTGGAGCTTGGGGTTGAAGGTATCTGTTTGGTTGCAACAACCGAGAAGGGAGACATAGCCGGTAACATTGCCACTCACATAACCAGCAGGTGGGTATTGATGCGAAGCCATATCGTTGGGCATCGCGTCAGTACCAATGGGACCGGTCTCGTTAAATAATTGCGCATTTGTGATTTTTACATATAATAGTGCACCCGGCATCCAGCCGTTGGGGTTTGGATTCGGACACCAGTTCAGCGCATTATCGTTCGGGTAACGCGTGGAATCATTGGGGAAATTGCCATCCCATAATTGTAAATACCCGTCATATTCTGTTGCAACTTGGAAACGCTGGTAATTAAAATCGCGGTCAAGCGATGTATCCCAACTGAGCGCGTCAAGAATCATCGGCGAATTATCGCTATACAATTGATCGGGACCCGCCCAAACATGACCGCGGAAGGGCAATTTTATTTGATACGGATTCTGATTTGTGAGCGGCGGCGTAGGTGACGCAACGACGGTATTATCGGCAACATTCGAGACCTCAACGTGCGTCTTGGCAATATATGTTTGCTCCATTGAGGATTTACCCAGCGACCATGTGCCGCCGTTTGCCTTCGATGGAAGATTTGAGCCAAGCGTTCGGCGGCGCTGCGTGCGGAGAATGGGATCGCCCGGATAATACGTGAAACCGTTGATGGTCGTCTCGATTTGGAAGACGTCAGTATAGAACAAAGAGCCGGTTTGGAACATAAGAAGTTTTAGCACTTCCGAAATCTTTATATTGTAGTTCCACGTGATGGGCCAGTTCGTATATTGATTGGGATAATTGACGATGCTTACGACAGTCGAGGTGCTTGGGTTGCCATTCGGATTATTCCCAGTCGTATTTATATCTGTCGCGTTATCCCAAAACCACGCGGATTGATAATAGCCACCATCGCGGACGGTGCTATTCACAATCGTCATGGGGAGATTGGGGAAATATGGCTGACCGCCTTTTGTAAGAGAAATCGTGATCGGCGGCGTATCGTAATTAGTAACGTGAGATATTGGGCTTGCAAGAGGACCACCGGCGCAAGTGACGGTGACGCCGCCGTATGATGCAATAAATGAGGAAGTATTTGCAATTGTTTGCAATGCCGTTTGTATTTGCGAAGCCGTTATTCCAGTACCTGTCCCCGAATAACCCCACCAATAATAAGGCTTTGTACCTGCCGCCCCAGTAGAGCCGGGGAAAATATTACCTGCCAACTCAAGCACAGTTCCAGCGGCGGGACCGCCACCGGGACCAGTTGCGCAAAGAGTCGGTGCGCCACCAGCTGTTTGCCCCGCCCATGAAATACCGAATCCGCCGGATTGAGGATTGCCGGAAATGGAGAGTGTCGCAAATACGCCCGCGCCGTGATCGGGCAGCGGCGGGGAAATTTGCAGGAATCCAAAAAGAACATTGAAGTCAATTATCGGCTCGATTGCTGTTACACTTGATTCACGCGCAGCCTGCAGCCCATTGAACGCGACTTGTAAGGGATTATAAACGCCGCCGGGATTTTGGAATTGCGGCGCGTAAAAGTCAAACTCACAGTCAAAGGTTGAGCGGTCCCAATACATGCCGGCGGTGCCGGCGAGCAGTTCGAGAAAGTGACGGAGTTCCATGCCGAAACAGCCGTTGGGCCAATGATCGGAGGGGAGAGTCTCCTGCCACGCAAGCGCAATGCCATTGAGCGGCGTTAACGATGAGCCGATATTCCCCTCACCAAAGCCGCCTTCATTGGATTCGTCGCCCGTTACGATCCAATGATAATTGCGCGCATCCGGGGAAAGATTCTTATAACCATTCCCACCAGGCGCGGCTGTGCCGGCGACTTCCACGAAGCCGCAGAAAAAGCACAGCCCGTAATCATTGGGATAGCCTGCGGTGAGCCACGTTTGCGCCGCCGTGATTGAGGGAGGATTGACAGTCTCCATATCGGTTACGGAGAGCTCGGCGCCACTCGCGTAGAATGGATTGGTGATTTTATACCAATCGTTCGCGGGGTTATAATTGACGCCGAGAATAGTACCGCCGAAACGCCCGGGGTTTGCCGTGCCGTACATGATATCGCTCATAAGGTACGTTTGGAACATAATGCTATAGCCCTGCACATGTACGCGATTGATGCTGAGGGTTTGCTCGGTCGAGGAGTCGGGGGCGGCGACGATGCGATCCGATGCAGTGATTCCGTTGGGCTGAACGATATATGGCGGGAGAATCTCGCCGGTGGTGAGGTTCTGTTTATGGATAAACCATATAAAATCACTCTGCGCGAAAATCAGATTGAGGAGTGACGTGTAATTTGCGCTTGTGTTGTAGCCGCCGTAATTCGGGCTTGCGGGATCGGTGGAGATTGCCACGCTATTGGATGTGCCGCTGAAGAAAATATAATCGCGTAGTTCGAGATCGAAGCCATCACAGACGAGATCGCCGTCCTGATCGTTGACGCGGGAGCGGGTAACGGGGCGGTTGGCGAATATCATGAAATTGTGATCGAGCGCGAAGACGTACTGCGCACCGAAGCGACCGGCGACGTCGAAGCAAGGGCGCGTTGCGTTCTTGGTGATGCGATATTGCCAAACGGTACCGTCACGACCAGCGACGGGGGGAAGAATCCATTGGCGGATAGTTTGGGGGTTAAAAGACATTTGAGTTAATTTTGTGAACTATGAAAACTTTGTTTATAGCGATAACCGCACTGATCGTGTTTGCCGGATGCACGAAAAACAATAATCCGACGGCGACGAATGGGACGAATACGTTTACAGTCGGCGGCATTACCTATACTTACGCGGATTCAAATAATTATTTGACATTTTATGAGAGCCTTGTACCGAATGAACCAGATACGAGCACCGCAAATGATTGGCACACAGTTTATTTTTATATTACTCCATCAAATACTGACACTATATACCCAGAAATCACAGCATGGATTGACGATGAAAGCGGTGAAGCCGGTTCTACATTTAATTTACAATTCTCTAAAAACTGGGGCTTTGCAGCATTTGGAGCAGAAGTACCGAACACCACAAAATATCCTTATTCTCTTCCCGGTTCATTTAAAGTCGTTCTTACCGATACCACCAATAATATATTAGCTGGAACCTTCAATGGATGGCTTTATGAGAATTCAGCAATTGATTCTTTTTTAATCAATAACGGCAAATTTCACTTCGTTCTCCATTAACCCTTATCCATACTATTTGTTGCCAGCGCGGAGTTTTGCGATAGTGTTACACCATAGGGATTGAGAACGGTTGTATTGCTTTGTCCACGGATAGCGTTCTCAATTCGTGCCAGCGCATTTAATTGCTCGCCTGAGGCTTGGCTGCCACCACCCTTGCTATAATTATTCACCACGTCATGCAGCTGATTCGGGTTCATTACGTATTCGCCGGCGTGGATATTTGCAAGCATATCCTTGTGAACGAAGCCGCCGGAGTCGTAGGAGGGGATGATGTCATTGAGCGCATCTACGCCTGTTGTCGCCGCACCGAGAATACCGCCGGTGAGCGCATCCAACCCCGGAATTTTTGATGCGAAACCACCCAGTGCACCCAGAATACCAAGCCCTTTTTTAAGCCCCACGTTCTTTTCGCTTGGCAGCCCTGATGCACCGACACGCTGTGCGTTCGCAGCGGCGCGCGCCCCTGCGTGTCCCTCGCCGGTAGCGACGTCGCGGATATCCTTGAATGCCCCGATGCCGTCTTTGAAAACGTCACTCATTTCTTGGATTTGGCGGGTGAGCGAGTTCGTCGCCTTCGTGTTTTCCTTGTCAGATATTAATGTGGATTTCAATGCAGGGTCGTCCTGCCTTGCACCAGAGCCGGTCGAGTTGGAAGAAATTGGTTGCCCGCTGATCGTGGGGATATTGTTCCGCGTATTCATTGGAATAATGCTGATATTATCGGTGTTCAAGCCATCCTCGTGCCGGATGATTTTATCTAAGGGTATCACCATCTCCGGCTTGTCGTTCTCCGCGATTGAATTCAGCCGCCCTTGCTTATCAATGAAGTATGACTCGCGATTGATGACGCCGCCCGCGGAGTGTGAGACAATCGTTTTATCCGCTTGTGTTGCCAAATACGGCATGTGATGGGAAAATATCCCGCCATTGAAATTATCGGGAATATCCATGCGAATACGCTTGAGGAGATTATCGTCTATAGGCGCATTTCCATAAATCGCACCTGCGATATTGATCTCGAGTAACGCCCAATCGTCGTTTTTCTGATAACGCTTAACAATTGAGGCAATTAACGCATGTGTCTTTTCATTGCCAATATCATCAAAATATTTATTCACGGATGAATGTCTGTGCTTTTTCGCAATACCCTTCAAGTCATCAACGCCCATATCAATTGCAAACTGCGAAGGTGCGTTCTTTGCACCGCCTAACGATTGCGTTTGATTCTCGCCGTTGCCCGGCGGTTGAATATATGGCGTCTGCGCCTGTGCATACGCAGAATCGAGGCTTGGGCCATGCAGAGTCCCGTTTGAATGCAATAGTGGGTCGTTGATTGTCGGCGGAATGTGGAGCTGGAGAATCTCGTTTGCCAGATTCATATACTTATTATGCTTCCATTGGTAAAAATCCTCTTTATTTTTTGGGCGTTGCGGGCTCTCATCCATATACTCGAGCAGATCACTGTCTGTGCCTTTCAGTCCATATTGTTTCCGCCACAGGTCGGTTCTCGTCGGCGATTGGACTTCATCGGGATCAATCATCATATCTGCATAGCCCAGTAAATGTGCGGCGATTTTTCCCGCTGCTTCCAATGCCTCTATTCCTAATTTCCTTGCACCGACCGAGCCAATTTTTTCAAGTAAGTGCTCCGTTGCATTTTCACCCAAAGTGTGCGCGGCGTCTTTCGCCATTTCGGGGAGATCTATACGCTTGGGTAATTGGGTCTTCTGCTCTTGATCATTGTGGCTCTGTTGATTATGAGTTTGAGATGCCTGCTCTGTATGTATATGCCTTTTATGCGGAAGAGCCGCAGCCGTCGCATCTTCCGCCGTGAAAATTGTTTGCTGTTGTTCGGGTGTTGGCAGTGAATCACTGTTAATAATTGGAGCGATTTTATCAGATTGACGTTGTGAAGCGTTGCTGCCGGCTTTCATTCCGTTATTGATTCTCGCGTTGTCATTATTTATGTTGTTTTTAAGTTTCGGCGGCACGCCGGCGCTGAATTGAACGGCTTCCGGTTTTTTTTCCGCTACCACGTGGATATTGCCGTCCGAGGCGACGAAAGCGGTCGGTTGGTTAAAGGCAGCGCCGATACCCGGAATATCGCCGCCCTCGTCGTGATAGATTATTTTTGTCGCGGGGATGGTTGAATTCGGAATCGCATTGAGGAATTGCCGCGCCGCACTTCCGCTGCTCGCTGAATCGGCAAGACCTTTACCGGTATTGAGCAATGCCGATTGCAGGCTGTCGTATTCCCGCCGGAACGAGCGGAGCGCCTTCAACTGCGCATTCACGGATTTTTGCACGATTGTTATTTTCTGTGCTTCTATTTTTTCCAATTCGCGCAGGTCTGCTGTTCGCAGCGACGTCAGCGTTTGTGCCTCGGCTTCAACAAATTTTATTTTGGCGTCCGAGCCTTTTTCATATATCCCATGTATTTTTTTGCAATGCTTCTCTTCGTTTACTGCGTGTCTTTTCAATGCGGCTTGCAGTTTAGTATCATCAACATCGAAAATGATTTTGAGCTTGGTATCCATGGGAGGAAGTTATAAGTTATGAGTGATGTGCTGAGAGAAAACATGCGCCTGTCATTGCGAGGAATGAGCCATCGGCGAATAGAGCCTGTCCAGAGGCACATTCGCCTGTGCTCAGTGTAAACTCCGCGTGGGAAAGCAATCCTTTCTGCAAAGTGATTTGAGGAAAAAATTGTTTCAGAATCCAAAGATATCTCATTCACACAGCTGCAATTTTCATGGTGCAAAATTACTGGCGTGATAAATTGGATTATTCACTTTTTGGCGGGACGGGCGTCGTGGATGTCCTGAATGTGTTGTTCCTCTGTGCCTATTTATTTTGTGCTGAGTTGAGACTCTGCGTGCGATTGAAGCACGCAGTTTATTGCCGTTCGAAACCTGTTCGCGGTAACGGCATTGATATGAGCACTATGGTGATACATATTGAATGCCGCAATATTCTTTGCGCGAATTGTCGCAACGTCGCGTTGCGGTAATGCGAAAAGCGCCGAATACATCCATTCAAGTCCGCTTCCGCTTGCAACGGTGATATGCACGTCTTCATTCCGTATCATTGCGCTATCGTCAAATTTTATGGTCGCGCCGATCTCGCCATAATAGAGCGTGCTGTCGGACACGGTTAATAATACATAATACGATGTATCGGAATTCACGATGGACTCGACAAATTCCATACCCCCTGTCATCGGCGTCATTACCCTGATTTCTCCTGTTACTTCATTCGCCGTGCGTGCAATGAACAGGCACGGATTTTCCCTCTCGATTTCCGAATCCACGTCCGCGTTCAGCGAAACAAATAAAGGTGCGGGTTTCATACCGCCCTCGATGCTATCCATCATGATGGTTGTAACGGGATCGGTTGAATCGAAGCACATGATAACAACGGCTTTGCCGGAGTCATTGGACAGCCGGATGCAATGAGGGTCCGTAGATAAAATAGCATATCCGTCCCCCCGAATATCGGTCTCTAAACGCGGAATAAGAACCTGCATCGGTATATTGAACGTGTCAGCTTGCGCCGTTGTTTGTGTCGTAGTTTGCGCCTGTGCGTCCGCTGCCGCAAAGCCGCAGAGACACGCCAATGCCGCTATCATATTCATCACTTTCATAAGGCGAGTGGGTGTTGTAAAATTTTCCTTTCCCTAAACAATGCGCTTGCATTTCCCAATGGCATTCTCTCTTTACCCGGATAGTTTCACCAGATCTTAATGGATATTCAATTATGATGTCAACAAAACATTTTCCGGCGCGAAAACGTTTCAGAGGGCTTGCGACTCGCGTAATGCCTGTTTCAAAGGGACGCTGCCGGGGAGGGGCGCGCACGCTTGAAAACCACACCTCATAATTCGATAATTCCCACCATCCTAAAATCATTCCTTCCATACTTGCCCCTGCAGCCAGCGGCTGGCTGATTGTGCGCGCGTTGTCATTTGCCAGAGCATAAACTGCGGGCGGTCCATCGCGCGGAAATACGCCGCGAGCGCGGGATCGCCGTCGGCGGCAATGAAGATATTTGCTTCGGCGGCGTATTCTGCGGGGATGAACTCGGAGAGCCGCACTTCGTTTTCATTAATGACAATTTGGTAATCAGGATAGTATTCTCCGCCCTGAAAGGTTAATCCTGCGCGGAGTCGCTCGTCGAATCGTTCGACGATTCGGGCGCATTCGCGGGACTCTCGCTCGCGCTCGCCGCAATAAAATTTTCGATTGCGTCCACCTCCGCGGGAGTGGCGGCTGCCAAGTCGTCAGACAATAGGACTAAGGAGTCTGATGGGACTAATAGGACGGAGAAAAGCGCAGCGCGGCAGGTATCGCTTTTCTCGTTTGCCAATATCCACGTACGATAAATGACGTCGTCAATATCAGGGATGCGGGTGCGCCAGTAGAGTGTTTCGGAGTGCTTATTCTCGCGTTCGCGTTCATCGGCGATACGTTCATAATCAGCGGCGGCGGCGCGTTTGGCGGTGGGGATTGATTTTGCGTAGGTGTTCGGGTTCTCGGATTTCCACGTTTGGAAAGCAGTGCGATAGGCGCATTCGATGTGGATTTGCTGAGCCTGCGTGATAGGAAGCGGGCAGGAGTATTGATGACCCGCCAGTGTGAAGGTGTTCATGGAGATTTATGATTTCAATAATTATTTGGTTTGTATAGTGCGAAATTACATGGAGGGCTTTCGTGAATATTCGCATTTGGATGCGGTTGGCGTCTCGGATGTCCTTGATGTGGGGGAGGAAGGTGCAGCACATTTATACCTCTAAACGCCATGTCATTCTGCCTATCTTGAAAAAAAGAGCGGATTCTTTGAGCGAGTTGTTCCTTCTGAATGACGTCTGATTAATTGTTTTGTACAACCTCGACCTTGTCATTGCGAGGAATGAGCCATCGGCGAATAGAGCCTGTCCAGAGCAAAGCGTGGGAAAGCAATCATTTCTGCTATAGCATACGGGGAAAAGATTGCTTTACTTCGCAACTGCGTTGCTCTGCACAGGCTCTGTTGTACTCTTCGCAATGACTGTTTTTAGACTTTTCTTCTACAACAAACACTCCAATACAACAATGAACACAACAACCGCAAACGGTGAAATCAATATGCCGCCAAAGCGGCTTGCGAGACTTGCCGGCGCAATGTATCTGCTCGTCGGCATCTTCGGGGGATTCTCCGAAGGGTATGTTGATCCCAAGATGTACGTTCCCGGCAGCGCCGCCGCCACGGCTATGAATGTTATCGCGAACCCCGGTCTTGTCCGCATGAGCGTCGTTGCGCATTTGTTGGATGGAACATTTTTTATTTTTGTTGCGCTGGCGCTGTATATACTGCTGCGGCACGTGCACAAGAGCACTGCGCGTGCGATGCTCGTGCTCGTCGCGCTCGCGACGGGTATCATTTGTTTCAATGCGATTTTCCAGTTTGAAGGTTTGCGTGTTGCGACCGACACATCATACACCGCGGCATTGGGCGCCGCGGGAGCGAATGCGCTCGTGATGCTCTTGCTCGATATACAGCACTATGGGACGCTTGCCGCGCAGGTGTTTTTTGGATTGTGGCTCGTGCCGCTCGGGTATCTGGCGTATAAATCCTCCCGGATGTTCCCCAAGTGGCTCGGTGTGGTGCTCATCGCCGGGGGCGTCAGCTACATCGTGGATCTATTCGCGGCGTTCATTTGCCCCGAAATTGCATCAGCCATTCACGGGTACATCGTGATCCCCTCGGCAATAGCAGAAATCTCGATGGTGATTTATCTGCTTGCGGTGGGGGTGAGGGCTCCAAAGTACACGTAAAGTAACCTACGGCTTTAGTCGTAGGTTACCACGCACAAAAGACGATAGGACTTTAATCAAAATTAGTGGCTGTCTTTCCTTTCCGGCTCCCATAGTTCAATTTTGTTGCCCTCAGCATCCATAATATGGATGAATTTCCCAAACTCGTACGTTGCAATGCTGTCAAGTATGGTTACTCCGTTTTCCTTGAGTTTGTTGACAAGTCCTTCAATATTCTGAACCCGGTAATTAATCATAAATTCTTTTTGGGATGGGGAAAAATATTCATCACCTTTTTTGAAAGGACACCACTGAAGAGAGTGTATTTCGTCCGGTCTGTTAATGTCTCTGGATTCAAAACTTGATGAACCCCATTCACTGATTTCGAGCCCTAAATTTTCGGTGTACCATTTTTTCATTTCCTGCGTATTGTCAGAAAAAAAGAAAATGCCGCCAATTCCTGTCACCTTTGGCGTTGTATCTATAGG
>Ga0206853_1042_pt1 | contig 19903 bp, 13 predicted proteins | sample Alteio_BWOrgCont_52_FD_152859 | JGI IMG/M metagenome (GOLD analysis project Ga0206853, IMG submission 152859) | Enriched cells from forest soil in Barre Woods Harvard Forest LTER site, Petersham, Massachusetts, United States -... | ecosystem: Environmental > Terrestrial > Soil > Temperate forest >... | reverse complement strand
CGCAGGCGCTATTTTTTCGGAGTGCGGACACGTATTGTACCGGTGGATACCTATGCGCCTGCGAAATGGCTCGATGGCATGGTGGCAGCGCAAACGATAACGGTTCTAGTCGTTGACGATGAGCAAATGGTGCAGCAGCTCATCAAATTCAAACTTCGGAGCCTCGGCTACGACGTTGTCCTTGCTTCCAATGGTGAAGAAGCGTTGGTTCGCGTGCACGAACGGCTTCCCGACATTATTTTATTGGATGTGCTCATGCCGGTGATGGACGGTTTTGAAACGTTGACGCGATTGAAACAGAACCCTGAAACGGCAAATATTCCCGTTATTGTTCTGACCGGGCAAAGCGTGGAAGGCGTTGTGGTGCAGGGGTTGGAACTTGGCGCGGATGATTACATAACAAAACCTTTTTCACCAATCGAACTTGCCGCGCGCGTAAAAACGATTCTTGCGCGTTCGCGCAGGTAGCAGTGCAAACCCAGCGCAGGTAATGAACAAATCAGGGAAACTCTCACGAAGTTCATAAGAGGCATATAACCCGAATAGAAGGATGACGGCGATTACGATAGTTTTTTTCGGCGCCTTCGCCCTTAGCGTCGCGCTTGCCACGGGCATGGGAGTGTACCGCTTTCGCGCCATACGGCATACGCGAAAGATGGAGTTGCTTCGTTCGGGCTGTATCCTGATTATTTCGGATTTTATTTCATCGCCTCCTGCCTCCATTGGCTCCACTCATTCCCATGTCGGGCACAGCGCACCGAAAACAGAATATGGCAGCCATATTGTCGAAACACGGCAGTCGCTCTTCGCTCATGCGGCAAAAGGCGCCGAGGTCTCATCGCGACAGGAGATAAAAAACGTCATTCTTTCGTTATTGCGGATACTCGAAGGCGAAGCGCGGACGAGGCTTGAGGAGCTTTACTCCGCGTGCGGTTTTGCCGATGAGGCGATAGAACGGCTCGCTTCGCGGGTATGGTGGGAGCGCGCCTACGCGGCGGCGGAACTCGGAACCGCGCGGCTCGAATATTCAATGAACTTGCTGTGTGATTTATTACAAGACGCCACCCCCGCTGTTTCCCTGCAAGCGATGCATGCGGTGCTTGCAATTGGCGGCGCGCAGGTGATTCCGCGAATCGTTCACTTGCTCCCCAATATTTCCGCAACCGAAGAAATATATTTGGTAGATGTGTGCATGGAGCGGGGGATGGAAAGTTCGGCGATCATTTTTCCGCTATTGGAAGATGAACGCGACGACGTGAAGCGATTTGCCCTCAACGCGCTCGGCGCGATTCATGCCTACGAAGAAACGCCTGTGATCGTGCGGTTTCTCCAATCGAAAAATCGCACGCTTGTACTTGCCGCAATCCGCTCGCTGGGGAATATGGGCGGCGAAGAGCCGCTGGTTGCATTGGAACGGATGTGTGCAGAGCCGGATTTTGAACACAAAATCGAAGCAGCGTTTGCGTTGGGCGGGATCGGCGGGGCAAAAAGCGCGCAAATTCTTCATCGGCTTGCAACCGACGATGACGCTGGTGTACGCGCCGCCGCCGCAAACGCGCTCGCACACATCGTTCGTCAGGAATCGTATCACGGGGAGAATTCCCTCCATACTCCCGGCGTTATCCCGCAGGGTTAAATCATCACCGCAATGTATTACCGGATACGCCCGTATCAGCCATGACATTCGAGCACATATTTACATCCTTGAACGGCGTCTTTGCGGGATTCATCGCTTTCTATCTGGTCGCGCTCACCGCCATCACCGCAATAATAACGTACGCCGCCGCGAAAACCCTGCAAGACGACAAAAAATTTGAACCGCTGCGCGATTTGAACGTCGTGATGCGTTCACCGCTGTGCGCGCCAATAACGCTTATTGCTCCGGCGTTCAACGAAGAAAAGACAATAGTCGAAAGCGTCCACTCGCTTTTGAAATTGCGCTATGGAAGGTTTGAGGTGATCGTGGTGAACGACGGGTCGAATGATGCGACGCTGCGGCGGCTTATCGAAGAGTTTTCGCTGGTGCGCGAGACGTATAACCGGGAAAGCATCATCCCGACGAAGCCCGTCAGCGCGGTCTATTTTTCCACGCAGCCGCATTTCCGCCATCTTATCGTCATAGATAAAGAAAACGGCGGCAAAGCCGACGCGTTAAACTCCGGAATAAACTACTCGCGGTACCCATATTTTTGCGCGATTGACGCCGATTCGCTTCTTGAGAGCGACGCATTGCTGCGTATCATGCAGCCGTTTTACGACGACGAAACCACAGTTGCCACCGGCGGCGTGCTCCGCTTGGTGAATGCCTGCAGCGTGAACCGTGGGCACATTACAGAAGTCTCCATGGGACGTTCGCTTATCGTATGGATGCAAACGGTGGAATATATCCGTTCATTTCAATTTGCGCGCTGCGGATGGGATGCTGTAAAGGGATTGCTGGTGATCAGCGGCGCGTTCGGGATGTTTCGTAAAGACGTTGTACTCGAAATCGGCGGTTACCGCGCGGATTCGGTCGGCGAGGATATAGAGATCGTCGTGCGGCTGCACCGGCATTTGCGCGAAATCAAGCGCCCGTATCGCGTGAGCTTCGTTCCCAGCGCCATTTGTTGGACGCAGGCGCCCCCGACGGTGCGCGCACTTCGCCGACAGCGGGACCGGTGGCAGCGCGGGCTTTTTCATACGATGTTGATTCATCATAAATTGATTTTCAATCCCACATACGGCGTCATCGGCATGTTAGCCGCGCCGTTTGTTCTCTTTTATGAATTATGTGGTCCGTGGATTGAGTTTGCAGGATTCCTCGCGTTTGTGGGGGCGACGTATTACGGGCTTCTTAATTCCGATGTGTTCATACTGCTGCTCGGAACATCAATATTCTTGGGCGTCTCGCTTACGCTGTGCATCGTAGGATTGGAAGAGGCGATTTATACGCAATTTACATCGATGCGTGATACTTTAAAATTGACCGCCGCCGTATTTCTTGAGACAATAGGATTCCGCCAAATGAACAGCTTCTGGCGCGGCATTGCGATGATAGAATATCTTTTCGGCAAAAAAACGTGGGGAAACGTGCAGCGTGCACGATTCAAGCGGTCAAAACCGACGCCGCCTTAACGGTTCAGCGTCTTTAAGGTGTCGTCTATTTCCTGCAATACCCGCCGGTACGTTTCCGGGTCCTCGGAATACGCGTTCAATTGCTCCCGCATCTGTTCTTTTGTCGTATGGTGCGCATCGAGTATTGTTTGCACTTGCGTCGCCGCCGCGTTTGAATCCGCCGTCGAAGTCCGGATAACGAAAATATGCGCATATACCCCGACGAATGTTTTTTCATCCATCGTGTTACCGCCGCCGCACGAGGCGATGAAAAATGCAAAGAGAATGAACAAATATTTTGTTCTTCGCATCATACCGGTTCTTTAATTGAGTTATTGATTTCGAGAACGGTCGCAGGCTGCTCTAACGCGCCGAAATTCCGCAATTGGGGCCACTTCCACATTGCTCCAAGCACGACGAGAATCGTTCCGATTCCGCCGCCAACGACGGAAATAACCGGTCCGAACATCGCCGCAGTCGCGCCGGATTCGAATGCGCCAAATTCGTTCGACGTGCCGATGAAAACGTTGTTCACCGCCGAGACCCTGCCCCGCATCGCGTCCGGCGTCATTATCTGCACGAGCGTTGCACGGATAACGACGCTGATGTTATCGAACGCGCCGGTTAAAAACAACGCCGCCATCGAGAGCCATAACCATTGCGAAAACCCGAATACGATTGTCGCCGCGCCGAACCCCGCGACAGCCCACAAGAGCGATTTTCCGGCGTGTTTCATCGGCGGACGGTGCGCTATGAACAGCGCCATGAGAAACGCGCCGAGCGCAGGAGCCGCGCGAAGCCAGCCAAGCCCAACCGCTCCTTCATGCAGGATGTCCTTTGCAAACATCGGAAGAAGCGCAGTTGCTCCGCCCAAGAACACCGCAAATAAATCCAGCGTTATCGTTGCGATGATAATTTCCGTATTCCACACGTATTTGATGCCGGCGGAAAGCGTTTTCACCGTCATTTCTTCTTCAGTATGTTTTGCCGTCCGCTGGTAACGAATGGCAATAATGGCGATCAGGCAAATAATCGTCGAAATGCCGTCCAATAAATACGCCGAGGCGTAGCTTCCGGTTGCGGCGATAAGGAAACCGCCAAGCATGGGACCGAACACGCACGCAAGCTGAAACACGCTGCTTCCCCATGTAACGGCGTTGCTGAAGTCGCCAATCGGCACGAGTTCCGGCAGCATTGCCTGCCGTGCGGGCGCAAAGAACGTCATGCAAATTCCCGTAATAACGAGCATCAAGTACATAAGCGGGATGTACGGCTCCGTGAAAACAGAATGCGACTCGCCAAAAAGGTGCGATATGCCGAGCAGCACCGAATTGCTGTTATGAAGCGCGCTATAATCCGGTATCAAGGTGTGATAATACGAGAGGAATGCAAGCCCGAACGTACACACGGTTACGATGGCAATCATAAGCAGCGTGATGCGCTTCCGGTTGAACCGGTCGGCGGCGTGACCCGCAGGCAGTGCGAACACAAAATTCGGCAGCGCGAACGCCAAGCCCGTCAATCCCAGCGCGGTCGCCGAGTTGGTGCGCTCGTAGAGCTCCCAGCCGATTGCGACGCTGGTCAATTGCCCCCCCATGGTGGCGATGATTCTGCCGATCATATACAGCCGGTAGTTCCGGTGCCGGAATGCACGGTAGGGATCGTTGGAAGAGGATTGCTCTGGCATGTGAAATTCTTGACTGTTTATATCGCTCATCACGCCCGCAGCGCGTTGTCCAAATCGGCGACGAGGTCTTCAACGTCTTCGATGCCGACGCTGAGACGCAGGAGTCCATCGGTAATGCCAAGCTCGCGTCGGGTTTCTGCGGGAATACTTCCATGCGTCATGGTGGCGGGGTGGCAAAGCAGGCTCTCCACGCCGCCGAGCGACTCGGCGAACGTGATGACGCGCACCGATTCAGAAATTTTCCGCGCCGCATCTAACGAGCCGGCATCGAACGAGATCATTGCGCCGAAACCGCGCATCTGCCGCACGGCAAGTTCACGCTGCGGGTGCGAGCGCAGACCGGGATAATACGTTTTCACTACGCGTTTATGGGACGAAAGAAAATCCGCAATCGTTTCCGCGTTTGCGCAATGCTGGCGCATCCGCACGGCAAGCGTGCGCGCCGAACGCAGCAGCAGCCAGCACTCGAACGGGCTTGGAACCGCGCCGACGGCGTATTGGATGAACTTCACCTGCTCCGCAAGCGCGGCGTTGCTTGTCATCACCGCGCCGCCAATCAAATCCGAGTGCCCGCCGAGATATTTCGTGGAGGAATGCACCGAGGCGTCGAACCCCAGCGCGATGGGCGATTGCAGGTACGGCGAGGCGAACGTATTGTCCACCACCGAAAGAAGGTTGTGCGCTTTTGCAATCCCTGCAATCGCGTGTAAATCCGCGAGCAGCATCATCGGGTTGGAAGGGGTTTCCGTATAGATCATTTTCGTGCGCTGCGTAATTGCGCGTTCGATGTTCGCCGCGTCCGTCATATCCGCGAACGTAAACTCCACGCCGAAACGCGTGAGGATTTTGCTGAACAGGCGGTACGTGCCGCCGTACATGTCGCTTGCGGCGACGACGTGGTCGCCGGCGCTCAGCGTGCGGAGCACGGCGTCAATGGCGGAAAGCCCGCTTGCGAACGCAAACGCGTACTCGGCGCCCTCCAGCGCCGCGTAGTTTTTTTCCAGCGCGGTGCGCGTGGGGTTAATGGCGCGGCTGTAATCGTAGCCCGTGGATTGCCCGATGCCGGGGTTTGCATACGTAGAGGTTTGAAAAATCGGCACGCTTACCGCGCCCGTCCGCTCATCGGGTTCCTGCCCTGTGTGAATCGCCGTCGTCGAAAATTTCATGCTTTTAATGCCGTCGTTTTTAAATTCAATGACATGCAAATTACGGAAGAAAAAATAATGTTACTGGAGGCTGAATCAACGTCCAGTTGTAATGCGCAAATGAAGGTACGTTATCCGCCGTGTAGTGCTCAATTTCAAGAGAGGCTGAAACCATCAAAGATGTCATTCTTGGTCCTTCGCATTCGCTCTGGATAAACTCCGCGAAGAATCCATCATGATTGTACAAGCAGGCAGAATGGATTTTTCGGTGGCGGAATTTACACTGAGCACAGAGAATGTGCATCCTCAAAATGACAATCTACAAACGGATACGCAACCATCCGCCGACGGGTATTGCGCATGATTAGATTTAATGGTATATTCTCATGATTTTACAGTGTAAATTATGGTTCAAGGTAGGGGGGGAATGGGGTGAAGCGGCGGTGGACAGTGAAAAGGATCCGATGATTAACGATGTGCCGATTGGGTAGTGTATCAGTTTGAAGAAATACCTATAACCATCCACGATGTCATTGCGAGGAATGAGCACATTCGCTGCGCTCAGTGTACACTCCGCGAGTGACGAAGCAATCCTTTCTGTCTGGCATACGGGGAAAAGATTGCTTTCCCACGCTTCGCTCTGGACAGGCTCTGCTTGTGCTCCTCGCAATGACAATCTACAAACTGATACACTACCGCCGATTATGTTTTAGTTTTAAATACCGTGCTGTAACTTATAATAGCCGGTGCGGGTGTTTACGGTGAATTCACGTGCTAAGAAATCAGTGGGTGTGAAAAATATTCACGTTTACAGCAGAGAAGCCGTAAATGCCGCCCCAAAAGCAACAAAATACATTGGCATAATTTATGCTGTCAATTATTATGAATCACTTTAAAATCCTACGTGCGTCATTTATAGCCCTTGCCGCCGGGGGCGCGATGGCGTTAACGGGCTTCGATGGCTGCCATTCCCCGACGCAGGCGGGAAAGACGGATACTGTGACCTTGAAAACCGGACCGGATACGACGTCGCACAACTGGGCGTGGACGCTTTCCGCCATTGCCGATATGGGAACGTTGAAAGGCGTGTGGGTCTTTGATGACACGACGATATATGTTGTAGGTGATATGTACCTCCACGACAGCGAGAGCGCTCCGAATGAACCGATAGAATATACGCTCGCAAAATGGAACGGGAATGTGTGGACGTACTATAACTTGGATAGCAGCATAGGGTACATCAGCCCGGCGTTAGGATTATTCGGTTTTTCAAAGAACGACTATTGGTACATGGACGGCGCTCCGGCGCATTGGATAGGACCGCCAACGAATCGGTGGATTGGATATAATTTGAATAGTCTTAATCTGCCGCGCGGGGGCGGCGATATAATGAATGGCTGGGGGGCGTCAAGCACGGATATGTATTTTGCTCTGGGCGATTATGTTATTCTCCATTTTGACGGATATAATTTTCAACAAATCAATACCGGCACGAATCTTGTTCTACGTGGTATTTGGGGCGGGCTGAATCCGAAGACGGGGAAAGATGAAGTTATTTGCGTGGCGTCTAACGAAGGCATCGCGCCATTGGGTAATGCAATATTCAGTGTCAATGGAACATCTTCCGTTACACAACTTGTAACTAAACCGATGAATGACAGTGCGAGTTTTTTCTACGCGGCAAGCATTTGGTTTTCTCCCGGAAATAAATACTACGTCGGCGGCTCACAATTATGGTGGAAAACAAATATTTACGATACAACAGCATGGAATGGAATACCTCTTACGTTCGGTGTCCTTGCAATATGCGGTCCTGATACAAACGATCTTCTTTTTGTAGGCGGGCAAGGCGGCGTCGAACATTATAACGGCAGTACGTTTCAAAACTATCCTTCGTTAACGGTTGGTAATTACTATTCTGTATCCATGAATGGAAACACGGCTTGCGCTGTTGGCGAAGAAGGAAATGGACCAATTGTATTGATGGGCAAGCGGCAGTAAAAAGAAAAAGAAGGCGGGATAAATCGCCGATAACATAGACATTTTTTGTAAACACGGATTGATGCTAAGTATGAAACCGAAAATAATGAATAACGAGCGAACGCAAAGCAATATTTTACAATATACTATTTGCCATTTTGTATTTATCGTTCTTGCCGCCGCGGGCGCGATGGCATTAACGGGCTTCGATGGCTGCCATTCCCCAACGCAGCCGGGAAAGACGGATACTGTGACAGTGAAAACCGGACCGGATACTTCGTCTGGGAACTTCACATGGACTTTGGATACGATTGCTGAAGGAGGAGACCTTAAAGGTGTTATCGTTTTTAACGATACGGAAGTCTATGTATGCGGCGAAATGTATTTACTTGATAGCGCTACGGAACAGCCAAGTGATACGGAATATACGCTTGCTTTTTGGAACGGGAAGAAATGGACATACAGCAATTTAGAAAGCAGTATAGGTTATATCAGCCCTGCTTTGGGGTTATATGGATTTTCGCCAAATGATTTCTGGTATATGGACGGCGCACCGGCGCATTGGATGGGACCGCCGGTGAATCAGTGGACAGGATACAATTTAAATGGACTCAATATGTCGAGAGGCGATGGACTCAATGGTTTCAATATGAAAATGTGGGGTACATCAAGTTCTAATATATATTTTGCAGGCAATGGCAGTCTGGTCTATTTTAACGGGGTAAACATGAGCGCCATCAATACGAATTCACCGCTCGCAACTACCGGCATATATGGAGGAATTAATCCCCAAACAAAGAAAGAAGAAATTATTTGCATTTCTTCCAATGGCTCTGTACAACCTATAAGTAAAGGTGTGTACAGCGTGAATGGAGCAACTACAACACAATTATCCGACAGCGGGCTTGCATGGCTAATATCGGATATTTGGTTTGTGCCGGATTCTATCTATTATATTTTTGGCGATGGGATATTTTATAAAAATAATATTTATGATACTACACAATGGATTGCCATCCCTAAAACGACGACACAACAATACGGTCTTATTTATATGATTTCCGCCCAAGGAGCTAATGATATTATCACAGCAGGCGGTGATGGGGATATTCTTCATTATAATGGTAAAACGTGGCAAAGTTACTATGCAACAACGCAAATTTACGGGAATTATAATGCCATTTCTCTGAAAGGCAATACAGTATGTGCCGCAGGTGTAGTAGGTGGAGGACCTATGAATGAAATACCGGTGGTTTTAATAGGGAAACGCCAATAAAACAATTTTTGCATTGAATAACAATCAACTAAATCAATAAAATTCTAAAGGTAATTATGAACAATGAAAAATACAATATTTTTCTCATTCGTGCTTTTGACAATTCGCACAACTTTTGTATTTGGGCAAGTGAGTATCACAGTTGACCAAGTATATCAAAACGGTAGCAGAATTACAGGAAGCTCAATATATTGGCTGAATAATTCCAATAATTTGGCTCCATACACAGTGCCGTACACATTTTCATTTACGGCAGCGTCAAATCAATATTTTGACGCTTCTCATCAATTATATTCACTCCAAAAATATAATAATTGGAGCTTTGTAACAGATGTGAAAACGCCTTTATCATATCCGGTCCCAGGTTCCCCAGCAACGATTCTTTCAAAATTTGATCCACCCAATTACGCAATTTTACAGAATGAATTTGTAGATGGCTTAGTGCCGATTCTTGGCGGCGGGCTGATTGGATTTAAAGACCCATGGTTTAAGGGCGACGCAACTTTTACTGACAATGCCAGCACGCCGAAAAATTTAGGCTACAGCGCCAATTACGATTACGTTTCCTCAACAGCGAATTCAGGGAGTTCAAGGTTTCATACATTTCCAGGGGAGGCAGGGTCTGGGAACCCTGATTTTTATCATAATGGGGTTTTTCTTAGCCAGGGTACGCCGGGCAACTGGTCAACATCGCCGCCTTATTATGCCATAAGCCCCCAGCCGATTATGGAAGGAGCATATTCTGATTTATTTGCAAGTGTATCTCCAACACATATACTCGCAATCGGAGATTTAGCGCTTACAGGATTTGATTTGACGAATGGAACAAACGCCGACTTATATTATTATACGAGTACAGGCAGTGATACGGCAGTTGTTTTTACCGCCAACAACGCAACTGTCTATCCGCAATACAAGGCGCATTTGGCAACCTCGAACGATGGATTGACTTCGTCGTCGGCTGTGAACACTCAGGCTCCGGGCTTGCCGAGCAATTCGCAGCGGGCAGTTGTGTATTGCGAGTTATACAGCAGTGATTACTATTATTGGGATGCATTTGGCGGTCCTTTTTATGCAATGATTTATATTGAACATGGGATGTTATATTTTAGTTATAGTGCTGTTTCGGATAATGGTTCCGGGAATTCACCGGGAATAAATTGGTCACAGGAAACCCGCATTGATCAATCTTCTTCATCGGGGCATCCCAGTGGATTTGTACAAAATGCAAGTATTTGTGTTCGCTCGGATGGGCATATTGGAATTGTATATGCAGATTCGAATCCTGACCATATCGCGTTAGGTATTTCTTCAACCCAGCCTATCATTTCGCTTCTCGATGGAACACCCCAATGGTCTACATTTTATGGAATTGTTGATGGATTTACATGGAATTTCAATCCATCTCTCAATAATGCGGATCCGTCTGTTATATTATATAGCGATAATGAGGCTTACACTATTCAAGGAAAGAACCCCGTTATTGCTCCTCGCATTTTATCAACCGATCCTTCCGGATATCCCTATAATAGCGGCGAGCCATTTTCGATAACCAATTCAGGTTATTGGGTTACATGGGTTGTTGATCAGTCTATTACAGGATATTTGACAAATCCCGGCGTTTATACCGCAGCAGCCTCCAAATCGTGTAGCGGCGCGTATTGCTTTGCAACGCCAAATCCATATTGCGTTTTGCCCCCGCGAACGGCATTAGGAGGTGTCATAGCCAACAATCCATCTGTATCAGCCAGTTTTGTGGATGAACCGAATTTTTTGAATAAAACAGTTTTGAACTCATCGGAAGGCGATTCATTGCATGTTGCGTGGGAATATGGCAATAAAATTGAATATAACACGGTGAAAAGCACAAATGCCGCAGGGTCAAGCTTACAATGCACATTTACAAAAACCGAAGAAGCGAGCACCTATACGAGCGCAAAGAATTTAGTCGCACCAAGTTATCTATATACATATTCGGCGATTAGTACACCGCTTCCCTTTTTCCAATTGACTAATTCTCACCCATCGTTAGGTGTTGATGATTATATCGCCGCAGACGGCAATCTTTACGAAGAGCCTGTCGTTGCTTGGCAAACGAGTGGTTGGGGCATATTTTATCCAAGTGAAGGCGGATTAATCCCGCTTACAAATTTTACAGCTATTACAATGAACAGGAAAGGAAATAATTGGCTGCGCTCGACAAATCCGCTTAAACCCGCGGATTGGACGAATCAAACGTACCCGCGGGAATTCGCAGAAATGTATATTGTTGCGCCCGGCGTTTCTACTCCTTACAATTACGTTGATCATCCAAGTGTATCAACTTTTCCTGCGGATGATAAAACACATATGCCTAATGTCCCTTCTTGCGGGAATCAAACGTTTTCAAATATAAAAAAGGATTTGCAAGCAGCAATCGCATTTCATTTGCAGGGTACGAACAATATTATTTATCCCCAGATATTGAATAATCTAACAAAGGCAGATTATTCCGTGGTTGCTTGTTCGTATTGGAATCCTCTATCAGTTTCGACTTGCCTGTCTCCATTTCAACCCAGAATATACGCCTCACTTTCGTCTTATGGCACAGTTGAGCAAAATGTATCGTATGATAAATACAATATGACTCCTTACGGCAGTTTATTTAATCCGAGCGGATTTATACAAGAAAATATGATTTATAAAGGATCATCGCCCTATACGGATATTATCGGTAATACCCTGCCCAGCGGCAGCGCAACATTAAAATTATATGAATATGGATTTGCGCAAAACAACAGTGAAAATCTTGGACTCGGGAAGGAATTTACTGGAACCTTCGATATCGGCGACACGTCCGTTGATTACTTGGCAACGAGTGTAACATTTGATACATCCGGCACTTCGTCAATACTTCTCGGCGAGATTACATATTTAAATGGCACAGATACAATTTCTGTTCCTATGAATGTGATAGACGCAGACAGCAGTGATACGTCATTCGCGCTGTCACATTATATTCGCAGCGCGTATTTTCCATTTGCAAATGGTAACTCGGTCAGCGCCGCTGCCTATTTAATGTCCGATTCAGTAAGCATTATCAATATGATGCATAGCACGGACAGCGCCATTTTTTCGATTGATGTTGTTGATTCCGCTTCGGGCATGGCCCTTATGCCGATATATAAAATCATCATCGGAGGGGGTGATACGACAGTGAACATTCCTACAACTTTCCCGCTCAATGAATATTCCGGCAGCAGTTCGTCGTCCGCATGCGTTAGAATGCTGACGACAGTCACAAATACCCCTGATTCATTATATGGCATTGCGGGTTTATCTGTTCATTCACTGTCGGTGGACAGCGCTGGCGGCAATTTAGGGAAGCAAATACGGCACAACACACCTCCTGTTGCCGCTTTATTGCCTACGGATCAATTAAGTGTTTATCCAAACCCGACAAACGCGGGTACGCAGATTGCATACGATCTTACCCAAGGCGGTAACGTGCAGGTGAAAATATTTGATATTTTAGGGAAGCAAATCAAGCAAGTTGTAAATAGTGCAATGACTCCCGGTCATTATAATTCATCGTTTAGTACAGATGATTTACAGACGGGATTCTACAAAATCATCGTTTTTGTTGATGATAATATTGTCGCTTCTGGCGATATTATTGTTAGAAGGTAGATAATTTAGATGATTTAAAAAGGCGGAGTGTTTACCCCGCCTTTTTTATTTTCCCACCGTCCTCACCGCCCCGAACACGGCGATGCCGCACGCAACCGCTACATTCAGCGAATGCTTCACGCCGTACATGGGGATTTCAAACGCAATGTCGGCAATCTCCACTAATTCGCGGCGCACGCCCGAAATTTCGTTGCCGGCAATGATGCACAGGGGAAAATCGTTCGGTTTCAGCGCATAGTACGGGATGCTTCCGTCGGTCTGCTCCAACACTGCAATTTTAACACCCTGTTGCTTCAATTCCATTGCCGCAATGAGCGGGTCGTTGTGGTACTCCCACGGAACGCTTTCTATTGCGCCGAGAGCGGTCTTGGCGATTTCCTTGCGCGGCGGGTGGGGGGTATATCCGGTAAGGATGAGTTTTTCCACGCGCGCCGCGTCGCAGGTGCGGAACACACTGCCGACGTTATAAAGCGAGCGGACGTTATCGAGCATCACGATGATAGGATGCCGGGGAGCGCTCAGCGCAGCATCGGGGGTGAGCCGCTGCGCGGCTATCTCGGAGTGGATGAGTTTAACGAGTTTGCGCGGCAATTACGCCTCTTCCCCGAAATAGCTCAATGCCTCGCCCGCAACGAAATGCGAGCCGGTGATGAGAATGGATAATCCTTCCACTTCGGCGCGTGCGGTTGCAATCTCAATGCCGTTTGCGACTGTTTTTGCATCTCGTGCGGGAATGCCAACTGCTTGGGCTTCATTTTTAAGATCCATTGAGTTAAGCGCGCGGGCAAGCGCAGGCTGAACGCACACAAGCGAGTCGCATACTGGGGCGATAGTTTGGAGCATCGTTCGGTAATCTTTGTCCTGCATCACTCCCATCACCCAAATCATACGCGGCGCGCCGATAGCGTTCAACGTTTCCACAAGGCGTGTGAATCCGGGCGGGTTGTGGGCTACGTCGCAAATCGTGAGCGGCGACTGCCGCAGGGTCTCAAATCGGCAGCGAAGATGCGAATTCCGGAGCGCGTTTTCAATGCCGCGTACAAGCATATCGTTATCCATCGCCTGCGCAAATATATTTTGCAACTGCTCGGCGGCGCATATTGCCGTTGCGATGTTTTCCATCTGCTGCATACCGATAAAAGGGCTGATAACATTTTTGAGCGAATGCGAGCGGGAAAGAACGTCAACGTTCATGCCGGTCAGCGTCATTTCGTTGAGCCGCGTTGTAACTTCATCGTACGCTATAATAAACGGCGCATGTTCTAGCGCCGCAGCCGCTCGAAAAACATCTATGACCGACTCTTGCCGCGCACCCGTTACGCACGGCACGCGATGCTTGATGATTCCCGCCTTTTCGGAGGCGATGGCTTCGATGCTCTCGCCGAGATGCTCCGTATGGTCCAAGCCGATAGAGGTGATGACGCTCAGTACTGGAGTAACGACGTTCGTTGCGTCAAGCCGCCCGCCCAAGCCCGTTTCAATGACGGCGGCGTCCACGCCGCGCTCGGCAAAATATTGAAACGCCATTACCGTTGTCGCTTCGAAAAACGTTGCATTCAATTGGTCAACTTTCGGGCGCAGAAGACGGGCGTATTCGACGATTTGCCCTTCGGGAATTTTTGCGCCGTTCACGCGGATGCGTTCGTTGAACGCGACCAAGTGCGGCGAGGTGTAAAGCCCCACGCTCGCGCCCGTTTCGCGCAATACGGACGTGATGAGCGCGGAGGTTGAACCCTTTCCGTTCGTGCCGGCAATATGGATAACGGGGTACTTATTCTGTGGATCGCCGAAGTATTTGCAGAGCGCGCGGATGTTCTCCAATCCGAGTTTCATCCCGAACATCTGCAAGCCGTAGAGCCACTCCAATACGGCTTCGTACGACGATTCGATCATCAATTCAGTGTCCTTCATCGCCGCAAAAATACACACAGGCGTTTCGCCATTAAAGGAAGTTTCACATTGCTTCTTCCTTTCCCCCTCTTCCCGTTTTTCGTAACTTTACGGTTCAAAAAAATTGCAGTGCAGCATATCTATTCCAGTATATTTCCCCTGAATGGCGCAAGTGAACGATAAAATCATGCCGGTGGCACTCGAAGACGAGATGAAGACCTCGTATCTCGATTACTCGATGAGCGTAATCGTATCGAGGGCGTTGCCGGACGTGCGGGACGGACTGAAACCGGTGCACCGCCGCGTGCTTTTTGGCATGAATGATTTGGGATTGGCGCCAAACCGCCCTTATAAAAAATGCGCCCGCATCGTCGGCGAGGTGCTTGGCAAATATCATCCGCACGGCGATATCGCGGTGTATGATTCGCTCGTTCGCATGGCGCAGGAATTCTCCTTGCGCTACCCCTTGGTGGACGGGCAGGGAAATTTCGGCTCGGTTGACGGCGATTCGCCCGCCGCGATGCGTTACACCGAGGCGCGATTGGAGCAGATTGCCGCGGAAATGCTCCGCGACATTGATAAAGACACTGTCAATTTTACGCGAAATTTCGATGAATCGCTCGAAGAGCCGAGCGTTCTCCCTTCGGTTGTGCCGAATCTTTTGATAAATGGCGCGTCCGGAATCGCGGTCGGCATGGCGACAAATATTCCCCCGCACAATCTCGGCGAAATCGTTGACGGCTTGCTTGCGCTCATCGCGAATCCCGATCTCCCCGACGAGAAATTGTTGAAACTTATTCTTGCGCCTGACTTTCCGACTGGCGGCATCATATACGGATACGAAGGAGTACGCGAGGCGTACCTGACAGGCAGAGGGCGCATCATCATCCGCGCTAAAGCGGTGGTTGAAGAAACGAAATCGGGCAGGGAGCAGATTATCATTACCGAAATACCGTATCAGGTAAACAAGTCAACGCTCATCATAAAGATTGCCGAATTGGTGCGCGCCAAAACCCTTGAAGATATTTCCGATATACGCGATGAGAGCGACAGGGACGGCATGCGCATCGTTATCGAGTTAAAACGCGACAGCACTCCGGACGTCGTTTTGAATAACCTTTTCAAACACACGCAGCTGCAAACAACGTTCGGCATTATCAATCTTGCGCTCGTGGACGGGCGCCCGATGGTAATGCCCTTACGGACCATGATGCAGCATTTCATTACGTTCCGAAACGAGGTTATCGTCCGGCGCACGCAATTTGATCTGAAAGCGGCTGAAGCGCGCGCGCACATCCTTGAAGGTTTTATTATCGCGCTCGATAATATTGACGAGATTATCAAAATCATCAAAGCATCGAAGGACGTTGAGACGGCGCAAGCAAACCTGATGAAACGTTTCAAACTCTCGGAAATCCAATCGAAGGCGATATTGGATATGCGCCTTCAACGGTTGACGGGATTGGAACGCAAGAAAATCGAGGACGAATACAAAGAGGTTATTCAGTTAATCGAGCGTTTGCGCGCAATCCTTAACAGCAAGGAACTACAGATGCAGGTTATTGCCGACGAATTGAAGGCGCTGCGCGAGCGTTTTGCCGACCCGCGCCGCACGGCAATCGTTTATGACAGGCAGGATTTTTCGGTGGAGGATTTGATTGCCGAGGAGGACGTTGCAGTTTCAATTTCGCACAACGGTTTTATCAAGCGGTTCCCCGTCAGCGGTTACAAGCGGCAGGGGCGCGGCGGCAAAGGCGTTACGGGCGCCTCGGTGCGCGAGGATGATTTCTTGGAGCATTTTTTCATCGCATCCACGCATCATTTTATATTGTTCTTTACGAACCGCGGACGATGCTACCGGTTAAAAGTATATGATATACCGGAAGCAAGCCGTCAATCGAAGGGGCGTTCGATAGCAAACCTTTTGCAAAAAGAAAACGACGAGAAGGTAACGGCACTGTTAAGCGTGAAGGATTTTACGGACGACCGTTTTATCACCATGGCAACCAAGGGTGGAACGATTAAGAAGGTTGTTCTCTCTGCGTTTGAAAACGTGCGCTCAAGTGGAATTATTGCAATCGGTTTGGATGCCGGCGATGAATTGATAGAAGCCCGGCTAACCGACGGCACGCAGGACGTTATCTTGGGAACGCGCCGCGGCATGGCGGTGCATTTCCATGAGACGGACGTTCGCGACATGGGTCGCGGCGCAGCAGGCGTGCGGGGCATTCGGTTGGAAGACGGCGATGAAGTTATTTGTCTTATTGCGGCGCGGCACGGCTCTACTGTATTGTGCGTCGCGCAACACGGCTATGGCAAACGCAGCCCGGTGGATGATTTCCGACTGGTTCGCCGCGGCGGCAAAGGCGTAATCGCGATGAACCTTACCGAGAAAACGGGAGAAATGATTGCGATGAAGGAAATCGTAAACGATAAAGACGACGTTGTCGTGGTAACCGAACAGGGCATGGTCATCCGTTCGCACGTTTCGGATATCCGAGTGATGGGGCGCAATACGCAGGGAGTCCGCCTTATGCGCGTTGAAGAGAATGATGCAATCTCCGGCGTCGCGATTGTTCCCGGCAGCGACGAAATTGATGAAAATGCCGCTGCTCCCGAGCCGACGGACGGCAACGGACAGGGCACATTACTTTAAGGATGGTTACTTTCCCAGAAGGCTGTTGAAAAGCCTCTTCGTACTGACATTCTGAGCAGAGCGAATGTGCTCCTTTAGAAGGAGACATGCGGAGGTATTTCAGCAACCTCTAAAGAAAACAGCGAAAATTTAGAACGCGTTGCCGATGCCGATTTGAATTTGCGGATGGACGATGCGAATGAAGGGCCACGCTGGTGCAAACGAGGCGATGTGCAGCAAGGTTTCGGAATAGGGATCATAAAACCGATAGCCGAAATCAAGCCGCAGGGGACCGACGGGGGTATCGTATCGCATTCCCGCGCCGATGTCAACGGCAATTTGCGCGGGCATTTGTTCCACCCACGCCCATTTTTTTCTATCACTCCACACGTTGCCTGCGTCAACGAAGAAATCGCTTGAAAGCCTGTTGAATACCACGCGGTTTATCCATGTATCGGGCAAAATAAACCACCGATACCGCCATTCGGCGTTTGCCTCGAACATTGCATATCCCGTTCTACCGAATACGCTGTTGGAATCTATGCCTATACCCAGAGCATAGAGGGGCCAGCCGCGGAGCGAATATGCGCCACCGGCAAAGAATTTTTGCTCCAGCAACACGTCTTGACTATCTGCGTTCCCCCCATAACGCGCTATGACGCCACCATGCACACGGAAAGCAAAGACTGACTGGTTTCCGTCTCCTAAATACCATTTTTGCGTCGCTTCAATTTTGGAAAAATACGGCGTTGAAAGCAGGTTTGTTGTAATGGAAAGCACACCCGATGTGCCGCTTGACGGATCGAATAAGTTATTTGTATTATCGCGTGAGAGCGTGAATGAAAGCAACAAATTCGGCTGTTTTTGGAGTATCAACGGATTGGTTGGAAGCAACGAATCTATCTGCGCTTGTGACAGCCCGTACGTTTGCGCCACGATGAACGCGAGCTTGGGAATGAAGTACGTAAATTCTGCTTCACGAATGCTTAAGAGAGCGGCGACATTCCAAATGTTTTGTTGCAAGGGGAACACGGAATGGGTGAATCCCGCGCTCACCTGCCCGGACGTATTTTTATAATCGAGTATATCTCCCAATTGCAGATGCGGCTGAAGAAACTTCAAGTCGGCATTGAAACGATTATCCTTCAATATAAATTGCTGCACCTCGAATGAACTTGACAAGGAAAGTTCTTGACCAGCGCAGCCAAGATTGTGGTCGGTTATGGTTGCGGACGCGCCGACATTGAGAGTGCTGTAATTATTATCGGCGACGAAAATTGGGTTGAAGTCATATTTGTGGCGGAGTTTTAAATGAACGAAAACAGGCGCAACGTGCGTGCTGTCCGCATTTTTCGTACGCAATTCGATCCGCACAATCTCGAAACAGCCCAGCCTTTTTAGATTTTCCTCGCTTTTTAAACGTTTCGCCTCGCTGAACACCTCCCCGGTATTGAATTCGAGCTCCTTGAGCACGGCATTTTCGGCAAAACAAAAATCGCCGGACGTGGAATCATAGACGATATCTATATTGGCGAAATAATACTTGTTACCGGTTTCAAGCGTATCCCGGATAATCAGCGCATTCAGATTGTCATTTATGCTAACAAGGGGATTGCTTGCGATACGCGCAAAAATGTAACCGTTGTTGCGTAGATAGTTCAAAACTGCTCCGAGAGAATCCAACAATTCCATTTTCCCATACCGCTTTCCATGCAGCTGTGAGACAATTGCCGACACGTCCGCATTCTCATGCGGGGTAAGTCCGCCGAGATGTTCAAGGATTGTCGTGTCAACGGAAAATGCGGTGCTTTCGGCAATCGCAAACGTAATATTCGCCCGGAAAGCCGGGGTATCAATGACAATTTTCGGTGTTATGCGAATGAGGAGGAATCCGTTATCCCTGTAATAATTCCACAGAGCTATACTATCAAGGCTTATCGTGATGGGATGAAGGGGGGGTGGATTAGAGAACCAGCGGTATGGCGGCAGCAGCGTGTACAGAAAACCCGGCTCCTGTGTCGTGAGAAGCGGTCGGAGTTTATCGTCGCCAAAGGATTTATTGCCGGAGAATTGCACGGAATAAACCCCAATCGGTTTGCCGATTGGCGTCATGCCGGACTCCTGCGCACGCCCGAGCGTTACGGCGATGAGAAGAAGAAATCCTGCGGCGGCTCGCAAAAGAATGGGCGTAACCGCACCGCGCGTCAGAAGGCAGCGGCGCCACCGCGTCAGTACTCCTCCTCGTCTTCGTCATCGTAGAAGAATTCATCTTCGTCGGGATAGTCGGGCCATATCTCTTCGATACCTTCGTATATATCCAACGAATCCTCAAGTTCCTGTAAGTTTTCGATGACCTGCAACGGCGCGCCCGCGCGTATTGCGTAATCAATCAACTCTTCTTTCGAGGCGGGCCACGGCGCATCTTCCAAATACGCTGCTAATTCCGGCGTCCACAACATTTCTTATTCAAAATGCAAAATTAAACATTCATCCGCGGGGATTGTTCCACGGCGTTTGTGTGCCGCGAG
>Ga0206853_1040_pt1 | contig 20276 bp, 23 predicted proteins | sample Alteio_BWOrgCont_52_FD_152859 | JGI IMG/M metagenome (GOLD analysis project Ga0206853, IMG submission 152859) | Enriched cells from forest soil in Barre Woods Harvard Forest LTER site, Petersham, Massachusetts, United States -... | ecosystem: Environmental > Terrestrial > Soil > Temperate forest >... | reverse complement strand
TTTTGGCATTACTAGCTTGAGCTTTTGCGTTGGCAACTTCATTTGCTTTTTGTGTGAGTTCATCCTGTTCGGATTTTTTTTGTGCCGCCAATTCTGCATCCCTGGCCTGCTGCTCAATTGCAGTTTTGCGAGCCTGATAGTCTGCTTCAGAAATTTGTCCGCTACCTTTTTGCCCTTCGAGCGTTTGCAATGCCAGGCTCTTTTTTGCGTTGATAAATTCCTTGGCAAAATCTCCTTGGCTTTCGGTATTCTTGTTTGCGCGTTCGTAGATGGCCGGGGCCGAATTAAATTCCCTGATTGCATCTGCTACCGCGTCGGAAACGCCTGTCCAGGCTGTTGCCAGTGCGCGGGCCTTGTCGATTCCGGCGTCCATATCCTCGCCTAAAATCTTTTCCAACGGCTCATCGTATTTCTCTAATTCGCTGATGGCCATGTCCAATCCGACAAAAGCCATCGTCGCGCCCATTATGGTCGAGGTGAGCATTGGGCCCGCGCCCGACGCACCCGCTAGAATAGACAAGCTGCCGGGAAGTCGGTTAATTCGCCCGGACATCAATTCTCTTAAGACAACTAACTGCTCGCGCAACGCAACTGTATTTACTGTTGTGGCTTCAGCCTCTTCAGTTTGTGCTTTCGCTTCTGCCTGAGATGCCTCGAAAGCTTCCAGCTTTGCGGTATTTAACGCCTTCGTTTCTAAATTTTGTGCGATTGTGAGCGCCTGCTCTGTGGAAAGCGCCTCTGAAAGATTGGCCAATGCCTGTTCATATGTTTTGGTGTCGCGACCCGCTGCTTGAATTACGGGCAGCCTTGCAAGGAGTGAATCATGCGCCTTTTGAACCGCTAAATATTCTTTTTCCGAAGTGACGACGTAAGACTTCGTCGCCGCCTCTAAATTCGGAATGGACGTCGCCAGCCTGCCTTGAGCCTCGGTTGTCTTATCAAAGCCGCTCGTGTCCGCAGCGGTGACAATATTTATCCTGTATTCTTTATCGGCTGAGTCACTCATAGTTTTGCTCCTTTCCTGATCGGTTAGATATTTCGGGCATGAGCACGCGCAAATAGAATGCGTTTAAAACCCGTTTAAATTGCCCGCAGTGGCATCGCGGTTGGGGTATCGGATATTGAGTGGCCGAAAATCGCCTTACGGCGGCCAGACCCAAGATGGATGCTTTAGAATTTAACGGGGCGTTAACGGGCCTCCCCGCCTCGTGGCGCGTTTTGCACCCTGCAAAGCCATGGAACGTCGTGGAAATCTGTAATGGGCGCTGTGAAGCCGTTTTCATGTGGGGTTGTTGCCGGTCCATCGGGTAAAAAGAAACGTTTCCAAGCTTGCCCTGGTTAGCCGGTTGTCTTTCTCTTTAAAAAATCCCTTGCTAACCAGATTGCTTATTTGTTGGCTACATGTAATCCATTGAATTTCAATGTCGCCGCGCGAGAATGATTGTCTTTGGCCAAGGATTTCTGCCACGGCCTGTTCAATGGAAAACTTTTTCACCTTTTCGGGCGCTCCAATTTCATTCACCCAAAAGCGCAACTCGCGGGTAGCACCGGCCCGTCCACTTCCAATGTTAAAAGCCCAGCGAATATGCTGGGGATGAACGGCATTGTCCACCCGTGCCATGACAGCTTGAGTGTCTATCCCGTAAAGCCATCTCGCTATTGCTATCGGGACAAGTCTTACACGCGGGCTAAATGTCGCTACATTACTTTGGGAAAATTCTCGCGGCTTAGGCCCCGATATATCGTGGTCCTGGCGCTCTTGGCCCCTAGGCTTAGTGGCCTCGGTCTTTGTGGCCGATGGCGCTTCCTTGATAGAAGTTGCGGAAGTCATTTTAATTCTGGAAAGCAGCCGTTTCCTTCACCCTGGTTTCTATTTCCTTCGCCTTTTTCATCGCAGCTTGAATTGCGCTTTTTGCCGGACGCCATGAGCCGCGAAAATTGCTGCGATGCGAACTGAATTTTTTCCAAGTCGTTTCAATAGACCACTGCGGGTGGGCGAGGATGTGGTCCGCAAATCGCGCAATGACCAGGGACGTAAAGAGGGAATAACGCCGCCTGTGGCCGGATCGAAAAACCTCAATTTTTTCACCCGCGTTTTTCCAGGTGTAATAAAGGCGTGTTAAGGTGCTGGCTGATAATTTAAATCTGCGGCTCAAATCACTTTTGAAAGTGCGGCCATTGAAGCAGCCCGCTACGATCCGAATGCTCCGCAAAAGTTTTTCGCCGCGAGCGAGTCGCGCTTTTACCGCCAAACAGGCAACCTGCAACTTTTGGCAGCGCTCAATTTGCCAGGGCGGCAAAATCTCGCGGGGCCCTGCAAGGCCCCGCGTTCCGAAGCAGGTCCGCTGCAACGTGCAGCAGCGTTCGCGCATCTGTTTGTCGGAATCTTTATGTTGATTGGGCACGTTCATTCATAAGTTTATATTTACGCGGTAAAACTAGTGGGACGTTTGCAGTCGTCCCAAAAGCACAAATTGGCTGCCGAGTCCCAGATGCGGACCCGGCAGCAGCCTGGGCGTCAAATCTTCGCGAGAGAAGTTACTGTTAAAACTCGCGAAGCCACACACGCCAGGCACGATGTTTAAACTGTGATTCATTTCGAAAATGATCCCTTGCGGCTATCCAAAACTTCCTTTGCGGCTTTGCGAGTGAGCGCACCGCAAGATTGTGTCACCAGGTCCGTAATCTCTTTTTCTTCAAGCCGTTTCGCTTCGGCGGCATCGCTTTTGGCCTTATGCTTGGATGCGGCCTCAATGATTTGCTCGTCGCTGACTCCTGTTTGTCCCGCCATGGGACTTAAGCCGAAAAGTTGTGTTAATTTTTCGCGCATTGATTTTTGGGTTTATCCGATTAATCAGGAAATTTTTGAGTCCCATTTCCAATTGAGTTCGCCGGAAAGAATTTCATCCGCCCGGTCTATCGCCGCCTTTAAAACTGATGCCGAAGCGCCGAAGTCACCGAAGCCGTAGCGATATTTTCCCATTAACGAGGCGGCGGCGGGTGTATGATAGGCCAAGCGCAATGCGGCTTCATCGCTGTTGCTCCAAGGGCGTATTTTTGCCGCAATTTCCGTGGCATATTCTTTGACGCTTGGGCTGGTCGCTGCCGCTGCCGCCCTGGCAAATTCTTTAAGTAACGCTGTATTTTCCGTTATGTCAGAAGCTTCCTTTCGGCCATCAACTTTAGAAAGTTTTGAGATTTTATTTTCGATTTGTTCAAGGTGCACTCGCTTCCCCGCCAATTTGGAAGCGGCGGCTTCGCTGAGGGAATCATTACCTTCAAGCGTTGCGATTTCGCTCAGTAATTTTTCTTGGTCGGCTGTCAGGCGGTCTAAATCGCCAGTGGAATTGGTTATGATTTTCAGACGTGCGGCGAGCTTGCCGCGCAATGCCTTTATGGTTTCCAATGCAGATGGGTCAATTTTTATTTTCATGGATTGTTTTGTTGGGGGTTTGAATTAAACGGGTTGTTTGGCCATCTCTACGCACATGGCCCATAGATCAGGAAAGCGGGCTTTCGTCGCTCGCAAGGCATCCTCATAGCTCAATCCCTTTGAGTTTTGTGCAGCCTCGCAAATCCCATCAAACACGCGCCCGAAATTAATCGGAAAGGCTTTTCCATTGTTCGCCGTCCAGGCCGCAGCCCATTCGGAAGCGGTCGCATCCATTGGCAGCCGGAAAAGTGCTTTTAACTGCGGAGCCGGAACGGGTATGCCATCCGCGCTATTTGCGACGGTCGCCGCTGCTGAATCGGCAGTATTTGCAAATTGGGGATAGTGGATTTTGACAAAATCAGCTTTCTTTTTGGTGGCAAAATCCGGCTGCCCTCCTCTTCGCAGGCCGCCATCAATATTGGCCGCTTCTGCTTTAATTCTGGCATTGCAAAACTGGGCGACGCCGTGTTGGGTCGCGCCAGTGGCCCGAATCAAAATCACTGCATCGGGATAAATCTTTCCCGCTTGCAGCCATGCTTGCTGCATGTTTCCTACTTGTGGCAAAAGCGAATTGGTTTTAATGGCCCAGAATTGTTGAACGTTCATTTAATGGATGGGGTTTGATGGTTGGTTTTTCTCGAAATTTCGGTTTGAACAAGTCGCTGAAATCGGAGCGTTAAAATCCGACTTTGCCGTTTACCGCTAAGGACCATGCTCAAATGTTGTGGCGTGACGCCCAGCACGCGTGCCCGTTGATACAGATTCAGCCGAGGCACTGGGCCGCGTTTCTTACGGTTAAAAATATCCATAACAGGTAACAATTACCATTTAATGGTAATATCCGCAAGTCCTAAATTGAATTTCCTGATTCTAACGCTTCCGTCATTTGTATAACCTGTTCTAAAGTGAAGAAAGCCCATACCCTTTCAGCGGAAAATTTGGGAGTAGCACAAAGGCTCCGCGAAGCCCGCAACCACCTAAATCTTTCGCAAGCTGATGTTTCGCGGCAACTTGGAATTTCTCGCGAGCGATTGGCCAGTTACGAAGATGGACGCACGCCGCTCCGCTTTGAATTAGCACTCCGCTTTTGTTGGCAATTTGTTTTCAGCGAAGAATGGCTGGCTTTGGGGGTAAAAGAAATTTTGGCTAGATGGGATAAAAAAGACCCTGCCAAATATAAGCATGTTTGGCATTCATCTAAAGCCCGTTGGTGCATGAGCTTACTTTACAGCCCGGCCTTTCACAAAATTAAGCCAGGAACATTGTTTATTGATGCATATAATGAACATTTGCAGGCGGTTTATGAGGCTAATTATGTCGCGAATATTGCATCTATTGGCCTGGGACCAAGTATTGTGATTTCTTCTTCCCCTAGTGACGATCAACTTAAAAATTATTTTCACGCGCTATTGGAAACCTGGATGGATTTTAACGATGAGCCGATAAAAAAATATCGCTTTCTTATGTCAATGGCGCGGGCTGCTCGAAAAATTCAAATTTGCCTAAGCAGTAATGAATTAACCGAACAGGAACAAGAAAGCATAAAGCTAGATGGCTGGGAATCTGGCAAATTGGCCGATAATATTACTGAAGATAGTGCTGAAATGGATGATTTTATTGATAAGCAAGCCCCTGATTTTTTGGCCAATATAGCATCAAATTTTAAAGTGTCTTTTAATCCCGACAAAGAAAAGCCTGTTGACAATATTCCCAAACATGGAAACATTGAACGCGTGAAGACGAAACTCCCCGGATTGATGGACCGTTTAAAAAAGGCTACCGAGCAACGCGGTAAAAAAGCGGAGCTGGCAAGGTTTTTAGATGTTCCATTGCCGAAAGTTTCGCAATGGCTGTCTGGCCTACATGAGCCAGGCGGTGAAACCACGCTTCAACTGCTCAACTGGGTCGAGCAACAAGAGCGTAAATAAAAATGCCCTGGCAGTGCTGTTACACCGCCAGAGCGAAAGACCCGAAACATGGAATCGTATTATGAAAAACACATCCCGAATCCACCGGAAAATTAATCCCGAAACGCAATCCTCTCAAGGCAAAAAACCTGCAATCCACAGCCAAAAGGCTGCAACTATCGGCCAAGTCGAAATTAACACAGCAGGCAAAGTCACGCTAGGCGCAGTCCGTATAGGTGAAGCCATCGGCCTGAATGCAAACGAGATTAAGGCTTTAGCTCTGTTATCTAATTGGGATGGCCAAACGCCATCCGAATGTTGCAGGGACGCTGTACTGCATATCCTACAGACTGGTAAAGCCATTGTTAAGGCGAGTGCATCGCCTAACCACAACTATGAAAGGAAAGTCGAAGCCTCTAAACTTATTCCCGCACTTGATGAGCTTTTGCCAGATGCACTTTGGACGGAAAACATTCGTCCCAAACTAGAAGCGTCAACAGAAAAAGCCCTTTTTGATTGCCTGTGCGAAGTTGAGGACGCCGTGAGGCAATCAGAAGCTTTACAACAATTAATGTTAATCGCTATTGATAGCGAAGACAGCCTTCAGTTATTTCGCGGTGATGGAGGCAGTCGCGCCGCTGGTGTTCAATCATTATTGTGGCAAACAGAAACAAAAGTGTCGTCAGCATGTGACAAAATGAGAACGGCAATAAATAGAGCAAGAGACTGAATCCACTCGCGCCGGGCAGCTACGCTGCCCGGCGTATAATCAAAATTAAAAATTTATGGACACCGAATCAAACAAACCCATTGGGCCGCGCGTGGAAAATCTCGAAAAGCGAGTCGCTCTTATTGAGAATTACGTATTGTCCCAGGGCGAAAACCTGAAAATAATAACCGGGAATTTCAAAACCCTGGCTGCAATTCCGGAAAGCTTAAAAAATTTAATCGCGCCGAATACAGAAGCCATTGCTCTTATGAAGTTGCTTGTGGAGGCCCTGGATCATTTAGGGCAGGGCTTGATCGTTTTTGAAAGTCGGCAGCAAGCCATGGTTCGATTTTTAAGCAATTTTGATGCTCCTGTTGAGCAAGGTGCAAAAGAGATTTTTTTAGACACACTTGCCAGACAGGAAAGTGTAACTGAGAAAATGGAACTCTTTTTAAAACTGATTAGGCAGGCCCGCGAAGGGACTAAACAGAAAGAGCCGCCTGAAAATCCTCCCACATCACAGCTTGGAAATTAATTCTCTTTGTCTATGCTCAAAGCCGGGCCGGTTCGTTGAGGCAGATTTTTATTTTGGTTTCTGTATTGAATTTGTCCTGCTTGCGCGATAGAAGTGCAGCAATATGAAAATTCAGGATTTTGTTTCTGAAACATTGCGCCAGATCGGAGCTGGAGTAATTGCCGCTGCTGCGTTCCCTGGCATAGAGGTTTCGCCGCGCCCAATAGGCGGACCGGAAGCAAGCGCGACGGTGGGTCAATTGCGCGGTCCGGGTGGAAAGGTGATTGTGTTTGTAGATTTTGATTTATCCGTTGTGGTACAGACTAAATTGGAGGGCGAGACGGGAGCCGGTATTTCTATACTTGGCATTGGAGGTGGTAAGGCGGAGGTTTCCGGCGCAATTGACCAGGCGCATACTCAAAGAGTTAAGTTTCAGATTCCTGTTTTGCTCAAGCCGCGAGGGGAGCTGGATGCGGCCTAAAGCTACTGCCGTGCGCTTCATCTTTGAACAGTTAATGAAACATTGTGCAAAACGAAATTAAAACGCCTGTGTTACGTGAATTAGACCGCGCTTTACAATTAAAACTCGGCGGCATATTTGCTCCTCTCGCGAGCCAAAAACGCGATGAGTGGTTTGATCAGACAGTTCCATCATCAGCGCGGTTCGCGCATTACACTTCGGCTGAGGCTGCTATAAAGATAATTGAGCAAAAACGCGTCTGGCTGCGAAACACAACCTGCATGGTGGATTATCGCGAAGTTCAACATGGATATAACATTTTGCGAAAAGCATTTGGGGACGCGGACAATCTCAAATCTTTCATTGGTGAGGTAGAAAAAATAGCACCTGGTGTCGCTACCCAAGCCATTAGTAATTTCGATGGGTGGTGGCAATCCGGGGCTCTTTTGTTTAACACTTTCATTACTTCTGTCTCAGAACATGATCTACAAGAGGATTCGCATGGGCGACTTTCGATGTGGCGAGCTTTTGGCGCCAACTCTACGCGTGTGGCGATTGTGCTAAAAATACCCAAAACTTCCGATTCAGGCGACGCCCTAAAGCTCGTTTTTAGCCCTGTTCTTTACCTAAAAGATGAAGATTCATCACAAATAATTCCTCAAGTAATTCAAAACGTAAAATCCAATAGCGAGTTTTTAAAATCTGTACCTTACACGCTCATTCAAAATTGGATTTTTAGCATGTTAGTCTTAGGGGCCACTTGCGTTAAACACGAAGGCTTTCGCGAGGAACGTGAATGGCGCGTTGTTGATTGCCCGCAGTTTTGGCCATCCCCATTCGTAGAAAGTTCGACAGAAACAGTAAGAGGGGTTCCGCAGATTGTTCGTAAAATCCCGTTAGATTCAGCGAAATATCCTGAACTTTCTGATTATGAATTTGGCAAAATATTCGAACGATTGATAATCGGCCCGTCGCTTTATCCAGTGGCAATGCGAGACGCGTTTTTAGACGCCCTCACGAAAGCTGGTGTTCCCGATGCGAGGAACAAGATTTTTATTTCTGGCATCCCAATTCGTTCGTAGAAAGAATGGATTTAAATCGGACATTGCCTTCTAAAACACTAATAATATCATCGAATTCATGTTTCGAGTTATAGGATCTGAAAATTTTGCGCCATTTGGGAAATTTCAGCTTGAGTTTCCTGTCGTTGCTAACAAGCCCGAAAATCTCGGAGAGGTGCATTTATTTACAGGCGTTAATGGCACGGGGAAGACAAGGATACTTTCTATTTTGTGCGCAATGTTGGGAAATGGGTTGCATCTCCAGAAACGAATGAAGGGTGCCGACCCATCAGTTATCACTTTTTCGGATGCATTTTCAGCCGCCCAGCGGTCTCCGTTACATGCAGCACCAAATCAAATCATATGGACTGCGGGTCATCCTACCTGGCTTACAAGAGTTCCAGCCTTTGCCTATAGTGGCTATGCTTATGTTGGGGACGCAACGGTTTCACCAATGGGACCCGTTCAGAAACCTGGAAGAGATGTTTGCCTCTCTTTTTATAAGCCCGAAACGACTTCCCAAATTCTGTTGCAAGCAATAACGAACTTGCTTTTCGAAGCCGCCGTTGACTCTCTGAATATTTCTAATAATCCCAAAACGATTAGCAGATCGGCGCGATTAATAAAGGCGCTGGAGTCAACTGTATCTCAAATTACAAATACTGAATTTCATTTCAAAATTGAAAAATTCCCGCAAATTTCCTTATTCGTAATTTGGGGCGAGACAAAACTTCCATTTGATGTTTTGCCGGATGGACTTCGCGCGATCATAGGCTGGTTAGTTCATGCAATAGTTATGATGGATGTTTGGCTCCAAGGTGCGATGGACCCATTGAACACAGAAGCCGTTTTTTTGTTGGATGAAATCGAAAGCCATCTTCACCCAGCGTGGCAGCGAAAAATCTTGCCAGCTTTTCAAAGTTTATTTCCCCACTCGCAAATTTTCGTTGCGACTCATTCCCCATTTGTCATTGCCTCGTTAAATCATGGATGGATTCATTCGTTGAAAGCAGAAGCGGGCAAAGTAAAAATTGAAAAACCCAAAGCAGCCAGCCAAGGCGATAGCTATATTTCTGTTGTTGAGGAAATCATGGGTGTTAAAGAGTGGTTTGACCCGGAAACTGAAAAACTTTTATCAGATTTTCGCTCTCTTCGGGATCAAGCGTACAACATCAATTTGCCAGAGCAAGAAAGAGCGCAACTCCATGCACGAGCGCGGCAGTTGGGTGTTCAGATCGGCAACCGTAGCCGTGAGCTTGATTTCATGATGGGAAAGGAATTGAATCAAATGGAGCGTCAACTGGCAAAACAGCCTTAATGCCATGCGGAAACTTACGCGAGTAGATGCGCCTGCATTTTTACTTGAGAAATGGGAAGAATGGGGCATTCACTGGGAGGAGCGGCGTGCAGGAAATCCGAACGCTGCTTTTCACTGGCACGTGATAGACGGGGAACCTATAAATCAAAGATTGCTGCCCCTGCTTAAATCCCAAACCCAGGATCACTGCTCTTTTTGTGATGGTTACCCGGTTAATTCCGTATCCGTCGAAACAATTGAACACTTTCGCCCTAAAATAACATTCCCACGAGACGCATACAGTTGGGGAAATTTATTTTATTGTTGCACGCATTGTCAGCAAAAAGGAGCACAATTTGAGGAGGCTTTGCTCAAACCGGATGAAGCTGATTACGAGTTCGACAGGTATTTTCGATGGGACTTCATCACGGGAGAAATTAAGGTGAATGAAAAAGCATCTCTGCCAGATCAAAATCGAGCTGCGATTACGATAGATATGTACCATTTGAACGAATTTCACCCTGAGTGGAGACGACGCGAATTAAGGAAGCGTTCGCAAGGCACAAATGATCCATTAGATGATTTTTCCTATCGTCATTTTATAAGCTACCCTCCGGTCGGATAATGTCTCTAAACCGTCTTTAAACGAGCGTTAAGAAGCCTTTAAGGTAAGTCGGTTTTGCTCCTTTAACTCACGAAAACCATGTTCCACGTTCCACCCCCCTTTGACCTGCGGTGATTCTGTCCGGTTTTACTTCGTGAGAGTTCCAAATCTATAAACGTATTGATTCTATTAGTGTTTTTTGATGCCGATTTTTGGGAACTGTCGAAATTTGATTCCGGATAGGCCCAAAATTCCGGACATTGCACCCTTGAAATATTCGGTCAGAAACCCCAATGTTTCCGCCTCTTTCCGGCTATTTCCGGCTATTTCCGGCCTTATTCGGTATCCGGAAATAATCGCCGCCGAGACTCAACAAATAGAAGGAAATGGTGCGCGATACAGGGTTTGAACCTGTGACCCCCACAGTGTCAATGTGGTGCTCTACCACTGAGCTAACCGCGCACAGTAGTTTTTTATTGTGGGTTTTCCCCTGGGTCTTGGCAAGTTTAAATTCTGCGTCTGTTTGCGGATTTTCAATTTACCTTTCAGTGAAGCGGTAGAATTGTTACGTTCATTTTATGTCACGCAGGACGTCAGAACCACATCATGGTTTGAACGATGTCATCGGGGTCGCGCTTTTGGCGCTGGCGCTGTTGTTATTCGTTTCGCAGATTACTTTTGATCGTTACGACCTTTCGTTTCTGGCCCGGCCGGTAAACTCTCCGGCGCATAATTGGATAAGGATGCCTGGCGCCTATATCGCCTATGCGTCATTTTTACTGCTGGGGATTACTGCATATATTCTCCCATGGTTGCTGGCTTTATTCGGCGTTGCTCATCTGCTTAATTTCTTCAGTTACCTTCGTGAGCGTTTATGGTGGTCGCTGATTTGGGCGGTTGTGTTGCTCATTTCTGTTACCGGGGTGCTGTGCGTCGCCGATGGCAGCGGTACTCACGGAGATTTTCGTAAAATTATCGGCGCGCCCAGCCTCGGCGGGCTGCTGGGCATTATGACCTATGGGCAAACCAAAAGTTATAATTTTGGTTTTGCGTTGATGGGCCCGATTGGTGCATCGATTGTTTATATCACTTTGGGCCTGATCAGCCTGCTGTTCCTGACCAATTTCCGGCTGGGTCACTGGATTCGGGCATGGGTGGACACGCTGGAAAACAAAAAAATTGGCATTCCTTTTTCTTCATCCTCGCGAGAAGAGAAAACCTCGCGGGAAGAAAAATCTCCACAGGAAGCCGCGCTGGAACGCCGCGCGAAGGATTTGGAAAAGCAGGCGAAACAACTCCAGGAACAGGTGGCGCGTTCTTCCGGCCTTGGTGCCGATATGCAGCCGGTGCCTGAACCGACTGTACGCGATTTGTCCGTGCCGCAGTCTAAGGGGCCGCGCATCCGTAAAACCACAATGCCTGATGTCTCCAAACCCGTCGAATCCGAGCCAGTGGAAGTGGGCGAAGTAATTCCAGCAAAGGAAATTGTCTCCGCGACGACTGAAGATATTCTTGGCAAGAAGCCCGCTGAAAAGGTTGAAGACGTAAAATCGGGTGAAACAAAGAAAGACGAAGAGACCGCTGGTGATACCGAAAAATTGGAAAAGCCGGCTGAGGAAAAAGCCGAGGCGGACATAAAGGTCACGGGAATTGTCCCTCTCAGGCCCAAGCCGAAGAAGCCCAAGCCGATTACGGTCGCGCAGACGCCGATGATTGGCAATTACCAGTTGCCGACGCTCGACTTTTTGCAGTTGCCGGACCTGACCATCAAGCCGACGGAGTCTAAAGAGGAACTGATGGCCAATGCGCGGCTGATGCAGCAGACGCTGGCGCAGTTCGATATTGATGTGTCGCTGGGCGACATCACTAAAGGCCCGACGATTACGCGTTATGAATTGCATCCCGCTCCGGGAGTGAAGCTGGAAAAAATTACCGCGCTCTCGAACAACATTGCCGCAGCGCTTAAAGCAGAGCGCATTCATATTCTCGCGCCGGTGCCGGGAAAAAGTTCCGTTGGCGTGGAAGTGCCAAACATTGTTAAGACCAAGGTTATTTTGCGTGACCTGCTGGAGTCCGATGAGTGGCGCAATACGAAAGCAAAGATTCCCCTGGCATTGGGCAAAGACGTTTATGGTCATCCGATTATGGCCGACCTGACCGAAATGCCGCACTTGCTCATCGCGGGCAGCACAGGATCGGGTAAATCGGTTTGCATCAATACGATTATTGCATCGCTCCTCTATCGCTTCTCCCCCGACCAATTGCGCTTCGTAATGATTGATCCCAAGGTAGTGGAATTGCAGCATTACAATGCGCTGCCGCATTTGGTCGTGCCCGTCGTGACTGACCCCAAAAAGGTTATTCTCGCTTTGCGCTGGGTGGTGAATGAAATGGAAAAGCGCTACCAGATTTTTGCGCGCGTGGGCGTGCGCAACATCGGCACGTTTAACGCGCGTCCGAATAAGAAGCTTGTGCCGCAGGAGCCGGAATTGCCGCTGATGGCGAAGAAGGAAAAAGTGGAACCAGGCGCGGAAGGCTTTGCGGTGGAAGTGGACGAGGAAATTGTCGTGCCGCGCGAAGAGGACATCGTCATTCCCGAAAAGCTAAGCTACATCGTTGTGATTATTGATGAGCTGGCGGATTTGATGCTCGTCGCGCCGGCGGACGTGGAAATGGCGATTGCGCGTATCACCCAAATGGCGCGCGCCGCGGGGATTCACTGCATCGTGGCGACACAACGGCCGAGCGTGGACGTCATTACCGGCGTCATCAAGGCCAACATCCCGGCGCGTATCGCGTTCCAGGTGGCAGCTAAAGTGGATTCGCGCACAATTTTGGATGCGATGGGCGCGGACAAATTGCTCGGCAAGGGCGACATGCTTTATTTGCCGCCAGGCTCGGCGAAATTGATTCGCGCACAAGGCGCGCTCATCACGGACCAGGAAATCCAGAGCGTGGTGGACTTCATCGCCAAGCAGGGCAAGCCGACCTACGACATGGAAATCCACCAGCAGCTTTCTAAGCCGACCACTTCGGACGTTCCCAGCGGGATTGATGAAGATGAGGAGATTGTTCAACAGTGCATTGAAGTCATTCGCAGTGAACAAAAGGCGAGCGTGTCGCTGCTGCAACGGCGGCTGCGGCTGGGTTACACGCGCGCGGCGCGCATCATGGATGAACTGGAAAACCGCGGCATCGTCGGGCCCGGCAAAGGCGCGGAGCCGCGAGACATCCTGATTGATTTGGATGGCACTGGAGCGGATGGAGCAGGGCAGCAAGCGGTTTGATGACTTGCGAAATTTGCAGACAAAATATATTGTTAAGATATGACAGTTGATCTCGACAGCGATGTTGAAGTTTTTTTGCAAAATCAGGTTCGGGGCGGCGTCTGCGCGAATGCAAGTAAACTGGTCAATGACATGGTTCGTTCCATCCGCGACCAGCAACAAAAATCGTTTGAAGTGACGCCGGATTTGGAAAAATGGTTATTGGAAGCCGCTGACCAGGCAGCCACCCCGCTCAAAGAAGAAGATTTTGATTCTATTCGCGAACGCGTTCGCTCCCGCGCCAAATGATGACCGTCCGCAAGACGGACAAATTTCTTGCTGACGTCGAGCGGCAATTTGAGTGGTATTTTATTCACGCAAATCAGGAAATTGCGGACCGCTACCTTGAGGCGCTTAAAGCCACAATTCAACTCCTCGAACAGTATCCTCAGATTGGTCCACATGGCGGTTTCCATCATTCGCGGCTGCGGGAGTGGCGTTTCTTTTTGGTTTTTCGTCCTTTCAACAAGCATGTTCTCTTTTATGAAATCTCCGGTGAAAATGTAATAATGCGCCGGGCAATGCATGGACATCGGAATTTGCCAAAGCGGCTGTTGGAAGACTAATTTTTCCACACCCAATCACCTTTGTTGACATCAAGATTGCCCTTTTTGGTTAGGCCAATTTGTCCGCCATCGTCCGTTTCATTCCAGCCGACGGAGTAAAGCAAAAATTTTCCGTCACTGGCGCGTTGATAGTGCAGCGGTTTGCCATTGATGATGTCGTGCGGAATCGTTTCGATGAATTGCGGGGCGAGAGTATTGAGTGATTCGGGATATTCGCCGTGCGCCAGGTGATAACGTTCCAGAGCACAGGCGATGCGGGCCAAGTCCACACCTGTTTGAGCGAAGGCAAATCTCCTTACGGCGGCGACGACGACAGGGAATGCTGCTTGCGATTCTATCTTGTAAAGCGAGTAGTGTTTCGTTTGCGCCTGAACAGCGTCGTTCGCGTGGTTAAGCGCGTCCGGAGACATGATGCGGGAATTCGTATCCGCCAGCGGCAGGACGTATTGCTGGGAAACCCGGGCAAAATTTAGTTCGTTTTGATAAAAGTATCCCTCTGGCATAAAGCTGAAATGATTGGTGGCCAGATTGCCGCTCTCCAGGGCCACGACGTCTTCGCGTGTGAGCCGCCGATTTTCGAGTATGGCAATCGCAAAGGCCCGTTCGCCGCGCATACAGAATTCATAGTCCGCCAGAAAATCCTGTTTGGATAATTCCGCGCTAATCCCGGCAAGCTGTTCATCCGTCCAACGATGCTCAACCAACCCCTCCCAAATGGGCTGGAGAGTTATGTGTAAAAGAGCCACGCGCACCAGGTATGAAATTAATATGGGCTGATTTCGAATGGAATCATTCACACGGAACATCAGTTTCACATCATCGTAGGCCCTGGCACTTTGGCCATTGGCTAATTCGGCAACGGCCCGCAATTCCAATACCTGGTTGCAGCGCTTTAATGCAGCCATATCCGGCAGCAGCGAGGACACCATATCGTAGGGAGTTTCGTAATCCAGCGGGAGGCGTGAACCGGGACGTTGGGCCGCCTGTTGCAACTCTGCAATGGCCAAATCGTATTTGCTTAGAGCCAATATAACATCGGCAGCGGGCGTTTGTGCCTGTGGGGTGACGGGAAATCCATTTGTTGAATTTGCATTGGCTTGGTTTCGGTAATACGACTGCCAACCCTTTAAATCGGTCGCTTTTCCTCCAGCCCAATAGCTGCTTTTTAAGTCGGGATAACCGCCGTCAGCCCGGGTGGTGCTAAAATAAAAATGGCCTAATAATATATTTGTCGCAATTGGCGCGGCGAAAAAATTCTGGTCATCCGGTATTGGAGAGGGTACGAAAGCCTGCCAATCGAATTTTTCGCCTTTGGCTTCCCATTCGGCTTTGTAATTTTGCCAGTCGCTTTTACCGCGCCAATTTTCTTCGGTGTAAAGAACCGCAATTAAGGTGACCAGAATGGCCAGGACGATCAGGATCCAACGCAGGATGCGCCAGCCTTTTTTTGGTTTTGGTGCGTCGTTCATATTTATGCCGTGGTGGTTTCGCGGCGCCGCTGGCTGCCCGGTCGTGGAGCGTATGGTTTTTTAGGCTCGGCAACCGGGACATCCGTCGGGTTGAGCAATTCGCTCATCAATTGTTGTTGCTGCCGGAAGGCCAGGATCATGGGCGGAGAGGGCATAACTTTGGCCATGGTGGCTTGCGAATGGTCGCGCATAGAAAAGTTGATGCCCAAAAGGAACAGCCAAATAGCAGCCAGTCCCATCCAAATGCGGCGAGAGGGCCATACCAGTTCGCGCCAAAGTAACGTCGGAAAACCTAAAATGATGACGGCAATGTTGCGCTGGCGAAATTGGGAATTGATCACATCGCGACGGAGGGTGTCGAGTTTTGGTGCCGTGGCCTGGTGCCGTGCCAATAAAATATCAAGGGGTGTTTTCATTTTTAGCCTCCAATAATTTACGCAGAGATTTTTTGGCGTAGTGCAGCCGGGATTTAACGGTGCCGATTTGTGTTTCGGTAATGCGGGCGATTTCTTCGAGGGAAAAGTCTTCGACGAAGTGTAACAGCAGCACAGAGCGTTGTGGCAAAGGCAATTCGTTAAGCAGGCTCATAAATTCGGCCTCCTGTTCGTGGCGGATGAGAAAGTCGTCCGGGCTTTCGATGCCTTCGTCGGGAGCATCGGGAATTTCGTCGAGCAGGATTTCTTTGCCACCTTTTTTGCGCCAGAGCAGGAGGCATTTCTGGTGCGCGATGCCAAAGAGCCAGCTTCCAAACTTATCGTCCTCGCGCAGGCTGCCGATGTGTTTGGCGGCGGCAATAAAAGTCTCTTGGACGAGATCGAGGCTCGTTTGCTCGTGGTGGACCAGTTCAAAAACATAGACAAAAAGTGGCAATTGGTAGCGGCGAAAGAGCGTGTCCCAGGCCGCGGGCTGTCCTTCGCGGGCCTGTTGAACGGGCAATTGTTCGCTCTGAGCCATTACCGGCATTTTCACTAAGAAGAATGCGCGAGGCGAGAAAAGGTTCACTGAGGGTGTCAGGGCCACTCCTTGCGGAGGGCCACCATGGCGAAAGCACCAACCCCGAAAGCTTTCGGGGCAACATCCAAGCACCAGAGAAGATCCAAGCTCCATCGGATGTGGAGCATCCCTGTCGTAGCCAGATGGGATATGGGAGGTGACATAAAAATAAAAAAATGTTTCTAAAAATCCTTGAATGGCTTTGAACTGCTTTGAATAGCTTTGAATGCCTTTGAATCGAAAAATCGCGATGAATAAGTATCCTTGATTTTGTCCGGTAAAAAATTAGGGGGTCAAAATGGGTAGAATAGGTTGGCATAGGGTGGAATAGGTTAGCATAGGATGGCGAAAAAAGGGGCGAGTTTTGACCTGAAACTCTTCGTTGGTAGTGGAAAGAAAAAGGGGGAAAGCAGAATTTATTTTTTGGTGCGTGGCGGTTTGATTTTGGTTTGATCCCCTTATTTTCGGGCCTGATTTTGGGCGGTAACAGGTTGGAGAAAGGGGTGGTCTAAGGCCGTTCTTAACCTTAATCAACCCCTGACCATGAGTTGATTTGGGGTGAGGATTGGTTTGTGGGGGAGGGAAATAGTGTTGAATTTTGAGTGTTGAGTTTTGAATTTTGGGGAAGTTGGCCGCAGTTTTGATTCGCGCTTCGCGCGGCCCGCATTCGCGGGATATCAGCGGCTGGATCTTGTGGGGCAGTTTACCCGGGGTAGGCCGCTGGGCGGCCAACCCCGGGCTGAGTGATGGAACCCCGTTGTGGTTCTTAGTTAGCGGCTGCGGCGGAGGGTATGTCCCCGTCATGAGAGGGCAATGGTTTCTTTGATTTTTGGCCTGGTTTTGAAGCGCGGAATCGCTTGCGGTGGATTGCACAAGCTTGCATTGGGTTGCCGTTGCTGTACCAGCTGGCCGCGCATGCCCTTGAGAGCGGCGGTCAACATCCGCACTCCACGCGCTTCGCGACATCGCACGATAATCGCTTCCCGAGCGGCTCAGGTCTCCGCCCAAGAGCACACGTGTGTGGCGGGGAATGGCAGGGCCGATGTTTTGCGGTTTTTGACTCGCAATCATTCGGCCAGTTTACCAGAGAAATGGAAATGCCATAGTTCGCCACTACCTCGAAATAAAAAAGGGGAAATCGTTGATTTAAATTGGTGGGGATGCTAAATCGAGTTTTATAAACTGAAATGAGTTTTTTCCTTACAGCATATTCTTTTGGAGAGGTGTGGGTATTACTTATAGCAATGATTGGGGGAATAGCCGTTTTTTTAGGGTTATCACTTGAAAAAATTGCGGAACTAAAAAACGAAAGATTAGTGCCCCAATTTTTTAAGCCTCACAAAAAATTAGAAACATTGGGCTGGATAGTTTTAATGGCAGGAATTCTCCAACATACGTATTGCACTTTCATCGTTCTCAAGACATGGATTATTCAATCACTATGTTCAATGAAAATGGAAAAACTGTGGGCTGGGTTCTTAAAAATATTCATTTTCTAGATATTGAAACTAAATTTTTACCAACTGGTGCAGCAGTTGTTGGCGGGTCAGCGGTGCTAACCTTAAATTCTGAAGTTGAAAAGTGGTTTGATATTCTTCCTCAAAAGGATCCATCAAACGACAGCGGTAAGGTTGGATGGGGATACGTGGTAATTGCTTCCGATTTAACAAGTGAACGTGATAAATTTACAGCTAAAGTACAGCCTCAAAAGAAATGACTTTATGCTTACAATGTATTGTTGGTCACCCTTCATTGACAGTGGTTTTGGGGGTTGTTAAGGTTTTCGTTTCTAGAAATGGCGATGGAATATAAAGATACACTCAATTTGCCGCGGACGGACTTTCCGATGAGGGCGGACCTGGCGGCGCGTGAGCCGGAGCGTTTGAAGGCTTGGGATGGCCTTTATCAAAAGATCCTGGCGGCGCGGGCGGGGGCGGAGAAATTTGTGCTGCATGACGGGCCGCCGTTTGCCAACGGGGACGTGCATATCGGCACGGCGCTGAACAAGATCCTCAAGGACATCATCATCAAGTATAAAACGCTGCGGGGTTTCAGTTCGCCTTACATTCCGGGCTGGGATTGCCATGGCCTGCCGATTGAATTCAAGGTTTCGCAGGAGATGCGTAAGGAGGCGGCGTCGGCGGAGACGGTGAATTTTGACCCGGTGGTGATCCGCAAGGCTTGCGATGCGTATGCGCGGAAGTTCATTGATATCCAGCGTGGGCAATTTAAGCGACTGGGTGTGCTGGGCGATTGGGAGCATCCGTATCTGACGCTGAACAAAGAATATGAGGCGGATGAGTTGCGGTTGTTCGCGGATATTGTGGAGAAGGGTTTTGTTTATCGCGGGAAGAAGCCGGTGTACTGGAGCATTCCGTGTCGCACGGCGCTGGCGGAGGCGGAGGTGGAATATAAAGACCACGTGAGCCAGAGCGTGTATGTGAAATTTCCCGTGGTAGGGCGAGACAAGACGTTTATTGTGATTTGGACGACGACACCGTGGACGTTGCCGGCGAACCTGGCGGTGGCATTCAATAAAGATTTTCAGTACGTGAGCGTGGGGGTGGGGGACGAGAATTACATTCTCTTTAGCGGACTGCTTAAGACGGTGGCGGAGAAGTGCGGCTGGACGCAATACACCGAAACGCCGGTAAACATTGAGGAGCTGTCGGAGGCTCATTATCAGCATCCTTTTTGCAATCGCAAAGGGCGCTTGTACGCGGCGGATTTTGTGACGAGCGACACGGGAACGGGTTTCGTGCATATCGCGCCGGGGCACGGCCTGGATGACTATAATCTCGGATTGAAGGTGGGCCTGCCGATTTATTCGCCGGTGGATGACGACGGGAAGCTGGCGTACGTGGGCGAACTGCCGATTGAGCAGCAGATGCCGGATTCGCTCATCGGCAAATCGTTGCTGGAAAAGCATGGCAAGAGCGACGCGAATGAGGCGGTGTTGCATGAGTTGCGGCTGCGTCATGCGCTGTTGCACCAGGAGAATTATCATCACAGCTACCCGCATTGCTGGCGAAGCAAGACGCCGATTGTGTTTCGCGCGATGGACCAGTGGTTCATCGAGATTGACCACGAAAAGTTTCGTGATCGGGCGCTGGCGGAAATTGACCGGGTGAGTTGGATACCGGACTGGGGCGTCAACCGCATCAAAGGCGCGGTGGCATCGCGCCCGGACTGGTGCATCTCGCGTCAACGCACCTGGGGCGTGCCAATTCCGGCGTTTTATGACGCGAAGGGCGAGGCGATTTTGGATGCACAAATCGTTCGGAACGCGGCTGATTTAATTGAGAAGCATGGTTCGAACGTGTGGTTCGAGAAAACGGCGGCGGAGTTGTGGTCGTTAGTGAGGCCGAAGGATTGGAAGGGCGCGGGGGCGGTCTCAAAGTCCAACGACACGCTGGATGTGTGGATTGATTCGGGGAGTTCATCGCGCGCGGTGATTGCGCGCCGGAAGGAAATCTCCGGAAAAGAAAAGCCGTTCCAGGCGGACATGTATTTGGAAGGCTCAGACCAGCATCGCGGATGGTTCCAGTCGTCGTTGCTGCTTTCATTGGCAGGAAATGGCGCGGCGCCGTTCAAGACGGTGCTGACGCATGGCTTCATGGTGGATGCGGACCGCGAAAAAATTTCCAAGAGCAAGCAAGGGCAGGGCGGTTACGAGAAGCCGCAGACAGCGGAGGCTTACGTGAAGAAATGGGGCGCGGACATCGTGCGCCTGTGGGTGGCCTCGCAGGATTTTCGGAATGACATCGTGGTGAGCGAGGAGCGCATCAACAAGGTGAGCGAGACGTATCGCGCGATCCGGAACGCGCTGCGTTATCAGCTCTCGAATCTTTATGATTTTGACCCGGCGAAGCATGCTGTGGCGGACGACAAGCTGACGGGCTTGGACCGATGGGTTTTGGGCGAGTTTTCCAAAATG